>Ga0209643_1002289_pt1 | contig 12931 bp, 12 predicted proteins | sample AutmiccBRH37_all_FD_187383 | JGI IMG/M metagenome (GOLD analysis project Ga0209643, IMG submission 187383) | Deep subsurface microbial communities from Mt. Terri, Switzerland - Autotrophic microbial communities BRH/37_all (SPAdes) (version 2) | ecosystem: Environmental > Aquatic > Deep... | reverse complement strand
ACGTCCCAGTCATTCTCCTTATCCCTTGGAGAGAAGTACCTCTCTTTGGAGCGGCTTCCTTCTTCGTCTGCCCTTACCCCTACAATCACACCCGTGTATTTTTCTTTATTCGGGTCCGCAACGTATTTTCCAGTTTTTAAATCCATGATATAGCGGGGCCATTTTCCTGAAAGGGTGTTTCTCAATGCTTCTGTCTTTAAAGCCTGACAGCAGCTTATCCGATCAGTATTCCCATCCGGAAACGTCCTTTTCTCTTTCAGAGCCTGGCTGTTCTCACCAAAAATCATGGTAAGTTTCCACTTGTAGGCAAGTTCATCCCTGTATTTAATCATTTCAGGTATTTTGTAGTGGGTATCGACGTGAACCAACGGTATGGGTACATGCCCGAAGAACGCTTTTCTTGTCAGCCATAAAAGTACGGTGCTATCCTTTCCGATAGACCAAAGCATACAAATATTTTTAAATTCCCTATAAGCTTCCCTTAAGATATAAACACTTTGTGCTTCCAGCTTATCTAAATGATTCATTGTTCTCTCTTCTCCTTCGTCTTAATTTAGCGTTTAACAGGATGAAGCCCACATTCCTTTTTATCCGGACTTTCCCACCACCATCTTCCGCTGCGCACATCTTCCCCGGGCTTAACCACTCTGGTGCAAGGCTCACAGCCGATACTCCGGAAACCGCTCTGATACAGGTTGCTGTAGGGTACATTCTCTTTCCTGATATAATCCCAGACCTGCTCCTCATTCCAAAGAGCGATAGGGTTAACTTTATAAATAGAATAGTTTCCGTCCCATTCCAAAGGATCGATTTCGTCGCGGGTTAAAGACTGTTCCCTTCTTAAACCACAGATCCAAGCTTCAACTGTCTTTAATACCCTTTGGAGAGGTTTTACCTTTCTAGCATCACAACACTTTTTCCTGAGTTCCACACTTTCGTAGAACAGATTTGGTCCATGCTCTGCGATCAATGCTTCCAAGTCTTCGCTCTCCGGAGCATATACCTCATAATGGAATCCGTACCTGTTCATTGTTTCTTGCATAAGATCATAGGTCTTCTGGAAATGCCTCCCGGTATCTATGAAGAAGATTCTCGCCTTGGGATCGATTTTCAGCAGCATATCGGTGAGAACCTGGTCTTCGATGGACAGACTGGAAGCTAAGGCAATCTTGGCTGAGCCGATTCTCCCCAGCATATTTTCAATTACCTTCACTGGGCTTTGGTTTATAAACTCTTTATTTATTGCTTTAAGGTCGAGTGTTTCCATTTTTTCTCCTCCCATTAAAAATACTCATCTTTCTAAATCACATAATCCTCAGGGATGAACACCCTGAAATCTTTCGGTCTTAGATAAACCTTTTGCTTTTCATGTAGTTCCAGTTCTTTAAATCTCTCTTTACTTATCTCAGCTTCTAAATAATCCCCACTGTCTGTTCTCTTCAATTCGAGATTAACGACTGGACCTAACGCTCGGATAAAAAGGATCTCAGCTGGGATAAATCCTTTCCCTTCATCTTCAACACTAATCTCAATATCGTGCGGACGGGAATAGCTGACGATTTCCTTATTGTCCTTTTTAGCATGTTCCGGGATATCAAGCTTTAAAGAACCGATCTCTACCTTCCCGTTATGCACTCTTCCATGAAACAGATTGACATTTCCAAGAAAGTTATAAACAAATGGGTTTACCGGGTTATCATATACTTCTTCTGGAGTGCCCATTTGCTCTATCTTGCCTTGATTAAGAATCACAATCCTGTCTGCTACATCCAAGGCTTCTTCCTGATCATGAGTTACAAAAACACTGGTAATTGGATATTCATCGTGTAACTTACGCAGCCAACGACGAAGGTCTTTTCTAACCTTGGCATCTAAAGCGCCAAAAGGTTCATCCAATAGTAGTACTTTCGGCTCGACGGCTAAAGCTCTGGCCAAGGCGATCCTCTGCCGTTGACCACCCGAGAGCTGTGCCGGGTAACGTTGAGCAAGCTCCTCCATTTTAACCAGTGATAAAAGCTCTCGGACTTTACCGTTAATTGCCTCCTTACTCGGCCTGAGCTTGGAGGGTCTAACCTTTAATCCGAAGGCAATGTTTTCAAAAACCGTCATATGTCTAAAAAGAGCATAATGCTGGAATACGAATCCAACCTTCCTATCCTGGGTGCTTTTTTCTGTATTATCTTCACCATCGAAGATAATGCTTCCCGCATCCGCAGTCTCCAGCCCTGCAATAATTCTTAGGAGTGTTGTCTTCCCAGAACCGGATGGTCCTAATAAAGCTACCAGTTCCCCCGTACTAATCTTTAAATCAATATGATTTAAGGCTTTGAATGAACCAAAAGCCTTATTAACATTAGTCACTTCAATACTCATAATTTACCTCCCGCTTAGCTCCTGTTTTCCTGCTTCTTAATTCTCCAGTCTGCGATATTCTTAACCACCAGATTGATGATAGCAATGATTGTCAATAGAGATGAGACAGCAAAAGCTGCAGAGAATTGATATTCGTTGTATAAGATTTCTACATGTAGCGGTAGGGTATTAGTCAGACCCCTTATATGTCCGGATACAACCGAAACTGCCCCGAATTCCCCTGCAGCCCGTGCCGCTGTCAGGATAACACCATATAAAAGCGCCCATTTGATATTTGGCAGAGTGATAAGCAGAAAGGTTTTCCAACCACTTGCTCCCAAACTAAGTGCTGCCTCTTCTTCAACAGTACCCTGCGCTTCCATCAAAGGAATCAGTTCTCTGGCAATAAAAGGCATGGTAACAAACAAGGTGACCAGAATTATCCCTGCAGGTGCAAACATTACTTGTAGATCGAAAGCGTTTAATAGCGGAGCCAAAAGACCATGCGTTGTACTAAAGAGCAATATGAAAATCATGCCTGCTATAATCGGGGATATGGCAAAGGGTAAGTCAAGAAAAGTAACGAATAGGTTCTTGCCTTTAAACTTGAACTTAGCGACTGCCCAGGCAACTGTAAGGCCAAATACTGTATTGATCACAACGGCAAATCCTATAGTGATTAGAGTAAGCTTTATGGCCTGCAAAGCTATAGGATCGGAGATGGAAAAAACGTAAAGACCGGCACCCTGTTCAAATGCTTTGACGAATACCGCAACTAACGGAATTATAAGTATCAAGACAAAAAAGATTAGGGCAACGCTTATCAGAATAAGCTGCATAGTTTTTGGTTCTTGTCTTTTAATATCATTAGTTATCATATACTGAGCTGATATATTCCCAGCCATTGATATCACTCCTAGTGTGTTTATCCTGAAATCAGACGGATCTATCTCTATTCCCTGCCCACCACTGTAGAACATTTATAAATAGTAACATGGTAAAAGAGATGACAAGCATTACTGCTGCAATCGCAGTAGCTCCGGCATAATCATATTGTTCAAGCTTCGCACGGATTAATAAGGGGGTTATTTCTGTATACATAGGCATATTGCCAGATATAAATACGACTGATCCATATTCTCCTAAAGCTCGGGCAAAAGCCAAAGCAAAACCGGTAATGATTGCCGGGAGAAGGGTCGGCAGAATAACCTTGTAAAATGTCTGCAACTTGCTTGCCCCAAGACATGATGCCGCTTCTTCCGCCTCGATGTCCATGCTTTCTAAAACCGGTTGAACCGTTCTTACCACAAAAGGAAAGCTAATAAAAATCAAAGCAATAATTATACCCAACGGCGTATAGGCTATTTTAATACCTAATGGGGCAAAAACCTTGCCGATCCAACCATTCTCAGCATAAAGGGTAGTTAACGAGATCCCTGCAACCGCCGTAGGCAAAGCGAAAGGCAGATCGATCAAACCATCTATGAGTTTTCGTCCCGGGAATGAATATCTTACCAATACCCAAGCAAAAAGTACGCCAAAAATAACATTTATTGCTGCAGCTGCGAAAGATGTTGCAAAGGATATTTTCAAGGAGGCTAGCACTCTCTCCGAAGAAACTGTTTCCCAGAATGCTGTCATTCCTATGCTTGAACTATTCAGAAATACCATGGAAACAGGAATCAACACCATCAAGCTTAGGTATAGCAGAGAAAAACCCATTGTAATTCCAAAACCTGGTATAACGCTATGTTGTCGTATTTTAAGTAATTTGCTGGGCAATTTTGTTTCCGCCTTTATTTTCTTTTATATTCTGTTAAGATTTGGTCAAAAACTCCGCCATCATTAAAGTGTTCTTTCTGAGCCTTTGACCAGCCGCCAAAGACCTCGTCAATTGTGAAAAGATCGATTTCTGTAAACTGCGAAGCATATTTTTTTGCTATAGATTCACTTCTGGGTCTGTAGAAGTTTTTGGCGGCAATCTCTTGACCTTCTTCACTATAAAGGTATTCCAGATAAGCTTCAGCGACCTGGCGGGTTCCCTTTTTATCAACAACCGAATCTATAACAGCTACAGGTGGCTCGGCAAGGATACTAATAGAAGGAATAACAATTTCAAAATCATCCTTGCTTTTATTAAGCTTCTTGGTTGCCAGAAGCACTTCATTTTCCCAGGAAATCAAGACATCCCCAAGACCTCGTTCAACAAATGTTGTTAAGGAATCGCGGGCCCCTGAATCCAGCATTGGTACGTTGTCATAGATTGCTCGCACAAATTCCCTGGCCTTATCAGCATCATTATCATTCATTCGAAGTGCATAACCCCAGGCCGCCAAGTAATTCCAGCGAGCACCACCTGAAATTTTAGGATTGGAAGTTATCACCGTTACTCCGGGTTTTACTAGGTCATCCCAGTCGCTAATATTTAGGGGATTTCCCTTTCGGACTAGAAAAACTATAGTTGAGGTAAAGGGTGTCGAGTTGTTCGGTAAAAGATTCTGCCATTCCTTATTTAAGATCTCTTGGTACTTGTTTATGGCATCAATATCATATGCCAAGGCTAGGGTTACAACATCCGCCTCCAGCCCATCCATTACAGATCTAGCCTGTTTACCTGTTCCGCCATGAGACTGCCTGATAACTACTTCCTGCCCGTTTTTTTCCTGCCAATATTTTGCGAAGGCTGAATTGTATTCCTGATAAAGATCTCGGGTCGGATCGTAAGATACATTGATAAGGGTGACAGGTTTTGATGATGTCAATCCTTGATCCTGCGTACCGCACCCGGCCAACAATATACTAACAACAAGCATTAAAACTACTAGTTTATTCTGTTCTATCAAACACCTGAACTTACTAAAGTCTTGAATCTTCACCATTTTTATTTCCCCAGCTCTTTAATCTACACTAAGTCTATAGGTTTTATAATATATATAATATTAGTTATGCCTTCTTAGGTCAATAGATTTTTAAATTATTTATATTTTTGTGGCTTTTTGATATAAAAAAAAAGAGGATATCCCAAAGGTTATATACTTTTGGGATACCCTCTTTTGCTTTTCTTTTGCTTTGTTATTCTATCTGTCCATCATTATTCGTATGTTTTCTTTTCTTTTTTCTTTTTCTTCTGAGGAAGACCCATTTCTTGGGCTACTTCATACTTTATGTTTTCCATTTCCTTCATCTTGCCACTGTCTTTTTTGTTTTTAGCCATGACTTACCGACCTCCTTATCATGTCCAACTAATAGTATCATCTGGAACAAAAAGAAAAATACCAGATATTTACTGGTATTATAACCATTTTATATATTGTTTTAATCACAAAATTCATCATTATTTCCAAATTTTATTCCTAAAGTCAGCTATAAAGTCAGTAAAGTTAGAGTAAAGTTATAAAGTTAGGGACGGTTCTTTACTTTACAAAATGTAAAGTAAAGAACCGTCCCTAACTTTATTAAAAGAACCGTCCCTGACTTTACTAATTAACGCCTATTTTGTCTTTGGCATGAATTCGGTCAACTTCAGCATAGAGTTTCCCAAATCTTTCAGGTTCGGCCAGAGCTTTTTGAAGGAGTCTGTAAGCATATTCTATAAGTCGTCCATCTTTGGTTAAATCCGCTAGTTTTAATTCAGGAACGCCATGCTGGCGGAATCCAAATAGTTCACCTGGACCCCTGATTTTAAGGTCTTCTTCGGCAATCTTAAAGCCATCTTCTGTTTCACAAAGAATGTTTAAGCGAGCACTGTCTCGAACTTCGCTTACTAAGAGGCAGTAAGACTGGTCTTCTCCCCTGCCTACTCGCCCTCTTAACTGATGAAGCTGTGCAAGCCCAAAACGTTGAGCATCTTCGATGACCATCACTGTCGCATTCGGAACATTTACTCCTACTTCCACGACTGTGGTTGCTACCAGAATATCGATATCCCCACCGCGAAATCGCTGCATGATATCATCTTTCTCCTGAGCTTTCATCCGCCCGTGAAGCAGAATCACAGTTCTATCCGGACAACGTTGATTCAGGAGTTCTGCCCGTTGGGTAGCTGACACAAGATCGGACTTTTCTGTTTCTTCGACCAGAGGGCATACGACATATATTTGTCTGCCGACGCTTATTTGCTGTTCCATGAATTTTTCCAAACTGGAACGGTTTCGTTCTGTAATTTTTTTGGTGATAATAGGTTTTCTTCCCTTAGGCATTTCGTCGATTACTGAGAGTTGGAGGTCTCCATAAGCAGTTAAGGCCAGCGTCCGCGGAATCGGGGTAGCGGTCATAACCAAGACATGAGGGTTTTCCCCTTTTTCTTGAAGTTTAGTTCGCTGCCTCACTCCAAACCTATGCTGTTCATCTGTTACAACCAATCCTAAGGCATTAAAGTGCACCGCTTGTTGGATAAGGGCATGGGTGCCAACAACTACGTGAACCTTCCCACTTATTACGCTATGAAGAATTTTATCCCTATCCGATTTAGTTTGATTACCGATAAGTAATGCTACTTCTACGCCTAAAGGCTTAAAGGCTTTGGAGAGGGATTCAAAATGCTGTTGAGCAAGTACTTCAGTCGGTACCATCATCGCCGCTTGGAAACCCGATCCTACTGCCTGAAGTAGTGCTGCCATGGCTACCACTGTTTTCCCCGATCCTACGTCTCCTTGAACCAACCGGGTCATACCCTTATCAGATCCCATATCCTGAAAGATCTCCTGGATTACCCTTTGCTGAGCATCGGTAAGGTGAAAGGCAAGCTGCGAGATAAATTCTTTCACCAGTTCCCCCCCACCATTCAAGACAGGACTTGGTTCATTCCTGCTAGGCGAGCGCAGACGTGCTATAGCGAGTTGGAGAAAAAGTATTTCTTCAATTACTAGCCTTGACCTTGCTTTACTTAATTTTTCCTTTGAGGATGGCAAATGAATCTCTTTAAAAGATTCTGCACGTCCCATCAATTCAGTCTCCCCTAAGGGAAATACTTCAGGAAACAGCTTATCAGCTTGTGGGAGGGCGTTCTTTATTATTTCCCTTATAGCTTTGGAATTAAGCCGTGCTGTTTCAGGATAAACAGGTACAATCCTTTCTTCCGGCCCTTCATCCCAACCTTTGATAATATCTGTAGCTAATATTTCTGGGATTCTTTTGTTCCACCTAACTTTCCCAGTCACCGAAACCTCTGTCCCTTGTGGGAATTGTTTAACTATATGTACTTGATTGAACCAGATCGCATGAATACTTTTATTATCCTGTTCAATATTTAGTTTGATGACTTTAATACGGCCTCTACTAACTTGGCTTCCTGTTACTTTACCATTTATAGTTGCCAGCTCTCCATCCATCAACTCATCTATCCTGCGTTTTTGGCGGATTTCGTATCTTCTCGGATAGTGCTTGAACAGATCCTCTAAAGTCTTAATACCTAAATTCCCGAGCTGGATAAACCTCTGAGGTCCAACCCCTTTTATATATTGCAAAGCGGAAGAGTCTACCCTTTCAGGTTCAACCTTTCTGATTTCCCTAGTGGGTCCCATAATATTATCATCATTAGATTCCAGCTTAGAGGAAAGAGCTAACCGTTCTTTTATCTCGACTAAAAGCGATCGTCTTTTCAGAGGGCTGGATTCTCCATAAGTTATAGCCCTAGCTGTTAACTGTTCCTTTATTTCCGGTGAGAAGATGCCACTAAGTTCGGAGACAGCATCCGCTAGGTAAACACTGAAACCACCTACGGCTCCAGTGTTGATGAATCCTTGTTTTTCTTCTGCTCTTATCGCTCTATTTATGCTTTGTAAAAGATTATCGTAATGAAGCATCTCTCACTCATACCTCACTCTATCCTCTGAAAATATTTTCCTCTATCCTTTTTCCGGTAGGCGTCACGGCCAATCCGCCTTGAGCTGTCTCTCTCAAGCTGCAGGGCATTTGTCTCCCAATAGAAGCCATAGTATCGATGACTTCGTCTAACGGAATAGCACTTTTGATACCTGCCAATGCCATCTCAGCAGCTGTCATAGCTTTTATAGCTCCCATCGCATTCCTTTTAATACACGGAACCTCCACCAAACCTCCTACAGGGTCACAAACCATTCCCAGAAAGTTTTTTAAAGCAATTGCTCCAGCATGAGCTGTCTGCTCAGGCGTTCCTCCTGCTAATTCTACTGCTGCTCCCGCGGCCATGGCTGATGCTGTGCCGATTTCCGCCTGACACCCTCCTTCTGCCCCGGAAACGCTAGCTCTTTCTGCGATTACCATCCCTATCCCCGCTGCGGTAAAGAAGGCCATTATTATCTCTTCTTCAGAAGATCCAATAATCTCCTGAACAGTAATCATCACTGCAGGCAGGACCCCACATGCTCCTCCTGTTGGAGCCGCCACTATCCTTCCCATACCAGCATTGATCTCTGCAGCTGCAATAGCTCTGGCAGCGACCTTATTCATAGTATGACCAAGTAGAGTTCTCTCACTTTTCCCATATTCTATAAGGCGGGCAGCATCCCCTCCTACCATTCCGGAAAAGGATCTCCACTCACTTGTGAGACCTTGTTCTACGGATTGTTGCATGACAGAGTAATTCAGTTTCATTTTTGCTAGCAATTGTTCTCTGTCTAAACCTGTAGCCTCCATTTCACGCAGAATCACAATCTCACTTATCTTAGATTTATTTGAATTGGCTTGCTCCAAGAGTTCTAGATAAGAACGCACACTGCATCCTCCTAATTCATTTGCTCTAAGTACATAACCTTCTCAATCTTCGGCAGACCTTTAATATGCTGAACTACTATATCCTTAATAACTTCATCCGCTTCGATAACAGTCAAAGCCTTTCTCCCTCTGCCTTCTCGGGACACTTTCATCTGGGCGATGTTAACTCCAGCAGAAGCGACTTGAGTGGTTATTTCGGCAATCATTCCCGGATAATCTGGATACACCGCTATTAAAGTAGAGTATTCTCCAGTAAACTTTACCCGAAAGCCATCAACCTCGGTTATGATAACTTTACCTCCCCCAAGTGAGGATCCAATGATAGTAGATTTCTGGCCATTAGCACCAGTAAGCTCAAACTTAACAGAATTAGGATGAACTTGTCCGAGATCAATATTCTCAAAGTTGATGATTACACCATAACTCTCTGCAAGTTGTGAGGCTATCTTAATCCGTTCATCATCCGGATACATCCCCAGAAGCCCCGCTATCAAAGCAAGATGTGTTCCATGACCTTTTCCGGTTTGAGCAAAAGAGCCATGTAGAAGAATCCGAGCCTTTCTAATCTCAGTCGCCAGAATTTTCCCGGCCATCAGTCCCAGTCTTACCGCTCCTGCTGTATGTGAACTGGATGGACCAACCATAATTGGTCCCAGCAAGTCAAAAACTCTGCTATTTTTCATATTATCACCTTTTTCTTAATGAAAATCCCTCCGGATAAGCCCGGAGGGATGAACTCTTTTCATTCTACACCTAGTATATAATAGTACAAAGGCTGTTTTCCGGGATATACCTCTACTTCAATATCAGGTTTCTCTTTCTCCAGCCAATCTTGTAATAACTTGACATCTTCTTCCGCCATATCTTTGCCGTAGAATATGGTGATAATATCCTTATCTCTCCAATTCATAGTCTCTAAGACCTTCTGAGCTACCTCGAAGATGTCTCTGGCTGTAGTTGTAATTTCTCCTTCAACCAATCCTAGAATATCGCCTTCCGTAATTTCTATTTCTCCAAATTGAGAATTACGTACTGCATAAGTGACTTCGCCCGATGTTACTTGTTTTATGGAGCCTGTCATATTCTGAACGTTTTCTTCATGGTTAAGATCAGGATTAAAACTTAGAAGAGCGGCTATAGCTTGGGGTATTGATTTGGTAGAGATGACATGAACCTGACTTTCGTCTACTAGTACATTCACCTGATTGGCCGCCATAATTATATTACTATTATTAGGCAAGATATACACGTTATTAGCTCGCACTTTTCTGGCTGCTTCAGCTAAATCATTAGTGCTGGGGTTCATTGTCTGTCCGCCATAAACTATCTCATCTACTCCCAGACTCTTAAAAATTTCAGCGATACCGTCCCCCATGGCTACTGCCACAATACCGTGATCTTTAAATGGCTCTTCAACAGTTTCCGGGACAACTTCTGGGATAGTTTCTTGGCTGTCAAGGGGTTGCTCCAGGTTCTCTTGAGTAAGTATTTCTTCTTTATTGTTATGAGCAGCTCGTTCGTTCTGAGACTGCATATTACTGATCTGAATCTCATGAAGCGAACCATATTGAATAGCATAATTAAGAATAAGTCCCGGATTCTGGGTATGGACATGTATTTTTACCACTTCATCAGTTCCTACAACTAAAAGACTATCCCCTTTATCGGAAAGGTCTTCAATTATCTTATCTGTGACCAAGTTATTTCCTTTTACTAGAAATTCGGTACAGTAAGGGAATTCCAGCTCTTCGACTATAGAAATCCCAACCGTTGAGTCTTCAGTAACTTTCTGAGCAACCTGTTCAGGTATCTTCAAATCAACTGATTCTTTATTCTCTAAAGCACGAATCCAACTATCAATTATAGTTAAAAATCCTTCACCACCAGCATCTACGACTCCCGCTTGTTTAAGAACCGGAAGCATATCCGGAGTCTTAGCCAGTGCTATTTGCCCTTTCTCATATCCTGCTCTAAGAACTTCCAGAATATCTGGATCACCGCTTTTAGCTTTAACGGCTGCTCCTCGAGCAGTTTCCTTAGATACCGTTAAGATAGTTCCTTCCACCGGTTTCATAACCGCTCTATAGGCAGTTTCTACACCCATTTGCAGCGCATTAGCGACCTGAAGAGCATTTGCGTCTTTTAATCCCTCTAATCCTTTGGCGAAACCTCTCATAATCTGAGACAAAATCACTCCCGAATTACCTCTGGCACCCATTAATGATCCCATCGAGGCTGCTCCTGCAACTTCATGGATAGATTTTTGGGTGACTTTTTCAGCAGCTACCGCAGCTGCCCTAAAAGTCAGATGCATATTTGTTCCCGTATCACCGTCAGGCACAGGAAAAACATTGAGAGCATCAATCTCCCTTTTCTTCTTATCTAAGAGGGTTGATCCAGCGACCAACATACTCTTAAGCATTGCTCCATCTATGGTTATGATCTTAGAATCTGTCACCACTTTCAAAGTATATCCTCCTACTCATTATAACATCGACATTTATTATTAGCTTTGCTATCTATTTATTCTAAGAACCTTACTCCCTGGACATTAACATTTACTTCAGCTACTTTTAACTTCGTCATGGATTCAACAGTATAGCGAACCCTGTCCATAACATTAGCTGCGACTTCGGAAATCTTCACTCCATAACCAACTATGATATTGAGGTCTACCACTACTGCATTATCGTGAAAAGTGACAATAACACCCTTAGCTAAGTTTTCTCTTTTAAGTAAACCTGACACACCATCAGAAATCTTACGCGAAGCCATCCCGACCAGTCCATAGCATTCGATTGCTGCCGCTCCGGCAATAGTTGCAATCACTTCCTCAGAGATGTCCACCTGTCCTAGTTTATTTTCCAACAATTTTCCCATCTCCGCAGCCTCACTTTCCTTATAGGATATATTAACTATGATACCTTTTTGTTAAAAAGTATTCAAACTGTTAAAAACTTAATCCAAGGATAACTATTTTTTTTCAGTTATAACTAGGATAATATAATAGTTATGTATTAGTCAAATACTTGTATGGTTTATTCAAATAAAAAATATCTGACCCTTGCCAATTATCTAGAATTCTGCTAAACTGTAGTAGTGTCATTTTTGGGTGCAAAGGAGGTAGAATCATGGCTAATATTTGTTCTGTTTGCGGTAAAGGAGTATCTACTGGTATGAACGTCAGTCACTCCCATATTCGCACTAAACGTACCTGGAAACCGAACCTCCAGCGTGTACGTGCTATTGTTAATGGCACTCCCACCCAGGTCAAGGTTTGTACAAGATGCCTACGTTCCGGCAAAGTTAAACGTGCCATTTAACAATCTAAGAAGAACCTAATAATCCAATAATAAACAACCCTGGCTTTATGAGCCGGGGTTTTGTTCATTATTGTGCCTTCAAATCTTTTATCAAGACAATCAATAAATTTCCATGAAATATCTTAATTTGAACTTCTTCTTGTGTAAATACATTGCTAATCCCACGAGTCGCATTTTGGGAAAGAGTTAAGTTATCAAGCTTATAGAATAGGCCTTGCGACGAGACCTGAGCTTCTTCAGACAGGGCAATAAGGGAAATCTCTTGATCGACATGCCCTCTAACGATCTCTTCTGAAGCTAACATAATCCAGGCATCATAAGTTTTGTCTATCATTTTAATTCTTCTGCCCTTTTGAGCAAAACCTAGCATCAAGGCTATATTACCTTGGAGATGATCAAGCCTTTTACCTCCAGCTGCATATAGCAAGATTTCATCATTAGGAGTTCCATAAGACTCTAAATAAGCCTGTGCATATTCTATCGCTAGCTCCAAGTCAGTTTGATCCTTCTGACTTGGAAATTTTTTTATTTGAACGTTAACATCCTGACATTTTTTTAGATTC
>Ga0209643_1002287_pt1 | contig 12942 bp, 12 predicted proteins | sample AutmiccBRH37_all_FD_187383 | JGI IMG/M metagenome (GOLD analysis project Ga0209643, IMG submission 187383) | Deep subsurface microbial communities from Mt. Terri, Switzerland - Autotrophic microbial communities BRH/37_all (SPAdes) (version 2) | ecosystem: Environmental > Aquatic > Deep... | reverse complement strand
CCAGTAATCTGCCTTTTGTTGGATTTTTTATTAACATATAGTAGTTATGAATTAATAAATATAATAAAATTTATCAATAAAAAAAACTCTCTAAGTATTTTTTAGAGAGTTTAGTGTTATAAGAAACAATTCTTACATATTAGTTTACTGCATCGCTAAGTCCAGCCCCTGCTTTAAATTTTACAACGTTTTTTGCTGCAATTTTAATTGTTTTTCCAGTTTGAGGATTTCTTCCTTCTCTTGCTGCTCTTTTAGATACAGACCAAGTTCCCCATCCAACTAAAGCTACTTTACCTCCTTTTTTAAGAGCGCCAGTTACATTTTCTGTTAATGATTCTAAAGCTGCTTTCGCGGCTGCTTTTGTGATACCGGCATCAGCTGCCATTGCATCAATTAAATCTGATTTGTTCATAAATTTAAATGTTAAATTAATTGGTTAAACATATTTTGCCACTAAATAGCTTAACAAAGTTATACGGAATAAGGGTTTGTGCAAGTTTTTGCCCAAAAAAGTGATCTTTTTGTTGATAAATAAGGGTAAATGTTAATAACCTGAGCCGTTATCGGTAAAATATGTCAAAAGCCCAATAAAATATGGGGTTTATTGCAAGTGTGCATTTTCTTGAAATCGGAAGCCATTTAACAAACTTTTGCTGTCCATTTGTTTTTTGCCGGCGAGCTGTAAACTTTCTATGATGATATAGCCTCCGGTTACCGCAACTTTGATTTCATTTTTGGAAGTTATTAAGGTTCCGGTTTTATGATGATGCAATGCAGATTCCTTTTTTACACTGTAAATTTTCACCTTAATTTCTTCGTTGTTATTGATGAGGGTGGTCCACGCAGCAGGAGTTGGATTTAAACCTCTTATTAAATTGTAAATATTGGATAAGGAATCATTCCAATTGATTTTGCAGGTTTCCGTAAATATTTTTGGCGCCGATTTTTCTTCAATTTCTGGCTGTTTTATGGTTTTTACAATTCCTTTTTCAATTTGCTGAACCGTTTTAACCACCAATCTGCTGCCAATTTCCATCAATTTATCGTGCAATTCGCCTAAAGTTTCATCATCGCCAATGGCAACTTCTTCCTGTAAAATAATGTTTCCGGTATCAATTTTTTCATCAATAAAAAAAGTGGAAACTCCTGTTTTTGTTTCACCGTTGATGATGGCCCAATTGATGGGTGCGGCACCCCTGTAATTTGGCAAAAGCGATGCGTGTAAATTAAAGGTGCCGTATTTCGGAAGTTGCCAAACCGCTTTTGGCAACATTCTGAAAGCAACTACAATTTGTAAATTGCCATTCAAGTTTTTTAATTGATTGAGAAATTCTTCGCTTTTTAAATTGCTGGGCTGTAAAATAGTCAGGTTATGGTTTAACGCATATTTTTTTACGGGAGATTGTTGCATTTTTTGTCCCCTTCCTGCAGGTTTATCGGGTGCAGTAATAACACCAGCCACATTAAATTTTGCTTTTACAAGAGCGTCTAACGTCGCAACAGCAAAATCTGGCGTTCCCATAAATACAATGCGTAAATCTCTCATTAAAAAGTGCGTTTAAATTTATTTTGCGAAGTTATCGTTATTTTATTTTTTTCGAGGAGAATTTTCAATGAATTTAAAATTTCAGTTTCCGAATAATCCAATAACACAACCAATTCCTGGGAAGAAAGTGCGCGATCTTTCAGCAATTCAACGATTTGTTCCAAAATGGTTTGTGTTGGAGTGTTTTTTGCCTTTTTTGCCAAACAATTGTCGCAGGTGCCGCAGGGCTCCGTTGCAATTTCGTTAAAATAGGAGAGAAACTGAAGCGTACGACAAGTTTTTGTGTTTTCAATATAGGAAATAACAGCTTTTAGTTTTTCTAATTTTAAATTATTTTGTTGCTCAATATTTTTTGAAATGCTGTTGATGGTGTAATTATCGTCCCGCGCAATTAAAAATGAAAGTCGGGAAGTCGTATTTTCATAACTGTAATGCACAATGCCATTGCTGTGCAATTCTTTGAGCTGCTTAACCACTTCATTTTTTGAACAATTTAATTTTTTGGAAAGTTTGTATTCATTAATAATGGTTAAATGTTCAAAAATACCGCCATAACTTCTTAAAAGGAGCTTAATAAGTTCATTTGTTGAAGGGTGATTGCTTAAATATTCGAAAATTTGATGGTTGTTGACCAAAAATTTCAACATTGATTTTTTACTATAATTTTCATCGAGCAATACAATATTTTCCCTTTCCAAAACTTTGATGGCATTGTAGGTTAACAGTAAGTTTAGGTTATAGGTTGCGCAAAATTCCTGCAAGGAAAAACTGAACATTTGTGCCGGCTTTTCACCAAATGAAATGGCGTAATACTGATTTAAATGATGGTAAACGTCTTTTACGTTTTTGGTGGTTGCGGTGTTGGCTTCAAATTTGGCCGTAGCCTCATAAAGCGTTGTTTTATTGGCTAATATGATGGCATAAGAGGTTTTTCCGTCTCTTCCCGCTCTTCCCGCTTCCTGAATGTAATTTTCCAGGCTGTTTGGTATGTTGATGTGAATAACAGCCCTGACATTCAGTTTATTGATGCCCATTCCAAAAGCATTTGTGGCCACCATAATAGGCGTTTTGTCGCTCATCCAATTGGTATAAGCTTCATTTTTTTCGGCATTGGACAATCCGCCGTGATAAAAGCTGCTTTTGAAATTATTTTTCTGCAAAACATTGCAGACTTCCTTTGTTTGTTTTCGGTTGTTGGTGTAAACGATGACTGAAGCGTTTATTTTGGCTAAAATTTGAATCAGTTTGCCGTAAATATCTTCCGTAAGCCGAACGTGATAAATGAGATTTTCACGTTTGAAGGATTTTTTAATAATTTTTGCTTCTTTTAACCCTAAGTTATTTTGGATGTCTTCCAATACCCGTTGCGTAGCCGTTGCCGTTAGCGCGATAAAAGTGGCATTTGGCTGCAATTCTTTCAGCAGGCTTAGTTTTAAATAAGATGGCCTGAAATCGTGTCCCCATTCCGAGATGCAATGCGCTTCATCAATGGCAATAAGCGAAACGTTCAATTGTTTAATTTTCTCCTGAATAAAATCTGATTGCAGTTTTTCAGGAGAAAGGTATAAAAAATTAAAACCGCCAAACTGTAAGTTGTCAAATGCAACAACAATTTCATCTTGGGAAAGCTGGGAAGTTAAAGCGATGGCTTTAATGTTTTTTTCCTTTAAATAATTCACCTGATCGTGAATCAAAGCTATTAATGGCGAAATGACGATGCAAACACCTTCTAAAATGATGGCAGGCACTTGATAGCAAATCGATTTTCCGCCACTTGTGGGCAATAAAACAATGGTGTTTTCACCTTTTAAAACAGCTGTTATAATTTCCTCTTGCGGATTTATAAATTGGTCGTAGTCCCAATATTTTTTTAATATTTCAAGAGGTGTTTCCATTATTTTATGGAAGATAAGATAAAATCAGTTCTTTCTTTAACGGTTCCTGTAGGAACTTCAATAATGACATAATTTAATGAGGAATAAACTCTTTTAAGATGGTTGTGAATGGCCAATGCCTGTTCAAAATTTTCATAACGCTCATTGTCCGTAATATAAATTTCTTCCCAGGGAGCCATCAAAAAAATATAGTTGTAACGGTAAAAATTGCTGGTATTTATATAGGTTTTAGGATAATCAATGCTGATATAATTCATATAAGCGTGTACATCGGGAATGCCTCTGTCGAAAAACACCAAGCTGCAATTTTTTGTTTCTGCTTCCAAATACTGATTTACGCGCCCTTCTAACAACAATTCGCTAAACAATAAAGGTTTGGTCAAAAACAGTTGATCTGTGCCATTTTGTCGGGCATTTAGCGTAACTTCTCGCGAAATTTCGGGCATACACGTAAATTTGCGTTTGGCCAATTCTTCTATGATAGTCGATTTACCGGTGCCTGGTCCGCCAGTGATAACAATTTTTGTTTGCATACAGCAAAAATAAGACATTCGTTAAATTATACTTAATATAATCTTGTAATTTTGTCAGCTAAATATCAACAGTCGCAAAACGGTATTATATTTGCAAAGCGTTATTAAAAAAAAGAAATGGACAATAGAGCAGAATTTTATGAAAAGTTAAAAAATAAATTGGACGAAAGCAATATTTTTCCGTCTGAATACCTTTTTAAATTTATTGTATCAACGCACGAAGAAAAAATAAAACAAGTGGAGGATTTGTTTGATTTTAAAGGTGCGGTGATTACAAAGACTTCATCAAAAACAGGAAAATTCACAAGCATTTCCATTCACGTGATTATGAAAAATTCAGAGGATATTATTTCAATTTATGTGGAAGCCGAAAAAATTGAAGGGATTATTTCTTTGTGATTCCTTTAACAGCACATACCAAAAATAAAAAATAAATTGCACCGATTTTGTTAAATTTAAACAAATCATTTTAGGGCAGAAAAATCTTTTATGAGACCACGATATTTTTATTTAGTATTGTCATTGTTACTCTTGCAATCCTGTGATTATTTTACCTTCAAAAAAGAGGTGACGCCTGAAGCTGTTGCGAGGGTGAACGATGTCTATTTGTACAAGGATGATTTGATGGCGATTTTTACAAAAGACATTAGCAAGCAGGACAGTATTGTGTTGGTGAATAACTATATAAACAATTGGATTAAGCAACAATTATTATTGTCCAAAGCGCAATTAAACCTTGAAAACAAGAAAGAGGAATTTGAAGATTTGGTTAAAAAATATAGACAGGATTTGTTTATAAATTCCTACAAAGAAGCGGTTGTAAAACAGTATTTAGACACGGTGATTACCGAGGATGATGTTGATCAATTTTACTTAAATAACAACGAAATTTTTAAGTTGAATGAGGAATTAATTATGCTTAAGTATATTAAAATAGGCAAAGAGGATTCAAATAAAAATGAGTTAGCCAAACTATTTAAATCTACAACAGCCAAAGACCTGGAAAGACTCAAGGAAAAAGCGCTTTTTATGAAATCACACCATCTAAATGATTCAATTTGGATTAAATATAGCGATTTAATAAATGAGATTCCTATTTTAAAAACCGAAGACAAACAGCTATTGTTAAAAAAAGATCATTTTATTCAAAAAGAAGATTCATTAAGCTTATATTTGGTCACTATTAAAAAGGTGTTAAAAAGTAATGAAATTGCGCCAAAAAGCTATATTACACCCGCAATTAAGCAAATGATTTTACACCAACGCAAATTATTATTATTAAGAAATATTGAAGAAACATTGATTAAGGATGCAACTAAAAAAAAACAATTTGAAATATATTAAAATGAAGCAAAATACATTGATTATAGCATTACTGTTATTTATTACAGGAATAAATGCTCAGGAAAGAATAAAAATAGATGGCGTAGCTGTGGTCGTGGGCAAAAATATTGTGCTTGATTCAGATATTGAAAAGTTTAAAAAAGAATTGCAACTGCGTATTGAAGGAAAATTAGACATTACCGATTGTGAAATATTGGAAGAAATTATGACCCAAAAACTGATTGCGCATCACGCCGTAATCGACAGTATTGTGGTTACGGATGTTGAAATAAACACAGAAGTTGAACGTAACATCTCTTATTTCACCCAGCAATTGGGAACTATGGAAAAGGTGGTGAAAATGTACGGTTTTAACGATGAAGAAGATTTAAGAAAAGAATTGTTCGAAATCCAAAAAGAACAGCTTCTTATTCAAAAAGAAAGAGCGAGTATTACCGAAAAAATTGATGTCACTCCTGAAGAAGTGAGAACTTATTTTAAAAATCTTGAAAAAGACGGCAATTTGCCAGAATTTAGTGCCGAAATTGAATTGGCGCAAATTGTTAAAATGATAAAACCTTCCGAAGAAGAAACCAACAGGGTTCTTGATAAATTGAATGAAATTAAAAAGGAAATCGAAAGCGGTTTCAGTTTTAGACTGAAAGCAATCATCAATTCCGATGATCCGGCCGTTTCAGGAACTGGTCCGGGCGCTGCAGGTTTGTATACCATTACCAGAGAAAGCGGTTTTATCAAAGAATTTAAAGAAGTGGCTTTTAGTTTGGACGAAGGGGAAATTTCCGAACCATTTGAATCTGGATTTGGATATCATATCATTCTGGTTGAAAAAATTAAAGGCCAGGAACGTGATGTACGCCATATTTTAATTCAGCCAAAAATTAGCCAGGCAGAATTAAACGCTTCAAAGGAGGAATTGGCAAAAATTAGAGAACAAATCCTGAATAAAGAAATCACTTTTGAAGAAGCCGTAGTGAAATATTCTGAAGATAAAGACACCAAAAACAATAGCGGTTTGCTGTTGAATCCTCAAACCAACGATACCCGTTTTGATTTGACAAGGATGGACCCAAATCTTTACAATAAAATCAGCAGCTTAAAAACCGGTGAAATTACCTTGCCTTTTTACGATGAAGTCAGGGGAGAATCAAAAATGCATAAAATAATTTTAGTGAAAAGCAAAGACGATGCGCATACCGCTAATTTCACCAAAGATTACGAAAAAATTCAACAATTGACCTTGCAAAAAAAGCAGGAGGAAACAGTTGAAAAATGGTCGAAAGATAAAATTAAAGATACTTACATTAAAATAAACAACGATTATAAAGCCTGCGATTTTAAAAATAACTGGAAAAAGGACTAAATATGTCAGATGTTGCCGCATTAAAGGAATTGGTAGAAAAACATAAAGCGCTAAAACAAGAAATTGGAAAGGTAATTATTGGGCAACAAGAAGCCGTAAACCACATTTTACTTTCCATTTTATGCGGTGGGCATTCATTGCTTATCGGCGTTCCCGGCTTGGCTAAAACACTTATGGTGCAAACCATTTCAGAAACGTTGGGACTCGATTTTAAACGTATTCAGTTTACGCCCGATTTAATGCCTTCCGATATATTAGGAAGTGAAATTTTAGATGAAACAACCCATTTTAAGTTTTTAAAAGGACCTATTTTCAGCAATATTATTTTGGCTGACGAAATCAACCGTACACCGCCAAAAACCCAAGCGGCTTTGTTAGAAGCAATGCAGGAGCGATCCGTGACCATTTCAGGACATCAACATAAATTAGCGCGTCCGTTTTTTGTGTTGGCAACCCAAAACCCAATTGAGCAGGAGGGAACCTATCCCTTGCCAGAAGCCCAACTAGACCGGTTTATGTTTTCCATAAACTTAGATTATCCGAGTTTTAACGAAGAAGTTGAAGTGGTAAAAAGCACCACCACAGATGTTAAAAAAGTGGTAAGCACCATTCTTTCTTCGGATGAAATCATAAATTTTCAACATTTAATAAGAAGAATTCCTGTTGCTGACAATGTGATTGAGTATGCGGTGACATTGGTGTCTAAAACGCGCCCAAACACGCCTTATTCAACTAAAATGATCAATGATTACATAGATTGGGGTGCAGGGCCAAGAGCTTCACAATTCTTAATTTTAGGGGCAAAAGCAAATGCAGCCGTAAATGAGAAATATTCACCCGATATTGAAGATGTCCAAGCAGTGGCTTACGCCATATTGCGACACAGAATCGTACGAAATTATAAAGCTGAAGCTGAAGGAATCAGCGAAAAACAAATCATAGAATCTTTATTCTAGTTCAGTCTCTTTATGCTCAAAGAAACTGAACATATTGCCGCCATATTTTTTTTGATAACTCAACCGTGAATGGTTTTTAAAATCGGTTTGTTTGGAGTGCTCCAAAACCAAAATGCCATCTTCTGTCAGCAAATTATTGTCGAAAACCAACGCAACAATTTTTTCAAACAATTCAAGTTCAAATTCGTAAGGCGCATCGGCAAAAATAATATCAAATTTCGTATTGGTTTTTTCTAAATAGTTGAAAACATCACTTTTAACGGCGGTAATTGATAAATCGAGCGATTTGGCCGTGGAGTTGATAAATTGTATGCAACCTGAATGCGCATCAACCGCCGTAATATTCTCTGTGCCTCTCGATCCAAATTCGTAACTGATATTTCCGGTTCCCGAAAATAAATCCAACACAGAAATATCATCAAAGTAATACAAATTATTAAGAATGTTAAACAACGCCTCTTTGGCCATATCAGTTGTTGGCCTTACAGGCAAATTTTTAGGCGCCTGTATGCGTTTGCTTTTATGTATTCCTGAAATAATGCGCATTTATTTAAATTGATTTAATAAGGTAAAATTTGAATGTGAGGGTATTTCATTTAATTGCAAATTGGCATTGTTTGGAACATAAAACTTTATATTTCTGATATATTGGTACACAATATCGTAAAGTTCAGATTCCTTTTCAATATCTCCCATCAAAATCAATTCAAATTCTTCCGGATTTAGATTCAATTGCTCTGCCGTAAAAAGGATATAGTAAATAAAATCTTCCTTGGTGGTAAAACTAAAAAAATTATACAATGCTAATTTTTTATTTTGAATGACCACAATTTCAAAATATTTGCCTGTCACATTTACAAAGCAAAAACTGCCTTCAATATTTTTATATTCGTTCAGCAAATTTTCGATCAATACCGTTGAAGAGTGTTTGTAAGTGAATGATTCATAAGTGTCCAGCAAAAAATTGTTAACATTTACAAAAGGAATATAGACATTTATAATTTCTGAATTGGCGAGTTCATCATAAGCGATAAAATCGTTTTCCAGCATTTTTACGGTATACTGTAAATATTGTTCTAAGTTGTTTTTGTTGAATAATGGATGCGGAACTTGCGTTACCAAATTGTTAAAATGGGTAACAAAAACCGATTTAAAGTTTAGTTGAAGTACTTTTTCCTGGGCAAACAATTCTTTAATACAATCGAGTTGTTTAAATGGAGAACTACTGCTGTTATCAAATTCATAAACCCCAAAAATGCCGATTTTATCTTGAATCTTATTATAAACACAAAAAGAAAATCCATCCAAACTAAGTTGGATGGATAAGTAGTTATCTTCTAGATTTAAAAAATCTATATCGTTATTCGTTAATTTTTTTATCTCCTTTATCATAATATGGAGGCCAGTTACCGTCCTCACTAACATCGGTTAATGATCCTACTCTAATAAATTCCCCTCTAATTTCTTCACCGCCAATGGCTTCTTTTTCTTGTTTTACAAGATTTCCATCCATTCCTGCCAAAATTAGGGCTTTGTCAACTTTCACTTCAAATACTGGTGCTTTTAAGCCAACAATTTTTTCAATTTCACCAATTTCAATTTTAAAATTTTGATCAGTTCCAGGAATTTTCATCATATTTTTATAATCTTTACCAACAAAGGCGTTCTTCACTTCATCGTAACCGATGGTATCCACAACCCTTTCTTCAACTGTTTTTGTGATTCCGCCACCAATTGATATCGTTTTTGGAACGTATCTTGTTTGGGTCAATGCGAATTTTCCGTTTTCAATAAATTGAATAAGAGCCTCACCGTCAGTAGTGTAATTGCCGTTTACTTTTTTGTAAGCAACTTCAGCATCACGAATGATTTTTAAGTGATTGATTACTTTAGCGTATTTTTCCTTTTTTTCTTTATTGAATTTAATCGGCTTGGTAATTTCAAAATTAATTTTATAAACTAAAAAAATTGCGATGGCAATCAATAGTATTGAAATTATCCAATGCAATTTTCTTGGAATAACATTTACTATTGCATACGCTAAAAAAGCCGTAACTACAATGCCTATTACTATAATCAAAACTGTTATCATCTGTATTTTTCTTTTTTTATGTGTGTACGCAAATCTACAAATTTTTTTTAATGAGAAAAATTTTTAAGCATAAATCAATTTGTATATTTGGTTTTTATTTAAAATATGACAAAAACGGCACAGGAATTCTATATTAATCTGGTTGAAAAGTTTCCATTTGAACCCACAAATTCTCAAGATTCTTTACTTACAAAACTGACGGATTTTATCCTTGAAAATAATAATAATGCCATTTTTATTATCAAAGGATACGCAGGGACCGGTAAAACTACAACAATTAGTACTGTGGTGAATAATTTATGGAGAATAGGGAAAAAGTCGGTTTTACTGGCCCCAACTGGCAGAGCTGCAAAAGTTATATCGGGATATTCAAACAAACCGGCATTTACAATTCATAAAAAAATTTATTATCCAAAAAAAAATAAACTGGGTGGTGTCGATTTTACATTGCAAACAAATAAGCATTCAAACACCATTTTTTTTGTTGATGAAGCTTCTATGATTTCCGACGCACCAATGGGCGCAAAATTGTTTGAATCGGGTTCATTATTAGATGATTTAATCTCCTATGTGTACTCAGGAGTGAACTGTAAATTGGTTTTAATTGGCGATACCGCCCAATTACCTCCGGTAAAATTAGCAATTAGTCCGGCATTAGATGCTCACAAAATGGCTCTAAATTATCAAAAAGAAGTGGTGGAAATTGAATTAAGCGAAGTGATGCGCCAACACGCAGATTCAGGAATTTTATTAAACGCAACTGAATTACGGCTTATTTTGGCGAATAATGGATTTACCGATTTTCAATTTCAATTGGGTTATCCGGATTTAATCCGTTTGATTGATGGGTATGATATTGAAGACGCCATAAATACAGCCTATACAAATATTGGCGTGGAAGACACCACTTTTATTGTGCGTTCAAACAAGCGCGCCAACCAATACAACCAACAAATTAGAAGTAAAATTCGGGGACAGGAAAACGAAATTTCTACGGGTGACTATATTATGATTGTTAAAAACAATTATTTTTGGCTGGAAGACACTAGTGAAGCAGGATTTATTGCCAATGGAGATATTTGTGAGATACTGGAAATTTTTAACATCAAGGAATTGTATGGTTTTCGATTTGCGGAAGTGAAAATTAGGATGATCGATTATCCGGATCAAAAACCATTTGAAACCGTATTGTTATTGGATACGCTAACTTCAGAATCTCCGTCGCTTTCCTATGATGAATCTAACAAATTGTATCAAGAAGTTGCCAAAGATTATGCTCAGGAAAAATCCAAATACAAGCAGTTATTGGCCATTAAGCAAAATAAATACTTCAATGCGCTTCAAATTAAGTTTGCGTATGCCGTTACCTGCCATAAATCTCAGGGCGGACAATGGAAAACGGTATTTATTGAGCAGCCTTATTTACCCGACGGACAAAATATTGAATACTTAAGATGGTTATATACCGCAGTTACAAGAGCTCAGGAAAAAGTGTATTTAATTGGTTTTACCGATACTTTTTTTAATGAATAATAGCTTCTGAAATCCAATGTTCATTTTGTTAAATTTGTTTCTTTTCCTTTCATTATACAAACTTTTTTAAGGCATTTGCCTATTTTACTCACTCATATTGATTATTTTTGCAAAATATTGAAATTATTTAGATGACGAAGAGAAATATTTTGCCCCCAAAAGCGAAAAAGATAGCGAAGGAGTTGGAAATTCACGGGGATGTGAGAATTGACAATTATTATTGGTTAAATGATCGGGAAAATCAAGAAGTTATAGATTATTTAAATTCCGAAAATGCTTATTATGAAGCCATAACAGCTCATACCAAACAATTTCAGGAAGATTTGTTTGAAGAGATGAAATCGCGCATTAAGGAAGATGATGAGTCGGTTCCTTATAAAAAAAAGGACTATTATTATATCACCCGATTTAAAAAAGGCAACCAATACCCAATTTATTCACGTAAAAAAGGAAGTTTAGAAACACCCGAGCAAATTATGTTCGATGTAAACGAACTTGGAAAAGGATTTTGTCATTTTAAACTGGCAGGATTGTCCATCAGCCCAAACAATGAATTGGCTGTTTATGGTTTTGATACCGTTGGCAGAAGACAGTATACTTTGCAATTTAAAAATTTGGAAACAGGCGAGTTGTTTCCGGAAAAGATTGAAAACACCACAGGAGGCGCGGCTTGGGCAAGCGACAATAAAACAGTTTTTTATACGCTTCAAAATCCAAAAACTTTAAGAAGCGAAAAAATATTTCGTCACGTCTTGGGAACTGATCCTTCACAAGATATTGAAGTTTATCGTGAAAAGGGAGAGGCGTTTAATGCATTTGTTTATGCCTCAAAATCAGAAAAATATATCATTATTGGCTCGCACAGCACAGTTTCATCCGAATATCACATTTTGGAAGCCGATAATCCGACTGGAGAATTCAGACTTTTTCAAAAAAGAGAAAGATATCTAGAGTATGATATTGCGCATTACAACGGCGATTTTTATATCTTAACCAACAAAGACAAGGCGACCAATTTTAAATTGATGAAAACGTCGGAAAAGGCAACTTCCATAGAAAATTGGGTGGAGGTTTTACCGCACAGGGAAGATGTTTTGTTGGAAGATATTTCCATTTTTAAAGATTTTTTGGTGGTTGAAGAGCGATCAAACGGGTTGAATAAAATTAGAATTATCCGTTGGGACCAAACAGAAGATTTTTACCTTCCTTTTGAAGAGGAAACGTATTCAGCAGGAGTTTATAACAATCCGGAATTTGAAACCAATGTGATTCGTTACGGATATAATTCAATGACAACGCCAAGTTCAATCATAGATTTTGACGTGGTTTCAAAAACAAAAGAAATAAAGAAAGAACAGGAAGTGTTGGGCGGAAAGTTCGATAAACACAATTATATCAGTGAACGTGTTTGGGCAACAGGACAAGACGGAACTAAAATTCCGATCTCCTTGGTGCATCATAAAAATACGCCGCTGTCCAAAGAAACACCCTTGTTATTGTATGGTTATGGTTCTTACGGACATTCAATTGATGCCGGATTTAGCACAACACGTTTAAGTTTATTGGACAGAGGTTTTGTTTTTGCAATCGCCCACGTGAGAGGAGGCGAATATTTAGGTCGAAAATGGTATGAAAAAGGCAAATTATTGCATAAAAAAAATTCTTTCACAGATTTTATTGATT
>Ga0209643_1002285_pt1 | contig 12957 bp, 10 predicted proteins | sample AutmiccBRH37_all_FD_187383 | JGI IMG/M metagenome (GOLD analysis project Ga0209643, IMG submission 187383) | Deep subsurface microbial communities from Mt. Terri, Switzerland - Autotrophic microbial communities BRH/37_all (SPAdes) (version 2) | ecosystem: Environmental > Aquatic > Deep... | reverse complement strand
GGTGCTGGCGGATCTGGCCAAGGAACTGGGGGAGCGGGCGTATTTCGCCACGGCGAACCTGTCGGACCCCGAGTCGGTCGATAATCTGGTCGCTGCGGCCGAGGCGGCGGCGGGGGCGCCGCTGGACATCCTGGTGGCCAATGCGGGCATCACCAAGGACGGCCTGCTGATGCGGATGAAGGACGAGGACTTCCAGTCCGTCCTGACCGTCAATCTGGAGAGCTATTTCCGCCTGACCCGCGCTGCGGTGAAGGGGATGATGAAGCGGCGCTCGGGCCGAATCATCGGCGTGACCTCGGTCGTGGGCGTGACCGGCAACCCCGGCCAGACCAATTATTCGGCGTCCAAGGCGGGGATGATCGGCTTTTCCAAGTCGCTGGCGCAGGAGGTCGGGTCGCGCGGGATCACGGTCAACTGTATCGCGCCGGGCTTCATCGCCTCGCCGATGACTGATGTGCTGAACGACCAGCAGCGCGAGGCGATTCTGGGTCGGATTCCGGCCGGTCGGCTGGGCACGGGCGACGAGATCGCCGCCGCCGCCGTCTATCTTTCGTCGAACGAAGCCGCCTATGTGACGGGCCAGACCCTGCATGTGAACGGCGGCATGGCGATGATCTGATCGCGATCACGACACGCAACAGACTATTTCCCGCCCGAAAGCCTGTGCTAAAGGGCAGGAACGCATCGGCGTTTCAGGCTTTCGGGCTTGCATCGCCGCCGCTGCCGTGAGACGGCGATTTTTGAAGCTACCCCCGCCTCTACGGCGATTTTAAACAGGCAGAGAGACACTCATGTCCGACACCCTCGAGCGCGTTCGCAAGATCGTCATCGACCACCTGGACGCCGATCCGGACAAGGTCACGGAAAAGGCCAGCTTCATCGACGACCTGGGCGCCGACTCGCTCGACAACGTCGAGCTGGTGATGGCCTTCGAAGAAGAATTCGACATCGAGATCCCGGATGACGCCGCCGAGCACATCCAGACGGTCGGCGATGCGGTCAAGTTCATCGACGAAAAGTCGGCGGGCTGATTTCAGCCCCGGCTGGCAGCCGAACAGGCTGACGGTTCATAGGGCCGCCCGGCGCTCCTAGCGGAGACGCCCGGCGGCCTTTACTGTTTCTGACCCCCGCGAATCCCCATGTGATTCCTTGGGATCGGACTGGAGTTGAAGGAGCACGCACCATGCGCCGCGTCGTCGTTACGGGCATCGGTCTGCTGACCCCCCTTGGCTGGGGTGTCGAGAAGAGCTGGAAAGGCATCGTCGACGGGCGGTCGGGCATCGGTCCGATCACCTCGTTCGACACCGAGGGCTATGGCTGCACCATCGCCGGCGAAGTGCCGAGCGTGGACGGGCGCGGCGGCGGCGGCGAGGGCGACTTCGACCCCGAAAAGATCATGTCCGTCAAGGACAGGAAGCGCGTCGACGACTTCATCCTGTACGCCATAGCGGCGGCGGACGAGGCCCTGCACGACGCCAACTGGAAGCCCGAGACCGACGAGGACAAGGAACGGACCGGGGTCATGGTCGGCTCCGGCATCGGCGGCCTGGGTCCCATAGCCGAGACGGCCATCGTGCTGAAGGAACAGGGCGTGCGCCGCGTCAGCCCCTTCTTCATCCCCAGTGCCCTGATCAATCTGGCCGGCGGCCAGATATCGATCCGTCACGGGCTGAAGGGACCGAACCATGCGGCGGTCACGGCCTGCGCCACCGGCGCCCACGCCATCGGCGACGCGGCGCGGATGATTGCGCTGGACGACGCCGACGTGATGGTGGCGGGCGGGGCCGAAAGCTCGGTCGTGCCGATCGGCATCGCCGGCTTCCTGGCCTGCAAGGCCCTGTGCACCGCCTATAACGACACGCCCGAGAAGGCGTCGCGTCCCTATGACAAGGGCCATGCCGGCTTCATCATGGGCGAGGGCGCCGGCATCCTGGTGCTGGAAGAATACGAACACGCCAAGGCGCGCGGGGCCAAGATCTACGCCGAGGTCGTCGGCTATGGCATGAGCGGCGACGCCCATCATATCACCGCCCCGTCCGAGGACGGCGAGGGCGGGCTGCGGGCCATGAAGATGGCGCTGAAGCGCGCGGGCATGCAGCCGTCGGATCTCGACTACGTCAACGCCCACGGCACCTCGACCATGGCGGACTGGATCGAGTTGAAGGCTATCGAACGGCTGGCCGGCGATCATGCGAAGAACCTGTCGGTGAGTTCGACCAAGTCGATGACCGGCCACCTGCTGGGCGCGGCGGGGGCCATTGAGGCGGCCTTCTGTGTTCTGGCGATCCGGGATCAGGTGGCGCCGCCGACGATCAATCTGGAAGACCCGGAAATGGAAACGCCGATCGACCTAGTCCCGAACAAGGCCAAGCCGATGAAGATCGATGTCGCCATGTCCAACAGTTTCGGCTTCGGAGGCACCAACGCCTCGGTGATCTTCAAGAAGGTCGACTGACATGTTCGGACGGGGGCGGGGGAAGAGCGTGCAGGGGCGGTCGGGTCTGACGGTGACCTTGCTGACCGCCTCGGCGACCTTCAGCCTGTTCCTGATCGCCGCCCTGGCCATCGTCTGGGGCGTCTATTACGGCCCCGGACCCGGCGCGCGCCAGGGCGACAAGACCGTGGTGACCCTGGCCAGCGGGTCGGGCGTCTCTGCCATCGCCGCCCAGCTGAAGGCCGCAGGGGTGATCCGTTCGACCGATCTGTTCAAGGCGGCCGCGACCTTCACCGGCGCCGATCGTAGGCTGAGGGCCGGCGAATACGAGGTGCCGTCCGGCGCGTCGCTGGGCGGGGTGCTGAAGCTGTTGGTCGAGGGCCGGGTGGTGCGCCATTTCGTGACCCTGCCGGAAGGCTGGTCGTCGGCCCAGGCGGTCGACATCCTGATGAAGGAGCCGGTGCTGACCGGCGCGGTCGAGACGACGCCCGAGGAAGGCAGTCTGTGGCCGGACACCTATGAAGTATCGCGCGGCGACACCCGCCAGTCGGTGATCGACCGCATGCAGCGGGCCGCCGACGAGAATCTGCGCCTGCTGTGGACCCAGCGTGGGCCGGGAACCGTCGTGCGCAATCCTGAGGAGGCCGTGATCCTGGCTTCGATCGTCGAGAAGGAAACCGGGCTGGCGGCCGAACGTCCGCGCGTGGCGGCGGTCTTTTCCAACCGGCTGCGTCAGGGGATGCGGCTGGAGAGCGATCCGACCATCGTTTACGGCCTGACCCAGGGACGTCCGTTGGGGCGGGGCATTCGGCGCTCGGAACTGCAGCGCCAGACGCCCTGGAACACCTATCAGATCGACGGCCTGCCGCCGACGCCCATCGCCAATCCAGGCAAGGAGGCGCTGCAGGCGGTGCTGAATCCGCCGGCGGACCGGGCGATCTTCTTCGTCGCGGACGGGACGGGCGGACACGCCTTCGCCGCCACCTATGACGAGCATCTGCAGAACGTGGCGCGCTGGCGTCAGATCGAGCGCCAGAAGGCCGGGCTGCCGCCGGAAGCGCCGGTCCCGCTGGCGCCGGGCGCCAGCGCCGCCCCCATGACGACCCCGACCGACCAGACCGCCGCCGCTCCCGAGGGACAGGCGACGATCACTCTTCCGGCCGGTGCGACGCAGGCCCAGAGATGAGCGCTCTTTCAGGCATGACCGGCTTCGGCCGGGCGGACGGCGCCGGTGAGGGCTGGACCTGGTCCGTCGAGGCGCGGTCGGTCAATGGACGCAATCTGGAAATCCGGTTCCGGGGGCCGAACGGCTTCGACGCCCTGGAGCGCTCGACCAAGACGGCGGGGCAGGCGCGGTTCGCTCGCGGTCAGATCAGCGTCGGCGTCCAGGCCAAACGGGACGCGGCGGGCGAGGCGGCGGTCACGATCAACGCCCCCGTCCTGGCCCGCTATCTGACCCTGGCCAACGAACTGGCCGAGGATGGAGCCACGCCCCCGTCCGCCGACGGTCTGCTGGCTCTGCGCGGCGTGATCGAGGCGCCCGAGGAGGTGGACGATCCCGAGGCCCGTGCGGCGCTTGAGGCGGCCATGCTCGGGACGGTCGAGCGGGCGCTGGACGCGCTGAAGGTCTCGCGTCTGAACGAAGGCGCGCAGCTGACGCCGGTGATCGAGGATTTCATCGCCCGGATCGAGGCGCTGGTCGCCCAGGCCGAAAGCGAGGCCGCCGCCCAGGTCGAGGCCATCCGCGATCGTTTCACGCGCCGGATCACCGAACTGGCGCCCGATGCGCCGGGTCTGGAAGACCGCATCTTCCTGGAAGCCGCGGCGCTGGCGACCAAGGCGGACGTGCGCGAGGAGCTGGATCGGCTCGCGGCTCATGTGTCCTCGGCCCGCCAGTTGGTCGTTTCCGCGCCTGCCGGACGAAAACTTGACTTCCTGCTGCAGGAATTCATGCGGGAAGCCAACACCCTGTGCTCGAAATCGGCTACGACCGCGCTCACCGGAATCGGCCTGGAGCTCAAGGCCGTCATCGAACAGTTGCGTGAGCAGGTCCAGAATGTCGAATGAACGCACGCCCCGCCGGGGCGTCCTCCTGATCGTCGCCAGCCCTTCGGGCGCCGGCAAGACGTCGCTGTGTCGCCGGCTGATGGCCGATCACGGCGGACTGGAGCTGTCCGTCTCCATGACGACGCGCGGCATTCGGCCGGGCGAGGTCGACGGGCGGGACTATAATTTCGTCGATCGCGATCGTTTCCAGCGACTGGTCGAGGCCGACGCCTTCCTCGAATGGGCCGATGTGCACGGCAATCTGTACGGCAGTCCGCGCGGCCCGGTGGATCGCGCCCTGGCCGAGGGCCGGGACGTCCTGTTCGACATCGACTGGCAGGGCGCCCGCGACGTGGCCGAGAAATGCCCGGAAGACGCGGTGCGCGTCTTCATCCTGCCGCCCAGTCTGGAAGAACTGCGCCGCCGACTGGTGACCCGGTCGCAGGATTCCGACGACGTCATCGAACGCCGCGTGTCCAACGCCAAGGGCGAGATCGAACACTGCGACGCCTTCGATTATGTGATCGTCAACGAGGATTTCGACCGGTCCTACGCCGAACTGGCCCACATCTATCATGCGGAACGATCACGCCGATTCCGCAACCTGTGGGTGGGAGATTACAAGGCCGCCCTGCTGCGGGAACCTGTGTGATAGAGCAACGACACCGCGACCGGCGGGGGTATCCTAATCGCGATGTCGTCTTCGGCCCTACGCAACTAACCGGTTTATAGCGCGGTGCAGATTCCAGAGGGTAAATTTCAACCTATGGATGATTGCTTAGGGGATGGTCCGTGTCGTCGCTCAGAGCGGCGGCTGGGCCGCGAACCAGGGTTTGAGTCGCGTCAAAGCCTCCTCGATTTCGGGCGTGGACAAGGCGAAGCTTAGCCGGATAAAGCGTCCGCCATCCACCGGGTCGAAATCGACGCCCGGAGCCGTCGCCACGCCGGTGTCGCGCAAGAGTTGTTCGCAGAAGGCCGCGCTGTCTTCGGTCAGGTGTCCGATATCGGCCCATATGTAAAAGGCGCCGTCAGGCGGCGCGATCTTTCTCAGACCCATGGCGGGCAGGGCTTCCAGCATCAGCTGTCGATTGCGGCGGTAGGTGTCGATATGGGCTTCCAGCTCGTCCACGGCGTCCATCGCCACCAGTCCGGCGTGCTGGCTGAGACTGGGCGGGGTCAGGAACATGTTGCCGATATAGGCGCGGGCGGCGTCGATCCGGGTCTGTGGCACCAGCAGCCAGCCCAGGCGCCAGCCGGCCATGCTCCAGTATTTGGAGAAGCTGTTGATCACCATGGCGTCGGGCGCGAACTGCAGCATGGACGGCGTGGGGCCGACATAGGACAGGCCGTGATAGATCTCGTCCGAGACGATGGCGATGTCGCGGGCGCGGCAGACCTGGGCGATGGCGCCCAGTTCGGCCTCCGGGATAATCGTGCCGGTCGGGTTGGCGGGGCTGGCGATGATGAGGCCGGCCGGAGCGGGATCCAGCGCCTGGATCTGGTCGGCAGTCAGCTGGAACCGGGTTTCCGGACCGCAGGCGATCTCGACCGGCTCCAGATGCAGGGCGCGCAGGGTGTTGCGATAGGCGACATAGCCAGGCCGGGCCAGGGCGATGCGGTCGCCAGGCTTGAACCGCGTGCTGAGCGCCAGAACCAGGGCCGGCGAGGCGCCGCAGGTCAGCAGGATACGGTCTGGATCGACCGTGACGCCGTAGCGGTCGTCATACAGGCGGGCGATGCGGGCGCGCAGGTCGGGGCTTTCCCAATAGCCCATGCCGTCCTGATCCAGCACCTGATGGGCGCGGGCGATGGCGGCGGCGGGCGCGCCGGTCGAGGGCTGACCGAACTCCATATGGATGATCGACCGGCCTTCGGATTTCAGCCGGTGCGCCAGGCGGCTGACGGTGATGGCGCGGAAGGGTTCGACGGTCATGCCTGAGCCTTGGGGAGCGCATCCGCCAGACGAAGGAAGCCCGCGACGTCGATGGTCTCGGCGCGGGCGTCGGGTTCGATGCCGGCGGCCTCGCACAGGGTCGCGCCGCCCAGCTGCTTCAGGCTGGAGCGCAGCATCTTGCGGCGTTGGCCGAAGGCGGCGGCGGTGACGCGTTCCAGCTTCTTCAGACGCTCGGGCGACGGGCGCTCGTCCAGTGGGATCAGGTGCACCACGGCGGAGGCCACCTTGGGCGGCGGGGTGAAGGCGGCGGCGGGCAGGTGCATGACGATGCGGGCGGTGCAGACGGCCTGGGAGATGACCGCCAGACGGCCGTAGGCGTCCTCGCCCGGGCCTGCGGCGACCCGTTCGGCGACTTCCTTCTGGAACATCAGGGTCAGGCTGTAGGGCAGCCACGGGCCGGTCAGCCATTTGATCAGAAGGGCGGTGCCGACGTTGTAGGGCAGGTTGGAGACCAGGTGGGCGGGGCCCGAGACCAGATCCGCCTCCTTCACCTTCAGGGCGTCGGCCTCGACGATGGTCAGGCGACCGGCGCCGTCGTCCAGTTCGGCCAGCAGGGGGATGAAGCGCGGATCCTTTTCGACCAGGACCACGGGCCCGGCGTCGGATTCCAGCAGGGCGCGGGTCAGGCCGCCGGGGCCGGGGCCAACCTCGATCACGGCGCGGCCGTCGAAGGGGCCGGCGAGGCGCACGATCTTGCGCGTTACATTGAGGTCCAGCAGGAAATGCTGGCCGAAGCTCTTCTTGGCCGAAAGGCCGTGGGCGTCGAGCGTTTCGCGGAGGGAGGGAAGGTCGGTCACACGCCCTGTTAGCGCGCGGCGCGAGCCTCCGCCATCTCAGAAGCCAGACGAACGGCGGCGATCAGGCTGTCGGGACGCGCGATCCCTTGACCGGCGATGTCGAAACCGGTGCCGTGGTCGGGAGAGGTGCGGATGACGGGCAGGCCCAGGGAGACATTGACCCCGCCCCAGAAGTCCAGGGTCTTGACCGGGATCAGGGCCTGGTCGTGATACATGCAGATGGCGGCGTCATAGGTCGCCCGCGCCTCGTCATGGAACAGGGTGTCGGCGGGTTTGGGGTCGGTGATGTCGATCCCCTCGGCCCGCAGACGTTCCGCGACCGGGCGCAAAATTTCGATCTCCTGACGGCCCAGGGCGCCGCCTTCGCCCGCATGCGGGTTCAGGGCGGCCATGGCCAGGCGCGGGCGGGCGATGGCGAAGTCGCGTTTCAGGCTTTCGTGAACCACCCGCGCGGTCCGGGCGACATCGTCCGCCGTGATCAGGCCCGCGACCTGGTCCAGGGCGACATGGATCGTCACCAGACAGGCGCGCAGGTCGCGCGCCGTCAGCATCATCACCGGACCCCGCGTGCCGACATAGGGAGCGTCGGCGGTCAGTTCGGCGATGAATTCGGTGTGGCCCGGAAAGCGGAAGCCCGATTCATACATCGGGGCCTTGGCGATCGGGGCGGTGACGACCCCCGACGCCTCGCCGGACAGGGCGAAACCGACGGCCTCCTCGATGCCGTCAGCGACGGCGACGGCGTTGGCGGGATCGGGCCGTCCGACGACCACCCGGGCCGGCAGGGGGCGATGGATGACGGGCAGGGCGCGTACGAAAACGTCGGCGGCGTCAGCCGGGGTTGCGACCTCGACCACGGACACGCTTTGGGCGCGCAGCAGGCCGGCGTCGCCGATGACGGCGAACGGGTGGGGTTCGCCGCGCAGCGCGGTCCAGGCGGCGGCCACGATCTCCGGCCCGACGCCGGCGGGTTCGCCCAGCGTCAGGACCAGAGGCCGGGTCATTTGAACTCGATCAGGGCGTCGTTGCGGAGGTCGCGCAGGTAGCGACGTTCCAGCACGGCGAGGTTCTGCGAGCGCAGGCGATTCTCGACCTGTTGGCGGTTCGGCGCCTCGGGACCGCCGACGCGACGGCCGCAGACGGCGACCAGGTGCAGGCCCAGGGGGGTGCGGATCGGCGTCGAGACCGAACCGATCTGTCCGGTGCGAGCGAACTGTTGGAACTGGGGCGCCAGATTGGCGACGTCGGATTCGCCGAGGTCGGCGCCGATCACGCCCTGGGTCGCGCGAGCCTGGGACAGGATGTTGTCGCAGTTCAGACCCTGGCTCAGGCCTTCCAGAGTGCGGGTGGCGGCGGCGATATCGGCCTCTGACGCCGTTTCCGGCAGTTCGACCATCACCTGTTTCAGCGACACGAGACTGGTCGCCGCGCCGTCGCGCTTGTCACGCATGTAGATGATGTAGACGCCGCCATCGACGGGAACGGGGTTGGACAACTGACCCGGCTGGAGCTGGTCGAAGATGGCCTGCAAGGCGGGCTGGACCGTGCCCTTGACCACCCAGCCGGCGTCGCCGGGGACGCGGGCCGAGGCCGAAGGGGCTGAGGAAAACTGCTGGGCCACGGCCTGGAAGGGGGCGCCCTGGATGATCTGTTGCACCAGTTGACGGGCGCCGTTCATGGCGGCCTCCTGGCCGCCGACGCGGGCGGCCTCGATGTAGATCTCACCGATCAGATACTGGGGCTGAGCCGCGGCCTCGTTGAGGCGACGGACTTCCTGGTCGACCTGTAGGGTGCTGGGCCGCGAGCGGCTGCCGAAGCGGCCGGGAACCAGCTGTTGCCAGGCGATCTCGGTGCGCAGGTTCTCGCGGAAGGCGTTGGGCTGGATGCCGCCCTGCTGGAGGAACTCCATATAGGCGGCCGGCGTCACGCCGGCCTGACGCGCCATCTGGGCGATCTCTTCGTCGATTTCCTGGTCGCTGATCCTGAGCGACTCGAATTTGGCGATCTCGGCGGCCTTCAGACGTTCTTCGATCAGACGGTTCAGCGCCGCCTGCTGGATGGCCGGCAGGTTCTGCTCGGTGGGCTGGACCTGGGACGAGGCGATCAGCATCAGCATCTGCTGACGCAGGTCGAAGCCGGTGATGATCTTGTCATTCACCGTGGCGACGATGCCGTCAGCCATCTCGAACTGGGGCGCGGGACGCGCCGCGGAAGGGCCGTCGCCCGCGGCGGGATTGGGCGCGCCGGCGACGGTCGTCTGAGGGGCGGCCGGAGCGGGCGCCGTCTGACCATAGGCCGAACCGGCGAGGAAGACCGCCGCGAGTGCGGCCCCCGTCGAAAAACGCATCAAACCCATTGGTCGTCCTGATTTCTCACAGCGGTCCATCTGCCGGGCCGGCAGCGGTCGCGCCCCCTAAGCGTCATGCTCAACGCATCTCGCCCTGTCCATAACCTGAACCTCCGAAAGTGGCGAGGTTTAGGCGCACATAGACGCCGTCCGAGGGACCGCTGGCCCGAACGCGCGTATTGTCGCGGCGATAGCCGACTTCGACCCGCAAGCAGTCGTCGTCGAACAGCAGGCCGACTTCCTGGCGTGTGATGACGTCGCGTTCCAGGTCGGCGATGCCCGACACGGAGACGCCCCAGTCGCCATAGACGAACTGCTGCCCCGACAGCTGCACGAACTCGTAGTTCCGGTTCTGGTCGCCCTCCAGCGGGTTCGACCGGTCCACGATGTAGCTGACGCTGGCCAGGTTGCGACGTCCCCAGCGTCCGTCGACCGCAGCCTCGGCGCGACGCACGTCGCCGGAACCATCCACCGTGGCGTGGACCCAGCTGCGAATCCGGTCCGAGGGGGAGAAACTGCCCTGAACCACCCAGTCCGAAGCGGAGGAGGCCAGGCCGGTCGGATCGTACAACTGGCCCGTCGTGCTGTCCGGGATGGTGGTGCGGAAGGCGTCCTCGTCGTCGGCGCGATAGCTGCGACCGACGAACAGGCTGGCGCTGCGGCCCTCGGACCAGCGAATCGTCGCCCGACCGCCCGCCGTCACCCGCGCCCCGCCCTCGACCAGGTCGTAGCCGGAGAAGCGGTCCATACGGAACAGCGACGACTCGTCCAGTTCGATGGCCTGGGAATCCTCGTTGGGAATTCGGGGATCGATGTCCGCCTTGTTGGAGATCGAGAGCTGAACCACCGGCTCCAGGATGAGGTCCGCGCGCTGGGTGCGTTTGATCAGCGGATAGCTGAGATCGACGCCGCCGCTGGCCCGTGTCCGGCTCAGGGTCTCGTCGCTCTCGACCCCCATCATCGGCGGCAGGTCGGACAGGGAATACAGATCGACCCGGGTGTCGACGAAGGGCTCGATCCGCAGGCCGTTCGGGGTGATGAAGACTCGGCGCCATTCGACCTGGCCCGTGATCCGGCGGCTGTCCACGCCGGAAAGTCCGGTCGTCACCTCAGGCACTATGTCGGGGTTCAGGATCGGGGCGCCGATGAAGCTGTCGCGATACAGCGAGACCGCCGAGCCCTTCACGCGCAACCGTCCGCCAAAGACGGAACCGGCCGGCTCCCAGCGCGCGTCGATCAGCGGCGCGACCAGGGGCAGGGTGTCGTCGTCCTCGAACACCTTGAAACCGTCCGCATCGCGGAAATCCGTATCCGCGAAGTCGTTGTCCAGCCGCAGGCTCTGGATCGAGAAGGCCGCGACCGAGACATAGGAACGATCAGTCTGGCGCTCGGCGTAGATCTGGCTGATCAGCCGGCGACGGTCGCCGTAGTAAAGGCCGTTGTCCTGATAGGGATCGCGCACGTCATAGCGGTCGAACAGGGTCTTGTCCGAGGTGCGTTCCGCCGTGAAGCCGAACCGCCAGGGGCCGTCGGGATCGAACTCGCCGTGGGACAACAGATAGCTGCGGTGTTCCTTGTCGCCGTATCGGACGTTGCTTTCGTAATCGCCGTCGCCGTCCAGATCGAAATCGCCGAAATTGCGCTCGTAGGTGTAGCCGCCGCGCGCGATGATCGACCCGTTGGCGAAGCGCCGACGCCATTGCAGGTTCAGGAGCGGGGCGACCTCGGAATTGATCTGCGGACTGATCAGCCAGTCTTCCGACGGCGAGACGACGTGTAGATAGGGAAGCTCGACCGAAACGCCGCGTCCCTCGTCATAGTTGATGATCGGCACCAGCAGGCCGGACGCCCGTTCGACCGTGGGATCGGGGTGGGCGAAGATCGGCGTATAGAAGATCGGAAACCCGCCGATCCTGAAGACGGCGTTGCGATAGATGACGGCGTGCAGGGCTTCGTCCTGCACGACCTTTTCCGCCTGGATCGAGATGCTGGGCGTCTTGGGCCCATTGGCGTCACAGATCGGACAGGGGGTGAAGATCGCGTAGTTCAGTTCGTTGACGTTCTGACTGCGTCGCACCGCCGTCGCCGCCATCAGGCTGGCGCCGTTCTCGAAACGGGTGGCGAAATCGACGGCGATGGCCGCCTTCATCTCGCGGTCCGTTTCCAGATGACTGGCGTAGACGACCGTGCCGTCCGACGAAATCGCCTCGACCTGGCCGCTGACCGTGGCGGCGCCGTTGGACAGATCATAGGCCAGGTTGTCGCCGCGCAGGACATTGCCGTCGGCGCGCAGATAGACCCTGTCGCCGCCGTTGCTGTCCGCCGTGATCACGTCGCCGGTGCGTGTCGCGCTGCCGGCGTCGACATAGACGGCGCCCTTGGACAGCCCGTCCGAGACGGGCGGCGTGGCGGAGGGAGCGGACTGTGGTTCAGCCTGGGCCAGGGCCTCGCCGGCGAAAGGGACGCAGACGAAAAGGGCCGCGCCGGCCAGAAGCCGCGCCCGGAAGGCCTTGGAACGCCGATCGCGATCACCCTGCATGAACCATCCGTCTGTCTTGAGCGAGCGTTCGCTTAGCCGTCTTCGGTATAGAACAGCAAGGTGAAGGCGGCGAGCGCCGTCAATATCGGCGGCAGCCAGGCCGAGACGAAGGGCGGGACGACCTCGGCCGAGCCCATGGCGGCCGAGAACTGGTTCAGGAAGAAGAAGGCGAAGCCCAGCACCACGGCAGCGACGCTCATCTTCGCCAGATCGCCCAGCCGCATCAGGCGCAACGAGAAGGCGGCGGCCAGAATCGACATGGCCGCGAAGACCAGAGGGGTGACCAAAAGCTGCTGGAATCGAAGCCGGTAGGCGGTGGAGGCGAAGCCGGCGTTCTCGATGCGCTGAATCTGATTCGGCAGCGACCAGAAAGGCGTCGATTGGGGACGGGCGAAGCGTTCGAACGCCTCTTCGTCGGCCAGGCTGGAGAGCAGGTCGAGGCTGGAATAGGTGACGGCGCGCTGACCGACGCTGGCCCCGACGGCGTCGGTCAGGCGCCAGCGGCCAGCGCTGAGCGCCGCGGACCGGGCGTCGATCCGCTCCGAGAAGTCCCGACTGCCCGCCGCATCGGTCGTGTAGATGAAGAAGGTCACGTCCAGCAGACGCGCATTGGCGCGATCCTGGCGGCCGGCGCGGATGATCATCTGTCTTTGATCGTCGCCCTCGCGAAGCCAGATGGCGCGGTCGCTCCCGGCGCCGGGCGCGGAACCGGAAATGCGCGCGCGTTCGCGCTGCCACAGGCCGTCTCCGGCCGAGGCCAGAGGGCCCAGAACGGTCACGGTCAGCACGCCCAGGACAAAGGCCATTCCGGCGGCGGGCAGAACGAACCGCCAGGCCGAC
>Ga0209643_1002284_pt1 | contig 12959 bp, 11 predicted proteins | sample AutmiccBRH37_all_FD_187383 | JGI IMG/M metagenome (GOLD analysis project Ga0209643, IMG submission 187383) | Deep subsurface microbial communities from Mt. Terri, Switzerland - Autotrophic microbial communities BRH/37_all (SPAdes) (version 2) | ecosystem: Environmental > Aquatic > Deep... | reverse complement strand
CGATCCCGTCCCGCATTCCGGCCTGATATTTCGGCGCGCACGCACACACGAGCCACATGTGATTGAGGAACGATCCGCCAAACGCGCCGGTAAAGAAATGGTCGGCGAGTGCGTATTGCTGGGCCAGCTTGCTCAATTCGAGGTCGCGCCCGTCATAATAGGCCATCACCAGACCGCCCGCGTCGCTGACAGCCGCAAATTTGTCGAGCCTACCGCCGTCCAGTTGCTCCTTGTGCTGAAAGAACATGTGCACGAGATCGCGGGTGCGTTCCCCCATCAGCATATCGGGACCGTTCACATCGTCGATTTGAAACGGTGCATTGGGAAGCGATTTGAAGCGCGGATCGGGCGTGGGTATGTCGGACTTCGCGTCGAGCCAGACCGGTGGCAACCGCTGGAGCACCGTCCCGTCATGATCAACCTGCCGGTAGCGCTTGGGATCGGCGAGCGCCTGCCCGATCCCATCGGCACCCGGGAACAGACCAAAGATATTGTCGAAGCTGCGGTTCTCCGCATAGATCACGACGACGTGCTTGATCTTCTGCAGATTTTCGTCAAGCGAGGTGCCGGCCGTTGAAGCGGCCGGCACGGCGGCGAGCAACGCTGCGATCAAACAAACGCCCTTGCGCATCCACATCATCGCGTGCCCTCCGGACCACCTGCTTCGGCGCGATCTCACACGACGACCGCCGCAGTTTTATGACGACCTCCTCGATGCCATCGTCATTCCGCCACGAGGTCGCGATGAATCACCACCCCGAAAAACAGAGCCGGGCCGCCATGGGCGATCCATGCGTGGCTGGTCCCGCGCTGAATCACGACGTTGCCGGGTTTGAGTCGGGTCTCCTCGCCGTCCAGGACCAGGGTCGCGTCGCCGTCGATCAGGCAGACCACGTCGATCGACGGCGTTTTGTGCATTGCCGGATGGCGGGTTTGATCACCTATGTGATGCTCACCGTTGAATTGCGCGAAGGTGTCGCGTACCGCCTGGTTCAGCTGCTCGCGCGGGACCCCTTCAGGGATCGGGTTGATGACAAACCAGCGCGCCTGAAAATTTCCGGGGCGGGCGCCTAGCACCGGGCGGGTGGTGCCGAGATCCTGCTGCGAGCGGGTCGGCAACGGTCCGCTGGCCGCATCCTCCCAAATTTCAAACAGTCCGGCAACGCCGCCGCCGTGAGACGATGGACCGCCGTCGATGATCACGACGGATTCGCCTTTCTCATTGTCGCCGGTGATGACGCGGCGCATGGCATTTTGCAGATCAATCATGGGTTTTATCCTCCAGGCGGCGCAAATGCCGCCGCAAATCTATGGCTTCCGGCCGGTTGCGTGCCCGGCCTTGATGGCACCATCCTATACGGGCGACAGGTCGTTCGACCCAGATTTTTGCGATGGCCCTGAGCTCGAGTGCCGCGACGGCGCCTTCGCCTCCCCTTACAGCCTAGGTGTAGTGCCCGAGCGTGACGATGACGCTCGCATGGCCGGCGAGCTTCGCGAGCAGCCCACTTCGATGCCCTGGGCCTGCAGTGTAGAGATGAACGAGTGCCGGGCAGAATGCGGTGTCACGGGCGGCAGGCCTAAGCGCGCGAAGGTTGGTGCCCAGATCCGTGCACGGTAATTGCCATAGAGCAGCGGCCCACCACCCTTTCAGGGCCTGCGGACAGCAAAGCACGAATTCCGGCGCAACGACGCGACACTGACATAGACACTGTGCTCGGCATGCTCGGCGACGGAATAGAAGCGCGTGTAATGTCCATTGAACTGCACCGTCATCGACAACGCATGTGCGATCTCTTCAATGTCGATTGAGGCCAGATGGGATCGAGCAGCAAAAATTTCTTGCCCGAGACCGTCTGAATCCAAGGATTGTCAGGGCCCTTTTTCAAAGGCGCGGCACACGCTTTCCTCTTCGACCCTTCTATTAAATTCAGCCAACGCATTGATTTTAAAGAGCCTCTTGACATGTTTCATGCGTTCAACACAGGTCGATTGACTCCGCGTGCATAAGTTGGTTCGATGAGAACATATCATGAACAATATCGCAATGCGCAACCTTTTCCCATCATCAGGCGCTGTTTCAGCGGACACCCCATCACGCCAGGACAGATTAGCAGCCCTGCGGCGTGAGATTGATGTGGGCGAAGGATATCGGTCGCCGGTTGAAAACCATGGGCTTGCTTTTGGCGTGCCCCAGATCGACGCGCATTTGCCGCGTGGCCTCGAGATGCAAGGTCTGCATGATATTGCGCCTACGGATTATCGTGCGATGCCGGCGGCGATGGGCTTTTTGCTTGCGACGACCGTTTGCTTTCTGCGCCAGCGCAAAGGACTTGTGCTCTGGCCGCTTCTCAAGACAACAGACACGCTGTTCGGAGCGCCTTATGCACCCGGCCTCGCGCGCATGGGGCTCGATCCAGGCCGCGTCTTGATCGTGCGCTGCCGCACACGCCAAGAGATTTTGTGGGTGATGGAGGAAGGCGCAAAATTGGGCGGCCTTGCAGCCATTCTCGGCACGCGGCCAGAACGCATGGACCTGACGGCCAGCCGCCGACTGAAGCTCGCGGCCGCTCCAAGCCACACGCCGATCCTGCTGTTGCGTACACCGCAAGACACCAATCCAAGCGCCGCCCTGACGCGCTGGCGCATCGCGCCAGCTCTCACCGCACAGAACGAGATCGCGCCTTCTGCCATCACGCGCTGGTCTGTTGTACTTGAAGAGGCACGCGGCGGCCGGTCGGGACACTGGATCATGGAGTGGGATCATGTCGCGTTACGTTTCCGTCTCGCTGCCGATGTTTCCGATCGAGCGGCGCCACAAGCGCGCCGGCGTATCGCTTAGGGGACGCGATATCGCCAATCCGTCTGCGCCGCTTGTGCTTGTCGCGGCGAGCAAGGGCGGCCTGCGGCTTACAGCGCTCAATCCTGCAGGCCTGGCGCTGGGGCTGCTTATCGGAGAGCCCCTGGCGGATGCGCGCGCGCGCGTGCCGCATCTGCAGGTGCGCGAGGCCGCGCCGGATGAAGACTGCGCGGCACTGCGCCATCTCAGCCTGTGGGCAACGCGCTTCACGCCCTGGGCAGCGCCCTATGGTGAAGACTGGGGCGGATATGGTCTGACGCTCGACATCACGGGTGTTGCACATCTCTTCGGCGGTGAAGAAATGTTTGCCGCACAAATTCTCGACGCTCTGAAGCGCTTCGGCATCAGCGCGCAACTCGCTATCGCCGCAACACCGGGCGCAGCCTATGCGTTCGCATCTGCATCAGCACAAGGCCAGGCGCACATCATCCCGGACAGCGCGACACGCCATGCACTCGAACCTCTGCCAGTCGCGGTCTTGCGGATCGATGAGGCCATCGTGCACACCTTGCAGCGCTTCGGCCTAAAACGGATTGGCGACCTTCTGCCTTTGCCGCGCGCAGCACTGACGGCGCGCTTCGGTCCCCAGCTGCTTCAGCGCCTCGACCAAGCTCTGAACCGCGAATCCGAAGCGCTCTCTCCTCTCATGCCCCCGCCCCGCTATCGCGCTTTGACCACGCTGGCCGAACCGGTCGCGCAGGCGTGCGACATCCTCGTCGTGATGAAACACCTTTCAGGTGAACTGGCACAGCAGCTGGACGACGATGGCATGGGCGCACGCGCTCTGCGCCTTGTGCTCTATCGTGTCGATGGCGTTTGTGCCGAGTTGTGGGTCCGGCTCGCCCGTCCCTCCTGCAACCCGGCCCATCACGCACGCCTTTTTGCCTTACGACTTGACGGGCTGCACGTCGACCTCGATGCCGGCTTCGGGTTCGACGCGGCAGCACTCGAAGCGCATGACGTCGAAGAGCTGCAAACCGTACAGACCGTGCTCGACGCACCCGATGAGGGACCTGGAGATCGCGCCGCCGTGCTCATCGATCATCTGGGTAATCGCCTGGGCCTGGAAAATGTCTGGCGGCTTCATCCCCATGAAAGCCACATTCCGGAGCGCGCCGTCGTCGTCAAGCCTGCCCTGCAGAGCGCAAGCAGATGGCCGGCACAAGAAGAACCTTTGCCACGGCCGATCCTGATGTTGCCCGCCGCAGAACCTGCCGAGGTTCTGGCCCTCATGCCTGAAGGACCGCCGCGCCAGTTTCGCTGGCGCGGCGTGCGCTATGGCGTTGCGCACGCCGAAGGGCCGGAGCGCATTTGTCCAGAATGGTGGCATCGAGCAACGAACGCCCGCACACGTGACTACTACATTGTCGAGGACAACGCCGGGCGCCGCTTCTGGATTTATCGCGAAGGGCTTTATGGCGAAGAGACCACGCCGCGCTGGTACGTCCACGGAGTGTTCGCATGACCCGCTATGCCGAACTCGCCGTGACCAGCAATTTCTCGTTCCTGCGGGGGGCGTCCCATCCCGAAGAACTCATCATGACCGCAAAGGAACTGGGCCTTGCCGCCATCGGCATCGCCGATCGCAACACCTTCGCAGGCGTCGTGCGCGCTCACCAGGCCGCGAAGGAATACGGCGTACGCCTTATCGTCGGGACGCGCCTTGTGACGCGGGAGGGCTTCGAGGTTATCGCCTATCCGCAGGACCGCACAGCCTATGGCTGCTTGTGCAAGTTACTGACGCTGGGCAAGCGGCGCACGCGCAAGGGAGAATGCGATCTGGGACTGGATGACGTCATTGCCGCCGAAGAGGGGCAGCATTTCATCATCATGCCGCCGCAGATCTGGGATGACGCCTTTGTCCGTAATGCGCGAAAGCTTGCGCAGGGTGCATCCAGGCCCACCCATCTCGCGCTCACTTCACTCCATGTCCCCGATAACGCCCGGCGGCTTGCACGGCTGAAAGCGCTGGCCCAATCCCTTTCTGTTTCGACGCTTGCCACCAATGACATTCATTATCACGTAGCTGGGCGGCAGATGCTGCAGGATGTCCTGACCTGCATCCGGGAGAAGACGACCATCGAACGCGCGGGGTTCCGGCTTTTCGCCAATGCAGAGCGTCATCTCAAAAGCGGCGCAGAGATGCAGCATCTGTTTGCGCAGGATCCAGAGGCAATCGCCCAAACGACACGGCTGGCGGACAAGCTCACGTTCAATCTGGATGAGCTGCGCTATGAATATCCGGCGGAGATTCAAGGTGAGAGCGCCAGCCCACAGGCCGAGCTCGAACGCCTGACCTGGGAAGGAGCTGCGCGCCTTTATCCCTGCGGGCTGCCGGCAAAGGTGCGCGATCAGCTTGTCCACGAACTCAAGCTGATCGGCACGCTTGAATATGCGCCTTATTTTCTGACGGTTTGGGATGTTGTCCAGTATGCCCGCAGCCAAGACATTCTCTGTCAGGGACGCGGCTCCGCCGCGAACAGTGCCGTGTGCTATGTGCTTGGCATCACCGCAGTTGATCCGACAGACATGAATCTGCTCTTCGAGCGCTTCGTTTCGGCCGAGCGCGGTGAGCCGCCCGATATCGACGTCGACTTCGAGCATGAGCGGCGCGAAGAAGTGATGCAATATATCTATCGCCGCTACGGCCGCGCGCGCGCTGGCATTGCCGCCACCGTCATCAGCTATCGCGGCAAAAGCGCCATCCGTGATGTAGGAAAGGTGCTCGGACTGTCTGATGACATTGTCGGCGCATTGGCGAGCAATATCTGGGGTTTTTCGCGCGGCGAGCCGGAAGACAAAAGATTACGCGAGCTGGGACTTGATCCTCGTGACCGTACCTTGTCGCTGGCCCTCCATCTGGCCGAAGAGCTCTACGGCTTTCCGCGCCATCTCTCGCAGCATGTCGGCGGCTTCGTCATCACGCGGGGGCCGCTCGAAGAGCTTGTGCCGATCGGCAATGCTGCCATGGACGAGCGCACCTTCGTCGAATGGGACAAAGATGATCTCGACGCGCTTGGTATTCTCAAGATCGATGTGCTGGCGCTCGGCATGCTCACCTGCATCGCCAAGGCGTTTGTACTCCTCAAAGCGCATTATGGTCTGACGATGGATCTCAACACCCTCAAACCGGATGACCCCGCTGTTTATGAGATGCTCGCGCGCGGGGACTCGCTGGGCGTGTTTCAGGTCGAAAGCCGGGCGCAGATGTCCATGCTGCCGCGTCTCAAGCCAAAGACATTCTTCGATCTTGTGATCGAAGTCGCCATCGTGCGCCCCGGTCCCATCCAGGGCGATATGGTGCATCCCTATCTCAAGCGCCGCGAAGGGAAACAGCCGGTCGATTACCCAACTGAAGAGTTACGCGAGGTGCTCGAATCCACACTGGGCGTACCGCTCTTCCAGGAACAGTGCATGCAGATCGCCATCGTGGCCGCTGGTTTCACGCCCGAAGAAGCCGACAAGCTGCGCCGAGCCATGGCGACGTTCAAGCGTCTGGGTACCATCCATAGTTTTGCGGAAAAGTTCATCACCGGGATGGTCTCGCGCGGCTATACGCAAGATTTTGCCGAACGGTGTTTCCGCCAGATCGAAGGTTTCGGCAATTACGGCTTTCCCATGAGCCATGCGGCCAGCTTCGCGCTGCTGGTTTATATCAGCGCCTGGCTCAAATGCCATTATCCCGAGGTCTTCTGCGCCGCCATCCTGAACGCCCAGCCCATGGGCTTCTACGCACCCGCTCAATTGGTGCGCGATGCAAAAGATCATGGCGTGACGGTCCTTCCGCCCGATATCAATCATAGTGACTGGGATCACACGCTCGAAGCGCGTGAGAGGGGAAAGCGCCCGGACATGCGCCTCGGCCTGCGCATGGTCAAGGGGCTCAAACAGGACGACGCAACGGCACTAACAACGCATCGGCAGGACGGTTATGATGGCATCCGCCATCTTTCCGCGGCTGCGCGATTATCACCCCTCGCCCTGGAGCATCTCGCATCAGCAGATGCGTTCCGCTCCGTCGGCCTCGACCGGCGCAATGCGCTGTGGGTGGTCAAGGGACTCGATGGCAGCATAGCCGCATCGCGGACAACTGTGACGCCTCTTCCGCTTTTTGCATCGACCGATCCCGAAAGCCTGCGCAGGGAGGAAGATCTGCAACTGCCCAACATGAAGCTTGGCGAGCATGTCGTCCATGACTATGCGACGCTGTCGCTGTCCCTCAAGGCACACCCCTTGGCCTTGCTGCGCCCTCATTTGCCGCGCCAAAATCTTCGCGTCAGCGCAAGTCTTGGCGATCTGCCCAATGGGGCGCGCATGCTCGTCGCGGGACTTGTGATCTGCCGCCAACGCCCGGGCACCGCCAAGGGCACCATTTTCCTGACGCTCGAAGATGAAACCGGCATCAGCAACATCATCGTCTGGCCGAAGATTTTCGAAGCTTACCGGCGTCCGTTGCTGTCATCGCGTCTTCTGTGCGTTCAGGGCCGCCTGCAAAAACAGGGTCTTGTCATTCATATCGTCGCAGAACGGCTGGAAAACTGGAACGATATCCTGACACAACTTCCCACAAGGGACACAGAAGGCTTGTCTATCCCCGCCCAGGTCCATGACATCAAGAATGCCCAAAGCAAGCATCATCTCAACACAAAGGAATGGCCTCCAAGCCGCGAAATGACCCTCAATATCAAAAGCCGAGACTTCCATTGAGAGGTAATCACTTCCTTCCCTCCATGCACGGCCTCTCCCAGATCACGCAGCCGCTGGGCCAACGCGCACTGTTCTGATTTTGCTGTTCAACTCTTCTTATGCGTGGTTCAGCATATCGCGCACGTGGGTCGTAAAGCGCGCGATGGCCTCGCGCCACGTGTTGGATACCCCGAGCAGATCGGTGATGCGCCGCGCGGTGCCGTTCTTGACGGTCTGGCATGTGCCCCGGCGCGCGTGACAACCTCGCCGCCGATGGCAGCGGCAAGCTCTTCGCGATAGGCTTGGCAGAGGTCCGTGACATCGAGGGGCTTCGCCGTTGTGTTGATGCAGTTGTCGGTCCGGACCAAGCCGTGAGGCATGACATAATCGAGATTGAGGTCGTGCTCACTTGAGGCAGACCATTTGAGCATCAGTGAACGCCTGGGGGCGGACTCGGCGTAATCGGGGATCTGGGCCACGACCTCGCGGCGTGCCTCGGGATTGCGCCACAGCTTGCACTCCGCAAGGATAACCCGCCCCCGGGCGTGACGAAGAGATTGTCGGCAGAACCCGCCGGAAGCGGCAACTCCATGCACACCGGCACGGCCGGCACCAGCGCCGGCTCGAACTCCTGGATCGGCCCGGTACCCACACGGGATCGCCATGCGGTCTCATATCACTCTCCCGATCACGGCACATATTCCCGGCAACGAAGAGTTGGTACTTGGGAGACAATATTCCAGGCAGGCCGCACCGAATGATGATTTATCTTGGAGGCTTCCTCGTATACCGCAGCGCCTGCGACCAGCTTGCGGCCGACTGTTACCAGAATTTTATTCTCAGCCGCCCAAAACTGGTATCCTCGACGACCGAAGAACAGGCGCATCCCGCCACGAATATGATGCGGCCGCGAAGCACGGTCGACAGCGCAAACGGAGGAACGTAACTATGTCAGCTGAGCAACTTGAGGTCATTATTAAAGACGTCCAGGCCTGTTTCGGCGCCTGGACCGCGCACACCCCGCTCCAGCAGATGCGCGACGACTGGGACAACGTGTTTGCGAAAGTCCCCTGCACGATCGGCGCAAAATGCGAACCCGTAGACGCCGGAGGCGTGCCCGCGGTGAAGATCTCCGCGTCCAACGCGAAGCCCGACCGGGCGATCCTCTATTTCCACGGAGGCGGCTATTCCTTCGGCTCACCCCGCTCGCACCGCGACCTCGGGGAATTCCTGTCGCAAGCGGCCGAGGCACACGTCTTCATGCTCGACTACCGGTTGGCGCCGGAGAACCCCTTCCCAGCGGCCGTCGAAGATGCGACCGCAGCCTATCGCTGGCTCCTCAAGAGCGGCTTCAAGCCCGGGAATATTGCGCTGTCGGGCGACTCGGCCGGCGGCGGACTAACCTTGTGTGCGCTCTTGAGCATCCGGGACAACGATCTTCCTCTGCCTGCCTGCGCTGTGCCGCTTTCGCCCTGGGTTGACCTCGAATGCACCGGTGGAACCATGGATACAAAAGCGGATGTGGACCCGATGGTGGGCCGCGATTTCACACGTCAGCTTGCTGAGCTTTACATCCCCTCCGGCGACCTGCGCCATCCGCTGGCGTCGCCGATGTATGGCAATCTGAAGGGGCTCCCGCCGCTACTCGTTCAGGTCGGCGAGCGCGAAACGCTTCTCGATGATGCTGTACGCATTACCGATCTCGCGCGCGCGGCTGGGGTCGACGTAACACTCGAGGTCGAGCCGGAGCAGATTCACGTTTTCCAGATTTTCGCTACGCGACTCGATGAAGGTGCCGCCGCTATCGCTCGGATCGGCACGTTCATCAAGAAGCACACTTCCCGCTAGCCGGATGCGACAGCATCGACGTCGCGGCTTTAGCATGGCGTCGATGCCGCGCACTTCTGCTGGCGCGGTGTTCAAGGTTTTCAACAGCGGGATGTGCGCGAGTCGAGGCCGAGCTGGCGGCGTGATGCTCTTTCAAGATCCCGACGATCTGCTCTTCCCTGAAACGGCGTCGCTTCATCGTCTGTCTCCTTCGTCAGGGAGCAGACTAACCTCAAACTGCAGACCTTTCAGGGGAGCAGGTCAACGGAACCGCACGGTGCACCGGAACCTGAAATCTGCTCAGGGGCCGCCCCGTAAGCCGGACCCGGTCTAAATCGCAAGCCGTGCATACATGTTCACAGACGTCCCTTTTAGTCCAGAAACTGGGCACGCCCTTGCGCGATCAGTCCCAGCCCGGCCAAGAGAATTCTCCACCCACCGAGTCACAGAGTCCCTTCAGTACATTACCGAAAATGTCCTCGTTGGTTTCACCGTCGATATGCGCAACTTTGTCAATGTCGTGAACGATGTCGGGTGGTACCTGCGGCATGATCACACCCCTTGCTTCCGCCCACTTCTGCGTCTGATTTCGGAACTTATGCGTAATTACCGGCTGTGTCTTATAGATCGGATCGAGCATCGCCTCTTCTAGGGAGATGAACCGTACATTGGCGGCAGCAAATGCATCGAGGATCTCTCCGATGCATTCGCCGCCGATCGGCGAGCCATGCACGAGCCAGATATGCGCCGGGTCGCGCCCAAACATCTGTCTCGCAGCCGCGGCCTGGCGTCGAAACTGATCTACGGCTGTCTCGACGAATGTGCGCTTCAAGTAGCCTATAGCGTCCTTGTCAGCGAGCTTGCAAGCACGCCAATGGGGAACGATCCATGCATGATCATAGAACCAAGCGCTCAGCGGGGATGAGAGATAACCGCTCCGCATCAGATACTCCTCAACGGCCTCATGCTTTTCGCGGGTGTCGCCCCACATATCCATGCAGTAGCGGAAAAATTTTGTCGGTGCCTGCGACGCCCACGGATGGATGAACTCCTCCGTCCGTTCAATATCGGCAATGTATTTCTTGGCGTTGATCCAGTTCAAGCTCGCATGGTTGTGCGTATGGTTGGACACATAGTGGCCCGCCTCGGTCCAGCGGTCGAACACTTTAAACAGCTCGCGATTCTCCTCAGCTGGCGCGGTTCCGGAAAAGCTGTAAACCCCCTTGATACCGTGATTTGCGAACGCACCCACCATATCCGTCGCTGTCCTGAGAGGTGAATGAGTCGAGGGGATCGGCGTACCCTTCCACATGAAAAGGTCGTCAATCGTGACGGCAACCGAAACGGTACCGTTAGGGGATATTGGTTCCACTGTCGCGTCTCCTCCAGCTATTCCGTGGCGCCGGCTATGGGTATCCACGTCTCTTCTTTTCTCTAGCGCGATGCCGCCGGTACTCTGAAACATCTTACACGTCTGGCGCATGAAACTTTTTTCGATCCGGCGCACAATCTCTTTCACATTTGCGCACAGCAGCCTCAGTGGAGCTGACACTGTGCCGCGAGACAACTATGGTCCAGCTGGTTCGCAATGGAGCGCCTCATTGACCTTGCCGACCACAAACAGGGTTGTTGTTGGGGCATGGGGTCGCACGACGATAATAGCAACCGCGCGAGAGCCTGATTCAAACGGAGAAGCGCAATGGCGAGTGACTATTCAAATTACAAAAACCTGCTGATCAGTCGGCAGAACACGATATTAACCGTCGCCTTGAACCGTCCCGCTCAATTCAACGCGATCGACCATGACCTTCACGAAGAACTCGGCGACATCTTTTACGATATAGCGAAGGACGATGGGATCGATGTCGTCGTCCTCACTGGAGAAGGAAAAGCCTTCTGCGCCGGTGGTGATTTGCGCGCAATGAAGAAACATGCCGATGCTTCCGGGAAGCCAGGACACTATCTATCGCGTGTCACGGCGAAGCGGATCGTCTATACTCTTCTCGATCTCGAAAAGCCCGTCGTGGCGAAGGTGAATGGGCCAGCCATAGGTCTCGGAGCGACACTCGCGCTCCTTTGCGATATCATTTATATGGCAGATGATGCTGTTATCGCCGACCCGCATGTGAAGGCGGGAGTCGTCGCAGGTGACGGTGGGGCCATTATTTGGCCGCAGCTCGTGGGGTATGCGCGTGCCAAGGAATTCCTTATGACCGGCGACGCGATCACCGCCAGAGACGCACATCGCATGGGGCTAGTGAATCACGTCGTGGCGCGCGTGTCGCTCGATGCCGAGGTCCAGAAGATGGCACATCGGCTCGCGACCGGCCCTCGCGATGCTATTCGCTGGAGCAAGGTGTGCGCTAATATCGGCTTGCGGCAGCTCGCGCATTCTATCCTGGATGCATCCTTGGCATACGAAACCCTCACGCTCCATTCCGCGACGCACAAAGAAGCGATCGACGCCTTTGCCGAGCGCAGGGATCCTGATTTCTCACCGAAGGGGTAGCCTGTGCCGATCGAAACCGTCCTATGAAGCGTCGCCGGACAGAATCACTGCGCATTGCCCCCACCGGCCTGCAGGCGATAAGCCGAAGGGGAGAGCCCGTAGACCTTTTTGAATGCCGTCGAGAAATAGGCACCGGAGCTATAACCGCTCTCATAGGCAATGCGCGTGATTGGCCAAAATCTGCAACCCTGACCGCCTAACAGGCGCCGAGCGTGGTCGAGCCGCTGGGTCTGAATATAGCTTTGAACCGTGGTTCCGCGAGATTGGAAGAGTTTTTGAAGATACCGCGTCGATACACCGGCCGCGCGCGCGATATCTCGCGTCGACAAATTCTCGTTCGCGATGCTCTGCCGGATGTAACGCCGCGCACGGCTGGCGATCTGCGCGCTGGGCGGTGACCCAATTGTCGGTCGGAGTGAGCTGCTCTCGATCGTCGTGCAGAACAGATCGAGCAGCTTCCGACATATGTCCTCGAACCCTGCAAAATCGAGACTCAGACTTTCGCGCTCGATCGCTGAAAGGAGGTCAAGCGAGATCCGTGGAACGCCGCTCACACATGCGATCGAGCGGCCGCAAACAAGGTCAAAATCGCTGAATTGGCCGAGGATGAGACGGCGGGGGACCTTGAAGATCGCGCCACTGAATGCGTCGGAGTGAGCGAATAAAAAAGGTGCCGACGCGTCAATCATGAAAATGCTGCCGGCCGTGCATTTCGAGGACGACCCGAATTGCTCGACGGTACAATGGCCACGATTTACGGCAAATATCTCGAAGTCATCAAGCTTATCCGCGCTTACGTGCGCGTGCTCACGGATATATTCGGCACGCTCGCCCGCAAACACGACGAGTTGGTAGGTCGGCGTCATCAATCGCTTGAAAGCCCCGCGATAGGGACGTTTGGGATTGGAGCGGAACTCGAGCATATAGTTCATCTCGATGATGCGCTCGCGCCAGGCGTTGGCGCCGTTATGCGGGGTCACCTGCCGGGTCGAAAACCTGTGCTTGACGAGTTCCATGGCGCGATTCTCAGTGGTCCAGATGATTATTTTGACGTCTTCCGTATGTTAGCTTCATTCAGAT
>Ga0209643_1002283_pt1 | contig 12960 bp, 10 predicted proteins | sample AutmiccBRH37_all_FD_187383 | JGI IMG/M metagenome (GOLD analysis project Ga0209643, IMG submission 187383) | Deep subsurface microbial communities from Mt. Terri, Switzerland - Autotrophic microbial communities BRH/37_all (SPAdes) (version 2) | ecosystem: Environmental > Aquatic > Deep... | reverse complement strand
CTTCGCAAGATTATGAACAAGGTTTCCGTGTTATCTTCTTGTCTGCCCCTCGTTCAGAGAATTCTATACTAAATAAAATAAAATCGACTAACTATCTGGAAAACATCCTCGCTAGAGAACAAGCTCTCACATCTCAGGCTCAAGAAGGTCTCTGGATCAATACCCAAGGATATCTCGCGGAAGGTACAATAAGCAATGTTTTCTTTTTAAAAGAAGATGTACTTTATACACCTTCCTTGGATTGTGGTTGTCTAGCTGGAACAAGACGTAAAGTTGTCTTGCAACTAGCCTCTGATTTAGGTATTTCTGTTCAGGAAGGAAAATATCAACACTCGTTACTTAGAGAAGCTGACCAAGTTTTCTTGACCAATGCTTTGTTGGGGATAATGCCAGTATCACAGATTGATAACCAACCCAAAAAAATCCAAAGTAAGATGCTGAATTTAATTATGGATGAATATAAGAAGCACGTTAAGAGGATGACCTGTTTAAATTAATAACTGCTTCTTTTAATAGCAAGAATCCTACGACTATAAAAGCTTGACTTAATCTTAGTTTAAGCTTAAAATTTTTTCGTTAAGTGAATGGGTATTCATTTTTTGATAAAAGGAAGGCTAAAAATGGTATATAACAAAACCCAAAAAGTTAAAGATAAGATGGAAGGCAGGCGGGAAAGAATAGTAAAAGCCGCCAGGGAGATTTTCACTGAAGACAGTTTTCAAAATATGTCTATTAAGGCTATAGCTAAGAAAGCAGGTATCGCAACAGGTACTTTCTATTTATATTTTACGAATAAAGAGGCTTTGGTTGAAACCGTAGTCAAAGAAATGTACAAGGAACTGATGGGGCTGATTAAAACAGAAAGATCTAACTATGAATCCGTTTTCGATAAGCTCCAGGCTTCCATGGAAGTATGTATCAAGGTCTTTATCAGGGAGAAGGGAATAGCTAGATTGCTGCTCAAACATTTCCCCGAGATTAATATGGCATTTAACAACAAATTTACAGAGATTGAAAAAGATCTGATTAACCTTGTACGGATAGACCTTGATGAATTACAGGAACAAGGCTTAATTCCACTGCAGAACACATCCATTAGTGCCACAGCTTTTGTGGGAACTTTCCGTCAGGTTATTTTAAGCTGGCTTCAGGAAGGACAACCTGAAAATCTCGAAGAAGCTTGTCAGACTTTGATTCAATATAATATGCGTGGTTTAGGCAAAATCTCCTAAGGAATGATGATATGACCTATCTAGATATCGAATCCCTGCAAGTGGATTATCGGCAAAAGAACAAAAAACATAACGTTCTATTCGACGTCAATCTTCAACTTCCTCAAGGAGAGATTGGGGTGATTATAGGACCTTCTGGTTGTGGAAAGAGCACCCTTCTAAATGTGTTAGCTAATCTTAACCAGGATTATCAGGGGCGAGTCAATATTAATGGTCAATTACCCATAGAACATAAGGGAACAGCCTTGATTCTACAGGATTATGGCCTTCTTCCTTGGAAGAACGTTTGGAATAATATCAAGCTAGGTCTGGATATAAGAAAAGTTTCTAAAGAAGATTCGAAAATGAGAAATCAAGCTATACTTAACAAAATGCGGATTGCCGACCTGAAAAAAAGGTACCCCGCTCAATTGAGCGGGGGGCAGAAACAGAGAGTAGCTATCGCCAGATCACTTGTCTTAGAACCAGAACTATTGTTGATGGATGAACCGTTCTCTTCCCTTGATGCCCTAAATAGGGAAGAGATGCAGGATATCCTTCTGCATCTTTGGCAGGAAACCAACCTCACTATCTTATTAATAACTCACAATATTGAAGAGGCAGTATTCCTTGGACAAAAAATATTTGTTATGTCAGCCTGTCCTGGTACCATCATCAAGACATTTGATAATGATATTGCGGGAGATTACTCTTCACGGGGCAAAGTAGAATTCTTGGAAATGTGTAATACTTTACGTTCCTATTTACGAAAGGAGAATTAAACCATGCAAATCTCTAAAATCGGGTGGAAAACGGTTCAATTCTTCTTAGCCATTGTTTTTATCCTCTTGAGCTGGTGGATATTCGCCCTCCTGCTTGAAACTCCAGCTTTTCCTCCGCCATTAGAAGCCTTTACCAGCTTTTTTAAGAGTATGCAAGGCGATATGTTATTACATTTACGAATTAGCTTCTACCGTGTTGCCGCCAGTTTATTAATGGCCGCTGTTCTAGGCATTCCAGCTGGACTATTTCTAGGCAAAAATCCTCATATTGACCAATACATCTCACCGGTGATTTATCTGACCTATCCGATTCCCAAAGTTGTCTTTCTTCCTGTACTCCTTATCCTTCTGGGAATAGGGGATCTCTCAAAAGTTGTACTAATAGCATTAATAGTCTTTTATCAAATATTAGTAACCACTCGGGATGCCGCAAGAAATCTGCAAACGGAATACATCGTATCTGTCAAATCCCTAGGTGCCAACTCTCTAGAACTATATAGACATGTCTATTTGCCAGGATGTTTACCGGCCATACTTACTTCCTTAAGACTAGGATTAGGGACAGCTCTGGCTGTTCTCTTCCTTACCGAAACATATGCCACGTCAAAAGGTATTGGATATTTTATTATGTACTCCTGGAGCAGTATGGCTTATGACAAGATGTTCGCAGGCATTATAGCTATGGGTTTGATGGGTTTTCTTCTATACATCTTCCTTGACGGCTGTGAGAGGTATCTTTGCTCCTGGCTTAACCCCTAAGAAATTGCCACTAAAGAATATACCCTAGAGAGAAAAGAACGGCATAGACCAATGCTAAGCGAGCAGTACCTGCCAAGGTCTTGTTAAGAGGTTTTCCTTTTTGATTATAAATCTCCCTGATTAAAGGCAAGACCAGTGGGAGAGAGAGCCATGTCAATAGTACCCAGGGGGACACACCTTGGAACTGTATAATAAGAGGAACAAGGTAAGATAATAGAACGAGCAAAAGATATTCCTGTTGAGTGAACCTTAGTCCAAAGCGAACGGCCAGAGTTCTTTTACCGGTTTTCTTATCTGTATCAATGTCACGAAGGTTATTTACAACTAGAATAGCCGTGATTAAAAAACCCATAGGTAAAGAAGCCCACCAAGAAAGAGTACTGACATCTCCTGATTGTACATAATATGTCCCTATAACGGCAACTGGGCCAAAAAAAATAAAAACGAATATATCACCTAAGCCATTATATCCCAAAGGGAAAGGGCCGGCCGTATAAGCAATAGCGGCGAGGATAGCAAGTAATCCTACAAGAAGTATGGGCCAACCTCCAACATAGATAAGATAAAGCCCTATCAAGGCTGCTAAACCAAAGACCATTAACATCCCTGTCATTACCTGTTTAGGTGTTAGCAGACCAGCTTGGGTAACCCGCACAGGACCTTGTCTTTCCGCCGTATCCGTCCCCTTCTTGAAATCGAAAACATCGTTGGCAAGATTACTGCCAATCTGCAGAAGAAGAGCACCTAACAGAGCTACTAGAGCAGGGAGCAATCGAAAAACCCCGTCACCCAAGGCGAGACTTATCCCCACAAGGACTGGAGCGGCAGCCGCAGGCAGGGTCTTAGGGCGCATAGCCAAATACCATATTTGAAACGCGGTTAGATTTCGATTTTTATCATCAGGATGCATACGATGTACTCCTTAATTATAAACACATTTACTTTCTTGTATTACGAACAAAATAGGATTACTAAAGACAACAACGAGTAAAAAATATTTACCCCTACGTATTTTATACTATTGACTTATTATGCACAAGAATTTACAATAAAACAAGATATGAACAGCAATTCATTTTTTGGAGGTAAGGGTATCATGAGGAGGAAAATATCTAAGGTAGTTTTAATAATATCAATTTTGTCTTTGATCTTCGCAGCAGGATGCTCTGCGCCGACTAAGAAAGATTCTTCGAATCTTAAATTGAAAATTGGTGCTCTTCCTATAGAAGACATTTTACCTATTTTAGTTGCCGAAAGGCAAGGCTACTTTGAAGAAGAAGGAGTGGAGGTTGAACTCATACCTTTCCAAAGTGCAATTGAAAGTCAAAGTGCGATTCAAGCGGGACAACTCGATGGCATGATAACAGATACTATCGTAGCCATTTTGCTTAATAATTCAGGTCTCGATGTAAAGATAACTTCTCTAACTCTTGGTTCCACTCCGAAAGAAGGGCGATTTGCCATCGTTGCTGCTCCTGGAAGTGATATTAATTCACCAGCGGATTTGAAAGGTAAAACCATAGGTATATCAAATAATTCAATTATAGAATATGTTACAGATGGCTTGTTACAAGAAGTAGGTATCGATCCATCCGAAGTAACAAAAACCTCCGTTCCAAAAATACCAGTCAGGGTAGAGATGCTGCTGAATAATCAAATCGATGCGATAAATGTACCCGATCCTTTGGTTAGTTTTGCAGAATTCAAAGGTTCTAAAATAATTTTGGAAGATACTGTTACTCAAAATCTATCTCAGGCAGTTGTAATCATGACTCCGGAGGCCTTGAAAGAAAAAAACGAAGCTTTGAGACTCTTCTATTCTGCCTACGCCAAAGCTGTCAAGGACATCAACTCCAATCCTGCCGACTTTAAAGACCTGCTTGTGGATAACGTTAATATTCCTGAACCGATTGCAGAAAGCTATACCATTCAAAAGTATCCCGAACCCCAACTACCCAAACAAGAGGAGATAGAAAATGTCATAGAATGGCTAGACAAAAAACAACTCTTAAAAAAACCAGCTTCTTATGAAGATGTTATAGATAAAGGGCTTTTTTAGGGGTAAATATATATTCAGGCAATGTTCACGGAGAACGAGACTCAAACTAGTGTTGTTTACCAAAAGAAAGAATTGTGTTTATAACCACTTTTCCTAGTCTATAATCTAAGGATTCCCCAAAGTAAGGGGCATCTTTTTTTTTATAATTTTTGATTCGGCAATATCGCTTGAAAGCTGGAAAGATGTCTTTTATATTAGGTTATAAAAAAATTATATTACAAAAAGACAAAATGGTATTGACAATCATTATCAATAAAAGTACTATTAATTTAGAAACTGATGACGGAGTATCAACGACAGGTATGAACCGGCTTAGACGAATTCAACGAGAGGATGATTATGATGTCATTATCTAAAGGAAAATTAAATACGCCATATATCGTAAATTCTGTTAATACCGAGCACGAGGATATGCGCAAGTTTTTATTTACGCTTGGCTGCTATCCGGGTGAGAAAGTAACGATTATTTCTAAACTGCCATCGAATTATATTATTAACATTAAAAATGCAAGGTACAGTATTGACGAGGATTTAGCAAATGCCATCATGGTATAAATAACCATATGGCATAAGCAATATTTATCTTGCAATTTTTTTTGCTTATAAGTTAGGTTATCCTAACATATATAAATTATTTTGAGGAGGAAATCATGAAAATTGCACTAGCGGGAAACCCCAATAGCGGAAAAACCAGCTTGTTTAATGCTATTACAGGTAAAATCGAACATGTAGGAAATTGGCCAGGAGTTACCGTGGAAAAGAAAGAAGGTGATGTCAAACAGAGCCTTAACCCCAAAAATGAACATTTAGTTGTTGTGGACTTACCCGGTGCCTATTCTATGTCGCCTTACACAAGTGAGGAGTCCATAACTAAAGATTTTGTTCAAAATGAAAATCCTGATGTCATCATTAACATAGTTGATTCCACAAATTTAAACCGGAGTTTATTCTTTACTACCCAATTATTGGAACTGGGGATACCTGTTGTTATTGCACTGAATAAGAGTGATTTAATTGACAAAAAAGGAACTATCATTAATGTTCCAGCCTTAAGCGATGCCCTGAAGTGCCCAGCTATACAAACAATATCCACAAAATCCGAAAATAACGGTTTGTCTGAATTGATGGAGACTGTCATAATGGCAGGTAAATCCGGCAAAAAGCAAATTGCTCCGAGTATTAGAAGTGCTAATAAAGCTTCCACTAAGGAAGAATTCGATAAAGCGGATAATAAAAGGTATACGTTTGTCAACGATATTGTCGACGAAGTAGAGAGAAGAAAGGTAAGCTCGGAAAAACAAACCGCTCAAGATAAAGTTGATCGGATTATTGCCCATAAGTGGTTGGGGATTCCGATTTTTGCCGCTATCATCTACCTGGTGTTTTCCATCTCCCAAGCATGGGTTGGACCCTGGTTTGCGGATATATTTGTCGGTTGGATAGACTTGCTGTATGAAGGGGTAGCCTCATTGCTGGGCGAAAGCGTAAACCCAGTTATCGGTGCGTTACTTCTGGATGGTATTATTGGCGGCGTGGGTGCCGTTATCGGATTCTTACCCTTGATTATGGTTTTGTTTTTCTGCCTGGCATTATTGGAAGATAGTGGGTATATGGCTCGTGTGGCGATTGTCTTGGACCGATTCTTTAAAAAAGTTGGATTATCCGGCAGATCGATTATTCCAATGATTGTGGGTACTGGCTGCGGTATCCCCGGTGTGATGGCTACAAGAACGATTAAAAATGAAAGACAAAGGCGTACCACGGCAATGTTAACTCCGTTTATGCCTTGCGGGGCTAAACTACCGATTATCGCCCTTTTCGCAGCCGTTTTCTTCGGTGAAAACGCCTGGGTCGGGACTACCATGTACTTCCTGGCAATTATCGTAATCATTATCGGGGCGTTAATTATCAGGCAAATTACAGGAGATTATTCCAGGTCCTATTTTATCATGGAACTTCCTGAATACAGGTGGCCAAGTATTAAAAAAGCAGCCATCTCCATGTTAATGAGAGCAAAAGGGTTTATTATTAAAGCTGGTACCATTATTTTGGTATGCAACGCAGTTGTTCAAATCTTACAAACATTCAACTGGCAATTTCAGGTTGTTGCAGAGAATGCACCGGAAACCAGTATCCTGGCGAGCATTGCGAACCCGGCCGCGGTACTGTTCGTTCCACTGGGCTTTGGTCTGTGGCAGTTTGCAGCAGCAGCCGTAACCGGATTTATCGCGAAAGAAAATGTCGTTGGAACTTTAGCGGTTACCTTTAGCGTAACGAACTTTATCAATACGGAAGAATTAGCACTCATCGGCGGCAGCGCGAACGTAAATGAGATATTCGGTATTACTGCAGTTGCAGGACTGTCGTATCTGGTATTTAATCTCTTTACTCCACCGTGCTTTGCGGCAATTGGTGCCATGAACTCGGAAATGGAATCACCGAAATGGCTGTGGGGAGCAATTGCTTTCCAGCTGGGAATGGGCTATACATTAGCTTTCTTTGTTTACCAGATCGGTACTTTAGTAACAGTCGGCACCCTAGGTCAAGGATTTATGGGCGGACTTATCGTTGTGATGATCATCGTAGGCTATGTTGGTTACCTTATGAGAAAAGGTAATGGCCGCCGCGCCCAGGTATCTGTCGGAATGCAAGGAGCAAAACTATGAGACTAAATCAATAGTAAAAAGATGAAGGTGATTTGATGAACACAGTAGATTTAATTGTTGTTGTTATTCTCGTTGCGGTTATTTCTCTTGCCACATATAAAATAGTCAGAGACAGAAAAAGAGGTGTCAACAGTTGTGGGTGCAGCGGGTGCAGCGTCTGCTCAGAATCCTCCTTATCCTCTCCATCCTCCGAATTCTCCCAATGCACCCATTGCTCTGATAAGTAACCACCGCAATAACACTGAACCTTCTCCAATATGAGTTCATGATTGGAGAAGGTTTTTTAGTACACTGCATGGCAATTATGAGTGGTGAAAGTCTGCTATGGGGATTTGTAGCTCAGGATTATGAAACGCAGCCTTACAAGAAGAATGGAATATTTTACAAAGTGCTATTTGGTTGACAGAATAATCAGGCAGATTTATACTATAATTAGTTGATGTAATAAATAATGGTTTAAACATTGAGCAATATTCCCTGACAAAGGCTGGTTTATAATCCGACTCGGGTCAGAGAAAAAGTTTTTTGAATGTTGACCGACCGGATTAAAGCCACCCGCTAAGGATGGCTTTTAATATTAGAAAAGTTTCCCGCAGAGTCTATCAAACTAAGTTTCTATCTCTTTTCAGGTTTCAGAAACAATGGATTTCCACATAGTAAACGTGTTTTGAGACCAAATAATTAAGTTAAAATTTCCTATCCGAGTTCAATAGTTCGAGAATCCGATAAGTATTAAGAACATGGCAAGTTAAAAATCTATTAAGACTGGTTTTGTAACGTAACGTGTCTCTTGATCATGAAGTAGGTGACCTTTGTTAGATTTCTAAGTCGTGTTTTTCAGAGGGACTCTGCGGGATTAATAACTCATATAAAATCACCTCTTCGCTTGACGGAGAGGTTTTTCTTTATTATTGATTAATAATTTTCGTTATTGCATAAAAGAAATTATTCAATAGATATTTAAAATATTTACACAAATTTTACTATCTAATTGTGTAATAAAAACTGACTATTATTCGAACAATACATGTAATAGAGCATTTACAAATTGGTCTAGTATTTATCCAGAAATGAGGGAAGAGAGCATAGATGAGAAAAATTAAGGATAAACATACACTCGGAGTTATCAGTGGAATAGTTGGTGGAATAGTGATGTTAGCTGCCGACCATATATCGAAAAGAATCTATACCGATGCTTCCGCTGGAACGTGGGTCGGGGAAAAACGTCAAGCACAATCTAAAACAGGGACAGTATTAGGGATATCAATGTCCTTAATATCAAGTATGTTTGGTAGTCTACTTATGACAGAAATGATATCTAAAAGAGGAAAAGATAATATCAATACGAAAGGCTTTTTTTATGGGACAGCGTATGGCGGTATAATATCAGTAATCCAAAGTGCACTTCCCAAGAATAAGCTAAGACCTAAAGATTCCTCTAGTAATTTATCTTATTTGGTGTGCAATGCCCTTTATGGTTTAGTCACGGCTAATTCGATCGCTAGATTGGGAGATGAATCTATCTTCCCAAAAGCTGCAACCAACACTGAATTATCTACAGACCCACTTAATAATTACTACTTTCAGCCTCAAGTAAGACCGGAAACTCAAGAGAGTTATTTTCAAGCAAAAAGACATTATTTGAAAGTTAACTGAATATAAAACCACTATATTGAAAAATTGGAAAATCGATTAATTATAAAGTAGAATAAACAATAGAAATAGATTAATCAGGTTAGCACTGGCTAATCTATTTTTATTTTCTGGATTATATCCGTTTTGGATATCCTTCAGGTATGATAGTATTATATAAGTGAAAATATTAATTTTAACTGTTGTTTTGTTAATTAATTGGAGGGAATTCACTTGATAGAAATAATGCTAGCAGCAATTATTGTTTTAATTCTAGTAAATATCTTTATTGTTCTGAGAATAGGTAATCGCCGAAGTAATAAGAGTGAACAGGATATTATCAATAAACTAATATTTATCGAATCTTGTCTTGGCAGAAATGAAGAATCAATTAGACAAGACTTCACCAGAAATAGGGAAGAGATAAATAAAAATGCAAGAGAGACTAGGGAAGACCTCAATAAAGCACTTAGTAATTTTGGACAACAACAATTACTTCGCATGAACGAAATAGCCCACTTCCAAAAAAATCAATTGGATACTTTTTCTAATCAACTGGTAAATTTAACTGCATCGAATGAACAGAGACTGGGGAAGATGAGAGAAACCATAGAGCTTAAACTAAAAGAACTTCAGGACGACAATAGTCAAAAGCTAGAAAAAATGAGGCAAACAGTTGATGAAAAACTACATAAAACTCTGGAAGAAAGAATCGGACAATCTTTCAAATTAGTAAGTGAACGTCTGGAGCAAGTATATAAAGGACTTGGTGAGATGCAGACCCTGGCCACCGGAGTAGGTGATCTAAAGAAAGTCTTATCTAATGTCAAGACAAGAGGTATCCTAGGCGAGATTCAGCTTGAGAACATCTTGGAACAAATTTTGACACCTGATCAATATGAGAAGAATATCTCAACCAAACCGGGTTCCAGAGAGGTCGTAGAATTCGCTATCAAGCTTCCAGGCAAGGAAAGTACCGAAGATAGTGTATACATGCCAATCGATTCAAAATTTCCGCTGGAAGTATACCATCATTTATTAGAAGCCTATGATAGGGCTGACATCTCAGGTATAGAAGAATCGACTAAACATCTGGAAATATGTATTAAAAAGTGTGCTAAAGATATCAGAGATAAATATCTGGAACCGCCAAGTACAACAGACTTCGGGATATTGTTTTTACCGATTGAGGGATTATATGCTGAAGTGGTTAGAAGAACAGGATTAATAGAAATTCTTCAGAGAGATTTCAGGATTATCATAACTGGTCCGACTACTCTGGCTGCGTTATTAAACAGTCTGCAGATGGGATTCAGAACTTTGGCCATTGAAAAAAGATCCAGCGAAGTATGGAAAGTATTAGGTGCTGTAAAAACAGAGTTTGATAAGTTTGGCGTAGTATTAAGTAAGACACAAGAAAAACTGCGTCAGGCAGATAAAGAGCTCGAAGACCTTGTAGGAGCCAGAACTAGGCAAATTCAAAGGAAATTAAAAGATGTACATGAAGTACCTGTGATATCTAAAGAAACTGATTTACTGGTCTCAGGCGATAAGCAAGAGTAAAGAATATTTTCTTAAAAAACACACTGAAAATAAACATTAATTGACAGATTTTACTTGTTCTTATATAATCAATTAGGATTTGTCAATTTGAGTAAAACTTAATTATCCAAATTCATGCTGATAATAGCAAACCTGTTGAAAAACAGGGACGCAAAACTACGAGTCTAAGTGCTTATGCATATTGATAGTCGGGTTGCCGGTAAGAAATCGAAAGTTTATCGCGGCTACTATTAGTCGCGATTTTTGTTATGGAGTGGGTTAATTGTGGCGCAAAATTCTATGATTATTGCAAGTTGTTCGGTAACTATAGCACTTCTTATATCCTATGGTTATTTGTATATCTCTGAAAGAAAGTCCTGTATCTTAACATGGATACTTTCCTTGTCCTTATTGCTGATAGCTTATCTTTCCAGAATTATCATGATTGAGACAGGCCAAGAATATTCCATCCTCCTGATAATTAACTTTACTTCTACCATCGTAGGTTATTGGTTGATTTTCAAAGGAACCAATATTTTTTTCGGCATAAAAAATCATTTGTTTTGGAACATGGGTGCAGGTCTTCTAGTATTGGTTTTCTCCATTTTAACAGTCCTCACCCTACCGGCGGATGGTGTTTTACTGGCCTCGGTTGGCTATACTGCGGCTTTACTAGTTAAATCCGGGATAACATGTCTTAATGCTCCCAGTCCCAAAAGCCCTATTCGGATATCGCTAAGTTATACCTTTTTTTTATGGGCTCTTGTTTCGCTCATATACCCCCTGAGTCATATCCTGAAGATTATTCCGACTTCTATAAGCTATTTGTTAATCGGGCTTATAGGTTTAATCGCGTTTATAACTATACAAGCCATGTATTTCCAAAGCATCAGAGAAGAATTGGAAATAAAGGAAGCGAACATCAGGAAACTAGTTGTTTATGATAAATTAACAGGAGCTTTTAGCCGTGCCTATTTCGAACAAACACTGGAAGATTTTTATGAAATATTTACCCTACCGGTCGTTTTAGGAATGGGTGATTTTAACGGTCTAAAGCTGATCAACGATACATTTGGACATCAAAAAGGTGATGAACTGCTGGCTGATGGGGTAAAAGCCGTGCAAGCATCCATCGGTGATAAAAATATTATTGTCCGGTGGGGCGGAGACGAGTTCATTCTGATTATGCCGGGTATAAACCTGAATGAAGCTGAAAGGTTAATCAAAAAAATCAAAGCGGGATTAAAGTCATTTCGTCCCAAAACCATTCCTTTGGATATTTCCTTTGGTCTATCCGTCGTTACCACTAAAGACCAAGTAATTGCAGACATCATCAAACAAGCTGAAGACAGAATGTATAGCAACAAACTCAATGAAAGCAAGAAAACCAGGATGGCGATTATTGAGTTTTTGGAAAAGCTTCTCTGGGAAAAAGATTATCAAACCGAGGAACATGTTATGAGGCTGAATAGCCTGGTCGGTATGATCGGCAGAGAGATTGGCTTGTCGGCAAGAGAAATAGTTGATTTATCTCAGGTAGCAATGCTTCATGATATAGGCAAAATCAGCGTTCCGGTTGAAATATTAAACAAGCCAGGAAACTTGACAGCTGAGGAGTGGAATATCATGAAGAAGCACTCAGAGATAGGTTACAGAATTACACAGTCTTCTGGTGAACTTGCTCATATCTCCGAAGCCATCCTCGCCCATCATGAATGGTGGGACGGCAATGGCTACCCCCAGGGTTTAAGAGGAGAGGAAATTCCTCTTTACTCAAGAATCGTTTCTATCGTAGATTCCTATGATGTGATGACCCATGACAGACCGTATAAACAAACGATGAATAGGGCGGATGCGCTTGTGGAGATTAACAAGTGGGCTGGGAAACAATTTGATCCCTATCTTGTAGGTGTTTTTAGTAAGGTTATGCAAAGTTAATTAAAGCCGCAAATAAAGAGGGTATATCTGTACTTTGTTGGGGCTTTTGTTTTCACCGACAGGAACTAAGAAACAAATAGAGAAATATAACTATTGACTTTCCTGTGCAAGGGAGGGTTTATACTACTTACAAGGAGGTGAGGTCATGTATAAAATCAGTGAATTTTCCAAGATTACCAGTTTAACTGTTAAGACCCTTAGATATTACGACGATGAGGGTATTCTCAAGCCGTCTTACCGTGCCGAAAACAACTATCGGTATTATGATGATAAGGATTTTCAAAGGGCAAGGGTTGTTATACTACTGCGAGATTTGGATTTTTCCATTGCGGAGATGAAAGATATCATAGCCCATTGCGATAGTCCGGATG
>Ga0209643_1002281_pt1 | contig 12968 bp, 11 predicted proteins | sample AutmiccBRH37_all_FD_187383 | JGI IMG/M metagenome (GOLD analysis project Ga0209643, IMG submission 187383) | Deep subsurface microbial communities from Mt. Terri, Switzerland - Autotrophic microbial communities BRH/37_all (SPAdes) (version 2) | ecosystem: Environmental > Aquatic > Deep... | reverse complement strand
AATGACCTAAAACAATGTAAACAAATGGCTTACGATACATTATCATATATTAGTTTTGACGGCATCTACTACCGCACCGACATCTCCGACAAAGTGGGTAAATAAAATATAAAAGAATATATTTCGACCATTTTTCTCAGAAGACTCTCGTTTGGGAAGTATTATAAAAATACAATGTTTCGATGTTAAGCTATATGATAAAGACGCTTATACAATTGCATTCAATAACCTCTTTGAAAAATAGGGACAAATATTTGCTGATGAAGTTGTTAATCTGCTATACTTGATCATCCTCTGCATTATTGCCATCTCTTTTTTATTCAAGAAAAATCTTTTAGGATGAAGAACTTTAATGATAATTAACTTATTTTACGGTGGGTCAATTTTGAATGGGAATTTCCATTAGTTCGATAGATAAAAAGGTTAGTCGGTTCTCCAGCCCCAATAGATGATCCGGTTTAAAGTTAGTAAATTAGGATCATAGGAGAAAGTCGAAATGGGAAACAATAAGAAACTGACAGTGGAAGCACTGCTCCAAAGTGAAGACAGGCTTTCAAAATTAATGCAGGCATCAGATGATGGCATGTATGATTGGAATTTAATAACGAATCAGATTTATTTTGATCCACGCTATTATCAGATGTCCGGATATGAAGCTGATGAATTTCCCGGTAATCTGGAGGAGTTTCAAAAACGCGTTTTCCCCGGTGATTTAGATTATGTGATGAGCGAAGTTGAAAAACATCTGAAAGGAGAGATCGAACGCTTCGATGTTAAATTCAGGTTCCGGAAAAAATCAGGAGACTGGCACTGGATCCATGGGAAGGGAATAATAGTCGAAAGGGATGAAAAAGGCTCTCCACAACGTTTAATAGGAACTCACCGTGATATAAGTGAACTTAAGAAGGTGGAGGAAGCTCTGAGAGTAAATTATGACCTGCTTCATATCGCCTCAAAAACCGCCCGCTTTGGCGGTTGGAATGTTGACCTGGAGAAATCCATCTCCTATTGGTCGGATGCTGTAGCAGATATTCATGAGATGCCACACGGGTATGCGCCGTCTGTGAAGGAAGGCATTAATTTCTATGCACCCGAGTGGCGGGAAAAGATCACTCAGGTTTTCACCGATTGCGCCGAAAAAGGCATTCCTTACGATGAAGAAATGGAGATCATCACGAAGAATGGTAAACGCCTCTGGGTACGGACTATCGGCATAGCAGTGAAAGATGAAAACGGCAAGATTGGCAAAGTGCAAGGTTCGTTTCAGGACATCACCGACCGTAAACAGGCCGAACAAGAACTCCGTGAAAGCGAAGAGCGCTTTAAAGCCTTACATAATGCATCTTTTGGTGGTATTACCATTCATGATAAAGGTATCATTTTAGAATGTAATCAGGGACTTTCTGAAATAACAGGTTATTCGTATGATGAACTTATTGGAATGGACGGTTTATTGCTTATCGCGCCGGAGACAAGAGATTTGGTGATGAATAATATTTTGGCAGACTACGAAAAACCTTATGAAGCACTTGGAATACGCAAAAATGGTGAATTATTTCCTTTGCGGTTAGAAGCAAGAAATGTTCCATACAAAGGGAGAACTGTTAGAACAGTTGAATTTAGAGATATAACTGAAACCAAACGGGCACAGGAAGCATTACAACGTATCGAATGGATGCTGAGTAAAAAATCAACAGCAGTAAAAAGTGAACTGACTCCGCTTTATGGCGATCTATCGCAGTTGAATACAAACAGATTAATTCTTGATGCTGTCGGAAAAAATGTGCTGAAAGATATCGCTAACGACTTTTTAAAGTTACTGGAAACATCATCGGCTATTTATGAAAAGAACGGCGATTATGCGCTTGGCCTTTTTTCTTCCGGCTGGTGTCGTTTCTTGGATCAGGCCTCTCGCGAATTGTGCGATACCAACGACAACAGGGAGGCAATGGAATGCGGTAAATGGCTCTGTCACGATAGCTGCTGGAAAGAAGCATCACAGCCGGCGATGGAATCCGGACAGCCTGTCGATATTGAATGTAAGGGAGGAATTCATCTCTATGCGTTGCCGATTATTGCCGGCAATGAAGTTATCGGAGCCATTAACTTTGGCTATGGGGATCCGCCGCAGGACAAAGATAAATTGAGCGAATTAGCTGAAATATATAAGGTCCCGTTGAATAAGTTGATTAATAGGGCAAAGGAATATGAGTCCCGTCCGCCTTACATCATTGAAACAGCCAAAGATCGGTTGCAAGTTTCTGCAAACCTTATTGGCGAAATCGTAAGCCGTAAAAATACAGAGCAGGAAATCCTGAAACTAAATAATGAACTCGAACAACGTGTTATTGAGCGCACTGCTCAGTTAGAAGCCTCAAACAAGGAGCTGGAAGCTTTTTCTTATTCTGTTTCCCATGATCTGCGGTCACCATTACGGCACATTAATGGTTATGTAGATCTGCTGAATAAAAATTTTCGAGAAGAGTTGCCCGAAAAAGCACAATATTACCTAGCTACCATAACAGATTCCGCCACACAAATGGGTACACTCATCGATGAGTTGTTACAGTTCTCAAGAACGGGCCGACAGGAGCTGCGAAAAGCTAAATTAGAGATGAATGAGCTGGTAAAAGAGGTAGTTGAAAGATTAAAAAAAGATACAGAAAAAAGAGAAATTAACTGGAAAGTTGAGGAATTGCCACAAGTGTTTGGAGATTACTCCTTACTGAAACAGGTATGTATTAACCTGCTCGATAACGCTGTTAAATTTTCGCGAAATGAAAAACCTGCAGAAATTTCGATTGGTTATAAAGAAGAAGAGAAAAATTTCATATTTTACATTTGTGATAATGGTGTGGGTTTCAATATGAAATATGTTCATAAACTGTTTGGGGTTTTTCAGCGGCTCCATTTCGTGTCCGAATTTGAGGGCACAGGTATCGGACTTGCTAATGTTCAACGCATTATTCATAAACATAACGGGAAGGTTTGGGCTGAAGCGGAACCCGGTAAAGGGGCAACTTTCTTTTTCAGTTTACCAAAAAGCAGGTAGAAGATTTTATGAATGAATTAAAAACAATTCTTTTGACCGAAGACGATCCAAAGGATGTGGAACTAACCATTGGTGTGTTCTGGGCAATGATTAACGAAAAACCTCCAATGGAATAAACTATGAATACAAAAACAGATACCGAAAACACAGAACTTAAGGTTCTTGTGCTGGAGGATTCACCCAGGGACCTGGAATTAATGCGCAATAAGTTATCAGCTGCGGGCCATCTCCTGGATCTGACCCATGTTGACAATAAAGAAGCCTTTACTGCTGCTTTGCGTAAAGATAATTTTAACCTTATCCTGTCTGATTTTAAACTCCCGGGTTTTGACGCATTCGTGGCGTTGGAAATAAGCCAAAAGCTTTCTCCCGAAACACCGTTTATCTGCGTTTCAGGAGTCATAGGAGAAGAAACTGCCGTTGAATTATTAAAGATGGGTGCTGTGGACTACGTTTTGAAAGACAGGCCCGAAAGGCTTCCCTATGCCGTGAAGCGGGCGCTGGAACAAGCAAAAGTAACAGCAGACTATCAAAAAGCAGCGCAAGAACTCAAAAAAAGCGTAGCACAATTCGATGCGATGTTCGAGAATATGGCTTCCGGTAGTTGTCTCAATGAGATTGTTTACCATAACGGTGAACCAATAAATTATCGCATTCTAAAAATCAATCCCGCTTTTGAAAAAATACTTGGCATCAAGCGCGATAAGGCAGTTGGTGCCCTCGCTACAGAGGTTTATAACACTAAAGAACCTCCCTTATTGGATGTCTTTTCCGAAGTTGCCAGAACAGGAATCCCACAGGATTTAGAACACTATTTTCAACCAACCGGGCAGTATCTTCATTTAACAGTTGGTTGCCCGAAGCCCGGCTTTTTCTCCACAGTATTCTCCGACATCACTGGGCGTAAGAACATTGAAAAAGAATTGAAAGAAAAAACTTCATTTTTATCAACCATTATGGAAACAAGCCCAGTAGGTATTGTTTCTGTAGATAAAACCGGTAATATTATTTATGCCAACAAAAGGGCAGAACAAATACTTGGGCTTGAAAAAAAAGAAATTACATCTATAACCTACAATGCCCCTTTATGGAACCACATTGATCTTGACGGAACACCTTTGCCCGATGAGAAACAGCCTTTTAATATCATAAAAAAATCATTAAATACAGCCTTAAATATACAGCACGGCATAACCTGGCCCGATGGTACTATTGTAATATTATCAATTAATGCATCCCCGATAAAAGACCATAATGGCGAATTTAATGGTATGATTGCTTCTATCGAAGATATATCAGAGCACAAGCGGTCAGAAATAGCTCTAAAGGAAAGTGAAGAAAAATTCCGCATTCTGGCTGATACTGCTAAAGTGATGATCGCTATAGTGGCAGATGCCGGCGGAGAAAAATTCCTTTATGTGAATGATGAATGGGAGCGTGTTTATGGATACAGCAAAGAAGAAGCGCAATATCTGAAGCCTATCGATCTGGTAGCCCCGGAATACAGGCAGAATCTTTTGAAAAAAGCAGCAGAACGCATTGAAGGAAAACAATTATCATCCACTTATGAATTGAAAACAATCACCAAAAACGGCCAAGACAAATACATCGATTTTTCTTCAACAATTATAAACTTTGGAAACCAAAAAGCTTTTTTGACCACTGCTATCGACATCACCGATCGAAAAAAAGCTGAGGATGCACTTCGCCAAAACAAAGAAATGATGGTCAATTCACAATCGGTAGCTCATATCTGTTCATATTCAACTAATCTGAATGTAGCTGAAATAGATAAAAGTCAATGGGTTTGCTCACCTGAATTTTACAAAATATTCGGGATAGATGAAACATATCCGCATACAATAGCCGGTTGGGCGGCTTTTATTCATCCCGATTTTCGCGAAAAAATATTCGCCTATCACGAATCTGTTGTCAAAGAAAAGAAATCTTTCAATCGTGAATATAAAATTATACGGATTAACGACGGTGCTGAACGCTGGGTGCATGGTACCGGAGAACTTGTTTACGATGCGCAGGGCAATCCGGTTAGGATGCATGGTGCAATTCAGGACATCACCGAACGCAAACGGGCAGAGATGATAAAAAAAGTGCTGTACAACATTGCCAGTGCAATGATTACAATAAAAAACCTTAACGAACTGTTTGATACTGTTAGAAATGAACTGAATACCATTATTGATGCAAATAACTTTTTTATTGCACTATACAACGAAGAAACAAGGATGGTGTATTCTCCGATTTTTAAAGATGAAAAAGATGAATACTGGGAATGGCCTGTAGAAAAAACAGCGACCGGCTTGGTAATAAAAAAAGGGCAACCTGTACTTTTAAAAAGAGAGGATGCTTTAAAATTAAAAGAAGAGGGATTGATGGAGATAGTCGGAACACCCTCTGAAGCGTGGCTCGGCATTCCCTTAAAAGTGGGAGATAAAATATTGGGTGCTATTGTGGTTCAAAATTACGATAATCCCGATGTTTACGACCAAACGAGCATTGAAATCATGCAATTGGTAGCCAATGAATTGAGTGTTTTTATTGACTGGCAACTCAGTATAGAAACAGCCCTTAAGCTCTCCCGGGCAGTTGAACAAAGCTCAGTCTCGATAATGATTACTAACAATAAGGGAATTGTTGAATATGTAAATCCATTCTTCTCAAAACTGACCGGTTACTCTTTTGAAGAAGTAATCGGGAAAAATCCAAATTTATTGAAATCGGGGCATCAATCTAAAGAATTCTACGAAGAATTATGGAAAACCATCCTCTCGGGAAAAGATTGGGTGGGTGAAATGTTAAATAAGAATAAGAGTGGTGGTTTATACTGGGTAAATGCTGTTATTTCGCCCATTGTAAACAGTCAAGGAGTTTTAACTAAATTTGTTGCCATTAAAGAAGACATAACAAGTAAAAAAGAAATGATTTCAGAACTAATTGCCGCTAAAGATAAAGCCGAAGAAATGAACCGGGTAAAAAGTTACTTCTTCGCAAATATGAGCCACGAGCTTCGTACACCGTTTGTTGGCATTATGGGTTATGCTGATCTCTTGAAAAGCGAAATTGAAAATGAAGACTATAAAGAGATGCTGAACGGAATATTAAATGCCTCAAAAAGAATGCTGGGTACATTAGACAATATATTAAATTTGACAAGAAATGAATTTGATGAATTTGAATTGAACTTTAAACCGGTTAATCTTAAAGATATATTAGATAGTCTTTCAGAAGAATTTTTAATACAGACTGCTGCAAAAGGGTTACGCTTTATGGTTAACAATCGGATTGAAAAAATCATTTTCAATACAGATGAAAATGTTTTTAGAGAGATCTTATCAAATCTTATAAGAAACGCTGTTAAGTTTACAGAGACAGGATCAATTGAAATTAATTCTGAACTTGAAGTTACAGATGAACAAAAATTTTTAGTAATAAAAGTTATTGATACGGGTATTGGTATTCCGGAAGATAAACAAAGCCTTATATTTGATATATTTAGACAAGTTAGCGAAGGGACTGCAAGAGATTTTCAAGGTTCAGGTTTAGGGCTTGCAATTGTTAAAAAAGAAATAAAAAAATTAGGTGGAACAATTACAGTAAAAAGCGAGCTAAGTAAGGGGAGTACTTTTACTGTTCGGCTGCCGGTTTGATCCTCGAGAAAAGGCAAATTGTTAAATTAGTGGCTTAACTAATGGTACTCTAAATGGGGTAAAGATCAGGGTGCTTTTTCTAAATCATAAAATCTAGCATATAAGAAAGGAAAATTCCACAGCATGAAACGCCCTATGGCAATCTGGATTCTTATTTTTTGGTTACTCTTTCTTGCCTTTGGGGGATTATATGGCGGAATAGCAATGCTTCTCGAACCTTCTGGCAATTTATTGCAGATGACTGAAGTTTTACAACTTTTGCCCGTCTCTAATTATCTCTTGCCTGGTTTATTTCTTCTTTTCGTTATGGGAGTACTCCCTTTATTTCTTATATACGGCTTGTTCGCCCGCCCAAATTGGGCTTGGCTTGAGTCCTTTTTTCACAAAATAGAATATCATTGGGCTTGGAGTGGAACTGTTATTTTGGGTGTAGTGCTTGCAATATGGCTCATTGTTCAAGGAGTATTGATCGGTTTCAAGTGGGCTATACAGTATGTCACAGCCATTAACGGACTATTTATTTTATTGCTCGTATTCTTATCGCCTGTAAGAAGGTATTATTCAAAACACACCCAACTTCTAGATGAATGCTGACCTGGTTTAATTAAATAATCTAACCTTCTTGACAAATATACTCACCCCTTTCTATCCCTATTAAATGGTACAAAGAGCTATAAATTCACTTTAAATAGGAATTGATAAACATGAACTCCATTTATAATTTTGTTTATATTTTTTCACCTATTAATGTTTAGAAATGGAGCATTCATGAAATATAAATTCTTAGTAATTTTTATCTTTTTATTCATCGGTAGTATAATAGCTCAAAACGATGATTTTATTGAACCGAAAACTACTATTGGCGGTTATGGTGAATTGCATTTTAATCACGAAAAAAATATTAAGAATGATGTAAAACAAACTTTAGATTTCCACCGTTTTGTTTTATTCTTTAGTCATACTTGGAATGAAAAATGGTCTTTTAAATCTGAAGTGGAACTGGAACATAATTTTGTTCAGGATGGACAGGGCGAATTAGAATTAGAACAAGCATACATAAATTATCATTATGCCGATTGGATTGGTTTTCAATTCGGTGTTGTTTTACCTTCAATCGGATTAATAAATGAAAACCACGAGCCGGTACTTTTCATGGGTGTTGAACGACCTGAATACCATAATAAGATTATACCAACTACCTGGTTTGGCAATGGTATGGCAATCTATGGCAAATTAAAGGGATTCGATTATAAAGTTACAATAATGGAAGGATTAAATAATGAAAAATTCTCTCATAGTTCCGGAATAAGAAGCGGTAGAAAAAAAGGATTCATGGCGAATGCTAAAAATTTACTATATAATATTCGCTTAGATTATATCGATATTCCGGGTCTTAAACTGGGAGCTTCATATTCTTATAATAAAGCTTCCGGCGATACATCATCTAATAAAATCGATCTACTCGAATTTCATGCCTCTTATAAAAATAATAATATTTTAGCCATATTTGAATATGGACAAATAAACTACGAAAAGTATTCACTAAAGAAATCTAATGGTTTCTATTTCGATTTAGGTTATGATTTCGCTGATCTCTTAAATATCGAAACAAGAATTATCCCATTTATAAGATATACTGATTACAATACAGCATCTTCTACAACTTTGGGTGGTAATTCAGAACTAAAATATCATTACAATTATTTTATGTTTGGTGTCTCGGTTAAACCTCTTGATCATGTTGTATTCAAAGCCGATTATGGCTCAAGAATTAATGAAATAGAAACAGAAAATAGTAAACTCTTTAATCTCGGTGTAGGATATTATTTCTAAAGGTATTTATGTTAAAATTATTATTGATTTATACATTTTTATCAGTTCTTTCACCTCAAGAAAATATTAAAGAACAAGCCGAGAAATCGATCTCGGCTTTCTTTGGTAAAAATCAGGAACTAATCTTTGAAAGGATTACTTTATCTAAATCCCTTATCAACGAAATTGAAAAAGAAATTAAACAAAAATTTGTAAACGATTATATCTATCAATGGAAAATATATAATGGTGATAACTTGCTTGCTTATGCTTATTTAGATAATGTATTGGGTAAAACGATGCCAATTACTTTTCTTACTATTATTGATTTAAAAAATGAAGTGTTACATGCTGAAATTATTAAGTATCGTGAATCCCACGGTGGGGAAGTAAGTCAAAGAAATTGGCTTAATCAGTTTATTAATAAATCTGTAAGTAATAATTTTAAATTGGGAGATGATATTTCATCTATTTCGGGAGCTACTATCTCTGCCCGTTCTATTACTAAAGGTGTTAAAAAAACATTACTCATTTTAAAAAAGTTGAACTCTTTATGAATTATTCCTTAACTGCATTTCCACCTTTATTAAAAAGGTTTTTAATTACTTATATAATCATTTTAATTATCGGTATGGGAGTTGGCTTAGTTTACCTTTATCAATCAACTAATATTTCAAAAGAAGAAACGATTGAACATATCAATGGTACAGAGATTTCGGATGAAGATGATTTCAAAGAAAAGTATCCTAAATCTATAAATGAACTTTTAATTACTACTCATAATCATATTTTTGGAATGGGGTTTATTTATTTTTCATTAGGTATGATTTTTTTCTTTAGTGAAGTAAATAAATATCTAAAAGGATTTTTACTTATTGAACCGTTAATTTCAATTGTAACAACTTTCGGTTCGATTTGGTTAGTACGATTTGTGGATGAAAAATTTATTTATTTGACTATCATCTCTTCTTTGTTAATGTATTCAAGTTTCTTTTTGATATGCGCAATTTCTTTATGGCAATTGCTCAAAAACAATTAATAATAATTAAGTAAACAAATACTCACCCCGGGGGCCATGAGAGTTTTCTACCGCCTAACAAATGCAAATGAAGATGATAAACATCCTGTCCGGAATCATCCCCGCAATTAAATACTAATCGGAAACCCGTTTCAGAAATATTTTCCTGCTTTGCAATTTTGTTCGCTGCTTCTATCATTTCACCCATAAGATGTGAATGTTCGGGTGTTTTGATATCCGTTACCTTTGAAATCTCTATCTTTGGTATTATCAATATATGCACCGGAGCTTGCGGATTGATATCTCTGAATGCTAAAACATTCTCAGTCTCATAAACAATATCTGCAGGTATCTCACGGTTAATAATTTTTGAAAATATTGTACTCATTGCTCATCTCGTTCTATATTGTACTTTTTCATTTTGTTATAAAGATTACTTCTCTGCATTCCCAAAATCTCTGCCGTCTTTGCAATATTCCAGTTATTTATTTCCAATTGCTTTACAATAAATATCTTTTCTGTCTTCTCTTTAAACTCCTGATATGAATTAGAAAGATTGAGTAAACTTTCCGGTTGAGTCGAAGAATCCGGATTAATATGTTCGGCAACATCATTCGCGCTTATCTCTTTACCCGGTACCATAATCAATACTCGTTCAATTATATTTCTAAGCTCTCTTATGTTACCTTTCCATTTAAGTTTTTCAAGAGCATTTATTGCATGCTCGGAAAATATCTTAATCGGTATTTTATTTTTCGCACAAACAATATTTGTAAAATATTCTATCAATAAAGGAATATCTTCTTTGCGTTCTCGAAGCGGTGGAATATGAATCGGTATTACATTCAATCTATGATATAAATCTTCACGGAAATTTCCGTTCTTAATTTCTTCGGCAAGATTCTTATTAGTAGCCGCTATCACTCTTACATCCACTGCAATTTTTTGAGTTCCTCCGACTCGTTCGATTCTTCCATCTTCAAGTGCACGGAGCACCTTCGCCTGCGCCTGTAAAGACATATCACCGATCTCATCCAAGAACAAAATCCCTTTATCGGCAATTTCAAATTTCCCGACTCTCTGATTTACGGCTCCCGTAAAAGATCCTTTTTCATGTCCGAATAATTCTGATTCAATTAATTCATTCGGAATTGCTGCACAATTAATTTCGATTAATTCTTTTTTTGATCGACTGCTAAGACGATGAATCCGTTTTGCTACTAATTCTTTACCAGTACCATTTTCGCCTGTGATCAAAACCCTTGCATCCGTAACGGCAATTTTATCGATCGTTTCAAGTATCTTTTTTATTGTCGGACTGTTCCCAATTATAGTATCATTTATTTCTAATTCAGTTTTTAGTGTTGTATTTTCTTTAACTAATTGCTTTTGATTGATCGCATTTCTTACCGTAATTAATAGTTTATCGCGGTCAATCGGTTTCTCAATAAAATCATAAGCACCCATCTTGGTGGCTCTTACGGCATTATCCAATGAGGCATGTGCGGAAATAATTATCGTGTTTATATTTATTTTATTCTGATTAATATATTGCAAGATTTCAAAACCATTCGTACCCGGCATTTGAATATCTAATAAGAGCAAATCATACTCGTTATAGTTTAACTTTTGCATCCCCATCGATGGTTCGGTAGTGTAATCCACTTCATAATCCTGAAATTCAAGAATCATTTTTACGCTTTCGCAAATCTCTTTTTCGTCATCAATTATTAGAATGTTGCTCATAGTTTTATTTTCATATATAAAAGTTGGTAAATACTAAATCCCGAAGAGGGGAGGAGTTTATCATTTTTCTTTAGATTTTTTCCATACCACTCACCGAGATGATTAACTATTAAATCCTTTTTATCGATACTTCCTTGCACCTTAAAAACTGCCTCAAAGTATTCAACAAAAATACCCATAAATTTCGACAAATTAAAAAAACCAATATTATAACTTAGGAAAGCATTCGCAAAGTAATGAGCTAATTTATCTATATCGCCACTATTATTCATCGGTGAATCGAATAATAAATAACGTGGCTGATGTCTTAATTTAGTATAATAAAGTGAATCGCCTGCATTGGGTAACGGGAAGTTTAACGTAATCCCGATATAAGGAAGTTTCACAGCCATATTATTAAAAGGGAGTAAACTGAATGTAAGAGCTAATAATGCTTCTGAATTATCACCGTCATAAAACTTTTTTGCTTTTACGAATAAAGAATCCGTAATACCCACATCACCGATTCTCTTCCTTAATTCTATATATTCTTTTGAAGAAAGATATTTGGAAAGATAAACTACGCCGTCAATAAAACTTTTTGATGCATCAATTTTTATAGGAAGAAATAAAATTATTGATAAAAGAAAAAACTTCTTCATCTCTTCTTATAATCTGAAAGTAAGTTATCGGCTAATAGATATGGCGAAATCTCACCCGAGATTATTTTCTCTTTTTCATTCTCAAGGATTTCAAGTCTCTCGTTATTCCAAAAATCCCGCTTCAATAAATTATTGGCAATATCAATTACCCTAAGTTTAGAATTCTTCTCTCGTTTTTTATATAGCAAGTCATTATTAATGAGATAAGATTTATGTTTATCGATAGCATCCATTATTTCATCTAAACCGATATTTTCACTTGCCACTGATTTAAGAATCGGAGGAAGCCAGCTATCAGCATTATGATCTTTCATAAAAAGAATAGTCTGCAATGCAGAGATCGCAGAATCAGCTCCGGGTCGATCCGATTTATTTAATACAAAGAAATCGGCTATCTCCATTAATCCCGCTTTCATTGCTTGTATTGAATCTCCCGATTCAGGAACTAACACAACAATTGTTGTATCTGCCGTCTGCGCTATATCCAATTCCGATTGACCTACTCCGACCGTTTCAAAAATAATTATATCATAACCCGCGGCATCAAGTATATCGCCGGCATCGACTGTTTTTTTGCTCAATCCGCCGAGACTTCCGCGTGTTGCCATGCTGCGAATGAACACTCCGGGATCGCTTCCTATCTCGCTCATTCTTACTCTATCGCCTAAGAGTGCGCCACCCGTAAATGGGGAAGTAGGATCAATTGCTATTATCCCGACTGTCTTGCCTTCTTTACGAAATGATTTTGTTAATTGATTTGTGAGAGTTGATTTGCCCGCTCCGGGAGGTCCTGTAATCCCAATTCTATAACCGTTTCCCGTTTTATGATGTATCTTTATTAAGAGTTCCATCGAAAGTTTATCATCGTTTTCTACTAATGATATTGCCCTTGAAACCGCTTTCTTATTCTCTACCGATATTTTTTCTATTGTTTCGGAATTGATCATGTTTTATCTGTATAATTTTTGTTCATGAATATATTGAGCTATCGCATCCGGTAAAAAATATTCAACCGGTAAATTATTTTTGATTCT
>Ga0209643_1002280_pt1 | contig 12994 bp, 12 predicted proteins | sample AutmiccBRH37_all_FD_187383 | JGI IMG/M metagenome (GOLD analysis project Ga0209643, IMG submission 187383) | Deep subsurface microbial communities from Mt. Terri, Switzerland - Autotrophic microbial communities BRH/37_all (SPAdes) (version 2) | ecosystem: Environmental > Aquatic > Deep... | reverse complement strand
GCATCCTGCCGGCCAGTTGCCAGACGCCGAGCAGCAGGACCGGCAGCGCCCAGGGCGCCAGGCGCAGGGCCAGCCGGTGGATAGGTGTCGTACTCATCGTTCACTCACTCTTGTCACGATGGTTCCCACGCTCCGGCGCTCATCGTTATACACAAGTCCCGGTGAGCGCATCGCGAGCCTCAAAAGCGATGACAAATTCCCGCAAGCGCTGCAGCCCGGTCCACATTGCCTTGGGGCCGGGCGGTCCATCGTGCTTGCGCCCCAGATAGCCGCCCAGGCTGGCTATCAGCCGCTCGGCAGCAGCCCAGGCCTCTTCGTTGGTCTCGCGCACGATCACGTGCAGGCGGATGCCGAACTTCACCGTGCGCCCGTGTTTGGCTGCGCGGGCGCGCACGTCGGCGATCTTCTCGGCCACCGCCTGCGGCGGCTCGCCCTAGGTCAGGTACAGGTCGACCTGTTCGGCGGCCAGCTCGTGGGCGGCCGCCGAGGAACCGCTGAAGTACAGCGGCGGATGCGGCTGCTGGATCGGCGGGTAGAGCAGCTTGGCGCCCTTGACCCGGATGTGCTTGCCGTCGAGGTCGACGGTCTCGCCGGATAGCACGCGCCTCCACACGCGGGTGAACTCGTCGGCGGCCTCGTAGCGCTCGGCATGGGAGAGATGCAGGCCATCGCCGGCCAGCTCGTCCGGGTCGCCGCCGGTGACTAGGTTGAACAGCGCGCGGCCATTGGACAGGCGGTCGAGGGTCGCCGCCTGACGCGCCGCGACGGTCGGCGAGATGATCCCCGGGCGCAGGGCGACCAGGAACTTCAGGCGCTGGGTGGCCGGGATCAGCGAGGCGGCGACCAGCCAGGAGTCCTCGCAGGAACGCCCGGTGGGGATCAGCACGCCGCCGAAGCCGAGGCGGTCGGCGGCCTGCGCCACCTGGGTTAGGTAGCCGTGGTCGACGGCGCGGGCGCCATCGGCGGTGCCCAGATAGTGGCCGTCGCCCTGGGTGGGGAGAAACCAGAAGATGTTCAGACTCATCGCTTCTTTCCTTGTGAACGGGCGCGTCCGGTCTTGGCAGCTGCGCGCCATGATTCGGGTGTCGAGAGGGTGAGCGGTGTCAGGCCGCTCGCCGGGAGCGTCAGTGCTGGGCGGTCCTGGCCGGCGGCGTCCAGACCACGTCCTTGATGGTCAGGCGCCTGGGGATCAGCTTCAGGTCGGCGAAGGTGTCGGCGATCTTCTGCTGGGCCTCCACCCCCCCGGGTGTGATGAACTGGGTGTCGTACTGCTGGCGCGACAGGGCCAGGGCGGTGATCTCCGCTGACAGGCCGATCAGCGGGGCGATCTGCGCGGTGGCCTGCTGCACGTCGGCCTTGGCCTCCGCGCCGACGCTGCGGATTTCCTCGATCAGGGTGCCGACCACCTGCGGGTGCTGCTTCGCGTAGTCGCCGCGGGCCAAGTAGAACTGGTGGTTGTCGACCAGCCCGGCGCCGTCGCGCAGGGTGCGCGCTTCGAGCTGCTGCTCGGCGGCCGCCTGGAACGGGTCCCAGATCACCCAGGCGTCCACGCTGCCGCGCTCGAAGGCGGCGCGGGCGTCGGCCGGCGGCAGGTACACGGGGGTTATGTCGGTGATCGACAGGCCGACATCCTCCAGGGCGCGCACCAGCAGGTAGTGCACGTTGGAGCCCTTGTTCAGGGCGACCTTCTTGCCCTTGAGTTCGGCCACCGAGGTGATCGGCGAGTCCTTGGGCACCAGGATCGCCTCGCCGGTCACGCCGAAGTCGATCGAGCCGACGTTGAGGCCCTCCCGCAGCTGCGGGCCTCCAGAGAACTCGGTCCATTTCACGGTGACGCCCTGGGCAGCGAGGCGCTGCTCGAGGCTGCCCTTGGCCTTGAGCAGGACCAGGGTGCCGTACTTCTGGTAGCCGATGTGCAGGGTGTGCGCGTCGTCGACGGCTAGGGCGGCGGAGGAGATCGCTGCTGCCAGCAGGGCGACCAGTCCTCGACGCAGGTAAGTAGTGCGCATGGCGCTCTCCTTATGCAAGTCGTTGGTGGTGGATGCCTGCTGGTCCGTTGGCGGACGAGTGAGGACTTTTACTGCCCCCTTCCCGTATGGGCGGGGCGGAAAAGAGAGGGGCTGCGCGGGAACGCTCGCCCGGAGGGGAATCGGTGGTTCAGATGCTCCAGCGCGCGCCGAGCAGTTGCTGCTCGAGCTGCCCCGGCTGCAGATAGCGCGGGCGGCGCACCAGTGCCTGGTAGAACTGCTCCAGAGCGCCTTCCAGGCGCTGCTCCAGCTCCTGATAGCGGGTCTGCGCATCGTCGGTGCACTCTATCGCCCAGCAGATCGCGTACCTCTCGACAGCGTTTACCTTAGAGCCAGGTGACCTTATTGCTACAGGAACCCCGGCGGGTGTTGGTGCTCTTATGAACCCCCCACAGTTCCTCAATATCGGGGATGTGGTGCGTGTCGAAGTCGAGGGGCTTGGTTACCTTGAAAACACCGTGGTAGAGGCTGAGTGAGGGGCTTGATTGGGGCGGCGGAGTGGAGTTTAGAGCTGCGAGTAGGTTCATCTCAATCAGAGGGGCCGGTGTCCAGTGCGGCAGGTGCCAATGCTTGTGGTTCAGCGTCATCAAACATGTGACTCCCCCGCCGGGATTCTTTGAGCGTGGCCATCGCGTAGCCCAAGCACGATGCGCACAGGCGCATGCCTTCGGCCTCGCCATCGCGCCAATGCGCCTGCAATAAGCCATGCCCTGTCTCAGCTGTGCTGGCGTCGCACTCGTTGCACCGTACGACTTTCTTCAGCCCTGCAGTCCGTCTCCGACAGAGAAAGCCGGGGGGGGGGAACCTAACAGCAGCCGGTTCAGGACGCTTACAGTCGAGCAGCAGGGTACGAATCAGTGACTCTTGCTCGGAGGTCAGGCTGCGGTGCTCCCCTGGCAGCGCCCCGCGTTGGCCACCCTCGATAGAGACCTCTTTGCCTTGGGGCTCCCCGGCTGCGACCCAATGCGGCACGGTGCGCAGATGAACTCCAACGGCTTGGCCGATGGCGCTGTAGGTATGCCTCTGCTCGTTGGCGTGATTCTTGCTGTTCGTCAAATAGCCCGGCATTGCCCTTAGCGTATTCCCCAGATACTCGGTAATGCACTGCGTCCTTCATGAAAGAGATCCAAGTCCGCATGCCAGATAACTCTAAAATCGACGACCTCAATAGCTCACCTGCCTTCTGGCGCTCACAGGAAATGCTCCTGCTGCAGCAGGTCATGGCCCTGGCGGGCAAGAGCCTCGCCGTCGAGCCGGTGTTCAAGGAAATGCTCCACCTGCTTTCCGAGCTGCTGGGCCTCAATCGTGGGCGGATCGTCCTGCTCGATGAGGATGGGCGTGGAGGGACCATTCGCTATGCGTATGGCCTGACCAAGGAGGAGGTGGTGCTCGGCCGCTATGCCTTGGACGAGGGGGTTACCGGCAGGGTGCTGGCGCATGGCCAGGTGACCATCGTGCAGGACATCGACAAGGAGCCGATCTTCCTCGGCCGCATGGTCGAACGCAGCAAGCTGCCGGCAGGGCCAGTGTCCTTCATCGCCCTGCCGATCCAGATCGGCCAGAAGACTGTCGGCGTGCTGGCCTGCCATCGCATCCGCATGCGAGCCCGGCCGCTGGCCGACGACCTGACCATACTGCGCATCCTGGCGACGCTGGCCGGACAGATGCTGCATCTGCACAGCTACATCGAGGAGAAGACTCTGGCCCTGGAACAGCGCAACGACATGCTGACCCGTGCCCTGCATGCCGATGCAACCCGTTATGGCATCGTCGGTACTTCCCCCGAACTGCTGCGGGCGATTTCCGAGCTGGAGCGGGTATCCAGTGCCACTGCCAGCGTGCTGCTGCTCGGTGAGTCTGGCAGCGGCAAGGAGCTGTTCGCCCGCGCCCTGCACCTGGCCAGTCCCCGCCGCGACAAGCCGTTCATCAAGGTTAATTGCGCCGCCATTCCCGATACCCTGTTCGAGTCCGAGCTATTTGGTTACGAGCGTGGTGCCTTCACTGGTGCCACGGCGTTGCGTGCGGGCTGGTTCGAACAAGCTGACGGCGGCACCATCTTTCTCGACGAGATTGGCGAGCTGCCGTTGGGAATGCAGGCTAAGCTGCTGCGCACCCTGCAGGAAGGCACCATCACCCGCCTGGGGGGCAAGCGGGAAATCCCGGTCGACGTGCGCCTGGTGGCAGCGACCAACCGTGACCTGGCGATCGAGGTCGCGCGGGGCCAGTTCCGCCAGGACCTCTACTACCGACTCAATGTCATCCCGATCCACCTGCCGTCGCTAGCCGAGCGGCGTAGCGACATTCCAGCCTTGGCCATGCACTTTCTCAACCGGGTCAACCAGGCCAACCAGCGCAACATCAGCCTGACCTCCGATGCCATCGCCCGTCTGCAGAATCACCCCTGGCCAGGCAACATCCGCGAGCTGTCCAACGTCATCGAGCGTGTGGTTTTGCTGGCCGATAAGTCGCCGCTGAATGCCGGCGATCTCGAACCCTTCTTGAACACTGGCGAGACGGTCGAGGAGGTGCAGGTACAGCCGGTCAGCAGCCGGCTGCAGGCAGAGCCATTGATGATGTCCTTGCCAATGCGCCCCTACGCCCCGGCTGGCTCGCACTCCGCTGATGCGTTGCAGCAGGCGCTGCTCCAGTGCGGGGGCAACAAGTCGCGTGCAGCCCAGCTTCTCGGTCTGACTTCGCGCCAGTTCAACTACCGCTGGCAGAAGCTCGGCCTGTAGGCCGCAGCCCGACTCTCCCCGCGTTTTCCTCCCTCAGGGCAGACCACGGGCTGCCCTGAGCGTTTCTGTCTCTGCAGTTTTGCTGCGTCGGGACCTGTCGACAATGTCGACAATGTTGCCAATTGGCTCTGTGCAAACCGCTGTCCGCTCCTCTGGTGAGGCGTTCGAAAGTCGGGGGTATTGGATTCAATCTATTGATTCTATTGATGTTTTCTGTGGTTTGTGCGGTTTGGCACGCCCCCTGCAATCAAGCATTCGACACCCGATGGAGCAGCCGCGCTGCTCACCAGATCCGCTGGAGAATGCCATGACCGCAGCAACCGCCACTTGCCCGAGCACCGTGAAAACCTACCTGAAGCCGATCGATCGCAACGGGCTGATGGCCTTCGCCGAGAAGGGGCGCAACAACCCGGCCACCCGTGGCACCAACAAGGTCCACTCCGTTATGCAAGGCATGTATCGCAGCCTGAGCTATGTCGGTGATCACCAGCCGGTAGTGGTCGACGAGCCGCTGCACCTGTTCGGCGAGGACACCGCGCCGGCCCCGGGCGAGATCGTCCTCTCCGGCCTCGGTGGCTGCCTGGCCGTGGGCATCACCGCGGTGGCCACCTGGAAGCAGGTGAAGCTGAGCAAGCTGGAAATTTTCCTCGAGGGCGATATCGGCAACCCGGCGGCCTGGGGTGCCGGTGGTGCCGAGATGGCGCCTGAGCAGATGGGCTTCCAGGCGATTCGCGTGAAGGTGCTGGTGGAGGGCGATGCGAGCCGCGAGGAGCTGGACGAAATCGTCAAGCACGCCAACTTCTACTCGCCGGTGGCCAACACCATGCGCAACCCGATTCCGTTCAGCATCGGCCTTGCCGACTGATCCAGCACACGCCTAGCCGGAGGATGCCATGAACAGTCTTGCAATCGCAGTTCCCACCACAACCACCGCCTGGACCGACGATGCCCGCGTGCTCGCCGACGTGGGCCGTATCGCCCGCGGTCCGCTGGCCCAACTGGTCAACCGCATCGACCACGAGGGCTACTACCCGCTCGATATCATGGCTGCCCTCGGCGAGAGCGGCGCACTGGGTGTGCATCTCGACAGCCACGGCGGCCGCTTCGGCCTGTCGCTGGCGGCTATGCAGGAGGTCAGCCGAACCTGCGGCTCGACCGGTTTCCTGACCTGGTGCCACGACGTCTGCGGCCTGTACATGGAGCAGTCGGGCAACCCGGCGCTGCTGTCACGGCTGAACGACCATGCCATGGGGCGGACGTTCGGCGGCACCGCGCTGTCCAACCCGATGAAGTCGCTGGCCGGCATCGAAAACATGCTGCTGCGCGCCCGCAAGGTGCCGGGCGGCTACAAGGTCAGTGGTTCGCTGCCCTGGGTCAGCCACATCGCCAAGGGCCAGTACTGCGGCGCGATCGCCGCGGTGGAGCGCGACGACGGCTCGCGCTCCCACGAGATCATGTTCCTGCTCGATCTCGACGAGCGCGCCGAGCTCAAGGCCTGCCCGGAGTTCTCCGCAATGGAGGGCACCAGCACCTGGTGCATCCAGCTCAATGACTACTTCGTCGGCGAGGACAGCATGATCGCCGACCCGGCCCGCCCGTTCATCGCCCGCATCCGCGCCGCCTTCGTGCTGCTGCAAGCCGGCATGGCCACCGGCATCGTCCAGGGCAGCCTCGACTCGATCCGCGAGGTCGAGCCGGTGCTCGGCCACGTCAACCGCTTCCTGCACGACCGCCCGGACGAGCTGCAGGCCGAGTTCGACGAGTTGGGCGGGCGGATCATGAAGCTGGCGCAAAGCCCCTTCGACGGCAGCAAGGACTTCATGCTGGAGGTGCTCGACGCCCGCACCCAGGGCGCCGAGCTGGCCCTGCGCGCCTCGCAGTCATCCCTGATGCACCAGGGGGCGCGCGGCTACCTGAAGAGCGCCGCGCCGCAGCGGCGCATCCGCGAGGCGCAGTTCGTCGCCATCGTCACTCCGGCGATCAAGCATCTGCGCTGGGAGATGGCCCGCCTGATGAAAGAGGAGATGCCGGCATGAGCGCCATCACCCAAGCCTGGCGGCAGTTCATCTGTCGCGCCTGCGGCCTGATTTACGACGAGGAGATGGGTGATCCGGACAGCGGCCTGGCCCCCGGCACCCGCTTCGAGGACATCCCCGAAGACTGGGAATGCCCGCTGTGCGGCGTGACCAAGCTGGACTTCGAGCCTTTCGTCAGACGCGATGCCGCGCCCGCCTGTGCGGTGCAGGGCGCGCCGCAGGGCAGGGGAGTAGTGGTGGTCGGCGCCGGCCTAGCTGGCTGGGCCACCGTCGAAGCCCTGCGTGAGCTGTCTGCCGAGGTGCCGATCACCCTGATCAGCGCCTGTAAGGGCGACCTCTACCACAAGCCGGAACTGTCGGTGGCGCTGAGCCGCGGCCAAACGCCCGAGGCACTGGTCCGCGAGACGGCGGCTGACGCCGCCCGCCGCCTGGGGGTGCGCTTGTACACGGAGACCTTCGTGGTCGGCCTGGCCCCGGCGCTCCACCAACTGCGTACCACCCGCGGCACCCTGGCGTACACCCAGCTGGTGCTGGCCCAGGGCGCGCGTCCTGCACTGCCGGCCGCGCTTCCGCCGGCGCTGTGCTGGCGAGTCAACGACCTGGCCGGCTGGAGCGGCCTGCAGGCACAGCTGGCCAAGGCGCCGCAGCGGGTGGCCATCGTCGGCGCCGGCATGGTCGGTTGCGAACTGGCCGAGGACTTCGCCCGCGCCGGCCATCAAGTGACCCTGCTGGACCGCCTTGCCCTGCCGCTGGCGGGCCTGTTGCCTGAGATTGCGGCACAGCGCCTGCGCCAGAGCCAGGAGCGCCTCGGCGTCAGCTATCTCGGTGCTGTCCAGGTCGCAGGCATCAGCGCCCAGGACGATGGCAGCAAGCTCATCACCACCCAGTGCGGCCAGAGCCTGGTCGTCGATCAGGTCGTCGCCGCCACCGGCCTGGTGACCGATGACCGTCTGGCGCGGATTGCCGGGCTGGCCTTCGACAAGGGCATCCGGGTCGACCCCTGCACCCTGCAGACCAGTGCCGCGGATGTCTACGCGCTGGGCGACTGTGTCAGTCTGGACGGCGCAGCCTGCCGCTTCATCGAACCGATCGCTCGGCAGGCGAGGGCGATTGCCCATGCCGTGCTCGGCAGGGCTGGCGAGAGCTACGCCCACAGCCAGCCAGTGATCCGCCTGAAGACCCGCTCCCTGCCCATCGAGATGCATGGCACGCCTTGTGCTGAGGGCGAGTGGCTTGTGGTGCGTGAAGACGACAGCTGCCTGCTGATGGAGCAGCTGGTCGACGGCCGTACCGCTTCAACCTTGCGTGTAGGTCAGGCCAAAGCAGCTTGATCGGATGAGCCAAAAGAGGGCACAGCCATGACCGATAAGAATTTCTACCGCCCCTATTCGGAGCACAGCAGCCTGTCGGGCTGCACCTGCGGGGCCCACGGCAGCCAGCAGGAGCATGACCTGCAGGCCGAGCGGGAGCGTCTGGCCCGCGGCCGCGACAGTGAAGCCCTGTCCCGCGATTTCGTCGAGGCAGCCGCCGTGCGCGCGCTGTTCCCTCACGATGCCACCCGCCGCCGTTTCCTCAAGGCGGTGGGCATGGGCACCGCGATGGCGGCCATCGCCAGCGTGCTGCCGCTGCAGTCGCTGCAGGCGATGGCTGAGGAAAAGGGTCCGCTGGAGAAGAAGAACCTGAAGATCGGCTTCATTCCGATCAACTGCGCCACGCCGCTGATCATGGCTGACCCGATGGGCTTTTATAGGGAGCAGGGGCTCAACGTTAGCCTGCAGAAGACTGCCGGTTGGGCGCTGGTTCGCGACAACATGCTCAATGGCGAACTGGATGCCTCGCACTTCCTCGCCCCGATGCCCCTGGCCATCTCCATGGGCCTCGGCTCCAGCGCCCAGCCGATGCGCGTGGCGACCATCCAGAACACCAACGGCCAGGCCATCACCCTGGCACTCAAGCACAAGGACAACCGCGATCCGCACAACTGGAAGGGCTTCAAGTTCGCCATCCCCTTCGAGTTTTCCATGCACAACTTCCTGCTGCGCTACTACCTGGCCGAGCATGGCCTGGATCCGGATCGCGATGTGCAACTGCGGGTGACCCCGCCGGCGGAAATGATCGCCAACTTGCGCGCCGGCAACATCGACGGTTTCCTCGGCCCGGATCCCTTCAACCAGCGCGCGGTGTACGACGGCATCGGCTTCATCCACATCCTCTCCAAGGACATCTGGGATGGCCATCCGTGCTGCTCCTTCGGCACCTCGCAGGCGTTCATCGAGCAGAACCCGAACACCTTCGCCGCGCTGTACCGCGCCATCCTCAATGCCGCGTCGGCGGCCAGCGACCCGGCCAACCTGCCGACGATTTCCCAGGCCATCTCCACGCCGAACTACCTCAACCAGCCGGAGATCGTCATTCGCCAGGCGCTGACCGGGCGCTATGCCGACGGCCTCGGCAATGTGCGGAACGAGCCGGACCGCGCCGGCTTTGATGCGATGCCCTGGTACTCCATGGCGACCTGGATGCTGACCCAGATGAAGCGCTGGGGTTACGTGAAGGGCGAGATGAATTTCAACGCGCTGGCCGAGCAGGTGTTCCTGATGACCGACGCCCGCAAGCAGATGGCCGCGCTGGCGATGAGCGAGGCCAATGCCGAACCGGCGTCCGGCTACAAGAGCTTCTCGGTGATGGGCCGACCGTTCGATCCGCGCCAGCCGCAGGCCTATCTGGATGGCTTCGCCATCAAGCGCAGCTAAGGAGCACGTCATGAGCAAATCGATAAACATGAAAGCCGCGCTGCTGTCCTTCGTGATGCTGCTGGTGCTGCTGCTTGTCTGGCAGGCGGCGACCCTGCCAGCCAAGCAGACTGCCGCAAGCGAGATGGATGAGGAGTACGCGCTGCTGATGGGCCATGCCCTCGGCGGCGAAACCAAGGCGGTCAACGGCATGCCGACCCCGGTGCAGTTCGCCGGCCTGGCCTGGAAGCAGCTCAGCGACCCCTTCTATGACAACGGTCCGAACGACAAGGGCATCGGCATCCAGCTGGCCCATTCGCTGGGGCGCGTGGGGCTCGGCTACCTGATCGCCGCGCTGGTGGCGATCCCGCTGGGCTTCGTGATCGGCATGTCGCCGCTGCTCTACAAGGCCTTCGATCCGTTCATCCAGGTGCTCAAGCCCATTTCGCCGCTGGCCTGGATGCCTATCGCGCTCTACACCATCAAGGACTCCACCACCTCGGCGATCTTCGTGATCTTCATCTGCTCGGTCTGGCCGATGCTGATCAACACCGCCTTCGGGGTCGCCGGGGTGCGCAAGGACTGGCTCAACGTCGCCCGCACCCTGGAGGTCGGCCCGCTGCGCAAGGCCTTCCAGGTGATTTTGCCGGCCGCCGCGCCGACCATCATCACCGGCATGCGCATTTCCATGGGCATCGCCTGGCTGGTCATCGTCGCTGCGGAAATGCTGATCGGCGGTACCGGCATCGGCTACTTCGTCTGGAACGAGTGGAACAACCTGTCCCTGGGCAACGTGATCTTCGCCGTCCTGATGATCGGCGTGATCGGCATGCTCCTCGATCTCCTGTTCGCCAACCTGCAAAAGAAGGTGACTTATGCCGAATGAAGCCCACACGCACAACGTCCCCTTCATCAAGGTCGAAGGGCTGACCAAGCGCTACCGCGACGACCTGCCGCCGGTGTTCGAGAACATCAACTTCAGCATCCAGCAGGGCGAGTTCATCTGCGTGATCGGCCACTCCGGCTGCGGCAAGAGCACCATCCTCAACGTCATCGCCGGCCTGGAAGAGGCCAGCAGCGGCGGGGTGGTGATGGCCGGCAAGGAGATCTCCGGCCCCAGCCTGGACCGTGGCGTGGTATTCCAGAGCCACGCGCTGCTGCCCTGGCTGAGCGTGGAGCGGAACATCGCCTTCGCCGTGCGCTCGCGCTACCCGGACTGGTCGCGCAAGCAGATCGCCGAGCATGGCGCCCGCTTCCTCGACATGGTCGGCCTCAAGGCCGCCGCGCAGAAGAAGCCCAGCGAACTGTCCGGCGGCATGAAGCAGCGCGTCGGGATCGCCCGCGCCTTCGCCGTGGAGCCGAAGATGCTGCTGATGGACGAGCCATTCGGCGCGCTGGATGCGTTGACCCGTGGGGTGATTCAGGACGAGCTGCTGAAGATCTGCTCCGCCACCCGGCAGACGGTGTTCATGATCACCCACGATGTCGACGAGTCGATCCTGCTGGCCGACAAGATCATGCTGATGAGCAACGGCCCCCATGCGCGGGTGGCCGAGATCGTCATCAACACCCTGCCGCGTGATCGCAGCCGCGAAACCATGCACCACGACCCGCAGTTCTACCGCATCCGCAACCACCTGGTGGACTTCCTGGTGCGCCGTTCCAAGGTCATCCAGCAGAGCGGGGCGCCGGCGCAGGCCGGTGGCGAGCCGCTGATCGTGCGGCCGGGGCTGGAAAGTGACGAGCCGCCGCCCGGCCCCGAGCAACCACAGACCTCCAGGATGCGCGTCGTCGCCTGACTGACCATCCTGTAACGCCCCTTCCCGATCCGCTAATCAGCGGCCGCCAGAACTCCGGTACTGGCGGCACGGGAAAGGTGCGCCCTGAAAAACTTGCCAGGAAAGCCCCCATGCGTGCCAACACTCTGCTGTGCCCCCTGTTGCTGGCCTCGACTGCGCCAGCTGTAGCCCAGCCCGAAGAAGCCCTTGCCAACCTGCTTACCCAGGGCAAGCCGATCCTCGATCTGCGTTATCGCTACGAGCACGTCGATCAGGACAACGCCCTCGACCATGCCAACGCACAGACCCTGCGCACACGCGCCGGCTTCCAGAGCGGGAGCTGGTACGGCTTCTCCGGGGTGCTCGAGGTCGACAACCTCAACCGCATCGGCGACGAGCGCTTCAACGATACCCGCAATGGTCGCGGCAATTACTCGGTGGTGGGCGACCCCGACGGTACTGAAATCAACCAGGCACTGCTGCGCTACGACCATGCGCAGGGAAGCGCTGTGGCCGGCCGCCAGCGCATCGAGCTGGACAATCAGCGCTTCGTCGGCGGTGTCGCCTGGCGGCAGAACGAGCAGACCTACGACGGCTTCCTTGGCCAGCTCAAGCCGCTGGACCAGCTGACCCTGACCTACGCCTACCTCGACAACATCAACACCACGTTCGGCCCCGACGGCCAGCACGGCTATCCGACCAATCCGGCGAACATCGAGGGGCACAGTCACCTGTTCAACGTCGCCTATGCTTGGCGCCCGGAGCTGAAGGTCACCGCCTACAGCTACCTGCTCGGCCTCGACAACCTGGCGGTGGCGCCAACCGCGGCGCCGGGCAGCCAGTCCAGCCGTACCAGCGGTGTGCGTCTCGCCGGCGCGCGGGAGGGCTTCAGCTACACCCTGGAATATGCCCGCCAGCGCGACTACGGCAACAATCCGCTGGACCTGAACGGCCACTACTTCCTCGGCGAGCTGGGCTACCAGCAGGGCGGCTACCTGGCCAAGGTCGGCTACGAGGTGCTCGGCGGGGAGGAAGGTGCCGGCAATCGCGCCTTCCAGACGCCGCTGGCGACCAAGCACCAGTTCCAGGGCTGGGCCGACCTGTTCCTCATCACCCCGGCAGCCGGTATCCGCGACAGCTATGTCGGCGGCAGCGTGCCCCTGCTGGGCGGCAGCCTGCAGGCCTGGTACCACGACTTCCGGGCCGACCAGGGGGGCGACAGCTACGGCCAGGAGCTGGACGTGGCCTACAGCCGACCGATCCCCTATGTGAAGAACCTGGTGGCCATGGCCAAGTACGCCCGCTACGACGCCGACGAGTTCGCGGTGGATACCGACAAGTTCTGGGTACAGATGCAGTACCGCTACTGATCGGCGACGGGCGCCGCTCAGGCGCAGGAGGACGCATGTTGCTGGAAAGCCTTTACGGCCTGGGTGTGGGCCTGGCGCTGGGCATGACCGGGGGAGGCGGGGTGCTGGCCGTGCCGGCGCTGGTGCTCGGCTTGGGCTACAGCCTGCCCGAAGCGGCGCCGGTGGCGCTGGTCGCGGTGGGTGCTTCGGCCTTCCTCGGCGGTCTTGATGGCCTCCGCCGCGGGTTGGTGCGCTACAAGGCAGCGCTGCTGATGGCGCTCGGCGGCGCACTCTGCGCGCCGCTCGGGCTGCGGCTGGCGGCCGTTCTGCCGGTGGC
>Ga0209643_1002279_pt1 | contig 12997 bp, 12 predicted proteins | sample AutmiccBRH37_all_FD_187383 | JGI IMG/M metagenome (GOLD analysis project Ga0209643, IMG submission 187383) | Deep subsurface microbial communities from Mt. Terri, Switzerland - Autotrophic microbial communities BRH/37_all (SPAdes) (version 2) | ecosystem: Environmental > Aquatic > Deep... | reverse complement strand
GAATCCCTGCCCGACACTTTTCGACTGGAGATATTTAGCGATACTATATTCGGAGTCAAAGGATACTGGCAAGTCGCTCTCAATATTGACAAAAGCGCTTCTAAGGCGGATACCCTCATTGTCAGCCCGGGAATTCAGGCTTCTGTAACCAGTGGTTGGGACCAGACCTATAGACATAACATCACCGTCGCTAAAGTGATGATTTCGCCGTTTGGCAGCCAGCTTGTGCTCAAAGAAATGTCCGTTGACGGTAAATTTTTCGGAGAATCTAATTTCGCACTCTGCGATGAGGAGGGCCGTTTTCTGGATGTTATTCCCTCCCAGCGTTGGGCCGCGCCGGATAAGAAAACCATGGAAGTTACCAATTCCTTTGAATTTTTAAACGGCAGCACCAAGATGAAGTCGCTGACCCTGATTCCGCTGGCTTCTAATTTGCTGCGGCAAAACGGCTCTTTCTCTCCTGTCATGGCTACGGCTTCGCTGGACAGCGTTCCGTTCCGGCTGCAGCAAAACGAACTGGGAGCGGTTGTGGTAGATAAGATCGATTTAAGCGCGCAAGAGCTGACAATCACCTACCATGCCGACGGTATCCTGGATTATGTTGATTTCTTCCTGCTCGATCAAAACGACCGGGAACTGAAAGATCTCAAACTGGCCGCAGTTAAAAAAGTTGACCGTCAAACCGGCCAACATATCTGCACCTATATCTTCACCAATCACCCTTCTGCCGCTGAGATTGCTCAAATTAAAAGAATAGGAAGCTGCACGTATGACCTTCAGCTCAGAACGGAGGAGCAAATCGTAATTCCGCTGCGGTAAAGCCTTGCGCCCAAAGGCCGATGCTTATCGTGTGGTTGGCGGCACTGATAACGATCCTATCCGCAATGTCTGACCTTTCCCGCTCCTTAATCCATGGATTCCGTTTTTAGATTAATAATGATCCTGCCATTCTCATATTGGATAAAGCGGCTGATTTTGGATATTGCCGCTAAACCCTTGTCTTGGGTTAGATCCCCGGTGCGAAATACCGAAAGTAAAAAGCCGATTAAAACCATATTGGTCAACAGTCCTCGGCCGCCATATGAGAATAACGGCAAAGACAACGGGGCAAAAAGCATAAAGCCTAAATTGGATGCAAAATAAAAAATAACTTGCAAGGAAAATGTCAAAACAACCGCCAGCGAAACTAGAAATCCGAGAACGCTTTTTTGTTTCAGGCAGACAACCAGCGCCCGTATAATAAAAACGAGAATCAAGGCAAGTATCCCGATAAAGATGACCCAGCCGAAGCGGTACGTCAGGTACGTCAACAGAAAATCAGTATTGGCGGAGGGTAAGAGCTGGCCTAACGGTTCTTGTCCATAACCGCCCAGCGGCGCTCCTTCGCCAATTAAGCGGGAATGGGAAAGAATCTTATGAATCAGCGTCCCTAGGTATCCGAATCCTGTCGGATCAAGCTCCGGATATAATCCCGTACGAATTCTCAGCCACACATATTCGTTACCCAGTAACCGCATTAAAAAAGGTGCAACCAAGACGATGGCCGCAGCCGGAACATACAAGATAAGCAGTCCCGCCTGTTTATTGACGTTAAACCAGCCCTTGGCCACGGCTGCCGTCACTATGGTAAGACAGGATGCACAAAGCAGAAAAAGAACAGTCAGACTGGGTAAAGTATAAGCAAAATAAGCCGGAATAAGAAATACAAGCCCACAAATTATAAACCCGCCATAACCTTTATTCCTCATACCGTAAATAAATCCGGCAAAAACTGCGGGGAACAGCAGCAACGGGTAAACCGCAGCAAACCTGTTGCTATATGTATAGAACAAGCAATTTACCACGGTCAGAACGCTGAGCAGAAAGAGGATAAGCATGGGGTGTTTGCCGATAATGGTAAAGTCGACAAAATAAGCCGCAAACAATGCAAGGATTGCCAGACCTGCCCAGATAAGCTGCCTGGAGAATAGCTCTATCCCATCATGAATATCCGGACCAATCAGGAATTGAAAGATAAGCCCAAGAAAAAGCATAACAGCCGTCATCACCAGCAGCGGCCAATCCGGCCTGGGCCTGTGCGCGCGGTCCAGCTGCTGCCCGACAGTCACCGGATCGCCCATTTCCGCGACAGCTCTGTCCGTTGCGGTCTCTTCATCCACCCCCTCGCCAAGCAAGGCGTTTTTCTGATCGGCAATATGGTTTTCGATTTCCTGCAAAAGAGGATCCTGCGCCCGTTTCCAGCGGATTTGTTCACGGACGGCTTGCAAATAAGCGGCGATCTTGATACTATGCTGTGTTTCAGGTTGTGGCAAAGCTTCCACCCCCCAGAACGTGATTGACGGCAGCGGTGTAAACTTGCCATTCTTCGGTTTTCTCCCGCAAATATTTACGGCCTTTGGCGGTAAGGCTGTAATACTTGCGTACCCTGGCCTGCTCTACGGTCTTTTCGTATGAAGCAAGCATGTCCTTTTGTTCCAGGGAATGAAGCAGCGGATACAAGGTCCCCGCTTTTAGTTGGAATACGTTGTTGGACCTGAGGTTTAATTCCTCGATCATCTGGTAACCGTACATATCCGTTCCTTCCAGCAGTTTCAGAATAAGCATGGTCGTGCTTCCTGTCAGCAGGCTTTTATCAATGGGCGTCATCGCCAGGCCTCCTTATATAGATCATCTATATATAGAATATGTCGGTCATCTATATATGTCAATACACCCTGCTATGTTTTATGTCCGGATACACGCCTTCCTTATATCTTCCAAATCACCTTTGCAAACCAAATTACCTTCGGATATTAAAACGAACGAACTACATATTTCTTCTGCAAGAATGATTTTAATCCACCTCAGTCAACTTGCCTATAAATAATATTTTCCCTGTCTTATCGTCCATAATCAAGAACAGAAACGGCCGGTCGGCGATAAAGGCGGGCGGCTCGGCGATCGCCGTCAGCTTCGTTTCCAATACGGTTGCTGAAGCGGCCTCGCTGCCTTCTTCGTTGACTCGATGACCTAGCGTTACCGTGTCTTGCGTGTCTCGTGAGACGCCATTGGCTTATCTTCCAGGCCTGCTGTTTGTTCTGCCGCAATCTCCCGGATCGCCGCCGCCGTCTTCTCCGCATAACCAAATTGGTTAAACCCGGAATGAGCATAATCATATTCCCGGTCGCTTTTTCCCGCGCAAACCCCTTGGCCAGTCAAGGGGTCCGGATACTCCACCAGTACGGATCTGGCATATCTGCCGGCCCACCCGACAAAAAAGCCGTCATAAAACGTCTTCTCCTTATCCTCATAAGCGAGGTTCAGGTACTTGCAGAAAATTTTAGCGATTTCCTGGTCGCCGGACGCGCTGTTCACCCAGCCGTGAAAGTCGATGATCATATCCGGTTTTTCCTGAAGTATCAGATCCCGCAGGGCGGCGGCTTCCGGTGAGGTAAAAGGCTGGTTGTCGGTCTTGTTGCGGGTGTTGGTCCTGACCCGGAAGTTGTAGTCAAAATCCATATTGATATCAATACCCTGGGAAATCTGGCAGCGTCCCGGCCCGTTACAGGTCCATCCTTCGGCCAGGCCGTCGGGATTGGCACAGGGAACGACCATCACTTCGACGTGATCCAGGGAGGCCGGATCTTCCCGAAGGTGGGCAATTACTTTATAAGCCGTATCGACCAGGGCTTGACCGTCACGGTAAAAAGCATCCTCAAAACCGTGCATGGCAAAAACACAGAGGATTTTTTTCTTTGATTCCGGGTTGCCTAGTCTATAGAATTGCAGCGGTGTGTTTAGACCGCTGTAACCATAGGTTTCCTCGGAACAAATTAGCTGCTGCTCCGGCTCTTTTTCCTGTCGTAAGCCCCAATCCTGTGTTTGCCGACCGTTTGGTTCCTGCTCTTGCGTTTCCTGATCCGGCCAATCCGGTCCCCAAACCCTGAGGCAGGTAAAAATACCCGCGAAACAGACTGTTAAAAGCAACAATAATATTACTGTTCTTTTTCTCATCCTCTATCCTTTCAAATAATTAAGAATAAAGATCTTCCGGCTCCCTCCAAGAATTCCTGGTTTAACCGGTTATTCAAGCAGCGTGTACTCGTTAGCAAGATATTTAAACGAACCGTCTTTTTCTGGCTTCTCTGCCTGGAGACTGCCGCAGCCTGTCAATACCGCCAGAGCGACATCCCCAACTTCTTTGCTTGTGTGCCAGCCACTTTTCGTTCCCACCGGTCTCATAGATATCCGGATCATTAAAATAGTAGTTTTTAGCCCTAACCATGATATAAACGGCCCCAGATCCCTGCTGTTGAACGTCCAGGGACGTAAGCAGAAAAAACATGCTGTTAAAATCGGGCGTTCCTTCCGGCCAGGGAGATAATAGCCGTTCTCATAGTTGGCGGATTTAGGATAAGCGCGGTGCTGCATATCCCGATAACTCTCTTTTGCAACAAAAAGGCTTTGCACAGCTTTTTGCGTAGCTTCGGCACTGCCGCATCTCTTCGATGATTTCCACCTTGCCCCGCTTATCAATGATGCTCTTAATGAAATCCGGGCCTTTCGGATAAAAGTTAATCTATTCATCAAGACCCATCATATGCTCATAGGTAATGATATTCATTACATCCGGATTCCATCGCAGTTTAGCAATTATCCCTGGCATATCCGCTAAAAAAACACCTTCCACTTTACCCAAAGACTCGATATCTGCGCTTAAAACCTGTTCCACCTGTTCTCTGGTAATTGGAACGCCGCCATAACTGTAATCCGCTTGAACAAGGTTATATTCCACCGCCTTAAGGTGATCCAATAGGGCAAAAAGTACGACTGCATCGGCCATCATTTTCGTATGATTCACGTAATACTGCTGCCCTGGGGTGAGATTCATACGGTAATCAATCCTTAGGCTTTCTTTATTTTCGGTTTTAAACTCAATCCGGCCTATCGACAGCTCCTTGGCATATTGCAGTTGACCGACCAGTTCCTGAACTTTATTCGAGTCACTCAAAGGAATATTTCTGTATGAATAAAGCGAAGCAAAATCATACAGGGTGTTTGTTTTTTCGCTGTCTTCTTTTTGGATCTCAGCAGGAGTATCCTGATTTTTTCCTAAAGTATCTTGATTTGATTGTGAACACGATGAGAGTAATGATACTATAAATACGATAAGTATCAGAATGGGCAGGATCGGTTTATTTCTTTTTATATACATTAGGCTCCCCCTTTTTTAAGAATCAAGCTTAATCGTTTCCTCTTCTATTGAAAACGGGTAATAATCATTAAATTTAAGATATTTAATCTGCAGATAATTATCTTTCACATCGATTAGAACCGGAGTAGCAGAGTGTTCATTAATTGGCTTCCTGGAATATGTTAAATCTTTTTTGATACTATAAGCGGTTATCTCACTTCCATACATTAATATGAATCGATTCCGGTCAAGCCAATACAAAATACCTTGAGCGGGAATACGGATCTCTGCGCCGCTTTCTTTATCCTGAACAATGATCTCCTCGGCATGCCTGAAATAATTGGCGATTGGTATAAATGAGACAAAATTGCTATCCGGAAAAGTTTTCGGGGACCATGCCTTTAATCTAAAAGTTTCCACTTTTTCGCTTGTCAGGGAATACCGAAAGACTGTCGGTTGTTCATCAAGGTTTCCATCAAAAACAAATGACTCATTGTCGGTCCAGGCTATGGAAAAGGATATGCCGGATGTCCAAACTTTTGCTCCCGGGAAAAAATATAACGTCTTGCTGCTCAGGTCTTCAAGATCAAACAGTCTGATTTCCATCCCGAATTGGCTATTGTTGTCACTTTTCTCACAACGCGCCAAATATTTCTTATCCGGGCTGAAGGAGTATGTATAAACCCAATCGAGCTTGGGATCCATCCGGCTCAGGCGACTATTACTTTTATCAAAAACCCATTCTCCATTAATAACTACGCGGTTGTTTGTTGTCCAAATAACGGGTTCAGTTAGCATTAAGTCCTCCCTGCTGAACTGAATTGGCTGGCTGAATCGTTGTTCTTTCCCTTTATTCAGAAGTATAAATTCAAAACCAGGCGGCAATCCATTCGCAAACATCTTGGCATATACTCGAACCCCCCATGTATTATCCGGAGAAACATAGTCATTGATTTTGACATATTGGGAATCAACAATTTCTGATTCCGGAGCTACTATTTCGTTGGAATTCTCCGTGGTTAGATTACGTTCTGCCTGTTCAGCCTGATTCTCTGAAGCATTATTACTTCCTTCATTATTTTGGATATTGGAACAACCAATTAATAAAATACTAAGGATAATAAGAATAAGAACCCTTAAATCTTTTGGCATGACCCTCAACCTTTCTGTTCAAATCATCTTGGTGCCGCACCCAATTCTTTTGAACAAATTGCTTTATAGATATCCACCTTTCGGATCAGGCAGCTTTTTCACTTCTTCCTTGCTTTCTATTGTCGATGTGATCAGGTTAATCAGGTTCCGCAAATTCTTCGCTTCCGTTTTTTCCGACAGACTGCTGTCTATCCATACAATTTGCTGTTGTTTCCCGTTATACGTGATCCATAACTCATAGGTTTCACAGGGAGTGACCCATCGTTGAACAACCGAATCATTATCCGGTTTATATTCTTCAGGATAGAGGGTAATATTAATTTTGCACATTTCGTTATAGATCTTGTTTAATTCATCGTTGGATAGTTCCAAAGGTATCGTCGTTGTTCCTGCTAAAATTAGGTCCTTGGTAAATGTACCCTCTATTGTATTCAGTTCGTTATGAGCCCCTATTCCGTACTTGAGAATAAAAGCAAAATCTTGCGGTTTTTCGGGCGGCATTTGCTGGGTATTACAGCCACTGCTTGATAGAATCATCATTACCGCCAAAACTGCCATTACGTAGATCTTTCGCATATACGCTCACCCTCCATGTCCCTTCACTTTAACTGCTCAAGAAGGTTATCCGCTTGAATGACATCAAATAAAAAACTATCATCTCCGGGACTTTTATGTTTGGTAACGGCGATATATTCCCCTGAGGGGCTAATGTTCATATTCACCAGCCAGGTATCCCCGTAGTCGTCAATTTCAATGATTTTCTTTGTCCGGGTGCTATAAGCGAGGTATTCCTTGAGGTATTTTCCCTGTGATGTGCTGAAGTTCTCCACACTGAACAGGAAAACATATTCTCCGTCCTTTTCCCACGCGCCCATAAAATGTCCGAACTGGCGCTGGTCAATATCGTTGTCGGGGAAATCCCGCTCGGCGTTGTAGATATCAAATTCCTGTGCCTGCCGGGTGTTCGGATCATAAACTGCCCCCCGGTAGATCCCCCCGGTCATCTTACCGGTCATATAAGCCAGTTTTCCGTTATTGATCCGGAATATCTCTTCCGGCAAAGAGTCTGTGTCCGCGATAAGGAATGAACTACTGGTGGAAATATCGTAAAGCAGCGTTGCCAGCACATCCGGGCGGGTCTCCTTCCAATAAACAAAACGTGTGTCGTCCAGCGCCATAATCAATCGGGCATTGGGGATCAGTTCGCGTTCCCCTTCTTGATTGCCGCAGTAAATGCTGCCTAAACCCGCCTTCCCGATCTCACGCTTGCTGTTGTAATAGAGCTTATCGCCCATTTTTTTGACGTTAGCCGCCCAGGAAAGGTAGGGAGCCTCAACATTGTGGTTGGCCTTGGTCGTGACCGGCGCACACTCCTCGGTTACCTGGATCTCCCTGCCTGTTAAAATATTAATGATGTAAAGGCGGAACTCGGTAGTTAGGAATATATTTTTATTATCAATCCACTCGGCCTGCCCAATCGGAGGGCTGTATCCTCCTACGTCGCCGCGGTATTTTTCCGTATCAAGCGATAAAAAGTTTTCCCCCGTTTTCGTGTCGCGGATTTCCACCGTGTTATCATACTTTCCCATTGTTATCATGATATATTTAGATTTGTCAGGGGAAAAATTGCAGTTTAACCAATTAATGTCTCTTTTCGATATATCATCCGTCATCAGGGGTTCGGTTTTACCGTCTAAGGTGTTATAAACAAATAAGCCGTTATCCGTAAGATATACCAATTGGTTATCCTGCCATTTTGTTGATATAGCGCTTACATCTTTGGGCAGCTCCTTTTCGTTCTGGACGCAGCCACTTAAAAGCAGGATTATCAAGCAGAGTAAAACCAAAATACCTTTTCTCATTATTATCCTCCACATATACAAATGGTCTTATGACGACAGTCTATCAGACCTTTTCGATATCTCCTGTTGTCAAATCGACAACACATTCCATTACCTTCATTCGGTCTGCAACTCTGAAAAACATTTTCCCCTCAATGATGCGGTCCACATAAGGCGGGTCATAAGCATAGTTGGGGAAAACAGGCAGGGTGCAAACCGTACGCAGACTGCCCGTACGTAAATCAACTTCTGCAAGCTTGTCGTCGGCAAACAGGTACCCTTTGTCTCTTAGGAGTGCAGCCCTGATCACCGCCCCGCCCCTTAACTTCCGATACTCCCCGGTCTTCAGATCAAGCACCCCGAAATAACCCGGTACCCGTTCTGTTCCAGGTTCTCCGGTATTGGAAAAAAGATATAGTTTCTGGTCATATGGACAAAAAAGCTGAAAGCAGTCATTTTTGCCGCCTCGGTATAATTGTTCGGTTTTGCCGGACTGACGGTGCATCCGGTTGATTGTCCCGATAAACTCAGTAATATTCAGCTCTTTGAGCTCCTTGCCGGGGGTCAGCATGGTCTTATCGCCATAGTAAGACCACTCGTCGTCTTCATAGAGAACGTTTTGATTTTCTGTCGGGGTATAGCGGGAAGGAGGCGTAGGCGGAGGAAAGTCGCCGCCGGTATGAAAATACCAGGAAAAATCACTAATGGCTTGCCAGGTGCCATCGGCGCCGTAAATGGTAAAGCTGAACTGTCTGTCCCTGATAAAGCCGTCTTCCTGGGTTTCTCCCCACCAATAAGCACCAGTCCAGGGCTTAACGTCAAAAGTCATTTCAGCATCAATCCGCCCGCTTCCATAGGCTTGCTTCACTTTAACGTTTTTGAGCGTATACTCGGATACTGCATATTCCGTCCTGCCGCCGGCCAGACAATGATCAAGGAACAATTTGGCATAGGCAGAGGCCGCTTCGCTATAGTTTGCATCCACCCGCTGTACATACCCCAGTAAGGAAGATCCATATGGCGATTTAAGCTTGATTTCATACTCTCCGGAAGAATTCGTTGTTACCAGCTCGTCGTAGAATACATAACCGGGCGCCAAATCAGGAACAACCGCCGCACTGTCCACTTTGTGCACCTGCCCGCGCTCGTCGACTGCCAGCCAGTTTTTCCCTGCCTTTTTGATAAACACAAGCAGGGTACGATATTCTCCGGCAGCCGCTATCCCGTTTAGATTTTGGGATTCATCGGCTGCTATGTTTGCATCCGCAGGCGGCATACCGGGCGGTTCCTGAGGTTTTGGTCCACTCGCTTCCTGTATACATCCGCTTAAACTGATCATAAGCGCTAAAACTAACCCTGTTTTCATTAGTCTCATGGGTTTATGTTTCCTTTACTTCATTTTTTTTAACTAGCCCAGGGAATTGAACAAAACCTCGCAGCCAGTGTCCCGTAAATCGGATAGTCATTATGTAAAACCCAAATCCCATTGCCCCCCCGAGTGTATTCGCAATGATGTCATCAATATCAAACGCCCTCCAGGGGGTAATGGTTGTGATCATAATCACCAATTGCAGAGTTTCGATACAGACTGAACTCAGAAAACTAATCAATATTATTCTTTTCAGGGAATGGAATTTGTCATAGAGTATCGGCAGCAAAAAACCCAACGGAAAAAACAGGATCATATTGCAAAGGAAATTTTTATAAATATCCATAAGCGTAGAGGCAATAACCTTGATGCTGTAATGATATTCTGCCGACAAGAAATAGTTCATTCTGTCTATACTGGCAGGCAAGAACTGAAATGGTATCAAATTGCAGTTGATAAAAGAAAAATGAATGTTAATCACAGGAATGATCGGAAATTGGGTTATAACAACAACTGTAATCACATAGATTGCCAATACTATTTTCATTTTGTTTCTTGATATTTTCACTTACTCGCTCTCCACGTCCAACTTAGTATAATCTATGAACCAGCTCTTCAATTTACTGGTTTTTACTGATACTTTCCGCCATTTTCACTATCTCCGCTTTGTCCGCTTCACCTGTTAGGTAAAGCAGGCAGTCTTCTTTCCAGACAATACTGACCAGCCCTAATTTCTCGACCAAAACCGCTTCCTCGCCATGAATCTCCGTATGTTCGACCATGGCGTTTTCCGTATCGATCCTTAAATCCGTATTGCTGCTGAAATACTGGGTAAAGCGGATGATCCGGCCCTGTTTATCCCGGTAGCTGGTTTCCGCCAATAAATCACGCTGTTCGGCGTGCGCAACCTCAAACCCGGGGGGAAGATAGCCGGGCTGATAGAAGCTCTTATCCCGGTTTAACGATCTGTCGGCCTGAGCTGACGGGCTTGAGTTTTTATCTGCTGTCCGAACACTCATATAGCGATCATGGGCACTGAGCATGAGATTCAAGGTTTTTACCCGTAAGGCTTCCACGTTGGCCACGAGGATGGTAAGGCTCGCCAGCAGAATTAGGAGGAAAATAGCTGCTTGCGGCCAGAACTTCCTGATTTCGGCCCAGGCTTGCTTTCTCCCGAGTCGGGCAAGCAGCTTTTTCATCTTCCGATCAAATTCTGGCGGGAGAAGTAAATCAGAAATATCACCGTCCTCAAGCGGATACTCGGCGGCAATATTTTCCACGTGACAGGCTGCGGCATATTCGAAGATGATTTCCAGCATTTTTTCTTTCACTGGCGTGAGTGCCGGATCGCTCTTGTTCATGCTTCGACTCCCCTGTTCCCATGTCAGTAAAGCAAGCAGTCTTTCTTCGGCCCGTTCAAGCCGGTTCCGGGTATTTTCCAGTGTAAGATTCAACATCCGGGCTATTTCTTTGTCTTGATAGTGGTAAAAATATTTCAACGCCAGGATGTCCGCGGCCTGAACGGGTAATTGCCCGATTTGTTTCGCCGCTTTGGGCAATATTTCGTTGTTCATCAAAAGTTTCTCGATATTCGGCTTGCTATTTCTCCCCGGTCCAGGCAATTCTCCCATTCCTCCTGCTTCCTTTATTCCGCCCAATCCTTCTTCCCCTTCTATGTTCAGTTCTTTTGGCCATTCTTGGGAAGATAAGGGGGATTGGCTCCTTCTCTTGCGTGAAATATCGATAGCACTCTCCCTAACAAAAATAACCAATACAGCACCCATTTTGTAACTGTCCGCATCCGCAATTTTCTCTGTATGATGGGACATTCGGATAAAAGCTTCCATAACGGCCTCCCGGGCCGGATACTCATCCTGTAAGATTTTCATGGCTGTCTTGATCATTTGGGAAACGTATTTTCGGTACAAATCTTCGAATCCGTCGCGCTTTGGTTTATCTGGAAGTACGGGTGCGATCAGCATACATTTTTCCCCTTTTACCCATTATTGGAAATTGACAACTCCACGTCCTTTTTGCAACACCAAAGTAACAGCAAAGACAACTTCTGCTTTCATTTTTTCAAGCCGAAATCCCCATTTTGGTTGTTGCTTGAAGGATGAAGCGAAAAAATGCTTGATGATTGATATGCAGAGGATCCTGTTCTTCTTCACATGCCTATTATTGTGGATTACTATACCATAAAATAGAATTGACAACTTCATTTACACCTGTAATAATGATTACAAATGTAGTTATCATTCGAGAGGAGACACCGCGCATGGGTATCATCCCCAAAATCTCTGAGGCCGAATGGGAAGTCATGAGAGTCTTTTGGTCCAAACCCCACCCCTGTACCGCCAACGAAGTTTATGCCTCTTTGGAGCGCACGACAGACTGGAAACCCAATACGGTCAAAACACTGATTACCCGGCTGGTTAAAAAAGAAGCGCTCGGCTTCAAAGAAAACCGGAGAGTCTATTATTATTACCCCCTGGTCAGCGAAGACGACTGCGTCCGCGCCGAGACCCAATCATTTGTCAACCGGGTTTTCGGCGGCGCTGCGCAACCGCTGCTCGTCACCTTCCTGCAGGAGGAAAAACTTTCCCGCAGCGAGATTGATGCGCTGAAGCAAATTCTGGAGGGAAAGGAGGAGTAACTATGCCATTACTGCAGATCGACTTACTGCATATCGACTTGCTACATATCGATTTTCTTCAGGTCCTGGCCTGGCTTGGAACCACTTCCGCCAGAGTAAGCGTTTTTATTATTCTCTTATTGGCTTTGAAGGCTGTTTTCAGGAACAAAATCAGGGCGCATCTCCATTACGTGTTATGGAGCCTAGTGTTTATCAGTTTGCTTTTACCCTGGACGCCCTCAAGTCCGCTCAGCATTTATAATTTGACCAATCTCGCCGGCGCTTTTCCAGCCTCTCTGACAGCCACAGACGCGCCTTCCCTTGCATCTTTTCCCCCTGGCTTTCTGCAAAATCCCGACAACCTACAGGTACCGTCGTTGAGCCAAGATACGGCTTCCTCCCCGGATTCCGCCCTGACCGCCGGCAGCAGTGGGCTTTCTCTGACTGAATCTGCGGCCGAACAGTCTGCACTCTTCCCCGCTTCGTCCGAATATATCCCAGACCCCACAAACACTGCCGCGGCCCCAGCTGCTCTGCCTGGTGGAACCTCCTTATCCGGCCTTTTTTCGCTTCTGCCTCAATTTCTTTTCCTGCTCTGGCTGGCCGGTATGGCGATTTTTGCGGTATCCACCTTTGCGGCCAACAGAAGATTCTTCCGTAAAATTAACGACTCGACCGTCGCCGGCCCGGAAATCACAGCCGCTTTTCAGGAAGCCCGCCAAGAATTGGCTCTGCGCGCAAACACCATCTCTCTAATTCCGACCTCTGCGGTCAAAACCCCTTCCCTTTTCGGTGTATTCCGCCCGAAGTTATTGCTCCCCGCCGGA
>Ga0209643_1002278_pt1 | contig 13000 bp, 13 predicted proteins | sample AutmiccBRH37_all_FD_187383 | JGI IMG/M metagenome (GOLD analysis project Ga0209643, IMG submission 187383) | Deep subsurface microbial communities from Mt. Terri, Switzerland - Autotrophic microbial communities BRH/37_all (SPAdes) (version 2) | ecosystem: Environmental > Aquatic > Deep... | reverse complement strand
CAGCCATAGCTAAAGTCAGGTTTGATGTTTCCTCGGCAGTCATTCCGTTAAAGTATACAGCCATTGCCCAAGCAGAAATCTGGTAGTCAGGTATGCTCCCATCAACATATCCTTTAATCAAAGATTGTATTTCCTCTTTTGTTATAACATGTCCATCCCGTTTTTTCTCGATAATGCGTACCATATTCATCGTATAAAACCTCAAGTATCTTTTATATTAATAAACAAATATATATATTCCCTATTCTAAAACACTTACCAACGACTTAACAAAAGTCACAAACTGTTGCTCAATCTTTTGGGTTGTAGCTATTACTTCATGATGACTTAGTTTTTCCGGCAATACTCCTGCGGCCATATTCGTGACACAGGATATTCCCAGAACTTTCATTCCTCCATGGTTAGCAACTATTACTTCCGGTGCGGTAGACATTCCTACTAAATCAGCACCAATAGCCCTCAAATATCTAATCTCAGCAGGAGTCTCATAACTTGGTCCACTTACAGCTGCATAAATTCCTTGTTTCGGCGTAAGATTCATCTTAGGCATTAAGTTTAATGCAATATCTCTCCATTCCTGGTTATAAGCTTCACTAAGATCAGGAAACCTTGGTCCCAAATCGGATAGGTTAGAACCTCTTAGCGGATTGGTACCCATGAGATTAATGTGATCCTCGATTAATACGAGATCTCCTGCATTGTATTCTTTATTAACTCCCCCTGCAGCATTCGTAACAACCAGGTTCTTAATCCCTAAAACTTGCATGACACGAACCGGAAAAGTAACTTCATTCATCTCATAACCTTCGTAATAATGAAAACGTCCTTGAAGCATCATGACATTCTTAGAAGAAATCTTACCAATTATTAATTTTCCCGAATGACCGGCAACGGTTGAGAGTGGGAAATGCGGAATATCTTCATATTTTATAACGAGGCTATCCTCTGCCATATCCGCTAGCTTTCCAAGACCAGACCCTAGTATTATCCCAAACTCTGGTATCTCATCTATCTTACTGCTCAAATATGTTTTAGCTTCCTCAATCTTCTTACTAAGCTCTTGCTCTGAAACCATATTTTGATTCCTCCCTTTATTGTCCCCCATAATCTTACTTAATGATATCCTTTAAGAAACTCTCCCCATGGAGCTCAACTTCAATATCCAGGTAATTAGCTATAGATGCTCCAATATCGGCAAGGGTTGATCTTAACCCTAAATTTACCCCTTGTTTCAGCATTGATCCATACACCAGGAGCGGAACATATTCCCGAGAGTGATCTGTGCTTGCAGTTGTAGGATCACAGCCATGGTCAGCTGCAAGAATTAAAACATCCTTCTCTTTTAGAGTCGAAAGCAATTCCGGTATTCTTTCATCAAACTCTTCTAAAGCTTGAGCATAGCCTTCGACATTGTTACGATGACCATATGCCATATCGAAATCTACTAAGTTCGTAAATATAAGTGAAGTCTCGTCTTGTTTGATACACTCCAAGGTTTTAGTGACAGCTTCGAAATTACCCTTTGTCGAGAAGCTTTCACTAATCCCTTGATTGGCAAAAATATCTTTGATTTTACCAATTGCTGTAACTTTTTTATTACTTTCAACCATATAGTCAAGTAGTGTTTTGGAAACAGGGTTAATTGAGAAATCATGTCTATTCTTTGTTCTCGTATAGTTCCCCGCTTGGCCGATAAAAGGTCTAGCTATTACTCTAGCCACCAATAAATCATCTTTGAGCATTTCTCTAGCTATCTCGCATATTTTCATCAACTCATCTACAGGAATTATTTCTTCATGGGCGGCAATTTGAAAAACCGAATCTGCCGAAGTATAGACTATTGGCTTTCCAGTTTTTTCATGCTCTGGACCGAAACGTTCAGTAATCTCTGTTCCTGAAGCTGCTTCATTCCCTAACACAGAACGCCCAATTCTTTTTTCGAAATCCTTTATAAAATCCGCAGGGAATCCCTCAGGAAAAGTAGGAAAGCCTTTATCCAAAATAATTCCTGTCATTTCCCAGTGACCGGTTGTCGTATCTTTCCCTTTAGATTTGATAGCCATCTTGCCGTAATTAGCTGAAGGATTAATCGCTGGTTCAATAAAGGGAATCGGAGTGATACTACCGATACCTAAGTTTATTAGATTAGGTATCTTCAATCCTCCGACTTTATTAGAAATATTGCCCAGAGTGTTACTTCCTTGATCCCCATATTCCGAAGCATCGGGCATTTCACCTATCCCAACGCTATCCATAACTATAAGTATAACCCTCTTATCCATTAAACCTACCCCCTTTTTTCGATATACTCGATACTCGATGTCAAATTCTACATTTTGATAATTTAAAGCGTAGTGCAGTAAAAGCTCTCACTTCACCAAAAACTTATTTAGCTCGAGGATGAGCCTTTCGAAATACTTCCAATAATCTTTTCTTGCTTAAATGGGTGTAAATTTGCGTCGTGGAGATATCAGCATGTCCCAGCATCTCCTGAACACTACGTAAATCCGCACCGTTTTCCAGTAAATGAGTAGCGAAACTATGTCTTAGAAGATGAGGGTAGACATTATTGCCTAAGCCTTGTTTCTTGGCCCATTTTTTCAAGATTTGCCATATGGCTTGTCTTGATAGAGGCCGTCCTTTAGAGTTTAGGAAAAGCGTATTCCTATCTTCGGCTCTAGGTTTTTTATTCTGTGCTAATATCATCTGCCTAGATCGGTTAATATATTCCCCTAGTACCGCCAGAGCAAGTTCACCAACAGGAACTATCCTCTCTTTATCTCCTTTTCCTTTGCACCGAAGATATCCTAAATCGAAGGATATATCATTCAAACTAATCTTTATAACTTCGGAAACTCGAAGTCCACAACTATATAGAATCTCTACTATAGCTTTATCCCTGATATCTAAATGATTCTGGTCAGCACTTCCAATCATAGCTTTGTTAAGTATATTTTCAGCTAGAACATCGGGAAGACTTTGTTCCATTTTGGGAGCATTCAAATATATCGTAGGGTCATCTGACCGTTTGTCTTCTTGCACTAAATAATTATAAAAACCTCTTAATGCAGCAGTATAGCGGGCTATACTTTTTGCTGAATGACCTAATTCTTTGTAGCAAATAACAAAATCCAATAACACCGAAGTATTACAGGTAAGAATGTTCTTATTGTTTTGCTCGACATATTCTAAAAACTTATGTAAATCACGGCGATAACTTCGACAAGTATTCACCGATAACCCTCGTTCTATCCGTAAATAATTGAAATATTCTTCTATGAGTTGTTCATTTTCCCTTGAAGCTTTCTGCATTTTAACCTCCTCATGCTTTAGTAGTTTTTTCTACACAAGGAAGTCATTTCCTTTATTAATCTAACTCCAAGATAAATTTAAATTTAGAAAAAGTAACTATTGCAACAGAGAATGACTATTTAATACCCAAAGAATCTTATACCAACAATGGAAAAATAACCCTGAAGCACTCCAGCTGCTACAGCTCCTATACTTATACAAAGCGATGCCGCACTGTAATAGAGAAAGTCCTTTCTGAGGATTTCACCATTGTTTTTTCCTTGCAAAAGTAAAAAGGAAAAGATTGTAGCAAGTCCTGCACCAAGGAGAAGGCAAGGGATGGCAATAAAAGATGGGAAAAGGATTGAAAAAAGCACTAGGCCTAAACCTATTAACTTTTTTAGATGGATAATGAAGGCAATAGTAAAACCTAATATAAATCCTCTGCTAAAAACTATTAGATATACTAAGGGCGTACCTATAACAGTCATGCCAAGTATCCATATTCCGACCATCATTATAAAACTATCTTTTGCTAAATGCTGTAAGAAAACTGTATCAAGATTTTTTGGTTGATCTACCAGAAGATTATTAAAAAATATTCCGAGCTCACTAGACTTTTCCGCCCCTAAAGCACTTACCCCCACAGCACCGAATACCCCTCCAGCAACATACACACAACAGAGGGTCAAATATATTACCCAATACTGCCTAACATGTTCGAACAGTATCCTCTTCATAGAAATTAACCTCCCTGCAAGACTTGTCCTCAGGGAATTAATATTCCAGAAATTAGTAAACTATGTCAATTACTTTTTTTATTTCTATCGGCCAATAGAATTCCCAAAGCAGTCTTAGCATCTTGAAATTCGCCTTTATATACCATCTCAACCGCCTTGTCTAAGGGTATAGCCTTTATTCCTATGAACTCATCTTCATCAGGTTTTAACGGAGCCCAAACAAGATTTGTTGCTAGATATATATGTATTACCTCATCTGCAAAACCTGGTGAGGTATTAAACCTGCCCAGAAACTTCAACTCACCCTGATACCCGGTTTCTTCCCTTAGTTCTCGAATTGCACAAGCCTGAGGCTCTTCACCAGGATCAATTTTCCCTGCAGGAATCTCTAGCGTTTCTTTGCCTAAGGCATAACGATATTGTCTGACCATTATCAGTTCATCATCTTTTAACGCTGCTACTGCTACAGCTCCAGGATGATGAACAACTTCTCTTGTGCTTTCTTGGCCATTTGGCAATAATACAGTATCTTTCTGTACACGGATTACTTTCCCTTCAAAAACAACTTCTTGAGTTAAGCATACTTCAGTAAAGTTTTTGTTTTTCATACTATTATCTCCTTGTGAATATATTAAAATCAATTAGAAGTTATGGAGGTTTTTTGATGTCAGCTCCCAACAGCAGATCCACTTCCGATATTATCATCACCATAACTACTTTGATATTTGCTATTACTTCGATGGTAACTGTCTATATATCTCTTTCTGCCTGGAACAATGAACGTGAATCTGTAAGACCGTATCTCACCTTTTATAATTCTCCGGAAGTATATCTGGAAAATAATTATCTAAACTTTTCATTTGCATTTTATAATGTTGGGTTTCATCCGGCCGCATCTTTTCATAGCCAAACTCTGATAGTTGATTACTGCTTGGATGATCAACCCTTACATAATGATCAATTCACTTTAGTTAACTATATTCCCCAAAAAACTTCAACAGATTTAATGATTAAGATTGACCTTGAGCCAACAAAAATAGACTATGATAATATTAATCCTCATTTCATAATAATAAATTTGAAATACACGGATCCAATTCTAGAGAAAAACCATGAACAGATTATCTTTTTAAGATGGGAAGGAATAACTAATAAAAATCTTCAACCAATATTCCATTGTTCCAAAGAAGAAAAAAACCTTATTCTTGATTATATTAAAAAATTTTAAACCTTCATTCATATTTTGAATAAAGGTTTATATTTATAGTGTTATACCATGTGAATTATTATAACATAGAAGAACATAACTAAATGTTATCGGAGATTCTAAGCTTATCTGCCACCATAGCAATAAATTCTGAGTTAGTCGGTTTACCCCTATCAACATTGATAGTATAGCCAAAGAACTTATTCATAAATTCAATGTTGCCTCTGTCCCAAGCAAGCTCAATAGCGTGCCTGATAGCCCTCTCAACTCGACTCGGAGTTGTGTTATACTTTTTCGCTATCATTGGATATAGTTCTTTTGTGACTGCACCAAGAAGTGAAACTTCTTTAATAACAGATACTATCGCATCTCTAAGATACTGATAACCTTTAACGTGGGCAGGCACTCCCATTTGTTGAATCATTTTGGTAACTTCAACCTCAACCGATTTTGAAGTTTTTAAACCAGTGTTCTCAGAAGAACTCAATGATTCACTTGGAGTAATAAAACTTCTTGAAGAAGACGAGTTATAGCTTGAAGTTACTTCGCTAGTGCCCACTAGCTGTCTTATTCGTTTACCAAGAGTATCTAAATCAAATGGTTTAAGAATATAATAATCAGCACCTAATTGAACTGCCCTTTGGGTCATATTTTCTTGACCGAAAGATGTTAAAATTATTACTCTTGGCCTTTTCGTAACATTATCTATCTTTTCCATGACTCCTAGACCATCAAGGTGCGGCATAATGATATCCAATACTACCACATCTGGTTCTTCTTTTTTTATTATTTCCAAAGCATCATTACCATTATAAGCTACACCGGTTAGTATCATGTCATCTTGAGAACTGATATATTCTCTTAAGATTTCGACAAAATCTCTATTATCATCAGCAAGAACCACCCGTATCAATTGTGACATTGTCTACTCCTCCTAAATCTGGCCGGTAATATGTAAATTATCTAACAAGGAACTGTTCGACAATAGTTTTTTAATTCCTTCCATAAAATGCATTTTTATTTATGAGATACTATTATATTATACTACAAAATATCTAAAACAAAATTATTATTTCAATTATATTTGAATTTTCTTAATAATTAAAAAAAACCGCCGGTTAAGGCGGTTGCAACTTTTGTTAAGATTCCTGAGTCTTCTAACATATTTTCGATGAACACTCCATACCCTCTGGTTGCATCATTGACAAATACATGTGTGATTGCTCCAATAATTTTACCATTTTGAATTATAGGGCTTCCGCTCATTCCTTGAACAATTCCACCAGTTTTTTCTATCAATTTTTGATCGGTCACTCTAATAATCATATTTTTATTGTCATTTCGATACGGCATAACCTTTTCAATATTTATCTCGAATTCTTCAATAGTATTATCTTGGAGAACAGTATAAATCTTGGCTGGTCCATTTTGTATTTCTGATTTCCAAGCAACAGGTACAGCTCTCTGAAAGAGTGAATTATCTACAAGATTGACTTTCTCATCGCAAACTCCAAAAATTCCACTGTTTGTATTTTTTTCAATTTTTCCTGTAAAATTTGACTCTAACATAAAAGAACCGATTTTTTCTCCTGGGTCTCCTCTAGTGCCTTTTTCTATTGCATAAATAGTAGATTCAATAATTTTACCTTCCCGTAGTTCAATTTGATCGTTAGTATCAATATCAGATATTACATGGCCTAAAGCACCAAATGTTTGAGTCTTAGGATCTACGAAAGTCAAGGTTCCTACTCCTGCTGCTTCATCTCTAATATAGAGGCCTATTCTATATCTTTGAGTCTCTGAACAATAAAGTGGGTCAATAGTTTTTGTAATAACTTTACCTCTGTGCTTAATCGATAAAGTAATTCTTTCCTGATCTTTGCATTTGTTATCAATAATTCTTGCTACTTGAAAGTCATTTAAGGCCTTTTCTCCGTTTACTTCCAGGATAGTATCCCCGACTACCATACCCGCATCTTTAGCGGGAAACTGCTCCTTACCTTGTTCATTAACAATAGCCGCAAATCCAACTACTAATACTCCTTTTGTCTGTAAAGTTACTCCAATTGAATGTCCACCGGGAATTAATTCTACATTTGGTTTAATTTCTTTTTTTGTAAATAATCCCAAGAAACCATTTACTGGATTATAATCATTTGCTTGGATATTATTTACTGGATTGATATTACGTGGAATCTGGAGATTAAGATGATAATTATTTGCTGTTTGTTGAACACTAAGGAAAAAAGCAAAGAATAAACTGATAACAATGAATAATCTTGACCGCGTTGTTTGCCAATTTTTCATGCTGTCCCTCCAGCTTTCAACCTCCTCATACAACTAAGCCATAAAACCCTGCAGGGACAATAAAATATTTTTATTAAAATAAATTATTGTATTATTAACTTCTCCATATCAAGCTCGTTTCATCCTGTGAAATCTTTTCTAGGATATTTAATAAATTGATAAAATCATAAAAAAACAGCCTTTTCAGACTGTTATACATTAAAACACAATTTAACTCAAATTTATTATTTTTAATCTATTTTCGATCTAGCTACGTGCCTGTCGCCAGAGTTCCTCTGCCAAACCTGTTGCCATGCTTTCACCGCCAAGCATTCTAGCTAGTTCTTGGATTCTTTCACTTTCCTCAAGCAGCTTAACCTTTGTTAAAGTTCTATCACCAATAACTTCTTTGGATATTCCAAAGTGTTTGTGTCCATGGGCGGCAACCGGAGCAGAATGTGTAATACATAAGACCTGTTTGTTTAAAGCTATTCGCTCTAATTTTTCCGCAACCTTGGTAATAGTTCTTCCGCCTACACCACTATCTACTTCATCAAATATGAATGTATCAACAGTTTCTGCCATAGAAAGAAGACTCTTAAAAGCCAGCATCAGCCTGGCCATTTCACCACCTGAAGCTACTTTAGCGAGAGGTTTTGGTGGTTCGCCAACATTGGCAGAAAAGTAAAACTCTATTTGTTCAGCACCATCCTGAGAAGGTTCGGTTACTGGAGTAAAGATTATCTCAACCCTGGCATCATGTAAGCCCAAATCTTGTAGTTCCAGAGCTAGCCCTTTTTCTATTTTATCGGCTTGAATACCTCTGTTCAAGCTTAGTTCTTCTGCGAGATCATTATAGCTTGTCAAAGCTTCTTTCTTTTCTCTTTTTATGTTTTCTTTTTCATCATTAAGGTGGGCAATTTCATGTAGTTCTTTTTCCATTTCTTCCTTTTTAGTCAATACCGCTTCTATTTCGTAGCCATACTTGCGAAGTTTTTGCAGCTCAACAAGCCGTGCTTCAATCTCATTTAGTCTCCCGGGTTGGAACTCCAAGTTCTCCTTATACGTTCTTATTTGTTCTATACAATCTTCTAAAGAATAATATATCGCTTGAAGATTTTTACTAATATCTTCACATGCTGAATCCAAATTACTAAGCTCATCCATATTCCTGGTAGATGCCCCAATAAGGTCAAACGCAGACATAGAAATCCCGTCAGCTCCATGATATAACTCTTCATATGCTTCTGTTACTAAGTTTACAATCTTCTCTGAATTAAGGAGAAGCTTCTTTTCCTTCTCTAAATTAGCTTCTTCTCCTGGAATTGGGTCAATTTTTTCTATCTCATTTATTTGATAACGTAGTATCTCTTCCCTTTTCTCTCTATCTCTTTCAGAACGTAAAAGCTCTCTTTCTCTCGTTGTAACGTTCCTATACCAAATAGCCGAATCTTTAACTTCTTTTAATAATTTAAGATGTGATTCTCCGCCAAAGGTATCTAGCAAATCTCTATGGGTATCGGTAATAAGCAGGGATTGATGTTCCATCTGTCCGTGTATATCGACTAACCCTTCACAAAATGTCCTATAAAGAGAAAGAGGTACGGTTCTCCCTTGAACACGACAAATATTTCTCCCGGAATCATTTATCTCACGATAAAGAAAAAGCAAATCATCTTCTAAAGGATATCCTTCATCTTTTAAATAATTAACGGTTTTGGTCGGTAAATTTGTGAAAACACCTTCGATACATGCCTTATCTTTGCCATGGCGTATGAGTTCGTTGCTAGCACGCCCTCCAAGTAATAGCCCTAAAGCATCAATGAGCATAGATTTCCCTGCACCGGTCTCTCCGGTGAAAACAGTTAATCCCGAATCTAAGACTATCTGAACATCCTCCATAAGCGCGAAATCCTCAATATGTAGTTCAACCAACATATCTTTCTTCCCCCCCGATATAATCTCAGACGAGTGCAGTCATTCTATGAATAATCTTAGCTACATCATTCTTAGGCTTAACCAAGAGAAATATCGTATCATCCCCAGCCACAGAACCAATAACTTCTTTCCAACTTGTATTATCCAGCAATAAAGCCAGTGCTTGAGCATTACCCGGTATAGTTCTAATTACAACTATATTCTCGCTGCTGTCAAAGGAAATAACTACCTCTTTAAACATTCGTCTTAATCTTTCCTGATAATCCATGGGATGGGATTCTCCCCGAAGTGCATAACGGTATTCATCATCGACCCCTGGCACCTTAATTAGTCCCATCTCTTTAATATCTCGAGAAATGGTAGCTTGAGTCACATCGTATCCTTCTTCCAAAAGTCGTTGAGCTAGTTCTTGTTGAGTTCTAATAAGCTCGTTAGTTATCAACTCCTGGATTTTCATATGGCGGCGAGTTTTCATTCAATGTCCTCCCTATTTTTTTGGATAATAATCCAATAAGGGGATAACTCTCCCTGGTTAATATATCTTCCTTGAAATACGCTAAAATCCTTCTTCGAAAAGGCAGAAAAATGATTAATTAAAGTTTGAGATTCTTCCATACCATCATCATGTCCTCTATATACTGTGAGACAAATTATTCCTTTAGGTTTGAGTATCTTTATTACTGAGTTAAGCGCTTTCATGGTTGATGAAGCTTTAGTAGTAATCTGATGGTCGCTTCCTGGTAAATACCCTAAATTAAAAACAACCGCTTTGACTCCGTTTGGCACGTATGTCAATAGTTCTGTATGACTTGCTAGTATTAACTCTACCCTAGGGTCTAACCCTTGTTTAACCAGTAAGGATCTAGTAGCATTTAATGCTTCTTCTTGGATATCAAAAGCGTATACTCTCCCGCAAGGCCCTACACAATCTGCAAGGAAAACAGTATCTCTACCTAGACCGGCAGTAGCATCAACTACTATGTCTCCGGGCTGAATCAGAGTCTGTAGATATACTCTCTGAATAGTTTGGATGTCTTGAATTCCTCTCTCCATTGCTATTCATGCCACCTGTCCCTAAGTTTTTCTCTGACTATTCTAGGGAAGCTTCGACCACCAAGTCTGATAAACCTTGCCTTAATAGAGGAAGAAACAACTCTCACACTATCTCCAGGCTCCAGAGTATGGGTATGTCTGCCATCAAAAGTAACTCTACATCCATTGCCCCTGGTAAGTATAATATCAATCCGTTCTTTATTTGATACAATCATCGGTCTGGATGAAAGGGCATGTGCAGCTAGAGGGGTAATCAAGATTGCTTCTACATCAGGGCTGACGATAGAACCGCCTGCTGATAAGGAGTAGGCAGTTGAACCGGTAGGTGTAGCAATTATCAATCCATCGGAGGGAGGGCTGGAAATAGGTTCACCTGACAGTTTCACCTGAAGAGTCACAAGTGAATCGACACAATCCCTCAAGAATACTGCATCATTCAACACTGTATATTCTTTCTTCTCTCCTGCTTTGATTAAAGAAGCAGTCAACATTAGTCTTTCCTCGATGTTGTATTCTTTTTTTAATACTTTCTTAAGAGCTGAATATACTTCATCCCGCTCTACATCACATAGGAATCCTAATTTACCATAATTAACACCCAGAACAGGAACATTATGAGCAGCCGCTTCTCTTGCAGCTTGGATAACAGTACCGTCACCACCGAGTGAAATCACAAAATCAACATCATCCAGACCCTGTTCCTGCCATTCAGTGACTGTTTCCCACCCCTGCCCATTGAACCAATTAACAAGCTGAGGAATTAAGCTCTCTGTATCAATTTTAGAACGATTCACCCAGAGGCCTACTCGCTTTTTCATCTTTTCACTCCGTTCCTTTTTGAGCATCTTGGACAATCTCGGTGAGGTTCGAGAGCCAATCAAATTTGTTACCATCTTTATCATCTTTAGTTAACCAGGCTAAAAACTCAATGTTTCCTTCCGGTCCCCTAATAGGAGAATAGCTAAGACCTTGTACAGAAAGCCCTTGGTTCTCACCTGCTGTCAAAACTTTTTCTATCACAGTCCGATGAATAGCCTTATCTTTCACTACTCCATTTTTGCCAACATTCTCAGGTCCCGCTTCAAATTGCGGTTTTATCAGGATTAAAATCTGTCCATTTTCTTTAAGTATGTTAAGCATAGCTGGAAATATCTTGATGATAGAGATAAAGGATACATCACATACCACCCAGTCAACTTGTTCTGGTATACTGTTTGATTCAAGGTGACGAGCATTGGTTCTCTCTAGAACTATTACCCTTGGGTCACTACGAAGTTTCCAGTCTAATTGTCCATACCCGACATCTATAGCGTATACTCTGGCGGCCCCGTTTTGCAAGGCGCAATCGGTAAATCCTCCCGTCGAAGCTCCAATATCGGCTACTACCATATTCGTAAATTCATATTTGAATATTTCAATGGCTTTGGCTAACTTTAATCCTCCCCGGGAGACATAGGGGTGTAGTTCGCCTTTAATAATTAGTTCGGTATGATCCTCTATCATCATCCCGGGCTTATCCAAACGGATATTGGCACTATAGACTTTCCCCGCCATTATGAGAGCTTTTGCCTTTTCTCTACTCTCTACCAATCCTTTTTGAACTAGAAGAACATCCAATCTTGATTTGGATTTAGCCACTATATACCTTCCTTACTTTTCATTTACCAATTTTTCAGCTGTCTTTACTATGTTATCTACACTAAGGCCATAAGCCTTATGCAGCAAAGGAATCGGACCATGTTCTACAAAATCATTGTAACCTATCCTTTGGACTGTAACATCATTAATATTCTCTAATTCTAATAGTTCGAGGATAGCACTTCCCATACCACCCGCTAGAATATGATCTTCCACTGTTACAATTTTCTTAGAAATGGTTGCCTGCTTAATTAAAGTATCTCGATCAAGAGGGTTGATAAACCTCAGATTAACTACCCCGGCTTCTATACCTCTTGCTTGTAAATTACCTGCAGCCTCTAAACACATATAAACTAATGGTCCAAATCCAATTAAAGTGATATCTTTACCTTCTCGAAGTATCTCTGCTTTACCCTTTTCCAAGACTTGGAGTTCATCATCAAGTTTAACACCATAGCCATTGGAACGAGGATAACGTACAGCTACAGGATGATCATAAGTAAAGGCTGTATTAATCATATGGCGTAATTCATTTTCATCTTTAGGAGCCATAATGGTAAGATTCGGGATTGCTCTAAAGAAAGAAATATCAAAAACTCCATGGTGAGTTGGTCCATCTTCCCCTACCACTCCTGCCCGGTCTATAGCTAAGACTACCGGAGCATTTTGCAGACAGATATCATGTAAAACCTGATCATATGCTCTTTGATAAAAAGTAGAATACATCGATACAATCGGTTTGAGACCGGTCAGGGCTAGTGCTGCAGCGAAGGTTACTGCATGTTGTTCCGCGATGCCCACATCATGGAAGCGTTTCGGATATAGTTTACCAAAATCACTTAGACCC
>Ga0209643_1002277_pt1 | contig 13005 bp, 8 predicted proteins | sample AutmiccBRH37_all_FD_187383 | JGI IMG/M metagenome (GOLD analysis project Ga0209643, IMG submission 187383) | Deep subsurface microbial communities from Mt. Terri, Switzerland - Autotrophic microbial communities BRH/37_all (SPAdes) (version 2) | ecosystem: Environmental > Aquatic > Deep subsurface... | reverse complement strand
TTCAGAATGAACGCCTTTTGGGCGTCCGAGAAAGCCGATGCCTTCATGGTTTTCGCTCCTTCCCAGCCAGGGAAATCTCAGCGAAAAACTCTAACGTCCGGTGATCCAGTTTTCGGGGAGCAGATCACCATCAACGCCCTTGGCTTTCGGTACGAAGTGCTGACGGAGCGACACATTCTTCGGCGACCTGTCGCCGACAATGTCGCCGAGCTGCTGCGTTTCAGAAGGGCTGAGCCGATCAGTGAAGCCCTCAAAAACAGTATCAAGGCGATCCTTCGCCAACGCTCGATACCGGCACTAGAGATCCAATCTCTACTGCCGGGAGTTGATCTGCCTGGCGTCTACAGAGGCTTGGTGGACGGATGGATAAGCACAAGCCTTGATGTTCCGCTCTCCGATCAGTCGCTGCTCCGTCTGCCAAACGCTCCGGAGCGGCACCAGTGAAGCGGGTCAGTTTCGCTCCAGATACGCTCTTTGATTTTGACGGCCGCCGGTACCGGCTGGTCGCCAAACTACCGAGTGGCGATTGGCAGGCCGTCGATGTTGAGAACGGCACTCTCGCGAACTGGCCCTGGAACGACATGAGCGCTGCTTACGAGGAAGGCTATCTCATCTTGGTGCCAGTCCTAGGTCATAGAAGCATGATAGAAAGGGGCTCCATCGCCGATATTTCCCCAAAGAAACGTCAAAAGGCGCAAGAACGACTGGCTTATATCGAAGCGGTTGAACATCGCCGACAGCGTGGGCTGATCAGGTCGACGCTTGCTGCATTGCTGAACGACGTAGCTGCCGAACTCGGCTTGAAGCCCGTGTCTATCGCCACATACTATAAGTGGAGGTCCGCCGTTATCGAGGGCGGGAACATGGCCCTCGTCGGGGGGAAGACCGGCCCACGGACTCGCCGCGTCAGCGGGGCCGCGATCTGCAAACAGGTGATGCTCGGGACAATCGTTGCGGCAAAGCAGGACCGGAAGATCGGCGTTGCTCCAGTCACCAGCTTGCGGACCATGCGCCTGACAGCATCGAAGCTGATCTCTGCCGAAAACGAGAAACGCTTGGCATTGGGCGCGCCCGATCCCCCGCTCATCACTCCTTCGGCCTCTACCTTTAATCGGATGTGGAAGGATCTGCCTGCAGAAGACCGCGCAACCGCCATCTTCGGGAAAGTTGAAGCGGCTCATCTGTTTCGCGGCGGGAGCGGCGTGTCACGACCCCGCTCGTGCCTGGAGCTCACCGAGTACGATGAGACTCGCGTGCCCATGTTCCTCTTTGACGAGCGCCTCGGCGTCCCTTTAGGGCGACCGTGGCTCACCTGGTACATCGACGTCTATTCAACAGCACCCGTAGGGATCTACCTGGGTTTCGAGAATCCAAGCGATCTGACGATCGCGAGCGCCTTGCGACATTGCTGTTTGCCCAAGGCCTATGTGGCCAGGGAGTACCCTACCATTGTGAACCGCTACACGCCGGCCGGTCTGCCGAAGCATGTCGTATTCGACAATGGGCTGGCGCAGTGGGGCGGGACGATCGAGCAGCTGGCCTTCGATCTCGACATGGGGATCAGCTACACCCGGCCGCGGACTCCGTGGTTCAAGGCCCGGGTCGAAGGCATGTTCGAGGTCCTGAATCGGACGCTCTTGAGAGAGATGCCGGGCTTCGTTTTGGCCAAGGACATGCACGAGTACAACCCAGCTGTTCATGGCTGCATTGGCCTTCGACACTTCCTCTATATCCTTCATGCTTGGCTCGTTGATGTGTTCATGCAGGAGCCGCAGGGCGTCTCCATGCAAACCCCGGCGGCTCTGTGGGAGGAAGGGACGAAAGACTATCCGCCCTCATTCCTGCCTAGGTGCCAAGATTTGGACCTTCTGTTCGGCATCAAGCGGATGGGACGCCTCGATCACCGAGGCGTTCGCTTTGCAAACCTCCGGTATCATTCGCCGGATTTGCACGCGTTACGTCGCCGGCACGGCGATAAGCTGGCCGTGGAGGTCAAGGTTGATCCTTCCAACTTGGCCGTTGTGCACGCTCGCTTGCCGGACAGCGACTTAGGCTGGGTGCGCGCCGAGGCTACTGATCTCTCATACGCCCAGAACCTCAGCCTGCACCGACATCAACTCAACCAGCGCAACGCGCGAGAGCAATTCGGTGACGAGTCCGCTGCAAGCCTGCGAAAGGCTCAGGATCGATTACATGAGCTTATTGCCGAGGCCCTTCCTGCAGCGTTGAGCATCCGATCAAACAGTCTGATCGCTCGGGTTCTGGGCATCGGCACGCAACACGTTTTCAACAACCTAGACCACGACGGCGAGCTAACGGGGCTGAGCGGCCCTTTCTCAGGCGACACCCTCTCCCCGCTGCCAGGCCCCAATAACGTTCGGGTAAAGCCAAAGTCAGCAGACCCAGGGCCCACATCGCGACAACAGCAAGTCGAGGTTACTCGTCCACGCCCCCGGCGGACATTCGAGGGCGACCATTCATTGAAAGGAGATCGCTCATGACCATCGATCCTGACGACGCGTATGCCCAAATCGACGCGATCTTCATCAATCACCCCAAGTTCGCCCTGGTGAGGCAAGAGGTGCGGCACATCATTCAGTTGCCGCATACAAAGACAGCTCCATGTATCCACGTGAGCGGTCCATCCGGCGTCGGCAAATCCACGCTCCGGGATTGCATCAAGGCAGAGTACCCGCCCGAAGCGGACGGGGCGGAAGTCCTGCTGTTAGGTGGCGTGCGGATGACGACCGACAGATATGAGGTCCTCATTATTCGAATGCCATCTTCGCCCACGGTGAAGGCCTTGGCTCGCGAAATCCTCAAAGCCTATGGCGACGAGCTTTGGAACCGGGGCGACGAGTATACCCTAGGGGACCGGGTCGATCGCTACATCGCGGCAAGTCGCACCCGAGCGATCTTGATCGACGAGGCGCAACGCGCAGTGGAACGATCGGGCACCGTCGTTTCAGACAAGCTGATCGACTGGATCAAATCGCGCCATGAAACCAACTCGGTCGCCTTCATTTTGCTAGGACTCGGCAGTCTGCAGCATCTTTTCCAGGCTGACCGCCAGATTCAGCGGAGATGGGATGCCGAAATCCGACTTGCGCCTTACCGTTGGCATCGACCTGACGGCACTCCGGATATTTCCGGGCAAGACGACTTCATCGCACTGCTCGCGACTTTTCGCGATCTGACACCCATCCCGTTCGATTTCGATATCGAGAGCGACGAGGTCGCGTTTCGCTTCTTCTATCTATCCCGAGGCTTGATCGACGGCGTCAAAAAGGTCCTGCTGATGTCCGCTAGGTTGATGAAGCATAACGGCCAAACCTCAATCGACATCCAGTTGCTGAAACAGGCGGCTGCAGCCGCATTCCCGTTGGAAGACACCGGGATGCAGAACCCGTTTTCTGAAGACTTCATCGCGATCGCTCCCCCACCACTGGAGGACGACTATGAAGTCCGGATTGCGAAGTCCCGCGCCAAGAAAGGTAAGGGGGGAAAGAAGTTGTCAACGAAGCGTCTCAACCAGGCGGTGATCAGTCAGCTGGTGAAATGATGCTGCGGCCGCTAGTGGTCAGAGGCGAAATACAGGCCGACGAAAGCCTGCCTGGCTATGTGATAAGGCTCAGTCACGCCAACGGCATCAGACCATCCCTCCTGATGAAGCAGGCCGGCCTGCCCATCGGCTATGAATTCCGATCGGCGGATTTTGATCTGCTTGGCAGCATAGGCACTTCCGATCCCAAGGCGCTTGCGACAGCATCTTTTGCACCCGCCCCTGAACAGGGAGGACATCAGTTCAACGGTTCAGCGCTCACCCGCCCCCATTTTCTGACCGACGGCGCCCGCGTCTGTCCGGAGTGCGTACGAGAGAGGGGCTACGTTGATCGCCTCTGGCATCTCCGAGCCTACGCAGTGTGCCACAGGCATGAGAAAATTTTGGTCGATCTTTGCGAAGGCTGTGCGCGCCCAATCAGTTGGCTAAGGCGAAAGTTGAACCAGTGCGATTGTGGGCATGTGTGGGGTCCCGGCATACAAGCGCCTCCCGACCTGGTGGATGTTTCCTCGCGTTTCGCAGAAGCGGCGCCGTACGCTGACGCCGAACCTCGCCGAACCCTTGCGGGTCTTGTCACCGTCGCATGGTTCTTCGGCTGTTCGCTGTTTACCGACCCGCGCCAACGCGGCGTGGTGGCGCGTTCCGCCGCCGATGTTGGCACAGCGATAGAAGTGCTGGCTCAGGGTGCGCCTTTCCTCACCGATTGGCAGCGGAGCTTTGAGGACTGGGCCCGTGATCGATTCCAAGCCCAAGGCGCCCGGATTGGCCTGCATCGGCATTTTGGCCACGAGCTCGCACGCATGCGAAACACATTCGCTGAGCCATGCCCGTTTGTGATCGACGACGTCAGGAACTATTTTTCGCATCACTGGCAAGGCTACTTGCTTCGTCGCCAGAGCTACTTCTGTGTTGGGCCAAAAGTCGCTCGCTTCATCCCGGCCACGGATGCGGCCAAAACGCTCGGTGTTCGGGTCCAGAAAATCTGGGAGTTCGTTAAAGCGGGTCAGCTATCCGCCGGCCAGCGGTCAGCAGGTCGTCGCACTTATCGCGTCATTCGTGCTGACGGTGTTGAGGCCCTCCGTCGCCATTTTGCATCGCTGCTGACGCCGACCGAAGCGGCAAGAGAACTGGGAATCTCCCTGGACCGATTTCGTCAACTGGAACGGGCTGGCTTCATCTCCGCAGAGCAGATCATAAGCCAAACGAAGCGCTTCAATCCAAAGGTGCTTCGCCAATTCTGCTCTAAACTCGCGGCCGGCGGTGGATTGCATGCAGAGCGGCAAATTTCCATCACCGACGTGCATCGTCACCGGCTGGTGGATCTAGTCGCGGACATAGAGGCGGGACGTCTGGAGGCTTGGTTTGGCTCCAGCGGATTCGACGCATTTTCCAACATGTTTGTAGACCTAGCAGAGGTGGAAGCGCTTCGCGGACCGGGCGGTCCCGGAAGACAGGCGATGGTTTCGGCCAAAAAAGCGATTCAACGTTTGCAGATAAGCCATCGAACTTTGGCTGCACTCGTGAAGAAGCAAGGCGTCCGAGCTGACTGGAGCGAAACGGGTTGGCTCATCGCCGTCGACAAGATCGCGGTGGATGCGTGGGCTTGCGATCTCATAACTTCGGCCGGAGTAGCGCGGCCCCTCGGCTTGGCGCCGGCCTCAGTTACGCGCCGGCTGAAGCAACTCGAGATAGCCCCCGTGCTGGACGCCGATCCGGACGCACGGGTTGCATCGGTGTGGAATCGCCAAGCCATTGTAGGTGTATCCTTCGATACGCAGTGGCTCACGAAGTCAGGCACGTTGTGCGTCAGGCCCAGGCGAAGTGGGATGAAACAGCTCAAACTTCGCGATGGCCGCTCGATACCAGAGGGCAATATTTCTCTAGCTGATCTCTCCAAGCAGACTGCGATCGACAGGGAGACGCTACGCCTGTTGGCACTCAACGGCTATTTGACGCCAACGCTGTTCAACCGTGCTGGGCATCTGCGTGGAGTGCTACGGGCGTCGGCCAGGGCGTTCCGGAAGAAGTACGTCTCCAGTTCGGAGATTGCTGCAAAGTATGGCCTCAAGGGCTCGGCAGTGTCGCGACGGCTGCGGTCTATGGGATTCCGACCAATCCTGACGCTCAAGGACAATGTTCGAGTGCAATCATGCTGGCGCCGCAGCGATGTGTTGGAACTGGATTTCAGGTCGCAGTACCTTTTGCCTTGCGGACGCCCCTCGACCCCACCGCAGCTCAACGACGCAGTGCTATTGCCGGCCAGACCGCACGGTAGTCCACGACTTCCCGAGGGAGCCATTTACGTCCACGTTGCGACCGGCATCCTGGGCACAAATTCATCGAGCCTGCGGGCAGCAGTTGATGCTGGGCACATCCGATCAGCGAGTCGGTCAGCCAGTGATAAAGTGCTAACCGTTGTCGAAGCCGATGTGCTGGCATTCGCCGTTAAATTCGCATTTACGCCGAAGCTGGCAGCAGAGCTCGGGTTATCCACGACGAGCGTATCGCGGAACCTTGCTCGTCTTCAGGTGAGCCCCATGTGGCCGGGCGCGCGACCGATTCATGCGCTTTGGGATCGGCAGTCATTCGAGACGGACCTCCTCCTCGGACGTTGGGTCACCACCGCCGGCGTCCTGTCCGAGCAAAGCGCGTTGTTCGACCTTTCTGAGAACCTGCATTCTCCCACAATCTCAGGAATTGTGGTCCGAGATGCAGAATTCTCATAAATTTTGGAAGGCGCTGCCCCACGTCTCAAAAATTGTGATCGTTGTGTCTCATTTTAGATGAATCGCCATCGAAAAAGCTGAGGCATTTCAACGACAGAATTCTAGTCATTTATGATTCTCTCCACGCCCATGGCGGTGGCCTCGCCACCGCCGATGCACAGGGCGGCCATGCCCTTGGTCTTGCCGCGGGCCTTGAGGGCCGACAGCAGGGTGGTCAGGACGCGGGCGCCCGATGCGCCCAGGGGGTGGCCGAGCGCGCAGGCGCCGCCGTTGACGTTGATCTTGTCGTGCGGGACGCCCAGCTCCTGCATGGCGATCATCGGCACGATGGCGAAGGCCTCGTTGACCTCCCACAGGTCGACGTCGTCGGCGCTCCATCCGGCCTTGGCCAGGGCCTTCTTCAGGGCGAAGACCGGTGCGGTGGTGAACAGGCTGGGTTCATGGGCGTGGGCGGCCTGGCTCACCACACGGGCGACCGGCGTCAGGCCCAGTGCCTGGGCCGTCGACTGACGCATCATGACCAGGGCGGCGGCGCCGTCCGAGATCGAGGCGGCCGAGGCGGCGGTGATGGTCCCGTCCTTGCCGAAGGCGGGCTTCAGGTTCGGGATCTTGGACGGATCGGACTTGGTCGGCTGTTCGTCGCGGTCGACCGTGACCACGCCCTTGCGGGTCTTGACCTCGACCGGCGTGATCTCGGCGTCGAAGTCGCCGCTGTCCTGGGCGCGCTTGGCCCGGCCGGCGCTTTCGGTCGCATAGGCGTCCTGCTGTTCGCGGGTGAACTGATAGGCCTTTGCCGTGTCCTCGGCGAACTGGCCCATCAGCTTGCCGGGCTCGTAGGCGTCTTCCAACCCGTCCAGATACATGCTGTCGGAAATGACGTCGTGGCCGATGCGGGCGCCGCCCCGGTGCTTCTGCATCAGATACGGCGCATTGGTCATCGACTCCATGCCGCCCGCGACGACGACCTCGGCCGAACCGGCGAGCAGGGCGTCATGCGCCATCATCGCCGCCTGCATGCCCGAGCCGCACATCTTGTTGATGGTGGTCGCCTCGGTGGAGATGGGCAGGCCCGCGCCCATGCCCGCCTGACGCGCCGGCGCCTGGCCCAGTCCGGCCGGCAGAACGCAGCCCATGATGATCTGCTCGACCTTATCCGGCGCCAGGCCCGCCCGCTCCAACGCCGCCTTCACCGCAGCGGCGCCCAGGTCGGTCGACTTGGCGTCCGACAGCACGCCCTGGAAACCGCCCATCGGGGTGCGGGCGTAGGAGACAATGACGACGGGATCGGCGGACATGGGCAGGCTTTCCTCTTGTTCGGCGTCTGAGATAGCGATCCGGCCGTCGGATGTGAACCGACGCGGCGCAGGATCAGGCGAAATGCAGTCGCCGGTAGCGCCCCCGGAAATACAGCAGCGGATCGCGGCGCGGCTCGAACCGGGCGCGGGTCACCCGGCCGATGAAGACCAGATGATCCCCGGCCTCGACCACCTGATGGGTCGCGCATTCGAAACTGGCCAGGGAGCCGGACAGGATGGGGGCGCCGGTGTCCCAGGTCTCCCAGGCCACGCCGTCGAACCGTTCGGCGGTCGATCGGGCGAAGGCGCCCGACATCGGCTGCTGGCCGATGTGCAGGACGTTGATGGCGAAATGCTCGGCGCGCTGGAACCGCTCCAGGTTGGACGAACTGCGCGCCAGGCAGAACAGGATCAGCGGCGGATCCAGCGACACCGACGAGAAAGAGTTGGCGGTCAGGCCCACCGGCTGGCCCGTCTCGTCCAGGGTCGTCACCACCGTCACCCCGGTCGCGAAACAGCCCAGGGCGTCGCGCAGGGTGCGGGGGTCGGAGCCGGACTGATAGTGCAGGGCTTCGCGCGGCGCCTGGCGTTCCAGAAAACCCAGTATGGCGGCCTCGTCCGTCTCGCCCGGTTCGTGCAGGGCGGCGGGGTCGAGCGTGAGCAGCGGCAGATTGTCCAGGATCGCAGCCGCCTCGCCGGACGTGTCCCCGACCACGATCAGGCAGCTGGCCAGGGCGGGGCCGGTGACCACCAAGGCCGGGGCGACACGCGCCAGCGTCTCGGCCGAACACAGAATGGCGGGCCGCGAAGATATGTCGATCAACAGCCCCCGTAGGGCGGCCGCCTCCTCTCCCGGTTCGAGCACCGGCGCGATCAGCACATGGCGACCCGCCTCGACCATTGCGCGAACCCACTGTCGCCAACCCGGCGACAACCGCTCGGGCGGGCCGATCATCAGGACGACCGGATCCTCGGGATCGCCCCAACCCTGGACGTCAAGGCCTCCGATCCGGGGCGGCGATATGGTCATGAAACGAGGCGGTCCAATCCGGGCAAGAGGCGTCTAATAGGGCAGGTCCGGCCGTGGACGCCACGATTTACGCAGGCGCATCCGGATCAGATCACCCAGCGTCCAGATCCGCCAGCCGGCCCCGCAGCATCTGCAACATGGCCGAGAAGTCCCGCCCACCGTGACCCAGCCCGTCGAACAGGGCGTACATCGCCTCGGCCTGGGCGCCCAGCGGGGTCGAGGCGCCCGACTTTGCCGCCGCATCCTGGGCCAGTTTCAGATCCTTCAACATCATGGCCGTCGCGAACCCACCCTGATAGTCGCGGTTCGACGGTGCGGTCGGGACCGGGCCGGGCCAGGGATAATAGCTGGTCACGCTCCAGCACTGACCCGACGATTTGGAGGCGATCTCGAAGAACCGTTCAGGGTCGAGACCCAGCTTCTCGGCCAGGGCTATCGCCTCGCATGTGCCCAGCATGGATACGCCCAGCAGCATGTTGTTGCAGATCTTGGCCGCCTGGCCGGCGCCGTGATCACCGGCGCGGATCGTGATCCGGCTCATCGGCTCCAGCGCCGCCTCGACGCGGGCGAAATCGCCTTCGTCGCAGCCGACCATGAAGGCCAGGGTTCCGGCGTCGGCCGCCGCCGTCCCGCCCGACACCGGCGCGTCAGCGAAGGCGTAGCCGGCGGCCTTGGCCAGATCCGCCACCTTGCGCGCCGTCTCGACGTCGATGGTGGAACAGTCCAGCAGAAGGGCGCTGGAGGGCGCGGCGCCGATGATCTGTTCCGAATAGACCTTCAGCACATGGGGGCCGGCGGGCAGCATGGTGATGACCACTTCTGCGTCGCGGACCGCCTCGGCGACCGAGGCGACGGGCGTGCATCCGGCGGATCCGGCCCGGTCCAGCGCCGCGGCGCTGAGGTCGAAGGCGGCGACGGCGTGACCCGCCTTAGCCTGGTTGGCGGCCATGCCGCCGCCCATATTGCCCAGGCCGATGAAGGCGATCTTGGTCATGGTCTCTCTCCCTTGGTCGGCGTCGCTGTCAGGGCAGCGGCGTCCATTTCTCGTTGTCCGGCAGCGACGCGAACAACGTGTCCAGCGTCGCCTCCGTAACCCCCGACAGGCCCGCCGGGGACCATCGGGGCGTGTTGTCCTTGTCTACGATCACGGCCCGCACGCCTTCCTGGAAGTCGTGGGTGCGCACCACCCGACCGCCCAGGGCGTACTCCATCGCCATATTGTCGGCGAAGGACGTCAGGGTCGCGCCGGTTAGCAACTGGCGCAGCGTGACCTTCAGCGACTGCGGCGACTTGGTCTTCAGTGTCGCTAGCTGGGCCATGGCCCAGTCGGACCCGTCCGCCTCCAGCGCCGCGAAAATCTCTTCGACCGTGTCGAAGGCGAACAGCCGGTCAATGGCCTCGCGATGGAGATTCAGCGGCGCCTCTTCCGGCTCGGTCGGACAGACCCAGCGGTTCGCCTCCTCCAGCGGGTCCCCCGGGTTCGCCAGCAACGCGGCCTTGAAACCTTCGATGTCGATGGCCGGAACGAAGTGGGTGTGTATCCCGAGTTCCACCGTATCCGCCGCTTTCAGCCGCGCCCCCGTCAGCGCCAGCCACACGCCTGTCTGCCCCGGCAGGCGCGGCAGGAACCAGCCGCCGCCCACGTCCGGGAACAGGCCGATGCCCGTCTCCGGCATGGCGTAGGTCGTCCGCTCGGTGGCGATGCGGATGGCCGCCGGCTCCGAAATCCCGACCCCGCCGCCCATGACGATCCCGTCCACGATGGCCGTGATCGTCTTGGGATAGTCGAACATCAGGTGGTTCAGCCGGTATTCGGCCAGGAAGAAGGCCCTGGCCTCCGATGCATCCCCCGCCCCGCTCTCGGCGATCATGCGGATGTCGCCCCCGGCGCAGAAGCCGCGCTCGCCCGCATGGTCGATCAGGACGGACTGGACCGCCGCGTCGTCGCGCCAGCCCACCAGCGCCTCGGTCATCGTCTCGCACATCGACCGGTTCAGCGCATTGATCGCCTTGGGCCGGTTCAGAGTGATCCGGCCGACGCCGTTGTCGATCCGGGCGATGACCTCTTCAGTGGCCACGGGGGCTTCGCTCATCGTCCCATTTCCCGCGCAATGATCACCCGCATGATCTCGTTCGTGCCTTCCAGGATGCGGTGGACCCGCAGGTCGCGGACGATCCGTTCCAGCGGATAGTCCTTCAGATAGCCGTAGCCGCCGTGCAGTTGCAGGGCTTCGTCGGCGATCTGGAAACAGGCGTCGGTGGCCAGACGTTTGGCCATGGCGCACCATTTGGTCTTTTCCGGATGGTCGGCGTCAATGGCCCAGGCGCCGCGAAGCACCATCAGCCGGGCCGCCTCCAGGTCCGTCGCCATGTCGGCCAGGCGGAACTGAAGCGCCTGGAACTGGCCCAGCGGCTGGCCGAACTGTTTGCGGGTCGTGACGTATTCCTGGGCCGTCTCCAGCGCCAGCCGCGCTCCGCCCAGCGAGCAGGCGGCGATGTTCAGCCGGCCGCCGTCCAGCCCGGCCATGGCGTAGCGGAAGCCCGCCCCCTCCTCGCCCAGCAGATTGGCGACCGGCACGCGGCAGTCGTCGAACTGGACGATGGCGGTCGGTTGGGCGTTCCAGCCCATCTTCCGCTCCTGAGCCCCGAACGACAGGCCGGGCGTCCCGGCCTCGACGACGACGGCGCTGACGCCTTTCGGCCCCTCGACGCCCGTGCGGACCATGACGACATAGACGTCCGACGTCCCCGCGCCCGAGATGAAGGCCTTGGAGCCGTTCAGCACATAATGGTCGCCGTCCCGCACCGCCGTCGTCCGCAGCGCCGCCGCGTCGGAGCCGGAGCCCGGCTCGGTCAGGCAGTAGCTGGCGATCTTCTCCATTCCCACCAAGGCGGGGACGAACCGTCCGCGCAGATCGTGCGACCCGAACCGGTCGATCATCCAGGTCGCCATATTGTGGATCGAGATGAAGGCCGCCGTCGCCACGTCGCCGCGCGACAGCTCCTCGAAGATCAGCGCCGCCTCGACCCGGCCCAAGGCCATGCCGCCGTGCTCCTCGCCGGTGTAGATGCCGCAGAAGCCCATCTCGGCCGCCTGTTTCATCACATCGACGGGGAAATGCTTGTCCTCGTCCCAGCGGGCCGAATGGGGCGCCAGTTCGGCGTCGGCGAAGGCGCGGGCCGCGTCCTGGATGGCGCGCTGGTCGTCGGTAAGGGCGAAGTTCATACCGGCCTCAGCGCATCGTCGGAATGACGAACGAACTGTCCGAATGCTCCAGCGCGCTGTCGGGCCACCGCGCCGTCACGGTCTTGGTCTTGGTCCAGAAACGGACGCCCTCCATGCCGTGCTGGTTGATGTCGCCGAAGGCCGAACGCTTCCAACCGCCGAAGCTGTGATAGGCGACCGGCACCGGGATCGGCACGTTTATCCCGACCATGCCCACATTGACGCGGGCCGCGAAGTCGCGGGCCGCGCGGCCGTTCTGGGTGAAGATGGCGACGCCGTTGCCGTACTGGTGGTTCGACGGCAGGGCCAGGGCCTCTTCGAAGGTCTCGGCGCGGACGATCTGCAGCACCGGGCCGAAAATTTCCTCCTGATAGGACGACATCTCGGGCTTCACATGGTCGAACAGCGACGGGCCGATGAAATAGCCCTTCTCATGGCCTTGCAGGCTGAAGTCGCGGCCGTCGACGACCAGTTCGGCGCCTTCCTGGACCCCCTTCTCGATCCAGCCGGCGACACGGTCGCGGTGCTGGGCCGTTACGACGGGGCCATAGTGGGCGCCCGCATCGGTCGAGACGCCGACGCGAAGACTGGGGATTTCCGCGACCATCCGCTCGCGCAGTTCGTCTGCGGTCTTCTTGCCGACCGGCACCACGACCGGCAGGGCCATGCAGCGCTCGCCGGCCGAACCGTAGGCCGCGCCGGCCAGGTCCTTGATCACTTGGTCCATGTCGGCGTCGGGCAGGACGATGCCGTGGTTCTTGGCCCCGCCCATGGCCTGGACCCGCTTATGGTTGGCGGCCCCGGTCTGATAGACATAGTGGGCGATGTCGGACGAGCCGACGAAGCTGACGGCGTGGACCAGCGGATGGGTCAGGATGGCGTCGACCGCCGTCTTGTCCCCGTGCACCACGTTCAGCACGCCGTTCGGCGCCCCGGCCTCCAGCATCAGCTCGCCCAGACGCACCGGCAGGGAGGGATCCCGCTCCGACGGCTTCAGCACGAAGGTGTTGCCGACCGCGATGGCGACGCCGAACATCCACATCGGGATCATGCCGGGGAAGTTGAACGGGGTGATGCCCGCGACCACGCCCAGAGGCTGGCGCATCGAATAGACGTCGATGCCGGGGCCGGCGCCTTGGGTATATTCACCCTTCAGGGCGTGGGGG
>Ga0209643_1002274_pt1 | contig 13039 bp, 11 predicted proteins | sample AutmiccBRH37_all_FD_187383 | JGI IMG/M metagenome (GOLD analysis project Ga0209643, IMG submission 187383) | Deep subsurface microbial communities from Mt. Terri, Switzerland - Autotrophic microbial communities BRH/37_all (SPAdes) (version 2) | ecosystem: Environmental > Aquatic > Deep... | reverse complement strand
GACCGTTATAAAATTTGTATATTGTAAAACCTTCATTTTTTAAATAAACTTCAATTAGGTCCGCTATGGACTGCTCATCGTCTACAACCAAAATATTGATACTCATAAGTTCTATCCCTTCTTCCTGCTTAAACACTCATTATTATTATAGTACTGCAAAACAAAAATTTATATCATAATCATTTTCTTATGAAAACCTTAAGATTTTATTAATATAGGCTTTAATCTATTTCCCATATCCGGCTTTCCTTAGCTCATATCAGGCAGCTTGTCCAGCATGTACTTTTTCAGCACCGGGTATACATAGAAGTTGGTAATCAAGCCTATTAAACTCATTGTTATGAATAGGAACATCAAAATTCCCACCACAGGGAGCAGTAACAGCGGCAATAGAGCCAATACAGAGCAAAGGGCGAGTATCCCCAGATTTGGAAAGAACCTGATTATAGAAAATATAAAAGCGTTTTTATATATCTGTTTGACTGAAAGCCTGAATGTAATCAGCATGGGATAGATATACATATGCATCATCACATAGATGATGAAAAATATTATGACAAAAAAAGTTGCTGCAGTCTGAAGCATGTTTTTTTCGCTTATTCTCATATAAAAGCTGATATCAATTCCAATAATAAGTACCACAACCAGGTCAATAAGACATATGAGGCTGCTTTGTCCTGCATTTTTAATGGCATGCTCCTTAAAATCCCCCCATAAAAACGCATGCTCTTCACGGGAGAAATTCCTTAGTATGTAAGTAAAGCCTGCCTGTGCAGGGCCGGCTGTCACAACCGGTATACATACCAGGATAGCACCGGCTGCAAAGTAAAACATCAATTCATAAATGCTATTGCCTGTCATAACTGTGCTTTTATTCAGCATCGGCAGAAAAAACTGTGCAACCAGAGGCATCACTATCACCGCAGGCAAATTGAATAAAAGGAACAGCATATTCAGCTTGACAAGATGCCAAAACTTGCGCAGGAATATATTGAAGAAAATGACAATCCGGGGCGCCATGAGAGATCAATCCTTTCTTGCTGGATTCAGCGGTATATAAGAAGAATGCGCAGCATTCTTCAGTCACGAGTCACGAGTCGCTAGTCTCTAGAATTAGGGTATTCCTTCGAAGCCCTTCCCTAATCTAGCGACTAGCAACTAAAGACTAGTGACTGAATAATGCGACACTCCCATTTGTTTTTGTTATTTACATTATACCGGAGGCTTACCTATTCTCCAAGATAGGTATTTGCCCTTCTCTGTATCAGCTCTGCAGTCTCTTCCGCTGATTTATCCCCGTTGAAGAACGCTTTTGCTTCATCCTGAATGATATTGTCGATATTCGGATCTGCATTGGCATAAGTATTCAACTCTGAGATAAACTTGTTTATATAGTCGATATCCGCTTGAGTCATGGCTGCCGGGCTTAATGAAATCTCGCCGGGGCCATTCAACTTCAACTTTATTTTCCTTGTCATGCCTTTTGATGTATCTATAACCAGCTGTGCTTTCTGCAGCTGTGCAGTTCTGTTTATTGGGAAACCGCCAATGGCTATACCGCCTGATGCTCCAGGTTTCCCTTGCGACCCCTCTTCCTGCAATGCCTGTGATTGGATTTCATCGGATAAAAGCACCTTCAAAAATTCCCAGGCTATTTCTGTATTTTTGGAATTCTTGTTTATGGCATAAAGCGAATTTGTCGTAAAGGTCCTCGAACCGGAATTGCCTGCAGAAGGAATATTGTAAAGGCTTAAATGGTCATTAAGTGCAGATTTCATAAACCAGTACATAAAATAATCATCGATGTTGCATGGATAGAAGACTATCGATCCTCTGCCCGCAGCATCCAACACCGAAACCATATCTGTTTGAACATTGCTGTTGACAAGCTTTTCATCACCAAAAGCCTTCACTGTATTTAGCAGGTCTATGAAGCCCTGGGAAGTAAAGCTGGCTTTCTTATTATCAGCGTTAATGTAATTGCTGTAGCTGCCGTCGGTAAAGAGGTTCAGCATATCCATAGAGCTTACGCCGGGTAATGCCGCCCGGTTACCCGCACCGGCGACCTCCTTCTGAGTCACTTTCTCCGAGGCTGATTTGAAATCATTCCACGTCCAGTGACCGTCATCAATTTTTATTGAGCTCTGATCCAGGATCTCCTGGTTCGCCATCAAAACATTGAAGGTAAAGCTCGTGGGCAGAACATACAGTCTGCCGTTGGTTTTCATTGCATCAAAGATATTGGTATAATATTTGCTCATATCAAAGCTGCTGTCTTTAGCCATCAGCTCACCTATATCAGCCAGTATATTCCTATCTATATAGTTCTCACAGGGCAGCCCGGCAACTGATATGATATCAGGTCCCTTACCGGATAGTATCTGCGTATTCAGGTTTTTCACATATGTTTCATAATCGCTGCTTGGATATGTCTGTATATCTATCCTGTACTCAGGGTGCTCCTTCTGGAACCTACTTATTGCCATTTCAAGCTGTCTATTGGACGCAGGAACCGAAATGGTGATTACCTCCTGGCTCTTCGCTGTACCGTCCCCGCTCTGACTTACCTGCTCTGAGGTACTTTCGCTTTTCGGCCCGCAGGCAGCAAGACTTACTGTAAGAATCACCGCGAGTATCAGACTAATAATTTTTTTAAACATTTTTAACATCACTTTCCTTTCTTTTTATTATAAAATTTATATATATAAACGCCCATGCTACTAAGATGCTTTTTGCATCCAGTATAAAAGGCAGTCCGGACCAAGAAGCCATCGCAGCCGAAATACCAATAGAAAGAATGAATAACGAACCCAAAATAATCGTAACCCTGTTTGAATTCATGCTTAATATTTTAAGCTCCCTGAAACCTGAATACAGAAGCAAGAATCCCAAAACAACGGATATATAAAAAAGTACATTTAACAGCATATTAACTGTGTTAAAAATCAGCTCGGCCTGAGGTGCTACATAGCCCCTGTTTTGTATGCCTTCTTGAATAGCAGCTTTGATCAGATCCGAATAGTAAGAAATATTTATCAACTCATCCGGAATATTCTGCGGTGGAATATAAAGTGTGAATCTGATCCCTATCCAGATGAGCACAATTCCCGTTAGTGAAAGTGCCATTTCAAGGATGCAGTGCCCTATTCCCTTCAGATTGTGTTTAATTACATTTGAAAAATAATCTGCCTTACACCTATCTCTGATTAGAAAATAGATCTCTTTGATTAAGTTTTTTACATGTGACAACAACATGAGCATTGATGCAATTCCAATTATAAATACCAACAAAAGCGGCTTCTGCTTCATTAATGCAAGCTTAAGGTTATAGTCATTTATATTGTAGTTTGAAGGATTTTTGCCTATTTGCCTGATAGCAGCTGAAACATCGGTGGTATTCTGATCCCGGGTATTGGCATCGGCCGTTTTTATCTGAAGATCGGTAATATGTGCCGTTGTATCCAGCTCCAGCATTACCGAAGCAGGTATGTATACCGACCGCAGGCCGTCATCCGTCAATTTTCCTATGATTGAATCGTCCTTTTCCATAACTCCTATGACTCTGAAGGCTGCACCGAATATATCAATAGTCTTGCCGGTGGCATTCTTTGTTCTAAAAATATCCCAAGCCAGCTCCTCATCGATTATAGCAACCATCACCCCCTCTTCTTCCTGTTTTTGTGTAATAAAGCTCCCTTCTTCCAAATTCAGACCACTAAACGTCGGATACATATAATCAGTACCTATCAGCCTGACAGAAAAAGCTGTACTGCCACTGGATATCGAAGTGTCAACAAGACCTGATCGTGCAGTATAACTGATATCCTTTATTGAAAGCTCTTTCTTAAGTCTTTTTATATCATCAATTGAAAAAGAATTCTTCCCCTGTGGGTCTGCCTGGTTTTTACCGGACACCAGCACCTTTTGCATGGAATAAGCGCCATTTAACCGGACACACTGCTCAACCAATGCTCCGCCCAATATAATAAATGAAAGCACCAGTAAAATTCCGGAAAATGTCAGAACCCATACAGCTTTTCGTCTTTTCATCATACCAACTCCTTAATTGGCGATCATAACGGGCGAACCGTCGGCTAATGGCTTATCACTGTCTGAGATCACCTTATCCATAGCGTTTATACCGCTAAGAACCACGGTTTTTGTGTTGTCTGAGTCACCGATGCTTACTGTGACTTTTTGCACATAAAATTCATTCCCCAGGGGACCTTTTCTTTCTTTAAGCACATATACGAAATATCCGATGATGTCCCGTCCAACGGCTGAATTGGATACGAGTGTTTTATAAGATCCGATATTCTTCTTAAAGTCTGCCGTGCCGCTTTCTCCTCCAACCAGTCCATTGGTCGGAATATCGATGACGACATCCTTCTTTACGCCAATTTGCTGTTGATTGTCTCTGATTTGTTTTACTTTCCCCTGTATCATTTTGTCGTTCAATGAATTTATGGTTATCTCAGCCCCATCTCCGGACTCAAGGTAAGCTGCAGCACTTGTATTGACCGTAGCTACAAATTGGAACCCTTCTGTAGTATCCGCAATTCTGTACAGCGGTTGGGAAGCATTCGCCGTCATACCCTCTGAGTAATACAGCTCGGTAACTACTCCGTCACAGGGGGCTGTTACTATGCTCATGTTCATTTCTTTAGTAAGCTCGGCTATCTTTCTCTCCGCCATACTAATATCAAGCTTTGTGCTTTCAATGTCCCTTTTGTTCGCATTTACTGCCTTATCCTTGTTATTTTTTGCAATCTCATAGTCCAGCTTGGCATTTTCCAGGTCTGCTTCCGCGTCAGCCAGACTTATTGAAGTTATCGCACCGGCTTCAAACAAAACCTTGCTGCTGTCGTAATTTTTCTGGGCTTTATCCACATTCTGCCGTGCAACCTGTACCGCTTTATCCAAACTCATCAGACTTTCCGGTGAACCAGCCTCCATCAGCTCCTCAAGCTGCAGCTTTTTCTGAGCATATTTATCCTGCTCATCCTCCAGCTGACTTTCTATATCGCTTGTATCTAGGGTCATAAGGGTCTGCCCCTGTTTCACGCCGTCGCCTACTTCAACTGCGACCCCAGTTACCTTCATACTGCTGCTGACATACAGCTCCTGGGTAATATTAGCTTCTACACTCCCTGTACCCGTGACTTCCTTGATCAATGCCCCGTTTGCCGGGGTTTCATAAGTTACCTTAGGCAGTGTAAAGTTATTTATAGTTCTTGAAAAAAAAGTCAAAACAAACATTATTACAAGAAAAATAACCGTTGCTCTTCCTGTCAGCTTTTTTCTCTTGATATTTGCATCATCTAATACGCTCATACTCTGTGCCTACCTCCAATCCAATCTTCCATAATCTATGTTTCCAGTGATTATTAACTCAACCTTTAAGCCCTGAAAGCTGAATTCCTTGAACCAGGTAGTTCTCGCCATATAGGAAGATCAGCAGCATCGGCAGCATATATATGGTTGATGCGGCAAAAGCTATCCCCGTTTCACCACTATTTATGCTGGACAAGTATGTCGACAGCGGATGCATATTTATATCCTGAAGGAATATCAACGGCTGCTCCACCATATTCCAGTTGTCTATGAAGACCAGGATTGCAAGTGCTGCCAGCCCTGTCTTCGACATAGGCAGAATAATGCTGAAAAATATTCTGAGCTGGCTGGCTCCATCAACCTTTGCAGACTCTACATATGCATCCGGAATATACATCATGAACTGTCTCATCAGGAATACACCAAAGGTACCGAATATTCCGGGCAGTATGATGGACCAATAGCTCCCTACAAGCCCCAGCTCACTGGCCATGATATAGTTTGGAACCAGCGTGACCTGGAAGGGCATCATCATGATGATGATATATGTAAAGAACAGCTTATCACGGAAAATAAACTCCAGCTTCGCAAATGCATATGCAGCCATGGACGAGACCAGTATCTGCCCCAGTATTATCGGAACCACAATTATCAGCGAGTTCCAAAACTTAATCAGGAACTGTGTTCTCTTTATCAGAGCCGTGTAGTATTGTGTCAAAGTCACCATATCCGGTATCAACTTTACATTGGCATATTTCCCGGATAAGACACTTTCCTGCTCACCGCTGCTTGAGGTTACCATACTGTAGCTGGTTTCTATCTCCTGCTCACTCATGAAAGAATTGGTAACAGTCAGTATAAGAGGGAATAGGAACACGACAGCCATGGCAAGCAGCACAACTGACAGTACTACCTTTCTAAGTCTTCTCTTTATATGCTTGGTAGCCTGCATAACTTTATCAACCTCCTATCGTACTGCTGATTCTTCTTTGAATCATGAATAAAAACAGTACAAGTATGTAAATGACAACAGCCATGATAAATGCAGCTGATGTTAGCATCTGGTAATCCAGGGATGCAAATTTGTTGTTCATATAATGCTGCAGCATGTAAATGCTGTCATGAGGATATGCTCCGGAAATCAGATATACCTCCCTGAACACCTTGAAGGAATTGATTATAGACATTACGAATACGAAAAATGTAGTAGGTGTCAGATAAACCAGTGTGATATTTGTAAACTTGTGCCAATTGCTTGCTCCATCGATGTCGGCCGCTTCGTAATATTCCGGCGGTATATTTTGAAGGCCTGCGAGAAACAGTACCATATTATACCCGGTGTTCTTCCACAAATAGACTATTACGACCACAATCCTGGCAAGATCAGTCTTCATCCAGTCTACCGGTGATAATCCAAGGGATGAAATAACAGCATTGAGGGAGCCGTTAATATCAAACAATATCTGCCATACCAGAACAACCGATGCGACCGGAACCACCAGGGGTATGATAAAACCCATACGTATAATATTCCTGCCGTAAATCCTCCTGTTAAGCAGCAGAGCAAGCCCAAGAGAGAACAGAATATTGAGAGGAACTGCAATTGCTGTAAAAACCATGGTGTTATATCCGGCCTTTAAAAAAACAGCATTCCTCAAGAGATCGATATAGTTTGCCAGCCCAACGAAGCTGCCACCCACCGGACTGTCTACGAATGAATAATATAACCCGCCTACAAAGGGTACAAAGAAAAAGATCAAAAACCCGATAAGACTTGGTGCAAGAAAGAATAGTGCTGTTTTGTTATTATATTTTTTTTTCATCTCCGAGGTCCCCTTTCTGAAATTATGAAAGCCTATCAGATTCGATAACTTCATTCTACCGAAGAGTGATAGGCTTTCTTTAAATAATTTCTTATTGATTTCTTAAGTTTTCCTTATGAATGCCTTATTTTTTTAAGTGCTTCCCGTAAACCGTGGATGCATCAATGATATGATACTGCTCAGTCTGGCAATTACCTGTAGCTCCTGCGGTAACCAAAATATATCAGTTCTATTTGTCAGCCAAGCTGGCTAGACACAGCCTAACTTCACCAATATAGTCGGTTTTGCCTCCGAGGATTCTTGGAATTAATATTAATTCATGACCTATAAGCAATTTAACTTTACGTCCTTGCCGCAATGTAATACCCACCGGGCAGGCTATCTACAAATTTCAATAGTCTGTCTAATAGAAAGTACTGTTTACGTTTGCGGTAAGTGATTATTGTTCACCCGGCTTGGTAGTCATCAGCTTGTCCACTTCGACAGATTGCCTGAAAAAGGAAGGAGATTTTCGATATATCAGACGAAAACACAGGTTTTTTGTCAATAAGAAATTTTGAGATTCTGCTTTTTAAAAAACAAAAGCATTTCTTAAAAGGTCAGATCTCCCGCATTGGAAGATGCCAACTGGCATTGACGCCACCGGTATTGTCAATTGATCTACCATTCATGTATCCAGTTTCGGATGAACTGATATTCACACTCCTCCAGCGTTTCACTTGATGTGTTATTATAGCTAACTATAAACCCTCGTAGTTGTCCACAAATTGAAGGATGCATCGGAGAAAACGAATCAATGCTGGCACCCTTCTCAGGATGGGTTGGGAAAAAACATTTTCCGGTCTTTTAACAAAATAATCAATGCAAAAAGAAAGGCTAATACATCTGCAATGGGAAATGACATCCACACACCTTTCAATCCATATAAATGCGGGAGTGTTAAAACGATAGGAATAAGGAACAAAAGCTGTCTTGACATCGATAACATTAAAGATTTTTTAGCTTTTCCTAATGCTTGATAAAGACCTGCGGTTACCATTTGAAAGCCGATGATTGGTGCTAATAAGAAAATCAATCTTAAAGCATTCGTACCGTGTGCAATTACATGATCATCATTAGAGAAAATGTTCATCAATAATTCTGGAATTCCCATCAGCACAACCCAAACAATGGAGGCTATAATCGTTGATACGATTAACCCCAGTTTAACGGTTTGTGTAACTCTCCCCCGTAATTTTGCACCATAATTATAGCCGACGATCGGCTGCATTCCCTGCACAATCGCAGTAATAGGCAGATAGGCAAAAGACATAACCCGGTTAATAATACCAAAAACAGCAATTTGAATTTCACCGCCAAAAATCAACAGCATCCAGTTAACAGAAACTACCATCAAGCTGGAGGATGACATCATAATAAACGAAGGTAAGCCAATTAAAATAATCTCTTGAACAACTTTAAAATCCGGCAAAAACCCAATCCATTTTAATGTTAGGGAGCTTTTTTCATCTAAAAAATATTTCAAAAGCCATGTTGCAGCCGTTAATTGTGCGATGACAGTCGCTATAGCAGATCCTTTTATTCCCATTTCCAAACCAAAGATGAAAATAGGATCAAGGATCATATTAATAACTGCCGGTATAAGCATGGCCAGCATGGCAATCTTCGCATTACCTTCTGAACGAACAACGTTATTAGTAGCCATTGCAAAGGTTGCGAATACAGAACCCAATAAGATAATAGATAAGTAATCTTTAGCATAGGGTAAAATGTTATCAGTAGCACCAAATGTTCTCAATAATGGATCTAATAACAAAAATGCAGTGGCAGTCATAGGCATACTAAAGAATCCGGTCAGCCAAATTACGTGATTAAAAACCCTATTTGCTTCTCCTTCCGCCTTAGCTCCTAAGCGGCGTGAAATAATAGAAGCTCCGCCAATACCGAATGTACTGGCTAATGCACCCATAATCATTTGAATAGGAAAAGCAATGGATAAAGCTGCTACTCCTAATGTACCAACCCCTCTCGCTACAAAAATGGTATCAACAATGTTATATAAAGACATGGCAAACATAGTAATAAATGCTGGAACACATAAATTAATCATTAAATTAGATATTTTTTCTACTCCTAATCTTGTGCTTTGTTGCTCCATAGGTTACCTTCTTTCTAATTCGTTAAAATAATCAACTGCATTATCCACTACTCTTATATGGTATCAGTAATGATAAACAGCATCGCCCCCGGGAGGTATTTTTTTGGCCTGTTGCGGTAATTCCGGAATTGATAGGGACAGAGACGATTTGTATTCGTTACCGACACGGTCAAGGGCGTTTGACTTTTGCCTAAAAAAGAACAAGCCCCGGGCATAGGGCTTGTGTGTATATCCAGTGTTTTTCTCAAAGAGGATCATTTTTTTTCTGGCGGGCGAACCACATTATTCTGGACATCCGTCAGGAATTGCATGATTTCGTCCTGATATAGACTCACATTAGTTTTGTATGTGATTATTTGCACAATCAAGCACACCTCTTTTAGGTATGAAATTTTTCTCTGAACGGGTTAAGATATTTAAAAGCGAAAATGTCCCGGGGTTACGCCATATTTTTTCCTGAATACCGTTGCAAAGTGACTGGGATTAGAATAACCTACTTCATTGGCTATTTCATTTATATTCAATTCATGATTTTCAAGTAGTAACCTTGCTTTTTCCATTCGGATATCTCTTAGATATCCGAAAACTGTGGTTCCGAAAATTTCTTTAAACCCAACTTTTAATTTATATGTATTTAATCCTACCATTTTTGACAGTTCTAATATGGACGGTGGATTTTCCATATTCTCAATCATTATTTTCTTAACCAAATACATTTTACTGAGATCACTTTTGTTTAACTTTATTTTACATGTAGTATCTTTATGTTTAATAATTTCATTTTCAAGTGTTAGCGCCACTATTTCCATCGCTTTGCTTTCTAAATATACCAATCTTAATAAGCTGCTCATACTATTCTCTTTCATTTGGATGAAAGGAACCTGCAAAATAGGATTTATCTTTTGGGGTATCATCAAATGATTACTTAACTTATTATCAATATTTATAAAATCACCTATTTCATCATCCCAATCTTCATCGGCACACAATGCCTTTGATAATGGTTGGGAAGTACAAATAGAAATATATCTGTAATGTTTATTGCTTAGATATTCAAGCCATCCCTCCACATAGTTAGAAAAAGTGATATTCGCCTCACCATTCCGCATCTTCATTATAGAGTTCATTTCATTATTGAAAAACATCAAATCACCTGATATCATGTAAACCACTTCAAATAGCGGCTGCTTTAACTTGTAATGTAATCTTAAATTATTATGGAATATAACATCCACCATATTTACTTCAATACCATTTCCCAGCATTATCCTGTTAAAGCGGCCCTCACCATATTTGTCTGTAACTGCGTAATGATATTCCCTAGCAGCTTTTTCTTCGGAAAAACCACATTTTTTTGTAATCAAATCAGGAAAATCCTTATGGTTTATATGTATAGCCTCATCCATATAATTCACCCACGTCCCGGTAGTAAGATATTTTATTAAATCGTAACCGTTTTTAAGAAGAAGTCAATCAAATTGTCGATTTCGGGTTCCTGCTGTTTTTCTTTCCTGACCACCATAGAAATCTCGCATTTAATACAACTGCTCCGCAAAGCGGACCTCTTTTAGCAAGTTAAGATTCAATTCCGTGGTGATAGCCCAGTGGGAAAGAATGACAGCCCCGATTTCAGCGCTTCCTTTTATCAAGAGGCTTCTTGGCATTTTGGGGTATGAACCAGGCCCCGGATTTTTTCAGCGAACCCGGAATCCTGTTCTGAACGCATAATATCTGTACCCGCCTTGCCGTAATACCCCATTTTGCAGCTGCTTCCTGAACAGTCATATATTCAAACATATAATGCCTCCCAAAATATTTATCGACTGAAAAGCATTTTCTATTTATATTTTATTCGTTATTTCGAATATAATCAATGGTTTTATGTCTTCTCCCGTTATTCCGTCAGAAGCACCACCGTGTTTTTATTTTTTGCTTTATATAGTGCCCTGTCGGTTATGGACATAATTTCTTTTGCCTTTGCAGAGCTTTCGCATTGACGAAATTGTGATTTGATAGGATAATTATCGCGAATGTGTATGTTTAAACCTGTTCCGCTTTTCTTCCACAGGTATTGGGCCTAATGCAATCTCTTTATAATTTGCCGTACCTTTGCTCTGGTAGGGAACAATCCCTTTTTCTGCCATAGAAGTATAGCCTGTTCCACCTATAATAATGTGGTCTAGAACTTTCATCTCAAGAGGATGAAAAACTTCCTTTTCACTTGCTAATCCGTCATTTGTTGCAAAAACTTTGGTAACATCAATTTTTAAATCAGAAAGGTCAAACTCTTTTGGATGAGTTGTACCGATTAATATTAAGCTATCTACAAGTTTACTTTCGTCCTTAACAAATTCTGCTGCTAATGCACCTCCACGTGAATGTCCTGCCATAACCCAATGATTTATTTCATCATCATTTTGAATTAACTCCTTGCTTCGGAAAAACAATTCTTGTTTTTGGGAATTTGAAAATGCTATTCTTAATGGTAGCTTTACAATTATTACCTTATACCCGTTGTCTGTAATTTTTCTTGCCATAGGTACATATGCTTTGGGGTCAACAAATCCGCCTGGATAGAAAATCAAAGCAGAATCTTTTACACTTTTTAGTGGTATAAATTCTATCTTATATGAATCATTTACAACTTTGACACTATCACTGCTTTGCAATAAAGTCTTATCTACTCCTTTAGCTTGAAACGAAATGATCAGTACGATAGTAAAGGAAAGCCCACATATAATCCAAATGATCCTTAATATTTTTCGAATATTTTTCATATTATTCTTCATCCTACTCCCTTTAGCAAATTATTTAAAAGAGATGGAGTACATATTTTAGAAATAAATAGATTCCCAATATTGCAAAGACAATAATTGTACCAATAGCTTTTCCTGCAAAAAATCTTCTCACACTTTCATCCCCTTTCGAATTAAACTTGAATATCAGTATTCCCATAATAACAATACTTAGGGCGATAATTATTGTCGGCATGAAGTTTGAAGATGTGCTTTTGTTTAATACCATGCCAATAAAAGTTCCTAGAAATAATAATGCTGACGTGGTAAGAAAGAGTTTTTTCTTGATTGAAGACAATACTCTTTTATCGTCAATTTCTTTTTGTATTGGCAACGCGTAATTTTCAAACTCAAGCTTACAGCTTTCACAGCTTTTTAGATGCTCCAAAACCAAGTTAATACTATCCTCGCTTGCAACATTATCTTTCACAAGCGGTATTAAATCCAATATTATATCACAGGGTACGTTCAAATCAATTCCTCCCTTTCCAAAACAGATTTAAGCCATTTTTTTATTCTAAAATCTATTACTCTTGCCGAGTTTTCCGAAATACCTATTTTCTCTGATATTTTATAGTAACTTATCCCATTTATACGCATACTGATTATTTTTTGTGTTCGCTCATCTTTGGTTTTTAGCAGTTCATAGACTTTATCAGCTATTTGCTTTGTTATAACACTATCAAAGGTGCTGTCTGTAACATATACATCTAATAGATCACTATATTCCACCATAGGTTTATCTTTACGCAGATTTTGCAACCATAGATGGCGAGCAATCCCAAATAACCACGTCTTAATTGATGAATTGCCTTTAAAATTACCGACAGAGAATATCGCCTTAACAAAGGTTTCTGAGAGTAGATCTTCCGAAAGGGTAGGATCATGGGTAAGGCTTAACAAATAATTATAGATATCTTGCTTATATT
>Ga0209643_1002271_pt1 | contig 13042 bp, 14 predicted proteins | sample AutmiccBRH37_all_FD_187383 | JGI IMG/M metagenome (GOLD analysis project Ga0209643, IMG submission 187383) | Deep subsurface microbial communities from Mt. Terri, Switzerland - Autotrophic microbial communities BRH/37_all (SPAdes) (version 2) | ecosystem: Environmental > Aquatic > Deep... | reverse complement strand
GGCCAGGGAAGCCTTTGCCCATACCGCGTCTTACGATACCGCCATAGCGTCATACCTGGAAGGAATAACAGGTGGCGAACAATTTCCGGGCGTTTTCAATAAGCCCTTCAATCTGGTCCAGGTGCTCAGGTACGGTGAAAATCCGCACCAGAAGGCTGCTTTTTACCGGGACCCCGCACCGGTGGGGGCATCGGTGGGATCTGCCAGGCAATTGGCGGGAAAAGAGCTATCCTATAACAACATTCTTGACCTGAATGCGGCTCTGGAGCTGGTCAGAGAGTTTTCAGACCCGGCGGCTGTGATAATTAAGCACAATAATCCCTGCGGCGCGGCCTGCGCTGAAAATATAAGCGAAGCCTACAGTCTGGCCTATGAAGGTGATCCGGTATCGGCCTATGGAGGAATCGTTGCATGCAACCGCGAAGTTACCAGTGATGCAGCCCTGCAAATGGCTGAAATATTCCTGGAGGCCGTGATAGCGCCTTCCTTCAGCCCAGAGGCCATGGAAATACTGTGTAAACGTTCCGGACTGCGGGTGCTGGAAACAGGCAGCCTTTACGGGAAGTCAGAGGGCAGCCTTGACCTCAGAAAGGTTAACGGGGGCCTTCTGATACAGGAGGCCGACCATAAACTGCTGGATCGTGACCACCTTGAGCCTGTGACCCCGGTAAAGCCTGATCAGTCAGACCTGGAAGAACTGATATTTGCCATGACGGTGGTAAAGCATGTTAAGTCAAACGCCATAGTGGTCACCAGAAACCGCCAGCTTATAGGTGTTGGTGCCGGACAGATGAACCGGGTGGGGTCTGCGGGAATAGCTTTAAACCAGGCTGGAAACCGAGCCATGGGTGCATTCCTGGCCTCGGACGCCTTCTTCCCCTTTGCCGATACCGTAGAGCTTGCGGCCAAAGCGGGGATCAAGGCTATTATACAGCCGGGCGGCTCAGTCAGGGATGAGGAGTCGGTAAAATCCGCGAAAGAGCACGGCATAATAATGGTAACCACCGGATACAGGCATTTTAGACATTAGGGGTTATTGGTTATTGGTTATTGGTTATTGGTAATAAGTAATAGTAATCACCAGGAATTCCTGCATGCAATTAATATTACCTATTACTTATAACTTACAACCTACAACTTACAACCTATCCATATTGCGGAGGTTTTTATTACATGAAAGTTCTGGTGGTAGGTGGCGGAGGGCGGGAGCATGCCCTTTGCTGGAAGCTGAAACAAAGTCCCAGGGTGACAAAAATATACTGTGCTCCGGGTAACGCAGGTATTGCCGGAGTCGCGGACTGCGTTAAAATAGATGCCTCGGATATAAAGGGACTGGTGGATTTTGCCCTGAGTCAAAAGATAGATCTAACCATAGTGGGACCGGAGGACCCCCTTAACAGGGGCTTGGTGGACGCCATGGAGGAACAGGGACTGAGAGCTTTCGGGCCTAAGGCCTCTGCGGCGGCCCTGGAGGGAAGCAAGGTGCTGGCCAAGGACATAATGGCCAAATATGGCATTCCCACTGCGGCATATGCCTCCTTTGACAGCCTGTCGGAAGCTGAGAAATACATAATGGATCTAAAATCTCCCTGTGTGGTTAAGGCCGACGGCCTGGCCGCCGGCAAGGGGGTAATAGTGGCCATGTCACAGGATCAGGCCCTGGATGCCGTAAGGCAGATCATGGATCAAAAGGCCTTCGGCAGTGCCGGTGACCGGGTGGTGGTGGAGGAAATGCTTATCGGAGAAGAATTAAGCGTTCTGGCCTTCACCGACGGGGAAACCGTCATTCCCATGATGCCGGCCCAGGACCACAAGCAGGTTTATGACGGAGACACTGGGCCAAACACAGGAGGCATGGGAGCCTATACCCCGGCGCCCGTATGTACAGAAGAAATATACAACTATACCCTGGAAAAGGTGCTTTACCCGACCGTAAGGGCCATGGCTTTAGAGGGAAGGCACTACAAGGGGGTAATTTACGCCGGATTGATGATTACCGGGCAGGGCCCCAAAGTACTGGAATTCAATACCCGCTTCGGGGATCCCGAAGCACAGCCTGTTCTGACGCTGCTGAAGACCGACCTTGTGGATATAATGGAGGCTGTGATAGACGGCAGGCTGAAGGATATAAAAGTGGAATGGCAAAAAGGAGCCTCGGTATGTGTGGTAATGGCCTCGGGAGGATACCCCGGAGATTACCCCAAAGGTCACCAAATACAGGGCCTTGACAATACTCCGCCGGAAGTTATCGTTTTCCACTCCGGCACATCCCTGAAAGACGGCAAGACGGTAACTTCCGGCGGAAGGGTGCTGGGGGTAACCGCCACAGGGGAGGATATCCCCACAGCCATTGCTTTGGCCTACAGGGGAGTGGAAGCCATCAGCTTTGAGGGAATGCAATTCCGCGGAGATATTGGGCAAAAGGCTCTAAAGAGATAATCACTGACAGGTAAACCCGGCGTGTATTGGGACTGTTGAAAAATTACTTTTTAAACATTGAGACGTCTGAGAACCCAAGAAATTTAAGGGTTTAATAGACGCCTTTTTATTTATAACCTCTGTTTAGGGTATTTACATTGCAGATGAAGTTTTTCAACACTCAGTAATGAATCTTTAAATAATTAAGTCTTATAGGGGTACTGCCAACAATTTAACAAAAATATAAGCTAAGACATTTTTTGCGGGACGGGGTCCTTTTTATTATTTTAACGGAAAAATAAATAAAAATAACCTTTTTTTAACCTTATCTATATTGTTTATTAACACAGAAAATGTATTCTCATATAAACAAACTATTAATAAAGGAGTGTAGTAAGATGATTAAAAAGAGGTGGACTCTGGCACTGGCACTTATAGTGGCTCTTATTATTGCAACAGCCGGATGTGGCGGTAAGGCCGAAAAAAAGGAAGAAGGCTCAAAAAGTGGCAAGACCAGTATAACAATCGCGGGATCAACCTCGGTACAACCCCTTTCTGATGAACTGGTAAAGGCATACACCCAGAAAAACCCCAACGTGACTATCAACGTACAGGGCGGCGGCTCTTCTCAGGGTATTAAGGCGGCTGTTGAAGGGATCGCTCAGATAGGAGCAAGCTCCAGGGAACTAAAAGAATCTGAAAAAACTAACATAAAGGAAACAATCATCGCCCTGGACGGCATCGCAATAGCGGTACACCCAAAAAACAACAAAGTTACCAACCTTTCTATAGAGCAGGTCAAGAGGATTTTCAGCGGTACAATAACGAACTGGAAAGAGGTGGGCGGAGTCGACGCAACCATAAGCGTGGTAACCCGTGAGGCCGGTTCTGGCACTCGTGGAGCGTTTGAAGAAATTGTTATGCATGATGCCAAGATCACCGATAAGGCCATAACCCAGGCCTCAAATGGAGCTATCAGGACCACAGTGGCCGGAGATGAGAAATCAATCGGTTACCTGTCTCTTGGTTTTATCAGTGCTGATGTTAAAGGAATAAAAGTTGATACCGTAGAGCCCACCGTAGAAAATGTAAAGAATAATACGTATAAGGTTAAAAGGCCTTTCCTGTATCTGACCAAGGGTGACCCAACCGGAGAGATCAAGTCATTCATAGACTTTGTGCTTAGCCCTGCCGGGCAGGAGGTCGTGGGTAAACACTACATTAAGGTAAGATAACCAAATTTTAAACATCTAAATCTGAGCCGGAATGTCATAAAAGGCAGGTCGGCTTTTTGAATACAAACTGTATAGTGCTTCTTAATACCTAATTAACAAAGGATTAACCTTGCATTAACTTCTCTGTAGCAAGAAGTTTACTTTTCCGATATAAATTAATGCTAATAGATGCTAATCAGATGACAGGGTGTATAAAACATGAAACGCTTCCAGGAAAAATCAATTGAAAAAATTCTTCTTTTAAGTGCCGTCACAGCCATTTTTATTGTTCTGTTGATATTTGTTTTTATCTTTGTAGAAGGTTTTCCCGTGATCAAAAAATATGGGTTGACGCACTTTATCACAGGCAAGTTCTGGCACCCGAATGATTCCGCATTTGGCCTCCTTCCCATGATAATTGGGTCAATATATGTGACTATCGGGTCTTTAATACTGGGAGTTCCACTCGGGATAGGATGTGCAATATTTCTTGCTGAAATGGCGCCGAAAAAGCTTGTTCTGGTCATCCGGCCCGCTATTGAATTGCTGGCGGGCATACCTTCGGTGGTTTACGGATTTTACGGGCTGGTGGTGCTGGTACCTTTGATCAGGGAGATATTTGGCGGCAGAGGATTCAGTGTGCTGGCAGGGTCCATTGTATTGGCCATAATGATACTGCCGACAATAATAAATATCTCCGAGGATTCAATCAGGGCAGTCCCCCGTGAATTTAAGGAAGGTTCTTTTGCACTTGGAGCCACACATTGGCAGACAATAAAATATGTGATGCTGCCCACTGCCAGGTCGGGGATTATAACCGCTGTAGTGCTAGGCATGGGTAGGGCTATAGGTGAAACCATGGCCATCATTCTGGTAACCGGTAATGTTGCCGTAGCGCCAACGTCCATTCTGGAACCTGTCAGGACTCTAACTGCTAATATCGCAATAGAAATGGGATATGCCGCCGGGGACCACTCCAGTGCACTCTTTGCCACAGGAATTGTACTTTTTGTTTTCATTATGATACTTAACAGCCTGGCTGTCTTTGTCCCAAAAAAGGTTGGTGACTAAAATGTATAGAGCCCTAAAAATTGAAGAGACAGTTGCAAAGCTTTTCCTATGGATTTCGGTCATTGTTACCCTGCTGAGCCTATTCGCCATTATGTGCCACATACTAAAGGAGGGAATAGGTGTTATCAGTTGGGAATTCCTTACTGAGTACCCGGAAGATATGGGTCGGGGAGGCGGTATCTTTCCTTCAATAATCGGTACCCTTTATTTAATTACTGTTGCATTGATTTTTGCGGCCCCGGTGGGAATACTTGCAGCAATCCATCTTACTGAATACACCAAAAAAGGAATACTGGTAAATACTATTCGTTTTGCCACCGAAGCCCTTGCGGGAATACCATCGATAATATTCGGCCTTTTTGGTTTCGCCTTCCTGGTTATCTTTATGGGTTTCCGCTGGTCCATACTTTCAGGCGGTATCACTCTTGCCATTATGATACTACCTACAATAATAAGAACAACTGAAGAAGCAATTAGAAGCGTCCCTCTTATGTACAGAGAGGGCAGTCTTGCACTGGGAGCAACAAAATGGCAGACCGTGTATAAAATTGTCATACCTGCGGCATTACCTGGAATAGTAACAGGAATAATACTTGGAATTGGACGGTCAGTGGGGGAGACTGCAGCGGTACTATTAACAGCCGGTAGTTCACTTAACCTTCCAACGTCAATTATGGACCCTGCCAGATCACTTTCAATACACCTATTCACACTGGCATCTGAGGGTATTTCCTTTAAAAATGCATATGGAACAGCAACCGTTCTAATCATTTTAATTATGATAATTAACTTCACCGCCAACTTTCTAATGAAAAAAATGACGGCCCGAACTCATTCTTATTAGTTTATTAGTATCTCGGGAGTGTAAAAACCATGAAAAGAACCCGGGTGGTAGATATAATAAAGAGTTTTTTTACTGGAGTAACCTGGTATCTTCTAGTTATGCACCTTAGTTTATTTTTCATTTTTACCGTACTTCTTCTTCTGGTAAATGAAAAAACTCTCTTGTGGGCTAGCGCAGAGGTAATAACAGCGCTTTTGCTGGCAGTATTTTTTGCAGTAATGTACAAGCTAATTGCTAAACCTCTCAAAGAGATAAACAAGGCGGCCCGGATAATGTTAAGCGAGATCCCGGGATCATGGCGGAGCAGGCCTTGGGTTGTCAATATTAAAACATATTATTTTAGCGCACGGCGGGAAAACAATGATCGAAAGTAAAGAAGGTGAAGGAAGCATATTTTCTTTTTCACTGCCTGTCGAACAGAATATTAATAAATTGGTGTATGTTCAGTTAGGAGGAGCACTTTTGGGTAATTGCAAGATTTATACAAAAGAATTAAATCTATTTTATAAGGACTTTCAGGCATTGAAAAATATAAATATCGAAGTGCCAGCCAACAAAATCACGGCTTTAATAGGCCCGTCGGGGTGTGGAAAGTCCACCTTTTTAAGGACCTTAAACAGGATGAACGATCTTTATGAAGGTGTCCGGGTGGAAGGAACAGCCTGCCTTGATGGCCAGAATATCTATGACAGCAAAATTGACGTGGTGAATTTAAGAAAAAGAGTGGGAATGGTTTTTCAAAAACCTAACCCATTCCCAATGTCCATATATGACAACGTTGCCTACGGGCCGAGGATTCACGGAAATAAAAACAAACAGCAGTTGGACGAAATAGTAGAAATGAGCCTGTACAGCGCCGCCCTCCTGGATGAGGTAAAGGACAGGCTGCACAAGCCGGCCCTGGGTTTGTCCGGAGGTCAGCAGCAGCGTCTTTGCATAGCACGCCTTCTGGCAGTTGAGCCGGATGTTGTCTTAATGGATGAGCCCAGTTCGGCCCTAGACCCTCTTTCAACGCTAAAAATAGAAGAACTGATTCAGGTATTAAAACAAGAGTACACAATTATAATTGTTACGCATAATATGCAGCAAGCCGCCCGGGCTTCGGATTTCACAGCATATTTCCTGCTGGGAGAGCTTATTGAACAAGGTATAACAGTTGATATTTTTACCACGCCCAGAGATAAACGCACTGAGGATTACATCACCGGACGTTTTGGTTAAGAGCAATATGACAATTAAGGGGGAACTGTTATAATGACATCAAGATACACATATGACAAAGGTCTGAGAGAGATCCGGCAGGGTATTTTAAGAATGGGCGCTCTTGTTGAGCAGTCAGTATACGATTCGGTACATTCCCTTTTGAACCTGGATACAGCCACTGCTTCCCGGGTAATCATGGGTGATGATGCAATTGATAAATTGTATTTAGAGATAGAAGATAAATGTATTAAGCTTGTAGCCACTCAGCAGCCCATTGCCAAAGACCTCCGGATAATAATGACTGGAATAAAGATACTGATAAATCTTGAGCGCATGGCAGACTATACGGTTGATATTGCCCGGGCTACCATGGAACTAAGCCAATACCCCATTAATGTCAGACCACTTCAGTACATTCAAAAAATGGGCAGTATAGTCCATAAAATGGTAAAAGATGGGCTGGATTCATACGTACACAGCGATGTTGAAAAAGCCGGGATAATGTGCCAGATGGATGACCAGGTAGACCACCTCTTTTCGGGGGCCTTTAAAGAACATCTAGAGTTTATTCAGGGAGATCCCAGCATCGCAGTCCAATCCACCTATTCTCTTTTTGTCGGACGCTATCTTGAAAGGATAGCCGACCATGCCACAAACATAGGCGAGGAAGTAATTTATATCGCAACCGGTGAGAGAAAGGAACTGAACTAAAAATTTTCGGTATTATCCCCTTACGCACGATATGAAGGCGTCGAAAAAAGACCTCTTGCGGGAGGTCTTAGAGACACAAGATAATAAAATCGTTAAATAAGGTTAAATATGTATTATGTGTTAATGTAAGAAATAACCTATATATATGTGGAGGCTAATTTTTCTCTATAAGTCGGTAACCATATCCTCTGACAGTCTCTATATATTCAGGATTTGACGGGTCTTTTTCTATCTTTTGTCTAAGGTATCTTATGTGTACATCTACCGTCCTGGTTTCTTTTAAATCACTATAACCCCAGATCTTTTCCAATAGTAGATCCCTTGTAAGAATTCTCCCCGCATTGGAAGCCAGCACCTCTAGAAGTTCAAATTCTTTGGGTGGCAAATTTAATATTTCACCATTTACCTCAACCTCGTACATTTCTGGCCTTATCAAAATGTCCCCGATTCTTATTTCCTTCCTGGCGGTCTCAATCCTGCCCGTTACATATTCCTTTCGGCGAAGACATGCTTTAACCCTGGAAACTAATTCACGGGGGCTGAAAGTCTTGGTAACATAGTCATCAGCTCCCATTTCAAGTCCCAGGATTCTGTCTATTTCTTCACTCCTTGCACTTAAAAAAATAATGGGAATCCCGGAAGTTTTTTTATCTGCCTTCAGCAACCGGCATGTTTCAAGCCCATCCTTTCCAGGCAGCATTACATCAAGTATTATTACGTCAGGAGTATTTTTAATAGCCATGGTAAATCCAGACGGGCCGTCATGGGCCGTAACGACATGATAGTTTTCTTTTTCGAGATTATGCTTTATCAGGTGAACGATGTTTTCCTCGTCATCCACCACCAGAATGTTTGGCATTGTATACCCCTCCATAACTCCAATATATTATATAGTTGTTAAGCGTAATTAAAAAATATTAAGAGTGGATTACTTTTCTTTAAGATTATGTTAAATGTTCATGCAGCTTGACTATATCTGCCGTCAAAGACTTGGGCCAGCCATGGTTTGTTATCTGCACACGCCAGCATCTCCCTCGGGGTCCTGGGCAAAAAAATCCATTTCAAGAAAGTTCCCGCCCCTGCCGACCTGGCACGGGTGACTTATAGATTAAGCAGATATGTGATGTGGAATAATCTGGCTTAGGGTAAAAGAATCAGTTTATAAGCTGGTAAAATGTGTCTTAGCTTATACTTTCGTTAAATTGTTGGCGGTACCCCTTCTATTACAAATTAAACAACTTAAATTCAGCAAGTGAAGGCTTGTATAAATAGGATTAATGGGATAAAATAATATCATCTATATACATGCTGCACATAGGTGTCTTTATGCCTGCAAAGTTGGGAGTGATGAATTACTCTAAAATTGAAATTTAAAAAAGGAGTTGATTTAATGCATTTTCCGATCTCCGGCGTCGATGTTAATCCTTTAATACCCCCGCTGGTGGCTTTTTTGGTATCAATGCTCACAGCCCCGGCGGGCGTGTCAGGCGCGTTTTTGCTGTTACCTTTTCAGGTTAGCGTGCTTCAATATACAAGCCCTTCAGTTAGCCCGACAAATTTAATCTATAATATTGTCGCTATTCCGGGCGGGCTGTACAGATTTATTAAAGAAGGGCGCATGGCCTGGCCCCTGACATGGGTTGTTATTGTCGGGACACTGCCGGGAGTTTTTGTCGGGTCCTGGGTAAGAATAAAGTACCTGCCCGACCCCCGGGCTTTTCAATTATTTATGGGCGCGGTGCTGCTATACCTGGGGCTAAAGTTGGTGTCTGAGTTCACCAGCGGGTCTAAAAACAAAAAAAACCAGAACAAGGCCCTGGAACAAAAGTTTAAAGAAAGAGTAGAACAGTTAAAAGCTGAGAGTAGCAAAAAAATTGCCGCCGGACTCCCGGCTGATGCTATAGTAAAAACGAAAACATTTTCGATGAAAAAAATTGAATATGAATTCTGGGGGGAAACATATTCTTTTGGTACTGTTACTATCTTTGTGCTGGCGCTGGTGGTTGGATTAATTGGAGGGATTTATGGAATAGGTGGCGGTGCCATTATTGCCCCATTCTGCGTTTCGATCCTTGGGTTGCCGGTATATACCGTGGCCGGGGCGGCACTGGCCGGCACTTTCCTTACTTCAATAGCCGGGGTGGCATTCTATTCAATTCTGGCTGTAACTTCTATAGGCGCCACCACCAATGTGGCTCCGGACTGGGCGCTGGGGGCGTTATTTGGGGTTGGCGGACTTATGGGTACATACTGTGGGGCATACTTGCAGAAATATCTAAAAGAAAAGATTGTTAAAACTATAATGGCAGCTTTAATAATGTTCCTGGCCCTGCGTTACATTATCCAGTTCTTTATGTAAGTAAAAGGGCACGGGTTTTATGCCCGTGCCTGACAGTTTAATTGGAGATGGTCTAATGAAGGACGACAATTCCAAAATGGTATGCAATAGTTTAACATCTTCCATGGAAAAGCTTACTCAGCCGGCCATTTTGGTGCTATTGGCCCAGGACAGGGCCCATGGCTATGATTTGATACAAAAACTCAACCAGCTGGAATCCATTGATGGGGAGCTTGAAGCAGCCACAGTATACAGGACATTAAGACGGATGGAGCGGGAGGGATTAATTTCTTCCCAATGGGAACATGGCGAATTTGGTCCTGCCAGAAGACAGTACAGCCTGACAGCTGAAGGCTATAAGTCCCTTGAGGAATGGGTTAATATACTAAAAGCCCGCATAAATCAAATAGAAACCCTTATTTCACACCACGATAAAATAAAAGGTTAATCCAAACATGAAACTGGTGCAAAAGCTCACCGGGAGGTTTATACCTGATGGAAAAAAAAGAAAAGTTGAAAATACTGCATGCTGGAGCTTTAAGGAAGCCAATGAAAGAGTGTGTCCATTTGCTCTGGAAGGATTATCCTGACATAGAGGTTTCACTGGATTATGCCGGGTCAAGAGCCTGTGCCCATGCAATACTGGAAGGTCGGGACGTCGATGTTGTGGCACTGGCGGATCCCCATGTTTTTGAGGATCTTTTAGTACCTCAGCATGTTGATGTTTTTTTTGTATTCGCAACGGATAAGATGGTACTGGCCTACGATGAATTCTCGCAACACAGCAACATCATAGATAAATATAACTGGATGGAAGTATTGCTAAAAGATGATGTTACTTTTGCCAGGTCGGACCATAATCTTGATCCCTGCGGTTATAGGGCTCTTATGGTTTGGCAATTAGCCGAAAAAATTTATAACATTCCCGGTTTTTTTGAAGTACTGAACCGTAAATGCGGCCCGGAATACATTTACCCGAAATCCATAGATTTAGGGGGTGCATTGCTGGAAGGAAAGGTTGACTATGCCTTTGAATATCTATCTGTAACAAAACAACTGGGTTTTAAATATATAGATTTCCAGGATAAAATAAACCTATCTAATCCAGCACATGCGGATTTTTACTCGCAGGTAACTGTCACAGTATCTGGGAAGGAGGGGGGGATATCTCTGGTCAAGGGAACCCCTATAGAATTCGCGGTTGCCATACCAAAAAGGAGTACAAAGAAAGACCTTGCCAATTACTTTGTCGAAAAGATTACCAGCCTGGAAGGTGAAAAAGTTTTGGATGAATGTGGGCTAATCTCATGTTGATTTCAGACGTATTGGTTTTTCCATTTCATTTACCCGTAAATGAAAATTAGACTTATTTTTGATATAGGGCGCGCCGGAAGGTTTTCCGGGGTGTCTTTATGCTTTTTAATAGTTGAAATTAACAGCAAAATAGCTTAACATATGTTCATAATCAAAAAAGTAAATTAATGAATTAAAGGAGTGATAGTTTTGTTCAATATTGCCCTTTTTGTTTTCACATTGGCGGTACTGCTCTATTCTTATAAAAAAGACAGGCAGAAAACTAAGCAGGCTTTAAAGATTGCCTACAATTCCTTTCGCAATATACTACCCAGCATATTAGCTATACTCGGCTTGATAGGGCTTCTTCTGGCTTTGGTGCCCAAAGAATTTATTCAGAATTTATTCGGGAATAACAGCCCTATTGGTATACTAATTATTTCGGCTGTTGGATCTATTACGCTGATTCCGGCGTTTATAGCTTTTCCGCTGGCAGCCTCGCTGCTGCAGGCAGGGGCAAGTGTTATGGCTGTTTCCAGCTTTATAACAACTCTGTTGATGGTTGGAGTAATTACTGCTCCTATGGAAATTCACTATTTTGGAAGAAGGTTTACTATATTCCGAAATGCCTTGGGGCTACTAAGTGCTCTGATTATAGCCGTTATCATGGGGGTGGTTTTAAAGTGAAATTGCAGTGGAAACAATATTCTCTTTTTATATTAATTTTGGCTGTTGTCATATTACTACGGTGGCAGTTTCCGGTTATTGGACAGGTAGCTCTAAAAAATTCAGTTGATTATCTGATCCAAATGATTCTTTTTATTCCACCGATTTTTATATTGATCGGTCTTTTGGAGGTCTGGGTGCCACGTAAAATTGTTGAAAGTAACGTTGGACCGGACTCAGGGATCAGAGGTATAGTCATATCCATTCTGGTGGCCACCGCTGCGGCTGGGCCTCTTTATGTAGGCTTTCCGGTAGCTTACGCCCTGCTGAAAAAGGGATGTCGCCTGTCAAACGCCGTTATATTCCTGGGCACCTGGGCTACTATTAAACTCCCCATGCTGATGATGGAAATAAAATTCATGGGCTTACCTTTTGCCCTGACCCGATTGGCGCTAACAGTGCCTGCGATAATCGTTACAGGCTATCTTGTGGAATTTATTGCAGGTAAAGGAAAAGAACAGAAGAGTTCGGGGAAGATCTTGGCAGGGGGCAGTCGGAAGAATCAAGCTCTGGTGTAATAATTAAAGGAAATATGATTATCAAGGAAGAAAGTAATTACCATATGTAACATAAGCATAGTTATGTATTCATCGTATATAAATAGGTAGTTCAAATGAGGGATTATAGTGCACTATCAGTATATACCTTATTTATTGTTTAGTTTTTTTTCAGCTTTAGTGATTATATGTATATGCTGGTATGCCTGGAAAAACAGAAATGTTCGTGGGGCAGTCTATCTTTTTATTACTTTAGCTCTTGTCCTGGTTTGGATAATATCCCAAGCTTTAGAGTTTGCAGCCACCAATCTGCAAACCAAGATTTTCTGGGCTAATGTCCAGTACCTCCCCATCACGTTTGCTCCAGCGGCCTACCTGAGTATGGTCATTATTTATACAGGCCGCGAGTATTGGTTTAAGCACAGATGGTTTACTGTGCTTTTGATAAGTATCCCCGTAATTGTGAACATACTGTTTTGGACCAATGACTTCCATAGCCTTATGAGACAAAACATCTATCTGGACAATAGTGGTTCGTTTCCGGTGGTAGGAAAAAATTATGGTGTCTTATTCTGGCTGTTTGCTGTCTACAATACATTTGTTGCATTTATATCACTCATACTTCTAGGAGAGGGTTGCAAAAGGGCTGTTTTTTTTGCCGTTTGCAAACCATTATTTTTTAAAAACAATATTTAGAGGCGCCTATTAACTGCAAACGGCTAATTAT
>Ga0209643_1002268_pt1 | contig 13058 bp, 11 predicted proteins | sample AutmiccBRH37_all_FD_187383 | JGI IMG/M metagenome (GOLD analysis project Ga0209643, IMG submission 187383) | Deep subsurface microbial communities from Mt. Terri, Switzerland - Autotrophic microbial communities BRH/37_all (SPAdes) (version 2) | ecosystem: Environmental > Aquatic > Deep... | reverse complement strand
GCAACAGGCCGATCCGCTGCGCGACTTGAAAGCTGCGCGGCCCGGCCTGTTGCTCACACCGCGCTGAGAAGCGTAACAAACGCCGGGACTCGGGTCGCCGCTGGATGAAAACTCAGGGGCAGGTCAATAAGCATCCCACGGTCAGCGATGCCTTCTCAGCATATCTGGCGGGTAGTCCCGAGCTGATCGAGGTCTATCTCAAGGGTGCAAAGGCCGAGACGATCCTCTACGAAGTCGTCTGTGCTGGCGAAACCATTCAGGGTGCGACGCTCGTTGTTCCTGGTTCGCTCAGCGAGCTCCTGGTCGATCGTATCCAGAATGTGGACACCGGATATTTGGGCACATTCATGTCGTATCGCGCGAGCAGAGCGGTGAATGAGCTGCTGATCCTCCGTCGGCCGGACGTCCTCAAAGGGTTCAGCCATTTTACAGCGCCGATCAAAGAAGATGCCGACGCATCACTGCTATCGAAACTGCACCGGCAAAATATCCTCGCAGAAGAGCTCCGCTTGAACTTCGTCAAATCGGTGATGAGCAATCTTCTCGATGATGGCGATGCGAGCTTCTTAGAGGAGCCGTATCTGGAGGAGGTGCTCACGAACGCTGAGATGGAGGAAGTCCGGCGCATTACTCGTGATGAGATTTTTCCCAAGCTGGATGACTATGTAGAGAAGTTGAGGTCCTCGTGGGACCCCGAGTACCCACCGGACGAGCATTTCAATAAACTCGAAGAGTCCGTGGAGCGACTGTGCGACGCTTTAACGGTTGATGGCGAGTGCGACCAAACACCGATGGTTATGCTAGCTAGCGCGGTGAAACGTGCCATCCATCGAATGGAAGCTGAGTACCAAAGCCCGGCCTCACCGGATAGCGTCTCAGTGAAACCGAAGGTCAATTCCGAGCTGTCGGACAGTATCTTCCGGGACGTAGACGACTGAAGGGCAGAGTGGGCTAAGCGACTTTCGCAATTGGCGGTTCTTCCAATTTTTTACGAGCGACCGCTGTCGTTTCCACGCGCTTGGTGATGAGCTGCCGGTAGTTATCTATCACGTCGAGGTCGGCTTTCATCTCGTCTGGCTTGGGCGTTGGGACTTGCTTTCCTGCGGCCTGATCATGACCGGAGAATTCCGACACGCGCTTCATCGCGAAAAAGATGATCTTGAAGTCGTCGTCGTCGACGGTCACGCCGCGAAGGCTCTGGGTCATCACCCCTGAGCTGTAGCGCTCGACGACCTTGCCCAAGAGCAACTCCTCCACGAGGCGTTCCCAGGTCTCACGCAGCGCTGTGTAGAAATCCTTCGCGGCGTCACGATACGCCTCGGTGTTTTGGTCGGGCATGCCGGGAAGGCGAAAGCCACCCGGTCGTCCGAGAGCAAATGGAGTGCCGAGGTCATGGCGCTGGGCTTCTGCGTCTTGCCCTCGCTGATTTTCCGCGCGCAAGCGCGACTGGGCCTCAGCCCGACGCAACTGGCCGTGCTTCTTCAGCTGGCCGACTTCTGGTGGGATTCGGGCCGCAAGCCCTTCCCGAAGAAGGCTGATCTTGCTGAACGCCTGAATCTCAGCGATCGCCAGGTCCAGCGCCACATCGCGGACCTTGAGCTCGCCGGATTTGTGAAGCGTATCGAGCGCACCTATGGGCGCCGCGGCAAGATCTCGAACGAATATGATCTGTCGGGCCTCGTGGCGAAGCTGAAGGCGCTGGAGCCGCAATATCGGGAGGTCGCGGACGAGGCCAAGGCTCGCAAGAAGGCGGTGTCCAAGCCCGGCTATGATCCCAAGAAGATTAAGGCCAAGGGGGGCGGCGCGTGACGGCTGCTCTCAACAAGAAGGTGCTCTGCTTCATCGACGAGTATGGGACGGCGGGCGAAGCCGCGTTTGCTCTCGGTGCGGTGCTGGTGCACGCCCGGGATGCGGGGCGTGTCGATCGACGCTTCACGGGCCTGCTTGAGCCCAATGCCAACGAAATTCACGCCGTCAATCTGGACGACGGCTACCTGCAGGGGCTGTTGACCCGGTTCGGGGCTGAGGCCCCGGCGGATCGCCTGGTGATGATCAATCAGAAGATTGGCGCCCGCGCCGGCTCGGGCCCCATCATTTATGCCCAGGCTCTCGTTGAGACCGTCAAAATTGGTCTGAAGCGCTTCCAGAAGGATGTGCTCGGCCGAGAAACGATCGGGAACGTCGAAGTCATCGTTGATCACAACCATCACAACGACCACGACGATTTCCGACGGGAGATTGAACGGTCGCAGGGCCATGATGGCCGCTTCAAGGGCGTCAATCGCGTCGTGACGCTGGACTCCGCAGCCTCACGGTTGCTGCAGTTGGCCGATGTGGTGGCCTACGCGCGAAAATGGGTCGATGATGGATCCTACGGCGCTAAGGCGCTTCGCGATCAGTTTGGAATTCAAACGCCATAACGAAGAAGGGCCGCCCGAAGGCGGCCCTTAAAGAAGAGGAAGTCTGTGGTCGGCAACCGCAGCTTTTGGCCTTGGGTAACCACGGCGCTTGCCAAACACACGGCCGGACAAGTCGCCTGCAGGACTTCCTGCAAGGCGGAAGATAGCGATGCGGCCCTAACAATTCAAGAAGGGCATGAGACACCCGTGTCCAGTGGCTCCCGACTATAACTCACTGGCCATGGCGGTGGTTCAGTCGAGAATCTCACCGCGAGCGATGCGGATTTCGCGTTCGAGGAGCGGCGAGAAGCCAAAGGTTTCAATCGGCGCTGTCTGTAACCAGACGCGTGCTTGATCCACATCCAGGTCGCGACTGTCGGCTTTCGGGGTCAGGCGGACGGCCACGACGCGCGAGAGGTTCATCGCCATCAGACTCAGCGTCGTACGATCAGATGCGCCGAGTTCGAGATACAGCGAGATCGACGGCAGGCGTGAGAGCGCCTCCTCATGGCCCAGGTTGCGCACGACCTCGACCAGCACCGAACTGTAGCAACTGAACAGGCGCAGGCATTGATATCGAACCCTGTTCTCCACCAGTTTGAGAGTGTCCCGCACGACATCGCGGTCATCGTCTTCGGGGCGTTTTCGTCGTAGCTGGTTCTGGACGATCATCGGCAGGGGTCGGCCACGCATCCAGAACAGGCAGATCAGCGCGAGGAAGCGATGCGATCCGTTCGTCGACGGCAGACCCAGGATGATCTGATGACAGAGCTCCAGGATGTCACGATATGAGCCGTAGGCGTCACCGTGTCTGGGATGCAGCGGGATCAGTTTGAGGGCGGCGTCCTTGGAGACACTTCCCCGCTCCCACAGCGCTTCATAGAGATCCTGCTGTTTGTGGGGCGAGATATTCGGACTCCCTCGCAAGACGCTTGATGGGAGGGTGATGTCCTTGGCGGCCTTCGTGACGGCTTCGATCAGGCGCATGCCTGTTTCAAGGTCAGGATCGAAGCCGGGCACCCGAGCAAGGGTCTGCGCCAAGTCGCCATGAAGGCGGTCGTCGAGCAGTCGACCGAACACCGCCTCAAGCGCATCGTCATCCGTCCGATAGCCCGGCGCACGTTCGACCAAACCGATGAGGGCGTCGGTCCGCTGAAGAACACCGACATCGACAGCCGGTGTGATCGCCGCGTCGCGGGGCTTATCGAGCGGCTTCTGTCGCCAATTCTCGTAGTCGATGAGGAAGATGACCGGGTTGCCGAACTCGCTGCTGTCCTCTGTCCGCTTTATGGTTCAGGCGCCCTGCGCACCGGCATAAAGCCAAGCCTCCCACGTCCGCCCGAAGTCGCCGATCAAGCCATCTGCGAGCTTCTGAGCGCCGTCGAGGCTGCGATAGGGATCGACAGCGGAACAGATCGGTGAGCGTTCCGCCATCGCAGTCCGACGACGAAGACCGCGAGAGCCGGGTTCTTGGTCGGGCAATCCGCCGACTTCCTCGCCGCTGTCGAGATGTATTCGTCCTCCATCGATTCGCCGAAATGCCTTTGGAGCAGATCGCCGAACGCCTGGGCATCGAGAAGAGAGCGGCCGAAGCGCGTCTGGCGGAGGCACTGCTTCGGCTGAGCCGCGCCATCGACAAGGCGGGCGGTGCAGGGGCTTCTGAGCGCTCGAGAGGGTCTAGGGCAGGATAGGCTTTGCGCCAGCATTGTCTGACAAGCAGAGCCGTATTGACCCTCATTTTGGGGGGGGGGAGCAGCGCCGCCCGCCCGCTTCAACCCCGCTTCGCGCCCTGCGGGCTGCGGCAAGCGCCGCAGGCGTTGACCCGGTCAGCCGCCGCCGCTGAGGGCTGGGCGTGATCGATGGATCGATCCGCTTTGCGAGAAAGCGGCGGCCGTAGTTTTACGAGGGTGAGGTTCCGAATATGCGCGCAGTCCATGAGCGATCAGCTTGGCGGCCATGTACGTCCAGCCGTCATCAGAGCCGGAGGCGCGTCGGCGCCGGACTCCGCAAGTCCGGCGAGTTGACGTACAATCGGCTGTCCGCGTCACCGACACCTGGCCTGATGATCTCCCGATCACCCCGGCCGAACTCCAGGCGGTGGAGGCGTGGCTTGGCGAGGTGCTCGACGAGGTTCTGGGTCCGCGCCTCTGAGAGGAGCAGAACATGAGCCGCGAAGCCGTCATCACGGGCGTTCAGACCCGCGCCGCCCTCTATCTCCGCGTCTCGACCGGACGACAGGCCGTCAACGACCTCTCCATCCCTGACCAGCGCCGCCAGCTTGAAGCCTATTGCGAAGCCAAGGGCTGGGAAGCGACGGCGGACTATGTCGAGCCGGGCAACACCGCCACTGACGACCGACGCCCGTCGTTCCAGTCCATGATCGAGGCGGCCCTGACCAAGCCGCCCGCCTTCGACATGATCGTCGTGCACAGCTTCTCGCGCTTCTTCCGTGATCAGTTCCAGTTCGAGTTCTACGTCCGCAAGCTGGCGAAGAACGGGGTGCGTCTCGTCTCGATCACCCAGGAACTGGGTGACGACCCCATGAGCGTGATGATGCGCCAGATCATGACGCTCTTCGACGAGTATCAGTCTCGCGAGAACGCCAAGCACACCCTACGCGCTATGAAGGAGAATGCCCGCCAGGGCTTCTGGAACGGCGCCCGGCCGCCCATCGGCTACCGCATCGTCGCGGCCGAGCAGCGCGGGGCCAAGATCAAGAAGACCTTGGAGATTGATCCGCTCCAGGCCGAGACGGTCCGCACCATCTATCGCTGGGCGCTGACCGGAGACGGCGCGCAAGGACCGATGGGGCTGAAGACCATCGCAACCCGGCTGAACGAGCAGAACATCCGCACCCGCGACGGCGGACGGTGGGGAATCAGCGCTGTCCACCAGATCCTGACCCGCTCGACCTATATGGGCGAGCATCGGTTCAACACCCGCGACCACAAGACCAAGGCGCCGAAGCCTGAGGCGGAACACGCCATCATGGCCGTTCCGGCCATAGTGTCGAAGGCGGAACACGAGGCTGTTCGAGCGCGTCTCACCTCTCGGAATCCTAAGTGGACCCCGCCTCGCGTCTCCACCGGCCCAAACCTGCTGACGGGCATTTGCTTCTGCGGCGCCTGTGGCGGCGCCATGACTCTGAGGACGGGAAAGGGCAGCGCGGGCGGCCAGTACCGCTACTACGCCTGTTCGACCAAGGCCCGCATGGGCGAGGCAGGCTGCAAGGGCCTCGCCGTCCCGATGCACAAACTCGATGACGCCATCATTGACCACCTCGAATCTCGCTTGCTCGATCCGCATCGTCTAGCGGCGCTGATGGAACAGCTTTTAGATCGGCGGGAGGAATGGGCTGACCAACGGCGAGGCCACATAGCGGAGATGCGCAAGCGCGCCACTGAGGCCGAGGCCAAGCTCAATCGGCTCTACGAGGCTATCGAGAACGGTCTGCTGTCGCCGGACGACGCCTCGCTGAAGGATCGGGTCGCTGAACTCTCCGGCGTCCGCGATCAGGCCAGAGCAGACGCTGGGCGGATCAGCGCGTCCGTGGATCGGCTGGCGCCGACGATTACGCCGGACGCCCTAACCCGCTTCGCCAGCGCCGCACGGCGTAAGCTGCGGGATCGCACCAGCGGTTATCGGCGGGATCACCTCCGAGCTCTGACACAGCGGGTGGAGGTCATCAGCAAGACAGAGGCGCGCATCATCGGGTCACGAACCGAGCTTCTGCGGGCCTTAGCATCTAGCGATGGTGGAAGTTACGCCGTCGCTGGCGGAGTTCTCGGTTTTAAACCGAAGTGGCGCACCCGGAGCGATTCGAACGCCCGACCCCCAGATTCGTAGTCTGGTGCTCTATCCAGCTGAGCTACGGGTGCGGCTGCCTTGCGGCGAGGGCGGGTCTTTAGCGGTTGAAACGGGGGGACGCAAGCGGGTGAATGCAGTTTCTGTCGGGACGGTGGTTGGCGCGGTCGCCGGGAGGGCCTAGGTCGGAACAAGACGTCCCTTCCCGTTCGGAATTTCGCATGCGTTTCATCCGTCGCCGCCTTGCGGTCCTGCTCCTTCCCCTGGTCGCTCCCCTGGTCTTGGCAGGGTGTCAGACGGGCGGCGTGGCGGCGCCCGCGGGGGTTGAGGCTGGAGCGGCGCTTCAGACCTCCACGCCCGCGCGCGGACCCTTCGTGGCGGCGGCCAATCCGCTGGCGGTCGAGGCGGGGATGAAGGTGTTGCGGCGGGGCGGGTCGGCGGTGGACGCCGCCGTCGCTGTTCAGGCGGTGCTGGGTCTGGTGGAGCCCCAGTCTTCGGGTCTGGGCGGCGGGGCCTTCCTGATGAGCTATGAGGCGGCGACCGGGCGCGTCACCGCCTATGACGGGCGCGAGACGGCCCCGGCCTCGGCCACGCCGGAGCTCTTCTACGAGGACGGCAAGCCCCTCTCCTTCGTCGACGCCGTGCTGTCGGGGCGATCGACCGGCGCGCCCGGCGCGGTGGCCATGCTGGCCATGGCCCAGAAGGATCACGGCCGGTTGGCCTGGCGCGACCTGTTCGACGACGCCGAACGGCTGGCCCGCGACGGTTTCGTGGTCAGCCCGCGTATGGCCGGCATGATCAATGGCCCGGCGCCCCAGGCCCGGACCCGCTGGGCGACCGCCTATTTCACCCGGCCCGACGGGCGCCGCTATCAGGCCGGGGATGTGATGCGCAATCCCGCCTACGCTCGCACCGTGGCCGCCCTGGCGAACGAGGGTCCGGGTGCGATCTACGGCGGGCGGATCGGGCGCGAGATCGCGGCGACGGTGGCCGAGGCGCCGCATCCCGGCGGCCTGACCGAGGCGGACATCGCCGCCTATCGTCCGCTGCGCCGCGACGCCCTGTGCCGCCCCTATCGGATCTATGTCGTCTGCGTGCCGCCGCCGCCGTCCAGCGGCTTGGCCCTGCTGCAGTTCCTAGCCATGGCCGAAGTCACGCCGGACATCGGCCTGGGCCCCGACAGTCCGGCGGCCTGGGTGGCCTTCGGCCGGTTGCAACGATTGATGTACGCCGACCGCGATCGCTATGTCGGGGACGCGGACTTCGTCGGCGTGCCGATCGCCGGCCTGCTGGATCCCGACTATGTCGCCGCCCGCGCCGCCCTGGCGCCCCAGGTCAACGGTCCGGTCGCGGCCGGGGCCCCGACGGGATCGCCCCCGCGCGGCGAGGACCGGACGGCCGAGCCCGGCGGCACCTCGCACATGGTCATCGTCGATGCGGACGGAAACGCCGTCAGCATGACCACCACGGTCGAAAGCATCTTCGGCGACGGGCGAATGGTCGAGGGCTTCTTCCTCAACAACCAGCTGACCGATTTTTCCTTCACGCCGCTGCAGGACGGCCATCCGGCCGCCAATGCGGTGGCGGCGGGCAAGCGTCCGCGGTCGTCGATGACGCCCGTGCTGATCCTGGATGGCCAGGGCCGGTTGGTCGGGGCCATCGGCTCGCCCGGCGGGTCCAGCATCCTGGCCTATGTGGCCAAGGCCCTGGTCGGGATCATCGACTGGGATCTGACGGTGCAACAGGCCGTCGCCCTGCCCAATCTGGTGGTGCGGGGCCCGATGGTGGGGGCCGACACGGCCCTGATCGCGCCGGACATTCGCGTCGCCCTGGGCGCGGCAGGCATGAGCCTGCGGCCCAATACGACCGAGACCTCGGGCCTGCACGGGGCGATGTGGCGCGACGGACGCTGGGACGGCGGGGCGGACCCGAGACGGGAAGGCGTGGCGGTGTCGGAAGCCCCCTGACGGGACGAACCGCGCGCCCGGCCGATCAGCGGCGCGGCTTGATCGACAGCTGGAAGGCGATCAAGCCCTCGTCCACGTCGGTGTCGAGGCCGCTCATGCCGCGCAGCCCCTTGCCGGCGTCGATCTCGCGATAGACCAGCCCGACCGAGGTCTGGACGTCGCCCCGGCGATAGGCCACCCCGACTGAGGCGTCGCCAAGGAAAGCGCCCCGATCCTGGGTATAGCCGGAGCGGGCGTAATCGCCGTCGCGCGTGCGGGCGAAATTATAGCCGACCGCCCGACCGGATCCGGCGGCGTACAGATACCACCGCGCGCGCTCGCCGAACCGGGCGCTGCCGTCGGGGGCCAGACGTTCCAGGCCTTCGCCGATCTTCAGCGTGGCGCCGGCCTCGGCCGAGCCGCCCTCGGTGCCCAGACCGAAGCCGGCGTGGGGCGTCAGACTGACTTCGAGGCCGGAGGGCGTGCGTCCAACGGCGCCGCGGAAGCCGCGCACATAGCGCAGGTCATAGGCGTCGGCCTCCAGCTCGGCCCGGTCCACCGGCGTGACCGGCAGGGGCGAGCCGTCGGCGCGGCGCAGGCGGCCCGCGGTTTCCAGGGTCAGCCGGTCGGTGAAGGCGTTGCGGTCGATCCAGATGTCGCTGCGGGTGCTGGCCTCCAGACCCGAAACCTCGGCGGGCCCGAAGGCCGCCGGCATCTCGATCTCTGCGCCGAACCGGGCGTCAGGCACGACACGGAACCGGCCCTGCTCGTTCAGGCGCGCGGTCAGGGATTGGGCGGTCTGGGGCGTCTCGTAGAAGGCGTCGGGGGCCCAGGCCTGAGCGCGAGCGTCGGCTGCGCCAGCCATGGCCAGCACGCTCCCCAGTCCCACGATCCAAGCCGCAACGCGCATTCGGTCTCCCCACCGTCCGCAGAATCCCACCCTGCACCACGCAGAACAGGAGTCCAACAGACATTTTCACGACACTCTTTCGTCGCTTTTCAACGTCGCCCGGGACCGGGGGTTCCGAAAACCAGAAGGGCCCCGCTTTCGCGAGGCCCCTGCAAGATACTGACCGGCCCTATTGGCAGGCCAGACACTCGTCGTAATCGGTCTTGGGCATGGAGAAGAGGTCGGGCTGGTTCGGGTCGATGACCGCCTCGGCCTTGTCCTCGGCGCCGGCGAAGGCGGCGCGTTGCACCGACTTGGAGCGCAGGTAATACAGCGACTTCACGCCGCGCTCCCACGCCGACCAGTGCAGCATGTGCAGGTCCCACTTGTTGACGTCGCCGGGGATGAACAGGTTCAGCGACTGGGCCTGGCAGATTTCCGGCGCGCGGTCGGCGGCCAGCTCGACCACCCAGCGCTGGTCCAGTTCGAAGGCGGTCTTGAAAATCCCCTTCTCGTCCTCGTTCAGCGCGTCGATGTGCTGGACCGACCCCTCGTGCTCGAGGATCGAGCTCCACACAGCCTCGGTGTTGATCCCCTTCTCGTCGAGCAGACGCTCCAGATAGGGGTTCTTGACCGCGAACGAGCCCGACAGGGTCTTGTGGGTGTAGATATTGGCCGGGATCGGCTCGATGCCGGCGCTGGTGCCGCCGCAGATGATCGAGATCGAGGCGGTCGGGGCGATGGCCAGCTTGTGGCTGAACCGCTCCATGACGCCGCGTTCCTCGGCGTCCAGGCAGGGGCCCTTCTCCTCGGCAAGCAGGCGGCTGGCCTTGTCGGCCTCGCGGCGCAGGTGCTTGAACAGGCGCATGTTCCACGACTTGGCCATGGCGCTTTCGAAGGCGACCCCCTGGCCTTGCAGGAAGGAGTGGAAGCCCATCAGGCCCAGGCCGACCGAACGCTCGCGCTTGGCCGAATAGACGGCGGCGGCCATGGCGGGCGGGGCGCGGCGGATGAAGTCCTCCAGGACGTTGTCGAGGAAGCGCATCAGGTCTTCGACGAATTTCGGCTCCTCGCGCCATTCCAGGAAGGTCTCGGCGTTGACCGACGACAGGCAGCAGACGGCGGTCCGGTCCACGCCCAGGTGGTCGCGGCCGGTGTGCAGCATGATCTCGGCGCACAGGTTCGACTGTTTGACCTTCAGGCCCAGGTCGCGCTGGTGCGGCGCCATCTGGCGGTTCACCGTGTCGGAGAAGATCATGTAGGGCTCGCCGGTCTGCATCCGGATGTCGAGCAGCTTGGTCCACAGCGAGCGGGCGTCGACGGTCTTGATGACAGCGCCGTCCTTGGGCGACTTCAGGTCGAAGGTGGCGCCGGCCTTGACCGCCTCCATGAACTCGTCGGTGACGTTGACGCCGTGGTGCAGGTTCAGGGACTTGCGGTTGAAGTCGCCCGAGGGTTTGCGGATCTCGAGGAATTCCTCGATCTCGGGATGGTGGATGTCCAGATAGACGGCGGCCGAGCCGCGACGCAGCGACCCCTGGCTGATCGCCAGGGTCAGGCTGTCCATCACGCGGATGAAGGGAATGATGCCCGAGGTCTTGCCCGCGCCCTTGACCTTTTCGCCGATCGAACGGACGCCGCCCCAGTAGGTGCCGATGCCGCCGCCGTTCGAGGCCAGGGCGACATTCTCGTTCCAGACGTTCTGGATGCCGTCCAGGCTGTCGCCGACCGCGTTCAGGAAGCAGGAGATCGGCAGGCCGCGATCCGCCCCGCCGTTCGACAGGACCGGGGTCGCCGGCATGAACCACAGGCGGCTCATATAGTCATACAGGCGCTGGGCGTGTTCGGCGTCGTCCGAGAAGGCGGTCGAGACGCGGGCGAACATGTCCTGATAGCTCTCGCCCGCCAGCAGGTAGCGATCCTCCAGCGTCTTCTTGCCGAAATCGGTCAGAAGGGCGTCGCGCGAACGATCGACCTGCACCGATTTCACCACGGTCAGATGCGGCTTCTCGAGGGTCGCGTTCGTCACAACACCTTGGAATTCCGTCGTCTTCAAAGCCTCGCCGCCAGCCATGGTCAATCTGCGTCCTGAACAATAAACAGCCTAGAGCCACCTGCGCCGTAACCACATCATCTAGTGGGTTCTGCGCTCCCCGAGCCCACATATAGGGCGCACATGCCTAATAACCCGTCAACGGGCTTGACGGTCCCTTTGGAGGCGAATCGGTCGGACAAGTCCTTCACGCCTGGGGAAAAGCCCGGCAGCAAGCCAGCAAGGGTCCGATCCCCGTTCGCAGGCGCAAGATCACGAACGCGTGATCAAGACCCCATCCAAGCTTGGCCGTTTCGGGGTTCCGCAGCCGCGTGCGTATTCGTTCCGTTTTGATACGTATTCCGACGCCGGGCGATCCCGCTTCGACATCCGCCTCGACCAAAGTCTAGACCCGCCTCCGCCCCGGACACGGGATAGTGAGGCCAGACGCCGCCCCGATCGGAAAGAGGGCGGCGCCCAGACGAGAGCCACGCCATGGACCCTGCCGCCCTCTACGCCGAACGCCTGAAGACGCCCGACCAGGCCGCAGCCCTGATCCGTTCGGGCGCCAGGGTCGCCATGGGCCTGGGCGTGTCCCAGCCTCCAGCCCTGCTGAAGGCCCTGGCCGAGCGGGCGGAGCGGGGCGAGGTCGAGGAGGTGAACCTCTATTATCTGCTCAGCACCGCCATCGCCGCCGAGACGGTGCTCCGCTACGAACTGATGGACCGCATCCGCCCCTGGAGCCTGTTCCACAGCGCCGTCGAACGTCGGCTGGAACAGCGGGCGCACGAAGAGGGCCGGTCCAATCCCGTCCAGTTCATCCCCACCAGCTTCCAGCAGTCGCCCCGGTTGCTGTGCGACGAGGTCGGCGTCGACACCCTGATCTGCACCGTCTCGCCGATGGACGCGGACGGCTATTTTTCCTTCGGGACCAACACCGACTATTCCAAGCCGGTGTCGGAGACGGCGCGGACGATCCTGGTCGAGGTCAATCCGCACATGCCGCGCGTGTTCGGCGACTGCACCGTCCATGTGTCCAGGGTCGCCGGGATCGTCGAACACGCCGCCCCTCTTCTGGTCGTGCCCAAGGCCGCGCCCCAGCCGGCGGACCTGGCGATAGGGCGGATCATCGCCGACCTGGTCGAGGACGGCGCCACGCTGCAGATGGGGATCGGCGCCCTGCCCAACGCCGTCTGCGACGCCCTGAAGGATCATCGCCACCTCGGCGTCCATACCGAGATGCTGACGCCGGGCCTGGTCGAACTGATGCAGGCGGGGGTGGCGGATCATGCCCGCAAGACCCTGCATCCTGGCGTCGGCGTCTTCGCCTTCTCCATGGGCGATCAGAACACCTATGACTTCCTGGACGGCAATCGCGGCATGGAGGCCCATCCGGTCTCCTATGTGAACGATCCGGCCGTGATCGCGCGCAATGCGAAGATGATCTCGGTCAACGCCACGCTTCAGATCGACCTGACCGGGGCCTGTTGTTCGGAGTTCCTGAACGGCCGGCAGTTCACCGCCGCCGGCGGCCAACTGGACTTCGTGCGCGGCGCCTATGGATCGGACGGCGGCCGGTCGATCATCGCCTGCCACGCCACGGCCGCCAAGGGGACCTGTTCGCGCATCGTGGCCCGGCTGGACGGACCGGTCACTACCCCGCGCAACGACACCCATATCGTCGCCACCGAACACGGCTGGACCAACCTGAAGGGCAAGTCGTCCAGCGAACGGGCCCGCGCCCTGATCGCCCTGGCCGCGCCCGAGTTCCGCGACGGCCTGACGGCGGAGGCGCGGGCACAGGGACTGATCTGATCCCGGACGCGAGTCATTATCGACTTTCCATTTCCCGTCGCGCGCCCTAAACCCCGCCTCGTCATCGGGGAGTAGCCGCCCGCAGCGAACAGCGGGGCCCGCGTCAACATGCTTCCTCTCCCGGAGAGGATGGCGCGGGAACGGTCCGAGACCCTTGGTTCAAAGCCTTGGGT
>Ga0209643_1002267_pt1 | contig 13066 bp, 12 predicted proteins | sample AutmiccBRH37_all_FD_187383 | JGI IMG/M metagenome (GOLD analysis project Ga0209643, IMG submission 187383) | Deep subsurface microbial communities from Mt. Terri, Switzerland - Autotrophic microbial communities BRH/37_all (SPAdes) (version 2) | ecosystem: Environmental > Aquatic > Deep... | reverse complement strand
AGTGAGATGTATTCAAGTGAAAGCGGAATGGAAAACGGCATTGCATCAGTAAAGAAAAATGCACCTGAAGCCGAAGTTGTAGAATAGTAAATAATTATTTTTAAAATTACCAAAAGGTAGCATTCTTAATTCTGATTGAATTATGGTGCTACTTTTTTTTATCTTATGATTCCAGATAATTCTTAAAAAAGTTATCTTAAAACAATTTTGTTTAAATTTTTTTTGTAAAAATTAATATTTATTAAGCTGGTTATAATATCTTTATTAAAAATTATACGCTATGAAAAAAATATTAATAGTTGAAGACGACTTTGCATCAGAACTGATGCTTGAAATGATGATTGAAGTTTATTGCAAAACACCCTTAATTGCAACAAACGGAATGGATGCGGTACGCTTATGTAAAGAGAATCCCGACATTGATATTGTTTTTATGGATATTAAAATGCCTGAATTAAATGGTTACGATGCCACAAAAAAAATCAGGGAATTTAACAAAGACATTTTAATTATCGCACAAACTTCCTATGCATTCCCGGATGATCGAGAAAAAGCAATAACAGCCGGATGCAATGACTATATTTCAAAACCTTATAGCCAAAGAGACTTGACGGAATTGCTAAAAAAGTGGGCTAAAAATATTATGATATTGTAACCTTTAATATTTAGTTTTATAGAGATTTATTTATAAAATAAGTAAATTACCCAACTTAGTTCTTGTAAATCGTCAGCAAAAAGTGAACTGATTTTAACAAATACTTAAAGAGTTTTTTCAAAATCTTTAAATTCGAACTATCTAAATAAAACAGGAATTTCAACAAAAACCTAACTCAAACCTTGCGCATAAAAAAAGGTTCCAAAACTAAATGTCTTGAAACCCTTACTGGTGTTACTCCCCCTATTACTCGAAGTTGCAACCAAAATTCACTTTATAAATTTATAACAATTAGAAAATTAAGGAGTTAACTATTTATCATTTTAAAATGATAACCAACCATTCGTAAATTTACGGTTTAAGAAGTTATTTATTTAAATTAAAATGTTTAAAAATTCATTCCAAAGAAAATGCCTAAATCTTTCCAATTTTTGCAGACAATTTACATATATGTTTTATTAAAAATTGCATGATCTATTACATTTTTTTATTATCTTAGTATCACTAACTTATAAATATAGATATTATGTTTGATCAATTAAATGACTTAGTAAAACAATTTGGAATAGATGCTGTTGTAAACAATGCTGCAGTTCCTAACAAACAGAATGAAGCTGTTATGAACGAAAGTAGTAATTTTTTACTAGAAGGCTTAAAAAATATGGTAGCTCAGGGAAAGATTAATGATTTAGCGGGACTGTTTCAAGGCAATGCCTCTGCTAATGGGGCTAATCCTGTTGTGAAACAACTAACAAATGAGCTAACGAATCATTTAGGAAAGAAATTTGGGTTAAATAATAAGGCGTCTTTAAGTGTAGCCTCTGGTTTAACTCCAAAAGTATTAGGTTCTTTAATAGGAAAAGCAAAAGACCCAAATGATTCTAGTTTTGAAATATCAGATCTTATTAGTGCTATTTCTGGCGGAAATAGTGAAGCAGGAAGTGGATTGATGAATGCTATATCAAACTATGGAACCGCTTTTGGTTTGGATCAAAATAAAGACGGAAAAGTAGATATAAACGACGCTCTTGCCGCTGTTTCTAAAAAAAGTGGAGGACTTGGAGGTTTGTTTGGAAAAGTATTTGGAAATTAAATTTGAGTAATATCTCAAAATTTATGTTAGTTTAAAAAATAGCTCGGGTAATCACCCAAGCTATTTTTGTTTGATTTAAAATCTTGTACAGATCTAAAAAAGAGGAATTATTTACCAATATCAAAAAAAATATTGCAACTATTACTTTTTATTAGAAAGTATCTATTTATTCTTTATAAACAAATTTGTAAACAAAACCTGCAAACATTGCACCAAGTATAGGTATCAAAATAAATAACCATAATTGTGATAATGCCCAATCGCCAACAAATATAGCTTGACTAATGCTTCTAGCTGGGTTAACAGAAGTGTTGGTTACTGGGATACTAATTAAATGGATCAGTGTTAAAGCAAGTCCAATAGCAATACCCGCAAAACCTTTTGGGGCTTTTTCGTCTGTAGCACCCATAATTATAATTAGAAACATAAAAGTCATAACAAATTCTGTAACTAAAGCGGCTAACATACTATAATTTCCCGGAGAATATTCTGCATATCCATTTGCTGCAAAATTACCAATTGAAGAACCGTTTCCTGTTACAATAATATATAGAACTGCTGCTGCTGCTATACCACCCAAAATTTGTGAAATGACATAAGGCATAATAATATTACTTTTAACTCTACCGCCAACCCACAAACCAATTGTTACAGCTGGATTTAAGTGAGCGCCAGAAATGTGCCCTAAAGAATAGACAATTGTTAAAACAGTTAAACCAAACGCTAGAGAAACTCCAACAAATCCTATACCCATATTTGGGAAACCTGCTGCTAATACAGCACTTCCACAACCACCTAATACGAGCCAAAAAGTTCCGATAAATTCTGCTAAAAATTTTTTCATTGTTTAAGTTATTAGAGATTAATGATTAATAAAAAGTTACTTACTATTTTGCTATTTCTGCTTTAGATGTATTCTTTTTAATAGGAGTAGTTTCCTTTTCCATACTACTAGCCTTAGAGCACATTTCAAATTTTGCCATGAATTGGTTTATTAATTCATAAATAATAATTAAATATAATATAAAAAAATAAAGTATCAATGAATACAGATAAAAATTCAATGGTTACAATATTGATTATTATTGATTTACTTGCCAATTTTCATAGTAGATCTTTTTTCATTGACCATTTAGTGATAATATATTGACAATTTGAAGTTAAACAATATATATTTATATTGCGGATAGAATAGGCGATTAGAAGAGGTGTTTTTAGGATTTATCAAATAAAAAGAGTTAAAATTTCTTGTAACTCTTCTATTTTGCTCACCATTATCGTTCATTTAGACAACCAAACTTTTTTGATTTTACGATTAAAAAAGTTTGGTTAATTTTAAATAATTGAATTCGTTACAAACATTACCTAAGAATAAGTCGAAATTCAGTTCGCTTTTTATTTACGATTTGCATTCGAAAACATAGATTTAAAAAAATATTTTATACATTTAACTAGTAAAAATGGAGACCAGAAACCATCATAAAAAACGGGGCTTTACTTGATAGCCAACAATCAAGTTTATATTCTAATTATTCGAATTATGTCTGATCAAAAAGTTTTTGTAGCAAGTGACGAAAGTAAAGCAAAAGCAAAACAATTGCGTTTGTTTGCTTTATTAGCATGGGTTGTAGCAATTGCGGCTCAAGTGTTTGCCATTTTTAAATTAATCAGCAATGAAACTTTGGTATGGTTAATTGTAGTTATTGTAGTTATTCTGGCATTGGCTATTACCGCCTCCATGCTTTGGAAAAAAGCAAACAAATTAGACCCAGCTTCAGAAAAAGACAAAGTACGATTCTTTTTTCAAAATCAGTTTGGAGCAATAATGGGTGTTTTGGCATTTTTACCTTTGGTGATTCTTATTTTGATGAATAAAAATATTAATGGAAAAACAAAAGGTATTGCTGGCTCCATTGCTGTTGTTGCAATGCTTATTGCAGGTATCTCAGGCGTTGATTTCAATCCTCCTTCTGTTGAAAAATATTCGAAAGAAATTAATGAACAAACCGCACAATTAAAAAAATTAAACTTAGAAAACGATCTTGTTTATTGGACAAGTGCCGGAAACAAATATCACATCTATGAAGACTGCCAACACATTAAAGGAAGAGATGCAATTAGCTCAGGAACTGTAAAAGATTCTTGGGAAAAGAAAGGTCTTTCAGAATTGTGTAAAACCTGCGAAAAGAGAGCTTTAAAGGAAAATAATATTTCTGAAGAAGGCGTTGACGCAATCATTGAAAGTGCTACCGATACGGTTAATAGCAATAATTAACTTTGGAGATTTTTAAAGAAATCTTAGTCAGTTTGTTTAGAATAATTTGGTAATAATTTGGTTCCATGAAGTAAAAAAAGGAAAGGTATAATCTATCCCTATACTAAAATATTGCTCAAGTCTTGCGCATAAAAAAAGGTTCCAAGATTTTATGTCTTGAAACCCTTGCTGGCGTTGCTCCCCCTATTACTCGAAGTTGCAACCAAATTATAGTAAAATTACGGTTTGATCTTGTGAACCATCGTCTTAAAACACGTATTTATAATTTATATGGCAGATATGAAAGAATCAAAAAATAAATCTTAAAAATGTTGCATAACTATTTTATGCGGTTTTTGTTTGCATATCCATTGATTAATTTTTATCAATTAAATCTAACAATTTATTATTGGTTTTTGACAAATTCCTTAAAGCGTTAAGTTCAGCTCCTGTTTGTGATATATAAAGTTTGTAATAATTTACAAGCACCCTTCTTTGTTCTAAACTCAATACAGGGAACTTATCCATATGAGGCACATATCCCTTAATCGGACTGCCATTTTCATCAAATTGGAAAAAATCATGCATGTCTTCAATTTTTAACACTTCAGGATAAACATTACCTCTTACTCCTTTAAGTTGAATATCAAAGTCCTTAAAACTTATGATAGCATCATTATATTTGCTCATTGCAATCGCAATGTCTTTATTTTCAATTAAACGTATGCTTCCAGAATTAACCATTTGAAAATAATTGGTGGTACTTAATGGAACATTGATTGTTCTTTTTCCTTTAGCCAGCAATCTTGCCAAACTTTGTAGTTCTTCATTCTCTTTTTGCTCATGATAAATGGTTACAATACTGTCATAAACAGGCATTAATTGCATAAAAAGACTATCATATGTTTTATAGGTAACATGATTTTGCAGCAAATCATTTTTATAAGCATCGAGATATTGCTTTCCTCTATTTCTTTCTGCAATACTTTCTCTATAGTTTTCTGAATAATAGCCAAGGAAGACTGCAAGAAAAATCATAAGAAATTGAAGAAAATATTTTGACCATTTCTTTTTAAAATTTTCATGATTGGGGTGCTTATGTGCATCCATATTTTCTTGATTATGTTTTATAGTTTTAAAAGGTTCCTCCGTAGAATTATTTTCATCCACTTCAGGAACAATTTCTTTAGGTATATCTTCAATATTGTCCATTTTTATATCTCTTATTAAACAATACAATGTTGATGAAAATTCCCAAGCACACACTTAAGAATTTTTTTGTTGAATTAATTTATCAAAAACTCCGGCATATAATGAATCACCGCCAATCGCTGAAAATCATCGAAAGATTTATTTCAGAAAGATCATCTCCAATAAGTATGGAAATATTTTAGCAATTTTTTACAAGTCTTAAATCAAATATAATCAAATATTTGATTTAAAAGCAATTATAAAATTGTTGTGTGTAAATATTTTCTTGTTTATTAATGTTTTTAATTTATTAAATATCAGTTATTTAATAACATATTCAAAATGAAAATGAAACAAATACTGTTTTTCTGGTAGGGCTTTTTAACTCTTACCTGTTATATACTTATAATATTAAACCCAAATCAATTATGAAAAACAAAATGAATCTAAAAAGAAGTACCTTACTTGTGTTGAGCTTGGCCTTAATATTAAGTTCGAGTTGTTCCAATGATGAAAGTAATTCTAGTGTTGGAAAACTTAGCATTGGTGCAAAAAGTTCTTTTACCAATTTGGCCGCTAAAAGTTCAAGTGCTAAAGGAATGTTTGGTGATATAGTTATTGAAGATTTCCGAATGAACTTGAGTAAATTTGAGCTAGAATTAGACCTTGAGGATGATAATTACGAAGAAAGCCAAAATGAGCAATGGGATGATGATGGCTTCTATGACTATGAAGATGAATTTGAACTAATGGGACCGTTTGAACTTGACTTAATGTCAGGTCAAATTAGTTTCTTAAATGTTGATGTTCCTATTGGGAATTATGATGAATTGAAATTTAAATTTGATGTGAGCACCAACTCTTCAAGTGATTTGTTTGGTAAATCTGTCATTATTCAAGGAACCATTAACGGCACTCCATTTATTTACTGGCACAATTTTGACGATGAAGTAGAAGTTGATTTTGAAGATGCACAATTTGATATTTCTGTTTCCCAAATTTCTCAAGGAATTCTTATTAATTTTGATTTAGGTCAGATATTAGATAGTGTTAATGGCGTAGACTTAACTTTAGCCAGAGATGGAAATCAGGACGGGACAATTGAAATTAGCCCAGAGGATTCTGATGGTAATAATGAATTAGCAGAAGCTATTAGGAATAAAATAAAAGAATATATCAACTTATTAGATGATTAACCAGACGCGTTTATTAAACTTTTAGTGGAGAATAAGGTGAGCTGTATGCTCGCCTTATTTTTGTATTAACCATTAATACTATTTTTTTTCACAACAATTTAACCTTAACTGTCCTGAGTGATTTTCATACTTAAATACATATCATTAAAGGATATTGCAAAAAAAGTCCAACATTTCTGTTGAACTTTTCTCTATTTTGCTCCTCCTCTTGGGCTCGAACCAAGGACCCTCTGATTAACAGTCAGATGCTCTAACCAACTGAGCTAAGGAGGAATTTATCCGCTTTTGCGAGTGCAAATATACAAGGTTTTCTTCTTTTTGCAAGAAATTATCAAATAAATTTCTTCTTTTTAAATTCTTAACATTTATTTAAAACCAACTTGTTGTAAATCAACTTGAATAAACCACAATAATCAATATTTATTTTAACGGTTTCCTATATTATTCCACAAAAAAGCATATAAAAAATCATATTTTTAACAGGTTTGACCAAATATTACCAATAATATAATAATTGCAAAATAACCATAATTAAAATGCTGGTTTTGGTAAAAGTTGTATTTTTGCCCAATCTATTAAAACATTGACTACTAACAACACTATGGATAAATTTTCATTTTTAAATGCGGTCCACACTGGCTTTATAGCCGATTTGTACGACCAGTATTTGATAAATCCTGATGCTATAGAACCAAGCTGGAGAAGTTTTTTTCAAGGATATGACTTTGCCAACGAAAAATATTCATTTAAAGACACAGAAGAAAACGGAGTCTTCGAAGTTCCGGAAAATGTACTGAAAGAGTTTAAAGTGCTCGACTTAATTAATGGTTATAGAACACGCGGACATCTGTTTACAAAAACAAATCCGGTTCGTGAACGCAGAAAATACACACCCACGCTGGCCATCGAAAATTTCGGACTTTCTGAAAATGATTTAGACACTGTTTTTGATGCCGGTCAAATTATTGGCACCGGAAAAGCAAACTTGCGAGAAATAGTAAAACATTTGGAAACTGTTTATTGCGATGCTATTGGGGTTGAATATATGTATGTTAGAAATCCGGAAGAAATAAAATGGATTCAAAAACAACTTAACACCAATGCCAATCATCCCAACTACACCCCCGAAACTAAAAAATATGTGTTGCAAAAGTTGAATCAGGCGGTAACATTTGAAAATTTTTTACAAACAAAATATGTGGGCCAAAAACGTTTTTCATTGGAAGGCGGCGAAACTTTAATTCCGGCCATTGGCGCGGTGATTAGACTTGCTGCAGAAAATTTTGGCGTTAAGGAATTTGTTTTGGGAATGGCGCACAGAGGTCGATTAAACACCCTTATAAATATTTTTAGAAAACCGATTCGCGATTTATTCAGCGAATTTGAAGGCAAAGATTTTGAAGATGAAGACATTGATGGCGATGTTAAATACCATTTGGGATTAACAACGCGAAAAACACTAAAAACCGGTACGGAACTTACGATGAACCTGGTTCCTAATCCTTCACATTTGGAAACTGTCGGGCCGGTAGTTCAAGGGATTTCACGCGCAAAAATAGACAAAGATTACAACGGTGACAATTCAAAATTGCTTCCTATTATTGTTCACGGGGATGCCGCTATTGCTGCACAAGGCGTTGTTTATGAGGTGAGTCAAATGAGCCAATTGGCAGGTTACTCAACTGGCGGAACCATTCATATTGTGGTGAACAACCAAATTGGGTTTACCACAAATTATTTGGACGCGCGCTCAAGCACTTATTGTACGGACGTCGCGAAAATAACCTTATCACCCGTTTTGCACGTAAATGCCGATGATGTGGAAGCAGTAACCCACGCCATAGAAATTGCAATGAATTTTAGAATGCAATTCAGAAGAGATATTTTTATTGATTTGCTCGGTTACAGAAAATACGGACATAATGAAGGTGATGAACCTCGTTTTACACAGCCAAAATTATACAAAGCCATTGCTAAACACCCTAATCCGAGAGATATTTACGCGCAAAAACTGATTGCCGAAGGAGTTATTGATGATGCTTATTTAAATAAAATTATTGCCGAATTTAAAGACTTGTTGGAAGATGAATACCTAAATTCAAAAGAGGTTGAAACTTCAAAAGTAAGAGAATTTATGCAAGAAACCTGGGAAGGGTTTACCCGAAGAGGTTTGGAAGCAATGTTAATTTCCGAAAAAACCGCTTACCCAAAATCGAAACTGAAAGACATCGCAAAAATTGTTTCCACAGTTCCAAAAGGCATTAAATTTTTGCGAAAAGCTGAAAAGATTTTGCTTGACAGACACCAAATGGTTTTTGAAAATGACAGAATCGATTGGGGAATGGGCGAAACATTGGCTTATGGAACATTGCTTCAGGAAGGATTTGATATTCGTATTTCCGGACAAGATGTGGAACGCGGCACTTTTAGCCATCGCCACGCTATTTTGCGTGATGAAATTTCTGAAGAACGCATCAATTTGCTAAATATGATTGATGAAAATCAGGGAAAAATGAACATTTACAATTCTCTTTTATCTGAATATGGCGTACTTGGTTTTGATTATGGTTACGCAATGGCAAATCCAAATACTTTGACCATTTGGGAAGCTCAGTTCGGCGATTTTGCGAATGGCGCCCAAATTATTTTCGACCAATATATGTCGGCTGCCGAAGACAAATGGAAATTGCAGAACGGAATTGTAATATTGTTGCCGCACGGTTACGAAGGACAAGGTTCTGAACATTCATCGGCGCGTATGGAACGTTTTCTGCAATTATGCGCCATAGACAATATGATTTTGGCCGATTGTACAACGCCCGCAAATTTTTTCCATCTGTTGCGCCGTCAAATGAAACGCGATTTTAGAAAACCGCTTATCGTGTTTACCCCTAAAAGTTTGCTTCGCCATCCGGCTGCTACTTCTTCATTGGATGAATTTTCCAAAGGAAGTTTTCAGGAGGTGATTGATGATACTATCGACAAAAAAAATGTGACTAAATTGGTGTTTTGCACCGGTAAATTTTATTACGATCTATTGGCCGAACGCAGTTCATTGGAAAGAAATGATGTCGCATTGGTAAGAATTGAACAACTTTTTCCGTTACATCTGGGAAAATTACAACAGGTAATTGACAGCTATCCAAATGTTAAAAAATACGTTTGGGCACAGGAAGAACCTGAAAATATGGGCGCCTGGAGTTTTATGCTGCATCGATTCAGGCTGGTAAATCTGGAAGTGGCATCACAAGCTTTTCACGCCGTTCCTGCCGCAGGTTCTTCGGCAAGGTTTAAACGAAGACACCAGCGTGTGATTGATAAAGTATTTGAAAAATAACAAAATAACCTTTAAATTCTTTTCTTCGGAAGAAATTTAAGACAGAAAAAAGATAAAAAATTTTAAAGAGATGATTTTAGAAATGAAAGTTCCCTCACCGGGAGAATCTATCACAGAAGTAGAAATTGCAGCTTGGCTTGTAAAAGATGGCGATTATGTTGAAAAAGACCAGCCCATTGCAGAAGTGGATTCCGACAAGGCAACCCTCGAATTGCCTGCGGAAGAAAGTGGCATTATTACCTTAAAGGCCCAAGAAGGTGATGCCGTAAAAGTTGGTTCTGTTGTTTGCTTAATCGATTTAGACGGTAAAAAACCTGTTGGCGATGAAAAAGCAGCTGGCAGTGAAAAAGCCTCAGAAAAGATTGAAGAAAAGCAAGCTGAAAAACCCGTTACGTCAAGTGTTGTTGAAAAAACGTACGCAAGTGGTGCAGCTTCACCTGCAGCAAAGAAAATATTGACCGAAAAAGGAATTGATTCTTCGGAAATCATCGGAACAGGCAAAGATGGCAGAATCACAAAAGATGATGCCGTAAACGCTGTGCCAAGTATGGGAACGCCGGCTGGCGGTTCACGAAGCAGTGAGCGCACAAAACTTTCTATGCTTCGCAGAAAAGTGGCTGAACGTTTGGTTGCGGTAAAAAATGAAACTGCGATGCTAACCACTTTTAATGAAGTGGATATGAAACCAATTTTCGACTTAAGAAATGATTATAAAGATGAATTTAAGGCAAAACACAATGTGGGCTTGGGATTTATGAGTTTCTTTACTTTAGCGGTTGTGAGAGCTTTAAAATTGTTTCCCGACGTGAATTCTATGTTGGATGGCGATTATAAAATTTTACACGATTTTGTGGATATTTCCATAGCTGTTTCAGGTCCGAAAGGTTTGATGGTTCCAGTGATCAGAAATGCGGAAAACCTTTCTTTCAGGGGTGTGGAAAATGAAGTGAAACGTTTGGCATTAAGAGCAAGGGACGGACAAATAACGGTTGATGAAATGACCGGAGGCACTTTTACCATCACCAATGGCGGCGTATTTGGTTCTATGTTGTCAACACCAATTCTTAATCCGCCACAAAGCGGCATTTTAGGAATGCACAACATTGTGGAAAGACCGGTTGCCATTAAAGGCGAAGTGGTCATCAGGCCAATAATGTTTGTAGCCTTGTCGTACGACCACAGGGTTATTGACGGAAAAGAATCTGTAGGGTTCTTGGTTGCGGTTAAAGAAGCACTGGAAAACCCGATTGAAATTTTAATGGATAACAATCCTAAAAAAGCATTGGAATTGTAACCAATTCTTCTTCATATCATATTAAAAACCCAAACAAAATTGTTTGGGTTTTTTTATGTCTGATGATAAAAATCATCTTTATTTAGACTAATTAAAAATAACTTCGCTTTAAATTTCGCATCTAAATTAAAATGAATAAGATAATCTATGCCATTTTTGTATTGTTTGCTATTCAACAAAACATCCTGTCCCAAACAGTCGAGCCATCTTCCACAATAAATAAAGATATATTACAAATAGAAATTGAATCAGCCTATTCCATTCAAAAAGTAAGTACTGAGAAAACAACTTCCTGGAGTATCCCAAATTCCTTATTTCGTTACGGTTTATTAAATGGGCTTGAATTACAAATGAACATTCCTGTTATTAAAGAACAATTTTGGGAGAACAATCATTTAACACAATCATTAAACAAGTTAGATGATCTCCAAGTTGGTTTTTCAGTCAATCTGTGGAAAGAAAAAAAATTACTTCCTGAAGCCTCAATAATGGTTCGGGCCATACTGCCAACATACAATAAATTTGTGCTTGACAATATTGGTAAAATTATTTCCATAAATTTTGCAAATAAAATTTCAGAAAAATTAATGTTCAATTACAATATTGGACACGTTGAGAAAACAGATAATTCATCATCCTGTTTTTACATTGCAAATATTTCATACCTAATGACTTCAAAACTTCATTTTTATATTGAAAATTTTGGTGATTTACACAATAAAAAAATAATGTCCCATAACTTAAACATAGGAGGTGGCTATAATTTTACCGATAAGTTAATATTAGATATATCTGTGACCAATGGCATAAATCAAAACTTCTTTTATGCAGGTGGAAGGATAACTTGGATAATTAACACCCATAAAAACTAAAACTTATAAACCAACTTTTTTAGGTACAAACTTTTCTTTTCATAATTAATAATCGCCTTTCCTATTTCTAAAATATCGGCGCCTATAATGCCGTCAACAGCTTCAGCGTGATGTTCCGTTAACGCCGTGTTTACGTGATTTAAATCGAGCAACACCACCGTAAAATTTTTGTATTTCCACTGGTTAATTTCAATTTTGTTTTTGGAAGAAATTTTTGTTTCCATTCCAATGGCGCCTGCACCGGCAGCTTTTGTATCGGAATCTTTCACTTCCAATTTAAATTTCTCGGCCAAATTGATGTCGATACAGGAATTTGAAGCACCGGTATCTAAAATGAAACGGCCTTTTACATTGTTTAATTTTGCTTTAAGTTCAAAATGATTGGTGTTGATCTTTTTGAGTTTTATTTTGGCGTATCCTTTTCTCAAAAGAATATTGTTAAATTCCATCTGTGCAGTATTTAAGGCAAACTTACCGTTTTTTTATAAGAAAATACGCTTCTGAAATTGAGCAAAAAAAATACTGCTTTAAATGAAAGCAGTATTTATGATATAATTTTGAAAATTATTTACTCAACTTTAAATGCAATTGGCAAACTGTATTTTACCCCTACCGGACGGCCACGTTGTTTTCCCGGAATCATTTTAGGCAATGATTGCACAACTCTAATCGCTTCAGCTTCCAATCTTTTGTGAGGTGCTCTTGCTTGAATATCAGTAATCTCACCTGTTTTATCAATTTTAAACATCACAAATATTTTTTTGATGCCTGGCGTTAATCCCAATTCCGAAGCCAAATCAGCATTAAATTTAGAATTCACGTGTTTAGAAATTTTATCTTGCAAACATTCTTTTAATTCAGCTTTTGATCCTTTACAACCAGGATAAACCGGAACATCTTCAATAATTGCGAAAGGAACGTCTTCCATAATATCTTCATCCAAGCTTATCTCAACTATTTTCTTAATTTCAACCGCTTCTTTTTCATTTGATTCGGTTGATTTAATCACAGTTTCCTCCACTTCCTTTTCATCTTCAACAATTTCAATTTTATCAGGTGTTGGTGGCGGTGCCGCTTGTTGTTCTGGTGGTTTCACTTGTTCAATTTCGATAGTTTGCTCTTCATCTTCGGCATTATAGCTTGCCGGACCAAGTTCAGCGATAACTCTATCGTA
>Ga0209643_1002266_pt1 | contig 13068 bp, 8 predicted proteins | sample AutmiccBRH37_all_FD_187383 | JGI IMG/M metagenome (GOLD analysis project Ga0209643, IMG submission 187383) | Deep subsurface microbial communities from Mt. Terri, Switzerland - Autotrophic microbial communities BRH/37_all (SPAdes) (version 2) | ecosystem: Environmental > Aquatic > Deep subsurface... | reverse complement strand
GGGTTTAACGTCCAGCAGATTCAGACTAACTTATTTATCGAAAATGGGAGAGGAATAACTACTGATCTAGGCAAGTCTGCAGCTAATATTAGTCTATATGCCAAATATAAATTTCTGCAATTCGATTTTGTAGGTATAGATTTAGGCACTCGTATAAATATGACAACATTATCAGGCAACAAAGAAGCAGCATCATTCGAGCCAAGAGCAAGTTTTACTCTTAATGCATTTCCGGGATTTAAAATCAAAGGTGCTTGGGGAATTTTCCAACAAGAGATGACAACCGTCTCCGATGAAAATGAAGTTATCAATATTTTTGAACCATGGATTATCACACCGGATTATTTAACTCCATCTAAATCGACTCATTACATTCTCGGAGCCGAATTAACTCCTTGGAATTTTTTGATGTTCAGTGTGGAAGGTTATTATAAAAAAGTGGAACATCTTCCATTGCTTAATGATAAGAAGATATTAAGTTCAGACCCGGATTTTATTGCCGGAGAAGGGGAATCTTATGGAGCTGAATTTTTATTACGTCTCTCTTCGCAGTTAGCCACTTTCTCTACTGCTTATACTAATGCTTTTGCATATAAAACAGTCGATGGTCTAAGGTACTATCCAAAGTATGACGTAAGGCATACGCTTAATTTCTTATTGGAGCTTAATTTTGGAGCAGGATGGAGTGCATCGGCATCTTGGATATATAATTCAGGACTGCCATATACCCAAGTTGTGGGTTATTATGATAAATATTATCTCGATGATATATTTCTTCCTCCTACAATTTTCGATCCTCGCCGTCCATATTCAATGCTTGGTATTCAGAATATTGGCAGGATGCCCGATTATCATCGTCTCGATCTTTCCGTTTCAAAAAAAATCCGGTTAGGGTTTGTTAATTTAGAAATCGATGTGAGTGCTATAAACGTTTATGATAGAAAAAATATTTTCTATTTCAAACGTGAAACAGGAGAGATTGTAAATATGCTTCCGTTTTTACCAACTGCTACAATCAAGGTGGAATTATGAAAAAATTGCTTTTGATATTACCGATGCTATTTTTAATTATAGTATCATGCGAAGATTCTTTTGACCCTTATGGTGAATTAAAGGATAAATACGTGTTTAGCTGCGTTATTCGAGGAGATACTACATTTCAAACGGCGTATGTAACTCAAAGTTATATGGTGGATAATTATGAACCATATAGCAATATTCAAGACCCATCAATAAAAAATGTACAGATTAGAGTATGGGAAGAGGATAAAGTTGCCTTATTCAAGGATACAACGGTAGGTAGAGCTCCCGATTCAAAATATAAGACTCCATTTTCGTTCTATTATAATAATAATTATCAACCAAAAGCCGGCGCAAAGATTGAAGTAGAAGCATTATTACCTACAGGAAAGAGATTAACGTCTTCGACTAGAGTTCCCTATTCAATAACATTTTCTAAAAGTAATAGCGATACGAATATTCGTTTAACAAATGATTATGTTCAAGTAAGATGGAAAACGGGTCAAATAAATCCGGTATTTATACCAAGAATGTTTATCTATTATACAAAACCGGTTGATGGAAAGCAGGTGCGATTTAGTGCGGTAGTTCCGCTTAATTATGTGGAATTTAATGGTAAGTCCAAACCCAATTATGCAAAACCATCAAGTGATTTAGCATATAGTGTTGAGATGAAAACATTCAAGAAAACGATGGAATTAATATCCGAAGGAGATCCTGACAAGAGCAAGTATATTATTTATAGCACATTTGTGGAAGTCTATTCTTTAGATGAAAATCTTAGTACCTACTATAATGCAACGGCACGAAATAACGATGCATATTCGGTGAAATTGACAGAGACAGATTTTTCAAATGTTCTCAATGGTGCTGGTATATTTGGAGTTTATATGCGGAATTATTATTTACTTAGGATGAAGCATGATTTTATAAATTCATTTGGTTATACACCGGGATTATCAGATGTCCAATAAAAATATATTAATAATAGTCGGCATAATTTTGATATCACTTTCGTGTAAGGAAAAAGAAGTTTTTACAGGAATTAATGAAGTGGTAGAGAATCCCGAGTCTTATGGTAAGCTAGTAATTACAAGTGATCCACCGAATGCTCGTATATTCATTAATAATAAAAATATGGGAATAAGCACACCTGATACCTTAAAATTTTTACCTGCCGGAAGTTATAGAATAACATTGAAGCATCCATATTTTCTTGATTCCACATTATTTACTTATTTAGGTACTGCCGAAGAGAAAAATGTATTTGTTAATTATCGAGCAAATGTTAATAATTATGCAAAGATCTATTGTAATTCATCTCCTCAAGGAGCATCGATATATATCAATGACTCATTAACAAATGAAGTTACACCGCATTCCTTTTCGGGGTTATATCCGGGAATATTTAAAATAAAAGTTACTTATCCTGAACATCGTGCCGATAGTTCTTCGGTAACTCTTCTCGGCGGAAGATTATTTGATACTTACTTCTCACTCGAAGACACCACTGAATGGGTCTCCTATAAGTTTTATAATTCGGATATAGGGGATAACTATTTCCAATCAATTGAAGTTGATAATTCCGGTAATATCTGGTTTGGAAGTATGCAAAGCGGTATATCGTTTTATAATAAGAAAAAATTTGTTCGATTTAATTTAGATAATTCCATCCTTCCCGATAATTCAATTAATGCAATTAAAACAGATAGAAACGGTGCGGTATGGATTGGGACAAATAAAGGATTAGTTAAATATCATAGCGGAATTTGGACAAACTATTCCAATGCAGTTTTTGAATCTAATGTTCGATCAATCGATTTTGATTTAAAAGGAGATATGTGGGTTGCCACATTATCGGGATTATTTCGATTCGATGGCACAAAATGGTATGAATATAGCCAGAATACATTACCGGCGATATTTCAATCTAATTTAGTTACCTCGGTAACTATTGCCCCTGATAATAAAGTTTGGATAGGAATTGGTAATATTGGTGTTGTAAGTTTTGATGGAACTAATTGGAAGAGCTATCCTATCTCTTCTACCGGATTAAGCTCTGCAATCGGCAATAATGTCTCCCGAATTAAATCAGATTCCAAAGGGAATATTTGGGTAGGATATATTCCAAATACTAAAGCCGGGTTAAGAGGGGGGCTTGTTTATTTTAATGGATCAACTTGGCGAGAACAGAAAATTTCAGGAGTTGGTGAAACTGTTTGGCAGGATATCTATTTCTATAATAATAAAGGATATTTCGCTACTCAACAGGGATTTGCAATTATTGATGAGTCTAATAATTCTACACTATATAACATCTTTAATTCAAAAATCCCAACGGCAGATATAAGGGCAATCAAAAGAGATAAGTCAGGTGATCTTTGGTTAGTTACAATGAATGGTGCAATGAAAATAAAAAACATTCCTAAATAATTTTTTAACTGGTGTTAAAATGATTTTTGGTAATAAGAAATATATCAGTCTAATTATAATTATTCTAATAATGATAAATGGCTGCGAGGAAAAAGAGGTTTTTACCGGTGTCGAAGAAGTGGAAATTTATGCTACCGGAAAGATAATGGTAGAATCTACTCCTCCCGGTGCACTTATATTTTTGGATGGTAAAAATATGGGGGTAACAACTCCGGCTCTACTCCCTTATCTATATCAAAAGGAATATCTAATTAAGTTAAGGAAGGATTTATATCCGGATACTACTTTTAAAATGTATGTATATGACGGACAGACTACAAGCCTAAAATTCAATTATAATACAAAAAGATTTTTAGGGGAGATAAATATTGTATCAACTCCAACTAATGCTTCAATATTTTTAAATGATTCAGCTACGGCACGAATTACTCCATATATTTTTGTTGATAAGATACCCGGTGATTATAAAGTGAGTTTGACTTATCCGGAACATAGAGCAGATAGTTTAATCGTTACAGTCAGGGGTGGTCAAAGATCTACGGCTAGTATAATTTTGGAAGATACAACACAATGGGTCTCATATCTATATAGGAATTCCGGTATTGGGAGTAATTCTATGAAGTGTGTGGAAGTGGATCATCAAGGCTATGTTTGGCTTGGATCATCTAATACTGGTCCAATCCGGTTTAATGGCAAAGTTTTTGAGATAATGGGTAATAATTATAATGAACTAATCAGAAAAAATATCTCTGATATAAAAGTGGATAAAGATGGTGCTGTCTGGTGTGCATCTGAAAGTACATTGTATAAATATTACAATTATAGTTGGACAAAATATGTAGTAACTTCGCAAGGAAGTATTAACTCAATATCGATTAATGATAATGGAGTAATTTGGGGTGCCACTTCAGGGAATGGGATCTTTAAATTTGAGGGAGGAGTATTTTATTATTACAATAGTTCTACTGTTTCGCAAGCAATTTTCCCTTCAAATAATATTTATGACATCACGGTTGATAAAGGTACCGGTAAAGTATGGTTTACAATGATGGGTGGTTATGGAGTAAAATCTTATGATGGGGCAAAATGGGAGACTTATACAATCACCGAAATGAAACTAGACCCCTCAATAGGTAATTTCAGCACTAAAATAAATATAGATAATAAAGGAATATTATGGGTTTCTTTTTCACCCGTACCTAATTTAGGAGCAAGAGGCGGAGTCGTTTATTATAATAACAATCAATGGACTAATGTTTCTATACCGGGATTTGGGTTAGACAAAATAAAAAGAATTTCGTTTTCAGGGGATTACAATTTTTTAAGCTCGTCTTTTGGAATTGCTATGTTTAAGGGGTTACTTGAAAATCCTATCATATTTAATAGATACAATTCCAAGATTCCTGCAGATGCCGTTGAGGATATGACAATTGATAAATCAGGCAATTTATGGTTCGTTACTTATAATGGAACAATGAAATTAAAGAAAGGTAATTTTTAATTTGTCAAATGAAAATTTTATTCAAAATAATTTTACTTCTTCTTATTATTTTTTATGCATGTCAGGAAAAGGAAGTTTTTCAAGGTCTTCCGCCGGAGCCGGAAGAAGTCTTTGGGAAGCTATATATTGATAGCAATCCGCAAGGGGCTCAAATCTTTCTTGATAAAAAGAATATGGGACTCATCACACCAGATTCATTAGAATTTCTTTTGGATAAAGAATATAACATCACTCTCAAATTAGATTTATTCCCCGATAGTAATTTTACAATAAGACCCGAGCTTAACGCAACGAAGAAAGTATTTATCGATTATACAATTAATCATGGTGCTTATGGAGAAATATCATGTAATTCGTTTCCACTTGGCGCAAATATATTTTTAGAAGATTCCTCGACCGGACTTAAAACGCCAAACACATTAAAATCACTTTTCCCCGGTTTCTACGAAGTAAAATATAGTTATCCCGAACATCGCTCAGATAGTTTAATGGTAACGGTAAGAGGCGGCAAAACATCAAGTTTATTCATAGAATTAGAAGACACAACTTACTGGGTCTCTTATAATATGTCAAATTCATGGATTAGGAGTAATTCAATTACTTCGGTATTTGTTGATTCAAAAGGATATGTATGGTTTGGTTCATCGGATCGAGGATTGAGCCGATTCGACGGTGAAAAATTTGATTTCTTTCCCTTTTCATATCTTCCCTCAGATAATATAACTGAAATCAAAGGAGATAGGTTTGGAACGGTTTGGGTCGGAACTTTAAAAGGAGTATCAAAATATCAAAATAATAGATGGACTGATTATAGCAGTATAATAAGTGCGGCTGTTACGGGAATTGATATTGATAATCAAGGTGTAGCATGGATTGCAACTGCAGATGGGTTATATTCATTTAGAGGCAACTCTTGGACTCGATATGATAAAACAAATTCTCCTCTTCAAGCCGACTATATTTCTGATGTTGCTGTTGAACCTGCTTCCGGCAAGGTTTGGGTCGGATTATTAAATAATCTTGGTTTGCGTTCATTTGATGGTTCTAATTGGAATAGTTATACTGTAACTGAAATGCAGATAGATCCATCTATGGGGAACTATTCGGGGAAACTTGCAATCGATTATTATGGGAATTTGTGGGCAAGTTTTTTACCAATACCAAATGCGAACCTAACAGGTGGGATAGTAAGGTTTAATGGTACAAAATGGGAAAAATTAAATATACCGGGATTAGTTATTTCAGAAAAATTAGGACTCCGGAATTTCTATTCATATGGGGAGAAGATGTTTATTTCTACAACGCAGGGAGTTGTAATATTTACGGATTATAATAACCCCTTTTTATATAATACTACAAATTCAAAAATTCCGGGCAATATTATAAATGATGTTATAATCGATAAATCGGGTAATCTTTGGTTTATTTCATTTAACGGTGTAGTAAAACTGAAAAAAGGAAATTTCTAAACAGAACTGCAGTTTTTTGCATAGTAACAAAATTGATGTTACTATGCAAAAATTATATAATAACTAAAATAGTATTACAAGCCTGCTTCTAATTTATAAACCGAATCGATTACTGTTCCGTCCACCCATTTAATAATTGCGACTACTTTAGATTTATCAACAACCGGTTTAATAGGGGCACCGCCACAAATTTCATAAACCTCTTTTTGTATCTCTTTAATCGGTCTAATAGGTAAATTCGAATTTTTCACTGCCTCAAGGAGATCTTTTCTTCGGGGATTAATAGCAATGCCTCTTTCCGTTACAATAACGTCCACCAGTTCACCCGGAGCGCATAATGTGGTAACTTCATCAAGTATCACCGGGATACGGTCTCTAAACGAAGGTATGGCTAAAATAGTGCATTTGGAGAACATACAATTCTGCCATCCGCCAATCCCGTGCAATAAATATCCGTCTGAATGGCTTACTACATTTGCATTGAAATTAATATCAACTTCTGTTGCACCGAGAACAACTGCATCTATAATCGAAGCGAAATTTCCTTTACCGTGATAGTTATAACTTGTAAAAGGGGAAGTGCTAACGTGATTCCTATTTTCACGCATTGAACGGACACCTTCAAGATCGAAAGTCTGACCATCTAAGATGTAATCGGTCAATCCCTCCTCAAGCATTTCGACTAAGTATTTTGTACTTCCGCCTCTGATAAATCGTGCTTTAATTCCTTTAGCTTTCATTTTCTCTTTGAGGAAAAGTGCGAATGCCAAATTTGTACCCCCCGAACCGGCTTGAAACGAAAAACCATCTTTCATTATTCCCGCTTCTTCCATAAACTGGGCTACGTATTCAGCTATTAATAGTCTATCGGGACTTTTGGTTACTTCGGTTGTGCCTGAAACAATCTTTGCCGGATCACCGAGTGATTCTACTTCCACTACATAATCAACATTATTACCTTGAATCTGCCATGGAACACACGGGAATGGAATTAAATTATCAGTAACAACTATTACCTTATCGGCATATTCAGAATCAGCGAGCGAAAAACCGGTACCGCCGAAAGCAGATTTTCCATTAACACCATTCGCATTGCCGAACGGATCGGCTTGAGGAGCGGCAATAATAGCAATATCGATATGGACTTCACCATCTTGGATTGATTGATATCTACCCCCGTGAGAGCGAAGAACACCCACGCCATTCATTTTACCTTCGGTTGTAAATCTGCCTAATGGTCCATTCATACTTCCTTCGATATGATGGATTGTTCCATCTTCCAAATATTTTATTAGGTGTGAATGACAGGGGAATGATGCTGATGGAAACCAGCGGATATTTTTAATGCCAAGTGATTTAATCTCGTCAAATAGTTTATTTGTAAGTAGGTCTCCATTCCTGAGATGATGATGAGTTGAGATCGTCATCCCATCTTTTATACCCGCTTTTTTTAACGATTCTTTTAATGACTTAATTACCTTATTCCCATCTTCGGGGAACTCAGCGCATGATCTTATTTTCGTCCTGACTGTATATCCATTCGGTATATATTTTCCTACACCTTTGAAAGGGATCTGTTTGGTTCCATTGACTTCATCGGGGACTAATCTTCCTGCGGCATTTTTTATCATTTTCATTTTTTATCTCCGGATTTAACCATATTTATAACCTTTAATGCACGATTAACAACAGGCGCATCGATCATCTTACTGCCGAGAGCAACAACACCGGAACCCTTCGCTAAGGCATCATTATAAGCAGCAACGATTTTTTCGGCTTTTGCTATCTCCTCTTTAGTCGGTTGGAATGCTTCGTTAATAACGGGAATTTGACGGGGATGAATACATCCCTTCCCTTCAAAACCGAGACGTTTTGCTTCGATTACGCTTTCTCTTAAACCTTCCATATCGGAAATATCTGAGAATACTGTATCGATTGCCTGTACCTTTGCGGCTTTTGCAGCGTTTACAATTCTGCATCTCATACTAAAACTTTCCGTTCCGGCTTGAGTTCTTTCAATTCCGAGATCAGCAGTAAAATCTTCGAGACCGATAGCAAGAGAGCAAATAAGATCGGAAGAAGAGGCAATTTGGAAAGCATTCTCCACACCGAGCGCACTTTCTATTATCGGCATCAAGAATATTTCGTTTTTTATTTTATATACTTTTTTGAGTGAATTGATTTCATTCTCCACATTTCTAATCTGTTCGGCAGTTTCCACTTTAGGAACTAAAACAATATCAACACCATTCGGAATAATATATTTCAAATCATCTAAACCTTTAGGCAATTGATTAATGCGTACCATTCGTTCGCAGCCATAGAAATCAACGGTTCTAAGAGCATTGCGAACTAATAGTTGCGCAGAATCTTTTTCATTCGGGGAAACGCTATCTTCCAAATCCAGAATAATTCCATCGGGGCTATGGAGACCGGCATTGACAAAAAATTTCGGTTCATTACCCGGAAGATATAAACGGCTTCTTCTTAATCGATCTTTAGTTGTGCCTGCTAATTTTTTCTTATTAAACGGCATGAGAAATTCTTTTTTTATCTCGGGGAATAATCGTTTGATAGCTGTTTCCATTCTCGCCGCAAGAGTATAAGGAAGAGCACCATAATCTTTGATTGTAACAATAGCATTTTTAATTTCAAAAAAATCTAGAATCTCCTCTGCCTGAAATAATATAGCATCACGATATAGAGCGATAACTTTACTTTCTAAAGTTATTTCGATACCGCCTTTAGTTTTCTTTTCGATTTCGATGAAGCAGTCAGACCTTACTTTATCACCGAGATGACCTGCACTTGCTTTTTCCATAATCATATTCCTTAATTGATACTCAATTTATTCATAAATTCTTTGGCGCTAAATTTCTCGGCATTAAATACCATCTCTTTAATCTCATTTTGTCTTGCTGAAGAAAGGAGAGAAGAAGTAAGAGCATTAAATTTATTATCCAAATCTTCCAAAGACATCGGTTCTCTCGGATCGCCTTTCGGATATTCGAGATACTCGGAATAAGTTTGGCCTGATTTTGTTGTTATTACAACTTTAGATGGTTGCTTAGCAGGGAACATCAATTCAAATTCTTCCGATGCTTCACCTTTAATTCTATCGATTACTTCCCAAATACGAGGGTCTTTTAGCTTTTCGTCACTGAAAGATTCAGTAGTGATTTTATGATCTACCAAAGCAGCAGCGATGCAATAAGGGAGAGAGTGATCGGCAGTTTCTCTTGATTCAGGACGATATTTGTGAGGATCGAACAAGATATCACAAGCTCGTGCAATTGTTGTAATTGTGGCTAATTCAATTTGGTCATAACTGATATTATTTTTCTTAACGATATTAAGAGCGGCGGAGATATGAGTGTGAGTTAATGCTTCAGTAGGAAATGCTTTCATACTGCACTCGAGAATCTTGAAAGGATTACCGTAATTTTTAGTCATCATTTCGATATCCCAAGCCCATTCCTCGGCACGTTCACGACCTTTCATTAGAATAGGAGATACTGCCTGTTCCTTTACATCCCAACCGAAGAAACAATCCATAAAACCTTCTTTGCCTTCGAATACAGCTTCTGTTCCGGTATAACCTTTTTTAGCCATAAGAGCCGCAAACACACCTGCTTGAACAGCCATAGGGTCAACTGTATTTTTCATCATCGTTAGTTTACCTGCGGTGGGGCAACCGATAGTATGGTTATGCGACCCGTTAATACCAATAGCATTCACCATCTGATCAACCGTCAATCCTAATATTTTACCAGCAACTAAAGGAGAAACAAATTGAGTGAGAGTAGCGTGATGCCATTTTCTTTCTCTTACTCCGGGTTTAGCAAATTCGCATAAACGCTGCTCAAATTCATAAGCCAATACTATTGCAACGATTACATCTTCCATCGAAGCATTCATCATTTCCGCTGTGGATAATGCCGCCGGGATAATATCTGATGGATGGCTCGGATCATCTTTCCAATAGATATCATTAAAATCTAATGAGCGGATCATCAATGAATTTACTAATGAAGAATTTACTGCCGGAATTTTATCGCCAAATCCGATCACTGTCGATTCCGGTTTTCCGCCCATTTCATTATAAATATCTCTTATTACGTTAACATCTCTTGTACTCATCGCACCAAGTGCGCATCCGATCGAATCATATAAATATCTTTTCACTTCGTTTATTACATTTTCAGGAAGATCTTCATATTTCAAATTAACTGCATATTCTGACATTATTCGAGAAATTGTCTTTCCCATATCTAATCTCCATTTTATAAATTATTAATTATCCAATTCTCTAATCCACACATAACGATTAGCTCCTGAGCCGCAACCCCTACGGGGCTAAAGCTAAATACATGTCCTTCAAATTCGATTGTAGATTTTCTAAAATTCAGTTTTATCTCGGAATTAATTTTAATTGATAATTTTTCTTTGCCATAGATCTCATTAAGGTGTTCGTAGAATTTAGGGCAATCGACAGTTAAGAATCCATTATTGATTGCATTACGTTTATAAGTTTCGCTGAATGAACCTGCAATTACTAATTTAATACCTCGGTATTTGAGTGCAGTAGCTGCTTGTTCACGTGAACTTCCTGTACCGAAATTATAACCGCTCACGAGTATATCACCGGCTTCAACAATTTTCCCAAATTCAGGGTCGTAGTTTTCCATAACTACTTTTGCCTGATCTTCTTTAGAGAAATCATCGTTATAAGTATATTTACCGGGATAGATACCATCTGTATTTAGGTTGTTTTGGTTACAGAATATTACATTACCTTTAGCTATTTCTTCAAATCCATCGACAATATTTACTTCGATCTCTTCGGATGAAGTTTTTGAGTTGATAGTGATTTCACCTTTGATATCATTGCAATTGGAAGCGGAATCAAAATCGATAAAACCTTTCAAAGCCGAATAAGCAACAACGGCAGGGGAGGCTAGATAAGCGAAAGCATTTGCCGAGCCCATTCTACCTTTAAAATTTCTATTAGTGGCGGAGATACCTACTTCCCCATCTTCTAATAGACCTGTTCCGAGACCAATACATGGTCCGCATCCGGGCGGAAGAGCAATAGCTCCCGCATCTAATAGCTTCTGCCAATCACCTCGTTTCCTGCTTTCTTCTTCCACTTCATTTGAAGCGGCGGCTACATAAAACTTAACCGTTTCATCAATCTTCTTACCATTCAAAACTTCGGCTGCTTCTGCCAAGTCATCCAATCGGCTATTAACGCATGATACTAAATATGCTTTATGGATTTTAATTTTTTCATTTCGTGCCTCATAAATCGATTTCATTTTCTTGACTGTATTTGGTCCTGAAACATGAGGAGTAACAGTCGATAAATCGAAATTAATTGTCTTTGAATAGAATGCATCGGAGTCAGCTTTTAGTTCATCTTTAGAATTTATTAATTCATCGAGATGTTTTTGATTTAAGCGTGGGTGAATTCCATTGCCGTCCGCATCTGAAGGAACGCCTTGCAAGCCGCGTTCAGTAATAAAAGTGATACGCTTTTTATACCAATCGATTAGAACGTCATCGACAGGGAAGAGACCGGTTAAAGCACCCCATTCGGTAGTCATATTTGCAATTGTTAAACGTTGTTCGATTGAAAGATATTTTATCCCATCGCCCGTAAATTCTAATGCACAGTTTAAAACTTCATCATTATTAAAGAATCCGCAAAGAGATATAATTACATCTTTCCCCGTAACACCTTTAGCAAGCGTACCATTCAATTCCACTTTAACGATATTAGGAACTTGCCACCAAGTTCTGCCTGTAGCCCAAATTCCGGCAGCATCGGTGCGGACAACAGGAGTGCCGAGACAAGCAAGACCGCCATACATATTTGAATGGCTATCGGATGCAACGACCATAGTTCCGGGGAATATATAACCTTCTTCGCACATAATTTGGTGTCCGATACCTCTTCCGGCAGGATAGAAATCCGCTCCCATCGATTTAGAAAATTCTTCTATCTTACGATACTTCTCTAAATTCTTTTCGCTTTTATCTTGAATATTATGGTCGAGAGTATGAATCACTTGACGAGGATTAAACAATTTTTTTGCGCCGAGTCCTTTGAATTTAGGGATTACTGCACCCGTATTATCGTGGGTCATTACATAAGCAGGTTTGATTGAAATATAATCACCGGCTCTAACCGTCTGTCCAGGCTCTAATCCATAAGCAAATTTCTGTGCAATCTTTTCAGTATATGTTTGTTTCATAAAATTCCTCTATCTAAATGGATCGAAAGAGACAAAATCGGCATGATGCACAATAATAGATTCAGTGGTGCGTTTACCGAGATCTCCCTCTTTTGAATGAGTAGCAATAATATGTTGAACTTCATAAGGCAAATCGAATCGATCGGCAATAGCAAGACCCGAGAAAGGATGGCGGACTAATTTTCCTGCCTCGCTTGTAGTAAGTTTTCCATCGATTCTTTCATATTCAATAAGTTTACCTACGTCAATTAGTATAGCTCCGGCGATAAGATAATCCATATTAATTGTTATTTCATCTCCGAAATTTTTCTTCATAATATTTGCCATTTCCACAGCGAGATGAACGCATGTTCTTTTATGATTCATAAAAGTGATATTGCAATTTTTA
>Ga0209643_1002264_pt1 | contig 13074 bp, 23 predicted proteins | sample AutmiccBRH37_all_FD_187383 | JGI IMG/M metagenome (GOLD analysis project Ga0209643, IMG submission 187383) | Deep subsurface microbial communities from Mt. Terri, Switzerland - Autotrophic microbial communities BRH/37_all (SPAdes) (version 2) | ecosystem: Environmental > Aquatic > Deep... | reverse complement strand
CCCTCCGCAGTTTCGTGCTATCCGAATTATCCAAAGTTAGGCTACTTTTCTGCCATTCCAAAGCTCAAGCTATCTTTTTAGGTTGAGCTTTTTCGCGGCCTAACTTCGTATAATTGACTTAGAATAATGTGCAATTCACAACTTGTCAGGACTTGTCGGTAAATAAACATTAACCACATATTTATTACTACACATCATTGTTTATAAGAGCTAAGCAAAAATCCTTAATCTTACGTTTTTTGGTGTTAATTATTAACCTTTATTAGCAGGAAGTGAACCAAAGTTACAGAACTTTTGCCACCCTAGAGACCCTAAATAAGATCAATAGTTAAAACCCAAACGAAGAAGACCAATATCTAATACTTCCGTCCTCCAATATTTCATACTTATAATCATATCTATCTAGAAAACTTACGAGTTCGCTGTGATATTCTCTGCGTGCTTGGATAGATTGCTTTAAATAGTGGTTTGCAGTATTTATTGTTTGGGAGTCATGCGAGGTAGATGACTCCCAATATAGCGATAATGCTGTCTGCGTACTGTCAACATACTTTTGTGACAAGAACAATAGTTGAGTGAACCCTTGGGGCGGGTTTAGAACTTTTTGTCCTTCTGAATACTTTCGCATATAGTAATGCCATCAATTAATGATTGCTGATATGAGCCAATGTCTCTTTGCTGAGCTGGTACCCTGTGATGGTCAGAAACTGCTTGAACTTTTTCGCTAAGGGCAGCGTGACTTTCATTAATTCGGCTTAAAAAGTCAGCCTGTCTTGTTGACATGGGGTGCCCTAAGGGGTTTAAGTTTTGGTTTTGATTGAAAATAGTTACGCAAAGGATAATTACCACTATAACTGTGATACATAAATATTTATATGTTTTATATCTTCTTTCTTCTGCTTCTCTCTGCTTCTTAACTAAATCCCTATACCAGTCCCTATCATACATTCCCAAATTAGTGATCCCTCCCAAAAAAAACAAAGCCAACATCCCTTAAGATGCTGGCTACAAGCTGATATTATATAATTCATCCTAAATTGACAAAATCCTCTATCTGGTTGAATTCCCTTATCTGTTTTCTGTTTTGTACAAATTAAGGATTAAACGATACTTACGCCTTATTACTGATTCCAGATTTATGGAAGGAAAATAAGAATAATAATAGAATTTGAGATGAGAGGAAACAAATGTCACCTGCGTTGTGCCTTGGTGAGGGGGAATGGATTTGAGAAAGCTTGCCATTATTTTTATTATCCTTGTCATCATAGGTGGCTTCATCTGGCTAAACCTAACCCCTACAGTTAAGCCTGAATATATAGAGATAAAGGCTGAATTGGTCAAGGCCGATGTAAAAAACCCTGATGTTGCAGATTACAAGTACGCCTTAGATATTTCTGTGGACAGTAAGAAGAAATTGCCTTTAAGTGTTAACGACAAATATCTACATACCGTTTACTTTTATATTGATGGTTTCGTTCCCAGGAAAAACGCCCGTATATATTTCGGTAAGAAATTTAATGCTGGGGTTTACCATAGTGAAACAGCCTTGCCAGTTATTAAAGAACTTAAAAAAACAGGCATCGATTACCCAGTCAATGTCAGTGGGCCAGATTTAGAAGGGTTTTTTTATAAGGGAGATCTTTTCCCCGCAAAAGTTAGATACCATATTTTAGATAGACAAATAGTTGATCCCAGCTTGCCAGGCGCCACTGTTCAAAATGATAATAAACCTGACATCAACCAGTGTTATATCGCCTACTCTCATCGGGAAACAAAATGGGGCAGAGACCTTTCATGGATCAAGTTATTTCCCATTGAAGATAGAACGGAAAGAAGCAGTAATGCACAGTTAACTTTGGACGAGCGCAAAATAGTAGACTTATACCTGACTGTAATAAAGGGTGCTTTTGAAATGGGAAACGGACCTAACGGCTTCATAGCTTTGAGACATAACACTTTGGAAGGCTTAGGTGAGAAGGCAAAGATTGAGGTTGTGAGGGGACTGGAAGAATTATCACCAAATGTTCTTGATCTCGAAGAGGCGAAACTAGACAGCTCCAAGTTTGAGTACGATAAAAGCGGTGACATGATAAGGGCTATAGATGGAACTATTCTGTCAGTCGAATTAATAGAATATAACCAAACAAATGCCTTGATTAAAGCTGGGTTGTGGTATGGCAATCTGGGGGCTGTGTCTCCTGAATATAAGGCAACCTATATTGACGGAAAATGGTATCTTGAGCTTGTCAGCTTAACAGACTCATAAAAGCTTGGGGGACTCTTAAACACATTTTAATAAACCTGAAATATGACATCAAAGTGGGAGCACAAAGGGCTCCTTCTTTTTTTAAGCTAAAAGCAAGAGAGAGCAGAGTATAAGGGCAGGATGCAGTTGCGCTTAATCTGCGCTTAGTAAGGAGCATAAATTATATGAGCCAACAAAATATCCATTTTGGAATTACTGAGTTTAAAGAAATTGCACCTGGCGTAATGGTCCCTATAAGTTATCAACATTGGGAGCCATTAGTGGATTATTTCCTGAGCCTAAGTAATAGATTTAGCATTCATTGCTGGAATGAAGAAGTTGATTCAATCAATTCTATCAAGCCCTACGCTGAACGTTTTGAGGTTAAACAATTGGATGATAACCTTGTTTCAGCGGTTTCAGATGCTTTGGCGACCTCTTTAAATCGTTTTGAAAAGATGCGGGAACAAGGTAAACACGGTTTCAAAGAAGGTATGGCCATCCTTGAAGGAAATATAAATACCGATTTTAAGGCTGAACTTTTAACACACAGTTTGGATAAGTATGGCCGATTACAATGGTTTTACGTGCTTTTAAAGGACAATGATACAACCATATTTTCCTCGGAACATTATGGTACTGAGTTTGTGGCCTTTGGAGTAACAGAAGAAGACATCGTGTTTATCCAGTCTGTTATGCCAAAGGATGCTTCCTTCAACATTTATACCTATTCTTAAATATCTATTACCCAAAGCATAAGTAAGGAGTGTATCAAAATGTGCTATTTCCTTGGCATATGCAGCAGCCATTATATCGATGGGGACACTACAATTTCGATAGGCGAACGTGAGATAGTGTTAGCTAATATCACCAGCAGCCAGAAGCAAAAGAGGCCAGGGATGTTTTATTACAACATAATGGAGGGCGGCTGCGCCTGTGCCTTTTTTAGAAAACGAAATGCTGTGATTCATGGTTTAGTAGAAGACAGCGGCAAAATTGAAGACTTTTCCAGAGAAGTCAGAAAGATATTGAACTTATTTCCTGGCAATGCCCAAACCGAAATTATACTTTATTGGGCTGGTGATGTAGACGAATACTCGTTACTGATAGATTTTGAGGATATTATACAGGTGTTTACCCATAAGCAAATTAGCAAGCAAGATTTCATTCAGAAATATCCGTTCATTGAAGAAAGAGTTGCGTATACGCTTATTTAAGATTGTTTACAGTTTAAAATAATGTCTACAAAGAGGGATTAGAACTTTGCACAAAATCATTTATCTTGGAATTATAAATTGAGTTAGGCAAAATCTGAGTTGGTAAAAATAAAGCCTATTGGTATTAAATAATAAGTTTGAGACAGGACAGGGAAGGGGTGCCAGTTATTTGATTTCAAAAGTTCTTATTAAATGGGTGATTGGAATTACTATTGTCATTGTCTGTACAGGATGCTATCAAGATAGCCAGGTTAGACCTAGCGGTTTACTTACAGAAAGAGATGCTATAAACGCACTTACCATAGCAGGATTCTCCTTAGAACCATGTCCTCAATTAAAACCAATAGATTTTACGTCTAGTTTAATGAAACCTTCCATCTGGAAAGAGAAAGGACAGGGGGATAACAATTTCTTTGTCTATGTCTTTGATGATTTAAAAAGTAAACGTTCAGCAGAATTTGAAATATTATCAGATACGGAATTCATCAACAAATACCTAAACAAAAATGAAAAGTTCTACTCAGTCATTAGATTGAAAAACATATTGATGATTTACACCTTCAATCGTACTTACAGAGATGATGATCCCGAAATAGTTAAAGCTATTGAAAATAAGCTAAAACAAGTTAAAAATACCGCTTTTAAATTGAATAATGGCAAAATCCTTAATTTTAAAGGGGAAAGTGAACACTGGGAAGCAGTTATAACCCAGAAATATTATGATCAATGACTGACTGAAGACAAAATGATTTTAGACTATGAGCAGTGGGTTAAAGCGGATAATAGCACGGTTTTTATTGACCATGAGAATTACTATATCCAGAATCCTGCCATTTTAAGATATAAGGGAAAGGACAACAAAGAGGTAGGTAGACTGAGTTATGAATTCAGCGATGCCTATGGTTCCACTTGGCATTCTAATAGATCATTAAACGAAGATTTGACTTTGCGTCTTGAAGATATAGGGGGTTATGGATTTGGGGTCAGGGAAGATGAGACATATACAGTAGATGTTGAATGGGACGGCAGAAAAGAGAGTATAGAACTTAAAGCAATAACTAAATGAACTATGCCAGGGGGAATAAATTGTTAAGGAACATCCTTTTGGTTATTGGACTTACTGCTATTCTTATAAGTATAGGTTGTTCTCCCAACAAGGATATTCCTAAACCTGAGGATGTCAAGGTATCGGCTAAGGTATCTTATTTCAACTCAATTTGCGAATTTCGTTCTTATTATGGCTTAATTAATAACTGGTATATGACTGATGAAGATCTCAAGGAACCAATGAAACAAACGGTAAAGGTGGATACTAGCTGGGAACTTGCCCCAGCGTTAAGGGTAAAAGAACCTGACAGGCTGTATTACCCACCGTACATTGTAATAATTCCACCTGACCCTAAACATCAGGTTTGGACTTATGCTGGAGGTAGCCATGCTAATAACCTCATAAGCAGCGTTGGCTCTTTGCCCATTGAAGTAGAAAAACTTGTTATGGTAGACAAAACAGAAGGCTGGGATAGGCATATAAAGATAAGGCCAAAATCTTTTGAACAGGGCTTTGTAGATATCTCTTTTAGAAAGCGTGATGATGAGAAGAGGAAATCATTTGATGTCTATTTCATATACTATGACCCTGTAATAAAAAAGGTTGGGTCAAAAACTTAAGGATTTAAGCCTGAGAAGTAACATTGAACACTATTCCTCAATTATAAAATAAAAGGGGCAAAAGCTAATGGAGAAACCTTATTCAAAACAAGCCAAACGCCTTATTGGTTATTTTGGGTATGCTGTTTTCATAGGGTACATTATGCTTTGGGGTGCCACCATTCAGCAAAAACTAATACATACAGCAGCAACCACTTTTAACGGTGTACCACGATTTGTATTCATGATAGCCTTTCCCGTGTTTATAGGTATTCTCCTGGCTTTGCCTGGGTTTATAGCCAATGTCAGAAGTAATGGGCATTGGAAAATAGATTGGGCTAAGCTTTTGGGAGTTGGGCTGCCTGCCTTTTATATAACTATTTGCCCGCTATTGTATGCAGTGGCAGGCGATATGGCGTTAGGCGGTTACACCCAATTTTTTATAAGTCGTTTATTCTTTGATGATATTTTGCGCACTGTAAGCGGGTTGGCGCTGGGGTACTTAATATTGTCAGTAATTCAAAAAGTTAAATATGATGACTAAACAGTTGAACTGTTGGTTTAACTAGATAAAAGCAAGAAAAGCCTGATTTCATGTGATTAGGAGGGCGGTATGGAAATTCCAGAAAAGCTTTGTCCGTACTGTGGTAGCCCTGTAGTAGAAGGTATTTGTTTAAAATGTGGAAGCCGAGACGATCCGAACTACCAATATTTTGATCCACTAGAATCAGCTTGGCAGCAGGGCCGATTCCTTAGACGTTTAAAATATGGCAAATTAATCGCAGGACTTATATTACTTATGTTTCTATATTCAATAGTTACTATTGTTAGTTATTTTAAATAGTTTGGTTTTGCTTATGAGGATGTCTTTAGCTTGAGCAAGTACCAAAAACTAACTGTTGTATTTTTATTGCTATGCACTGCATCCCTTATGCTCGGTCAAATAGGCAAAACGACCTTTACCGATGCTCCATTGTTTGGGTGGATATTAGGTTTTGCATTTAGTATATTTGCTACTTTCACGGCGATTAAAGCTAATGCAGTTAAAAGTGTTGAAGAGCTACTCAAGCTTAAAAAGAGGATAACCCATGAAAACAAAAAAGAAGGGAATAGTAATGGGAATTTTTAATTGGAAACAACCCATACGCTTTATTAGTTATTTCTTATATGCCGTTTTTGTAGGGTTCTTAATGCTTTGGGGGGCATCCATTCAGCAAAAACTAAAACATTTAACCGCAACCACTTTCAATAACGTACCGCAATTTACATTCATGATGGTCTTTCCTGTTTTTATAGGTATTTTGTTAGCTTTGCCTGGGTTTATAGCTATCGCCAGAAGTAATGGGCATTGGAAAGTGGATTGGGCTAAATTATTCGGTATTGGGCTGCCTGCCTTGTATGTAACTATTTATCCGTTTTTGTATTATGTTGTGCCTAGGTTAGCTGGGGATACCATGATTTACTCCAAACTCATGATAAGCGGCCTATTAATTAGTAATACTTCGCACACTATTGGTGGCTTAGTATTGGGCTATTTAATTCTTTCGGCAATACATAAGGAGAAGTCAGAGTGATTTATTAATACTTGGGGGTGATAACCATGCCTTAAAAATAAGAAGGACGTTATTGGTTATTTGGTTACTTATGATACTAGCTTCGCTTGCGTTTTGGACTGAACCACTAAGGTATACATTATGGCTCCTTAAAGCAGTTTTTATCTACCTTGCTACAGTGGTACAGGGTGGTTCTATGACGTTCTTTGTCTGTAGCTACATATACTCCGAACTAGAATTGATATATGCCATAGCGCTGATTACAATTCCGTTTTTTGTCTTAATTTATCAAGTATTTTCTATAATATATGGCTTTGCAATTGTGCTAAGGGGGGCATCGAAATGAAGAGATTGTTTGATGCGGGTAATAGTTGATTAACCCACAGCTTTGTCCTTGGAATTTATCTACAAAGCAGACCTGGGTGGACAGGTGACCGTTAGCTGGAACGGCAACGAGTAAGTAATGGAACTAAGAGCCAAATAGAGGGTTAGTGAAAAGCAAGAAGAGCTGTAAAGGGGTTGATATGTCATGAATGCGTTGTACGATTTTTTGTACACTGTAGGATTTGTATTTCTAGCAGCTGGTTTATTTTTATTGGGTGCTCTCTTACTGAAATATCTTTGGAATACAACAATACCAGATTTATTTAACTTAAAGTCAGTAACTTATTGGCAAGCCTTCAGACTTTTACTTATAGCTAGTTTATTATTTGGTGGCCCGTACTTAATTAATTGATATATGAGATTACTTTATGTCGTAGGATACTGCGGCAAAAAGACTAGTTGTTATTCCAATTCTAGAATTAACCATAGAATTATCTATTAGAATCACTAAAGCCAGCCTTTATATTTTAGGGAGTCAATCATAATGACAAAAATCTTACTAGTAGGCCTAATTTTCATACTTATTTTTAGTGGCGGTATATTTATTGGCACCACTAAAAATAAATGCAATAACTTGGAACAAGACTTAACGAACGAAAAAGAAGCACGGACTATGATAGAACGAGAGTTAAGTATGCTAAAAAGGGAAAAAGAAGCATGGATTATGATAAGCCCTTTATCACATTTGATAATATACGCAATGGATTCTCGGGATTTAAAATCACTGATAAATAATGTTTCTCACTCTGTCGAGGTTACAGAAACGGGGCTTGTTTTTGAGCAAGACTATCTTGGGAAACAGGAAATTAATTACCCCCAAGAGAAGGTATCTCGACTGCGCGAAAGAGGATATGAATTAGTTGATAAAAACGAATTTGTATCTTATGTTGAATACCAAGAGGGTGAGTATATTAAGGTTTACCATATGTTCTATGCTAAAGTCAATGAAAGGTGGAAACTTAAACTAATCCAAAAAGATAAATAGTATCAATGAGTTTAGACCGCTTGGTAACAAGTTTAAGCTGACCCACGGGTATTCAGAGGCGGGGCGTGAGGCTTGAAATCTACCATAAACCTTTTTTTTGTATGAGGGGGTGGGATAATGGAACTATTAATTGCCTTAATTGCCGCAATTGTGGTCACTATACCAACAGTTATTCACATAACCAAAGTTTCATCCAAACATAATTTAATCTTAGGGTTTGGTTATTTGCCAGAGAGCCTAAAGAAACCGCCACAATTATACCTAATTTCTTTACCTGTCTTCATTTTTGTCTTTCTCGTTATATATGGAATAGGGCTAATTATAGCAAACAGATAATTATTTGTTCATTTAAACTGTAGGGGTGATAAATTGAAGAACCGTCTTTTACTTGTGTTAGCGGCTATTTTGATATGTTCATTATGTTTTTTGTTATCTGCTTGTGGTAAACCTGAAGGTCTAGCAAACTCAAATGATGACCTAAATCAGGAGCTTAACAGTATATCAATCCAGTTTATTAAAGCCCTAAACAACAGGGATGAAAAAACTATTTCCAAGCTCACTTTGTCCAATGAGCTAGCTGGCTTAGTTGGTAAAAGCCTAAAGCTAACTGAGATAACACCAATAGAATTAAAGAAAGAGAATGACAAATACATAAATACATTAATAGTTAACACAAGTGATAAATCTACATCCTTTATCTATCATATTTACTATGAAAAGATGCAGGGTAATTGGAAAATAATTGACTATGAAACCTTAGGGCTTAGTGGCGATTGTAAAGTCACGGACGATAATAGTACAACAACCCTTGTGCTTGAAGTACCCGATATAACAGAAAATCCAATAAATAAAAAACAAATCATTTCTACATTAAACAAACGTGCCGTTGCCCTGGGCGCATTCAGTTTTGATATTAAAGATATAGAACAAGATAGATTACAATTCCAGATGTCAGGTTTTTCGAACGAATTTATAACAATGATGTTTCATACGGGTAGGGTAGAGTTTATAACCGAAAAAGGTCAGGTTGTGGCCACAAATTCGGATATTCTAAAAGCTTCTTCAGAGGAATCTGACGGTTTAATGCAAGTAGATATAATTTTCAATGATGAAGGGGCAAAAAAAATAGCCCAGGCAACTTCGGAAAACATCGGGAGAAACATGGAAATCCGTTTGGATGGTGAATTAATTCAAAATCCTATAGTGCATGAGCCAATTACTGGGGGTAGAATTCGAATTTCTCAATTTAATGACAAGATATTATCTCGTGCGCTGGTCACATATTTAAACTTTGGGCCTCTACCATGTGATATTGAAATTATGGAAAAGAGGACAGCTAGCAATAACAAACGTTTAATTAGATTAATATCTTAATTTTTTTAGGAGCGAATAGATGAAAGCTAAAATTTTTATGAGCTTATTAATGATTTAATTACTTTTGCAATTTCAGGTTGGCATTGGAAACCGAACGACAACATAACGGGCTATTAAAGACCAATGATGTTAAAAAGGCTTTAGAAAAGGCAAGTGTACACTTGTGAGAATGCCACTGAATTAACCCAGAGGATTATGCACTAATGGTGTTACACCATCAATTTGAAGTTGGTAAAAAAAGAAACGACCGTGTTTCCATTTATATCTTTGATAACTCTGAAGACAGAAGGATTACTTCTGCTGAATTTTATACAGAAGAGTTTAGATCAAATCTTAATCCCTTTTTGCGGCCAGACTACTAACCTATGTGTTATGAGACCACGCTCTTTGTATTTTACACTTCCAAAGACGATGTTTATTACCCAAAGAGTTCACTACCCAGGGAACTCTTTCTAATTCACTTAACAATTACTAATCTAATTGATATGAGTAAGACAGTATCTACAGGTGAAAGCAAGCAGTGGAAAGGCTCAATTACCGTAAAGGAATATGAGCATATTCTAACGGCGGATGGTAGAATCTTAAATCATACTGAATGGGTTAATGCTGGTATGCCTGAAAAGTTGGATGACAGCGAATTCGAATATATGATATACCCAAAACTTATGTATAAAGAGGCGGACATAACCAAGTTAGATAGAATCCAATACCATATCATTGAACCCAGGGGCTCAGGTTCTTGTAGCGGTTCAGACCGATTATTGAACAGATTTAGAATTGCAGGTTACACTGGATATGGAGGTAGTCATAGATTCAATGAAGATGATGTTTTTGTTATGACTGTCCGCTGGAACGGCAACGAGGAAGTAATGGAACTAAGGGCCAAATAAAGGCAAAAAAAGCAAGGAGTGCAGATTAATTATGTATTACTCCAAAGAACGCCTTGAGGAAATGAGGAAAAAAGGGGAAGAAGACTTAAAAGAAATAACCGAAGGATCAAAAGAGGAGTGTGCCAAATACCAGTCACAGCCAGGCATTCAAATTACCTGCTTGCACTGCAAACACGATTTATTTATAGAAGGAAAAGCCCTGCTAAATACAAGAGGGCTGACTTTCTTTGGTTTGGATTGGATGAACCAATCAGCTACCACTTTAATCTGCAGCCACTGTGGTTTTATCCACTGGTTCATGAAAGAGGTTAAAAGGGTGGATTAGCCTGGTACGTCTTATTTATTTTAATGAGTTACAGGGGGATAAATCTTGTCTTATTCATTTGAAAGGAAAGGTGTGTTTATTGGTGTAGTCCTTCTTGGAATTGTGGCTCTACTCTTTTTTGTTTTTTCTGGTCCGAATGACGATATCCAGGCAATAGAAATAGCGATCCTGAAATCTAATATGAATTCACATGTGGAAAAAGTGGTTTATATCGAAAGGATAGATGATGTAACTTTAGCGATTTACGATACCCCGACGGGATTGGCTATTGGGAGACTCAAGGAGTCGTTACTTGGATGGAAATGGGTAACAGGAACTGGATATTTAGAATTTAACTCGGGAAAGGATTTATCATGGATTTGGTCTGATTTGGGGAATACAAAGGAGCCGCTCCCCGTATATTATGGTTTCATTTCTAGTCCACATATTGAGCGGGTGGAAATCGGCAGAAAACACCAAGCAAAAAAGGTTGCTACGTATCGGGGTAAAACTATTTGGTTTCTAATTGGGAAAAGTACTTTGGGGACAGAAGAAATCCAAGGGTTAACTGCTGAAGGAGAGGTTTTATATAGTCGCTTGGGTAATTCCAGGTAAGGTTTTATAAAACTCGAAAGACTAACGGATGAAGGTAACTAACCAATATGCTTATAACATATTACATAGATAATACGTGTTGTTTTTTATAACAACTAAGAGAAGTATTTTAAAGGGAGAGGAAAATGCTTATATTTTAAATATTTATTGGTTGGCCCGCTATTCTCGGTTCTTTACTAATTTCAACATACGGAATTATCATGCGCCGCCCATATTTGTTAGTTGTAGGAGCAATATTAAGTATTGGTTTTGCTTGGTATCTAACTGCTTTACCAGCTACAATTTTTAAGCTACTCGGATATTCCTTGCCATTGCTTCATCTTGCTGCAATGTCTTTTGTTCGTCAGGGTTTAAGAGCGGTAGCAGGGCTACTATTACTACCACATATAACTATTAAAGGTAACCCTAATAATGAATTTTTCAGTGCGTACATAGAAGTTCTGTATTCCCTGTCATACGCCGTGAAAATGTCACCAAAAGCTGGCATAGAGCCGAAAGGTTATTTTGAATACGCTGTCTAACCGCTTGAAGGAATATGGGACATATCAGAAGACGCAAAAGATAATTACTCTGGCGGCTAATCATGACTGCAAAAAAGAAATTTCTACTTGTAAAATTGTTATTGTTACTCCTACTAACTATTATTTACGGTTGCGCAAAAGAGGATATTGGGACAGTGGGAAGTGATTTACTTTCTAAAGCTGAAATTATAGCTTGTCTTGAAGAGGAAGGTTTACAACTTCAAAAAACGAGAGCAGCAAGCCCACTTAAAGAAAAGGTTGCTGCTAAACCTGCTGCATTTAGAGTTAGCGATAAAGGAGAAACATTATTTATTTATGTATTTGATTCTTTTACTGATAGAAAGGACGCATTTCCAGCAATTTATACAGACATTGTATCAGAAGATAAAGGTCCTTACTTTATTTTTATCGCAAAAAATGCCTCAATTATCTATGAACCTGGAGATGACCATAGTGTTATTCTTAAAACTTGTAGCAAGATTGGAGAAACAGTTTTCCATGGAATGCATGACATAAACCAAGTTACCTTTAAAGGGCAAGGGGACTACTGGGCTGCTGAAATAAAAGTTCTATATTATGAATACGAGTGGGGAGAGGGTGAAGAGCAACAACAAGAATCCTATGGCAGAGAATATTTTCAAGCTAAATATCTGGGAGAAAACCCCACAGAAGTAACAGACTTTTATTTTACTTATTCTTTTGATGAAGAAGAAAGCAGAACAAGAACAAAAGGTATATATGGTTCCCGATTAGATGAAAACGGTACATATACAGATTTCGAAGCAGGTTCCTATTTCCCGCGCGAAGACGATATTATTAACATGACATTTGAGTGGGACGGTAAAGAAGAAATTATTGAGCTTAAAGCAATTACTAAATGAGCCATGCAAAGTAAGGCTATTAGAAGGGCATGAAACGCAATCTCAGGATAGAACCACATTTTAATTTGTTATAAATAAGGCTGGGGAACTTTATAAAAATGAAAAAATTACTAAAAAATACTTGGAAAGAAACAATAGATTTTATTTATGGCATTATAGCATCTATATTTTTATCCTTGTTTATAAAAATAAAAGAAGACAAATGGTTGGAAACAGCAGATTTCTTGATTCTTTACTTTTTAATTGTAATATTAATCAAGCTTAATTCAATAAGTAAGATAAAATAAAATCTATTTTAATTATAGCAAATAGTTTAATTTTTTCTTCTAAGTGTTCCTGCTGCCCTATAATGCCCGAAAGCTGATGGTGTTGCCTGTCCAAAAGTTGCCATATATAATGATCATATCATGAAGAAAGGAAAGACGCCCCTGTTTAAATGTGCAACTGCGCCAACAGAA
>Ga0209643_1002263_pt1 | contig 13075 bp, 10 predicted proteins | sample AutmiccBRH37_all_FD_187383 | JGI IMG/M metagenome (GOLD analysis project Ga0209643, IMG submission 187383) | Deep subsurface microbial communities from Mt. Terri, Switzerland - Autotrophic microbial communities BRH/37_all (SPAdes) (version 2) | ecosystem: Environmental > Aquatic > Deep... | reverse complement strand
CCCGCGCCGGTCGCAGTGTGGGCGAATGCCAGCGTGAGTGTTCCCTCCGCGATTCTCGGCAGCAGATCGCGCTTTTGCGCGTCCGTGCCGAGTGCCTGAATGAGCGGCGCTCCGATCACCAGGGTCGCGATCAGCGGCTCCATCAGCAAGCCACGCCCGCTTGCATGCAGCAGCGTCAGCAAATCCGAGAGCCCGCCGCCCACGCCCCCGTATGCCTCGGGGAGTGCTACGCCAAGCCAGCCAAGCTCACTATAGCGACGCCACTCGCGCGCGCCGAGGCCACCATCGGCGATCACCGCGCGGCGGCGCGCGGCGCTGTACTCCTCCTTCAGGAAACGCGCGACATCGCGTTCAAACAACTCACGCTCTTCCGGACTGAACACGCTCATGATCTCACAGCCCCAGAACGCCCTTAGCGATAATATTGCGCTGTATCTCGTTGCTGCCGCCGTAGATCGAGATCGCGCGCCCGTGCAGATATTCGCGGACCGAGCCCGCCGCGCCGGGCAGCCCCCATTCCGCGCCGCCCGGAAGCAAGGCGTCCGTCTGGTAGGACAGCCCATGCTGGCCCACGACGTCCAACGTCATGCCGGCGATTTTCTGGGTCAGCTCGGAACCGAGGATTTTGAGCAGCGAGACCTCGGGCCCGGGATCGCCGCCACCATCCGCACCTTCAAGAAACTCAAGGCATAAGGCTTCGAGCGTCATCACCTCGACATCGAGTTCAGCGAGCTTGATGCGCCAATGAGGATCGTCCGCCAGCGGCATCTGCGTGCCGGTCTGGCGCGCCAGGCTCACCAGATGCGCGATCATGCGGCGTGCCTTGCTGATCTCGGCCGCGAGAACCCGCTCGCGCGACAGCAGGAATTTGGCATATGTCCAGCCGCGATTTTCCTCTCCGATGAGGTTGGAAGCCGGCACGCGCACATTCTCGAAGAACACTTCATTGAGGTGGGCGCACCGGTCGATCGACGCGATCGGCCTGACGGTCACGCCGGGCGATTTGAGATCCAGCACAAGGAACGAAATTCCATCTTGCGGCTTGGGCGTGCCCGCGGTGCGCGCGAGCACGAAAATCATGTCCGCCCACTGCGCCATCGTCGTCCATGTCTTCTGGCCGTTCAGCACGTAGTGATCGCCGTCACGCACCGCGCGCGTCGACAGATTGGCGAGATCGGATCCGGCATTGGGCTCCGAATAGCCCTGCGACCACCACACATCGGAATTGAGGATGCCGGGAAGGAATCGTTGCTTCTGCGCGTCGGTCCCGAATGTGTAGATCACCGGCCCGACATAGATCGCGCCGAACGGGATCAGCCATGGTGCCCCGGCCTTGTAGAGCTCTTCTTCGAACACCCACTGTTGCAGCTTGCTCCAGCCCAGCCCGCCGGCTTCGACCGGCCAGTGCCCGCAAAACCAGCCGCGCTGACGCAACTTCTTCTGCCATGCCACGTAATCAGGCTTGTCAATCAATTGGTTCGCGAGCACCCGCGCGCGCAACTCGGCCGGCAGCTCGGCGCCGCAAAATTCGCGCACCTCGGCCTTGAACGTCTCGAGCGTCTCGCGCGTCACCAACAGTCTCGATCCTTCCTCGTTCGGGCCCATCCCGGCCGGCACCGCCCACCTTAGGGAGCCTGCCCGCATGGCGCGATCACTGGACGCAGTGAAATCGCGCCCTCTTTTGGGGGATCTATGCGGCGAGATATCCGCCATCGACGGAAAGCTCGATTCCGGTGATCCACCGCGCCGCATCACTGATCAAAAACGATACGCTATTGGCGACGTCGCGCGCTTTCCCCACACCGATCAGATGCGCATTGAGGAAGGCGGCCTGCGCCGTGTCTTCGTCGGGCACCAGCCCAAGTTCGACGTAGTCCCTGAGCACCTTGCTGCCCATTTCCGTCTTGACGAACGCCGGATGCACCGAGTTCACGCGGATGCCGTAGTTGAGTCGGCCACACTCGACGGCTGCCGCCTTGGTCAGCAGGCGAACGCCGCCCTTCGACGCACAGTAAGCCCCCAACCCCATCGCGCCCTTCAGCCCGCCTGCGGACGAAATATTCGTGATCGAACCGCCGCGTCCCGCACTCCCGCCGGGCCGCATCGCGCGGATCGCATGCTTCACGCCGAGGAACGTGCCGGACAGATTCACCGACTGCGTCTGGTTGAAGGCCTCAAGCGTACAGTCCGCCAGCAGCGCCGTCGTTTCGATTCCCGCATTATTGACGACCGCGTCGAGCCCGCCGAAGCGCTTGATCGCGGCCCCGATCGCGGATTCCCACTGCGCTTCCTTCGTCACGTCGAGCGGCACGAACATCGCATTCTCGTCGCCGAGTCTGGCCGCGGTTTCCTTTCCCTCGCGATTGAGCACATCGCCGAGCACGACCTTGGCGCCGCCCCGACACAATGCCTCCGCCATTGCTGCACCCAGACCGCGCGCGCCCCCGCTGATGAGAACCACCTTGCCGTCAAGCCGAAAATCGCTCATGCCCGCCCCTTGTTGCGTATCGCCCATGATTTCAACGCGTTTGCGCGTCCTCCTGCTGCTTGAGAATCCAGCGTGCGAGGGCGTCGGCCTCATCGGGGGAGACATTGGGGTTGCTGACCATCGGAACGATCCCCCACGCACCCGCGCCGCCATGGCGGATCTTGAGCGCCAGAAGTTCGAGGATGTTTATCGGGCCGTCGGCATAGCGCGTTGCGATATCACGGTAGGACGGGCCGATACGCAGTTCGTCCACCCCATGGCAGGCATTGCAGCCCTTATCGTTGAACATCGTCTTCGCCTGCGCGTCCGTGAGATCGGCGGCCCACGACGAGGTGCTCAGGGAAAGCGCCAGCGCCGCAAATCCCGCACCTGCGATCAGCTTCCCGATGAAATGACAAACCATGCACACTCCCCCGCGCGGTCAGGCCCGGCGCGCTTCAAGACCTAATCACCGACATCGATCAGCACGCCCATCGACGGGCCGGAGCCCTCGGGATAATTGCCGTAGCTCGCGACCAGTTGCCCGCTCGTTCCGTCGATCGAAATCTGGCGCATATAGGCCATCTGCCGCGGCATCGGATACACGAGGAACGCCCCGCTCGCCGGGTCGAGACGATAGATGGCATCGCCATTCGCCGTTGCGATCCACACCGCCTTGCGGTGCTCGTCCCACGTCACGGCATAAGGCGATGCCGATCGGTCGGGGAGGTCAAATGTCGCGAGAATTTTTCCGCTCGCCATATCAATCCGGGCGATCTGGCCGCTGCCGAACAGCGCGACCCACAAATTTCCCGCATTATCGAGCGCCATGCGTCGCGGGCCTGTTCCTTCAGGAAATGGAATGACCTTTTCGATCTTCTTGGTCCTGGTATTGATGCAGCCGACCGAGCCGTTGACCTGCGAATACCAGGCGTGCTTGCCGTCCGCCGACAGCACTGTCGAATAGATCAGGTGGTTGATCGGGCTCAGGCCCTCGATGTGGTTGGTGTCATAGAACGCGACGTCGCCGTTTTTGGGGTCGAGCGTTCCCATCTGGTTGGTGCCGACCATGGTGATCCAGATTTTTCCCGCCGTGTCGCGCGCCAGTTCACCGCGCGAGTTGATCGACATGTCGTGCACGATGGCCGAGCCGCCGATCGCCTCAGCGGGATCGAGATTCTTGGGTCGCAGCGTCCACAGCGTCCATTTCTCCGTTTTCGGATCAAACCGGCCGAACTGGTCGTTGTCGATCATCGAGACCCAGAGCTTTCCGGCCTCGTCGGGTACGATCGTGTGGGGGCCCGTCGACCCCTTGAAATCGACCGGGTACCATTTCGTTTCGGCGCTCTTGCGGTCGAGGCGCACGATCAGATTGCGCCTGACGTCGGCGCCCCACAGATAGGGCGACTTCGGCGCTGCGACGAGTTCGCGCACCAGCGCGAGCTTCGGAAACGCGAACTCGCGAATGATCGTCTTGTCCGTGACGCCGAGCGGCGCGTGAAACGCGAAATCATCACGCAGCAGGCTTACCGTCGAGGTCGGAAAATGATCGGCAAGATATTGCGCGATGATTTCGCCCTGGCGCGCATTGAAGAAATTGTAGTCCGCGTTCTGCGCGGTCTCCCAGTCGACGGCGTCGAGATTGACCGGGCTCTCCAGAGGGAACACGGAAAAATGCTTGGAGCGCATGTATTTGACGATCGTGCGCCACGACTCGTGGCGCACCACCTTGCGCCAGGCTTCGAGCGCGGCCTTGTCGCCTTCCGGGCCGTTGCCGACGGCCTCGATCTTGGCGGCGTACTCACGCACGCGGGGGCTTGGAAACTGGTGGCAGCTGGAACAGCTGGTGAGCGTGATGTCCTTCTCCGGGCTCTGCGGCACACCGGCAAGCCATGCCGATGCCGGCACCTGCGCGGCGATATCGGCGACGGCCTCGACATAAAGCTTTACGGCAAACTGATCGCCCGTCCTGGTCGTATCGCTGCCCGATACGGGTGCGATCTGCTTGTACCCCAGCTTGTGCGCTTCGATCACGGCTTGCGGCAGACGCGTGAGCGTATCGTCCGTGAGCGAGAATGTGCCGTCGGGTCCGCTGTAGATCGTGATCGCTTTGGGCCCGGGCGCGCCATCCGCAAATGTGATCGTCACCGCCGCTTGCGGGACGGCCAATCCATCGTTGACCGCGATCACCTCACCCGACAGCTGCGCCGCGGCGGCCAGCGAGGGAAATGCGAATGCGGCAGCCAGCGCGATCTGGCTCAACCGGACAGCCGTGGACATGCGACGCAGCCTTTTGCCGTTTGACGTACCCTCACACTACAGAGCGGTCGCACAGGCAAAATCACCCGATCAGGGGCGTCACGCTTCTCTTTTGGGGGACCTTGTCGCGCGCGGAGGATTACGCAGGTGCAGCATTCGTAGCCCGCTCGGGCAGCTTTCCCGATTTTATCGAGAGGCGAGGGACGCGGCGTTCGCGCGCGGCATTGTGCGGTGCGGCGCATCGTCCGTCTGCAGGACGATGTCGAAATCCTGCGGGTCCCAGTTCGCCATCACATCTCGAAATTCGTCCGGGGTTCCCGTCCAGGTCTCGGGAACGCCTTTTTCGTCCATGTACCAGCTTTGGCAGCCGGTCACCCAGATGGTTTGCGGCAGCTGGGCCCGGTTCATCTCGATGAACGCCCTCATCGCATCGGGCTTTGCGGCCAGCGAGCGCCAGTTGTTCTCGTAAGCTGCGCGGATCACGCTGACGATATGCGCGGCGATCGCCTCCGAATACGCGATCGCGCTGAAATTTCCGCGCGGAGAAAACGGACCGCCGAGGATCATGAAGTTCGGAAATCCGGGGACGTGGGTCGACAGATGAGCCCCGGTTTGTTGCTTCCACGCATCGTTGACCGACACGCCCTGCGCATTGATGACGTTGATCGGGCGGAAGTACGCGCGCGTGTCGAAGCCGGTCGCCAGAATGAGAACGTCAAGCGGATGCGCGGCGCCGCTGGCGTCAACCACCGCGTTGGCGTCGATGCGATCGACATCCGCGCGGATGATTTTCACGTTGGGGCGGGAAAGCGCGGGATAGAACTCCCATGACATGACCAGACGCTTACAGAGCGGCTCATCTTTCGGCGTCAGAATTTCGCGCAAATGTGGGTCCTTGATGCGCGATAGATTCCAGCGGCAACCGCTCTGCAGCAGCGATCTTTGCCAACCCGGCCGGATCACGGCCTCCGCAAACACATGCTCGAAGAACCACTGATAAAAATCTCCGCTGATGCGCCCCAGCCACGGGAAGCGGCGCACGAGATTTCGCTCGCGCGGGCCGAAGCGGCGGTTCATCATCGGGAAAATCCATTGCGGCGTGCGCATGAAAACGGTCAGATCGACGCCCTGATTGGCAAGCGCGGTGATGACCTGCGTCCCGCTCGAGCCGTTGCCGATGATTCCCACGCGCTTGCCCTTCAGATCAAGCTCATCCGGCCAGCGCGCGGTGTGGAAGCACTCGCCCTCGAACGCGTCGAGGCCGGGGATCGCCGGGAGCTTCGGGACATGGAGCGGCCCGGTGGCCGGCACGAAGAACTCCGCGGAATCTTCCAGACCCTTGTCCGTCTTGATGTGCCAGCGCGCGCCATCGAAGCGCGCCTCTCGCACCTCTTGGCCGAATACGATATCGCGGCGCAGATCGTATTTTTTGCACACCTTGAGCATATAGTCCTGCAGCTCCGCGCCCCCGGCGAGGCGCGAGCTCCAGCCCGGATTGTGCTCGAAGGAAAAATTATAGTGATGAGAGGGGACGTCGCAGGAAACGCCGGGATAGCGGTTTTCGCGCCACGTGCCACCGACCTCGTCCGCCTTCTCGTAGATGACGAGATCGCGAAATCCGGCCTCGCGCAACATGATCGCGAGCGCCATGCCGGCAGCACCGGCACCGACGATGATCGTACGCGGTTTGGGCCTCGCCTCGGCGCGGTTCACCATAAGAATGTCCTCTACGGCGCGGGATGGTCGGGTCAGCAGTCTTGCCCGATCTGTGCCGCCGGTCTTGCGTCGACTGGCTCCCGGTGGTGCTGACAGGGATGTCAGAATCCTCAAGTTGCGGGTAACCTGCGCGAGCCCCCGTGATATGCTTGCGCGCACCGGCTCTCAAAGAAGGCCCCGGCGAGGAGACGATACATGAACAATTCTGACGTAGGCGCGATTCCCGATCTGGGGGATCCCAATCTTTACGTCGAAAGCGTTCCCCATGACGTGTTCACGCAGCTTCGGCGCGACGACCCGGTCTACTGGAATGTCGAGGGAGATGGACGCGGGTTTTGGGCGATCACTCGCTACGACGATATTTTCTCGATCTCGCGCCAGCCGCTCGTATTTTCCTCCGCCCACGAAAACGGCGGTCACAGGATTTTCGACGAGAACGCCGTTGCGGTCGCCGGCGCCGGTCACGAGCATATGGGCATCCCGTTTATCTCCCGTGATCCGCCCACGCACCAACGCTTCCGCACGGTTGTGGTCCCCGGTCTTTCGCCTGCGCGCCTGCAGGACATGGAATCGCGCATCGCCGCGCGAGCCAGCGCCTTGCTCGACGCGACGCCGCTCGATGAATCCGTCGACATTCTACCCGCCTTCGCCGCGCCCCTCCCCTTGCTGACGCTCGCCGAGCTCCTCGGATTGCCCGGTGAAATGTGGTCGAAGCTCTTCGCGTGGACCAACGCGCTGGTCGGCGAGGACGATGAGGACATGCGCCCCTCCGCCGATCTCCTTGTCGAGTTCATCAAATTTGCCGAAGACCTCTATCGCGCGCGCCGCGCCGCCCCCACTGACGACATTGCGTCCATGCTCGCCAACGCCGTGATCAACGACGAGCCGATGGCGATGCGCGATTTCGTCGCCACGATGGTGCTTGTCCTGGTGGGCGGAAACGAAACCACCCGAAATTCGATCGCTCACACGATCGCCGCGTTTGCGGCGAACCCGGATCAATGGGAATTGCTGCGCCGCAACCGCGACCTCATACCCTCGGCGGTGCGCGAGATGGTGCGCTATGCCTCACCCGTGATGCACATGCGGCGCACCGCGACGCAGGATGTCGAATTGCGGGGCAAAACCAATAAAAAAGGCGATCGCGTGTTGCTGTGGTACCCGTCAGGGAACCGCGACGAGGAGAAATTCGACCGCCCGTTCGCGTTCGACATCGCACGGGGAAACACCCAGCATCTGGGATTTGGGACCGGTCAGCATGTCTGCATCGGGTCGCGGCTTGCAGAGTTGCAATTGCGAGTTACATTCGGTCTACTCGCCGACCGGGTTAAGGCGTTTGCTGTCCAACGGCCGCCGGTGCGAATACGGTCGAATTTCATCAACGGCCTCAAAAGCCTGCACGTCGAGATGCAGCGTGGTTGAGCAAAAAAGGGGGGAGAGCTGCGCGGCCTGCGCTCTTCAAGCTCGATCCGACACATCGAATAAGAAGATAAGCATCTCTGGGGGATCCGACATGCACCTGCCTACTCGAAATTTATGCGCACGAACGGGCTTCATCGCAGGAGCGATCCTGGCGCTACTCGCCTCGCCCGTGCACGCTGCGGAAGGTGGCCTGTCGAATTTTCCGGCCGGCGCGCAAACCACCTACGCCGCGTTCGTTCCGGCACCCGGCACGACCTCGTTCTATGGCTACGCGCTCTACATCAATTCCGACAGCGTCCGCGACGGTAACGGCGACAAGATTCCGGGTGTGAGCGCCGAAGTCTTCGCCCTCGCGCCGCGCCTGCTCCACACCTGGAAGCCGACGCTCTTTGGCTGGAAGATGACCAGCGGCGGAGTCACCGAGGCCATCTACGCCCACGTAAAGGTGCCGGGCGACGAGGACGACGATCTGGGACCCACACTGATCGGGCTCGAACCTCTTTATCTGAGCCGGACGTTCGGTGCGTGGACACTTTTCCACGGTCCGCTGGTCTATCTGCCGCTGGGCAAATACCATCCCGGTGACCCCGCCAACAGCACCGTGAACTACAGGTCCTACGCCTATCAGGGGTCGGTGAGCTGGAACCCGACCCCGCGGATCGACGTGTCGTTGAATGCGGCCGTCGAGTTCAAGGACAAGAACAAGAAAACCAATTATCAATCCGGGCCGCAGGCCAGTCTCACCTTTGGCGCAGGCTACAAGCTCTTTGACGACCAGCGCTGGGACATCGGCTTCAGCGGCTTCTACACGGATGGACTGGCCGACGACAAGGTGAACGGCAGCACAGTGGCGGGCGGAGGGCGTTCGAAGAAGTTCGCGATCGGTCCCAAGCTTGTTTACTGGATCAATCCAGGGGCCGCGATCGTCGCTCAGTGGCACCGCGAGATGGTGACCGAGAACGCCGCGCAGGGCGATCTGTTCTGGCTGGAATGCGCGATTCCGTTTTGATCGGAACACGACAGGGCGATGCGCCGCGGCAGGGGCAATAATCGCGCGCGGTTGACGCAAGACCGCGCGAGGCGTTGTGCTATCAATCCCCGTGCACACTGAAGAAGGAACAACGCCGTGCAGATCAAAGCCGCTGTCGCACTCGCGCCCAACACCCCCTTCGAGTATCGCGAATTGAGCCTCGAAGCGCCGCGCGCCAACGAAATTCTCGTCAAGATCGCGGGGTCAGGGATCTGTCACACCGATCTCGTCTTCCGCGATCAGTTTCTTCCCTACCCGCTTCCAGCCGTCTTCGGCCACGAGGGATCGGGCACCGTCGCCGCCGTCGGCTCCGGCGTCACGGATCTGGTCCCCGGCGACAAGGTGGTGCTGAGCTTCAGTTCGTGTGGACATTGCCACAATTGCGAGCGGCACATTCCCGCCTATTGCACTACGTTTGCACCGCTCAATTTCGCCGGCATGCGGCCCGACGGCAGCGCCACGCTCACGTCGCCCAGCGGGCCCGTGGCAGGCAGCTTCTTCGGCCAGTCCTCCTTTGCAACCCACGCACTGGCGGAACGGCGAAATGTCGTGAAAGTCGAGACCAAGACGCCGATTGAGCTGCTCGGGCCGCTCGGATGCGGCATCCAGACCGGCGCGGGCGCGGTCATGCAATCGCTGGCATGCGAGGCGGGATCATCGATCGTCATCTTCGGCGGGGGATCGGTCGGCCTTGCCGCCGTGATGGGCGCTGCCGTCCAGAACTGCGCGACGATCATCCTGTGCGAGCCGATGGCAAAGCGCCGCGCACTCGGGCTTGAACTTGGCGCGACGCACGTCATCGATCCCAAGGCCGGCGATGTCGTCGAGGCGGTCCGCGCGATCGTGCCGACGGGCGTGGCCTACGCGGTCGACACCAGCGGCGTCGTCGCCGTCATGAACCAGGCCATCGCATGCCTCGGCGCGATGGGGTCCCTCGGCCTCGTCGGCGTCCCGCCCTCGGCAACCGACGAACTCTCGTTCAATATCACCCATGTGCTGACCAGCGGGCTGACCATCAAGGGCATCATCGAGGGCGACAGCGACCCCGCCATGTTCATTCCGCGGCTCGTCGCCCTCCACGATCAGGGCCGCTTCCCGTTCGACCGGCTGATTGCGACCTATCCAATGGCTCAGATCAACGCGGCGCTCGAAGCACAGCATCGCGGCGAATGCGTGAAGGCGGTCCTGATCCCCTAGCCGCAGCCGCATGCCGGCTGGCCGGTCGATGCAAGACGCAGAGCGGACGCCCCGGCAGGCTGGCCTCCGCGAACGATCGCGTGGCCGGACCAACGTAACGCTGGACGGCGAGGAGGCGGTGCTGGAGACAAGGACGACACTCATCAACCGTGTCGCGATCGGCGATATCGTGCGCCGAAGCGCTGTCCTGCATCCCGAGAAGATCGCGTTCATCGAGGACGCGCGCACGCTCACCTATCGTGACTTCGACGCACGCTGCAATCAATTTGCCCACGCGCTCCTTGAGCGTGGCCTGAGGAAGGGCGACACGGTCGCATGCCTGTGCACGAACTCGCTCGACTTCATTGTCGCCGCTTATGGAATCGCGAAGGCGGGGCTCGTCTGGGTCCCGATGAACCCGCTGCTGACCCGCGAGCAGCTCGATTACATCCTCGGCCAGGTCGAGGCGAAGCTGCTGCTGGTCGACGCGGCATTGCTGCCGGTTTTCCAGGGTCAGGGACGCGCGGCGCCGCCGGTGATCACGATCGGCGCCGCGGACCATGCGGGCGCGGCGGGAACCACCCCATTCGCGGACATGCTCGCCGGCAGGCCCGCCAGCGACCCGGAAGTCGAGATCGAGGACCGCGACACCGCGATCATCATGTTCACCAGCGGCACGACGGCGCAGCAAAAGGGCGTCGTCATCTCCCATCTCGCGGTCTATCTCGCCGCGCTCAACAACATTATCGAGCTGGAGATGCGCGCGGACGACGTGACCGTTGCGATCCTGCCGTTCTTTCACTGCGCACAGCACACGCTGGTAACGTCGTTTCTCACGCGCGGCGCAACGCAAATCGTCATGCGCGGGTTTGACGCCGTAGCCCTGATGGAGAACATCACACAGCATCGTGTGAGCTGGTGTTTCGCACTGCCGACGATGTGGCGTGCCGTGCTCGATCATCCCGAGCGCAGCCGCTATTCATTCAGTTCGATGCGCTACGGCCTCTACGCGATGACACCGATGGACGGCGAAACGCTGACACGATTGATCAACGAAATCTGCCCGCGCTTCGCGCTCAGCAGCGGCCAGACCGAAGTCTATCCATCCACGTGCGTATTCAAGCCCGAGGTCCAGTTCTCCAAATCGGGTCAGTACTGGGGGGAGCAGTCGCTCACCGCCGAATTCCAGATCATGGACGACGCCGGACACCTGCTGCCGCGCGGCGAGATTGGCGAACTCGTGGTGCGTGGGCCGACCGTCATGATGGAATACCTCAAGGACCCCGACGCGACCCGCGAGGCGCGCGCCCATGGCTGGCATCACACCGGCGACCTCGGGCTGATCGACGAGGACGGCCTTTTCCTGTTCAAGGATCGCAAGAAGGACATGATCAAATCGGGCGGGGAGAACGTGGCGTCCTGCAACGTGGAAGGCGCGTTGCTCGGGCACCCGGCGGTGGCCGCGGCCGCGGTGGTCGGTCTGCCGCATGCGCGCTGGATCGAGGCGGTCACCGCGTTCGTCATCGCAAAGCCGGAGGCCGGATTGAGCGAGGCCGAGGTGCTCGCATGGTGCCGCGAGCGTCTCGGTCTGCACGAGGTGCCCAAGAAGGTCGTGTTTCTCGAGCGGTTCCCGATGACCGCAACGGGCAAGGTGCTCAAGCACATGCTGCGCGCGGAATACCACGATCTCTTCAAGGCCTAGCGCGCCCGCGCGGGCCGCGTCACTTCCTTGCCGGTCCGATCCCAAGCTGCTTGGAGATGATGCCGAGCATGATTTCGTCCGCTCCGGCCCCGATCGAGGTCAGGCGGAAATCGCGGTAGAAGCGCGAAACGACATTGTCCCAGGTGAACCCCATGCCGCCCCAGAACTGCAGGCACGCATCCGTCACCTCGCGCGCGAGACGTCCCACCTTGAGCTTCCCCATAGAGGCGAGCTTGACGACTTCGGGATCGTCGCAATTTTCGACATAAAGCGCGACGGCCCGATAGACGAGCGCGCGCAACGCCTCGATCTCCGTCTGGAGTTCGGCCAAGCGGAAATGCACAACCTGATTGTCGAGCACGGGACGGCCGAATGTGTTGCGCTCGCTGGTGTACTCGATCGTGGCCTCGACGACCTGTTCAAGGCTTTTCAGGCCGAGGGCGGCGCTGCACAGCCGCTCCTCCTGGAATTGCCGCATCTGCATGGCAAAGCCCGCACCTTCCGCGCCAATCCTGTAGCGCTGCGGGACGCGCACGTCATCGAAAAAGAGCTGCGCGGTATCGGACGACCACATGCCGAGCTTGTCGATTTTCTTTGCGCGCACCACGCCTTTGGTATCCATCGGCACGATGATCAGCGACTTGTTGCGATGCATGGCCCCATCGGAGGTGTTCGCGAGCAGGCAGATCCAGTCGCACTCCATCCCGTTCGTGATCCACATCTTGGAACCGGTGATCACGTAATCGTCGCCATCCGTGCGCGCTCTGGTCTTGATCGACGCGACATCCGATCCCGCACCCGGTTCGGAGATCCCCACCGAACACACGGCGTCGCCCGCAATCGCCGGCGCAAGAAACTCTCGGCGCAGTTCATCCGACCCGTAGCGCGCGAGCGCCGGGGTCGCCATATCGGTCTGCACGCCGATCGCCATCGGAACACCGCCGCATCGCACGCGGCCAAGTTCCTCGGCGAACGCGACGGAAAACGTATAGTCGAGGCCGAGACCGCCGAATTCGGTCGGCCGGGAGATCCCCAGCAACCCGAGATTGCCGAGCTTTTTGAACAGCGCGTGCGAGGGAAAACTCTTTTGCGCTTCCCACTCGTCGACGAAGGGATTGATCTCCTCGTCGACGAAGCGCGCCACCGTATCGCGCAGCTGCTGGTGTTCGGGGGTGTTCATTGCACCATCCTCTCATCTCGTGCGGACCTGTGTGATCCGTCGCTCCCGGTCTCAAGTGTGACTCATCTTAGGGCGGGTTGTCGCGTGCGATCTTGCGTGCAGCGGTCATCGCCGACGGCCCCC
>Ga0209643_1002262_pt1 | contig 13091 bp, 8 predicted proteins | sample AutmiccBRH37_all_FD_187383 | JGI IMG/M metagenome (GOLD analysis project Ga0209643, IMG submission 187383) | Deep subsurface microbial communities from Mt. Terri, Switzerland - Autotrophic microbial communities BRH/37_all (SPAdes) (version 2) | ecosystem: Environmental > Aquatic > Deep subsurface... | reverse complement strand
TCAACTGTTCAGGTTGTAAAATGCTACAGCGGGCGGAGGATCAGGTGCCAGCCAACGGTCTCAAACGACCAGGACCCCGGACGACCTTCCGCCCGCACCTCTTATAACACAGCCACAATACACAGGACCCCGGACCAAGTCCGGGGTGACGGGCGGGGAGGTTGTCCTGCCTCTTCAACACCCTGGCCGCATCGCCCGATCCGCGGCCTCTCACCCCCGCATCTTCTCGCCCATCGGATCAAACGGCGCCTCGAGCGCGATGCGGGCCGGGCGGCGGATGCCCATGATCTCGATTTCGAACATGCCTGCCTCGCCATTCGAGGCAAGCGCCGCCGGGATGTAGCCCTGCGCCATGGAACTGCCGATCGTGTGCGCGTAGCCGCCCGAGGTGATCCAGCCGACGACGCGCCAGTCGCCGTCGCGGAGCGTGCCGCCTTCGGGCTTGGCGATTTCCTTGCCGTCCGCGTCAAAACGCGGCGCGCCGTAGCCGTGCGGCGGTTCGACCGTGCCGTAATCGGTGTCGCCGACCTTGGCCCAGACCGGTTCGTCGCCCATCACGTCGGCGTCAGCCGCATCGACCAGGAACGAGGTCCGCATCAGCTTCGGGCCGTCGGCGTGTTCCTTGGCAGCCGCCTCGCGGCCGATGAAATCATTCTTCGAAAGCTTGATGAAGCGCTCCATGCCGCCCTCATAGGGGCCGTAGATCGGGCGCAGTTCGCGGAACCAGGTCGGGAAATTCTTTTCCAGCCGCATCGACAACAGCGCCCGCATGCCGAAATCGGCGATGCCGAATTCCGCGCCTTCGGCCTTGATGGCGCGGTAGACAGCCTGCTGGTAGCAGGGCTCCATCCAGATCTCGTAACCGAGATCGCCGGTATAGGTGACGCGGTTGACCATGCAGGGCGCGCCGCCGACATCCATGGTCCTGAAATCCATGAAGCGGAAGGCGGCGTTGGAGACATCGTCGTCGGTGAGTTTCTGCAGCACGTCGCGGGCGCGGGGGCCGGCGATCGACAGGCCGACGAGAGTGAGGTCGTAGCGGTGGACGCGGACCCCGCCGTCCTTGGGCAGGTGCTTGTCAAACCAGCGCATGTGGTAGCGTTGCGCCGCCGACGATCCCCAGACCATAAAGTCCTCGTCTGAAACCTTGGCGATGGTGAAATCGCCGATCAGCTTGCCGAACTCGTTCAGCATCGGGGTCAGCACGATGCGGCCCGTCTTCGGCATGGTGTTGGTCATCAGGTGCGACAGCCAGGCCTCCGCGCCCTGGCCGCTGACGCGGTACTTGGCGAAATTGGCGATCTCGGTGACGCCGACGCGCTCGCGCACGGCGCGGACCTCGTTGCCGATCGGCTCGAAATCATTGGAGCGGTGAAAAGAAAGCACGTCGTGAGCGGCTTCAGCGCTTTCCGCGAACCACAGCGGCGTTTCCAGCCCCCAGCTGTCGCCCATCACCGCGTGATTGTCGCGCCGCATCACGTCGTAGAGCGGCGTGGTCTGCTGCGGGCGGGCGGCGGGCAGTTCCTCGTTGGGGAAGCGGATCGAGAAGCGGCGGGAATAGTTCTCGCGCACCTTGGCGTTGGTGTAGCGAAGCGTCGCCCACTCGCCATAGCGCGACACGTCCATGCCCCAGATGTCGGCGCCGGGATCGCCATGCACCATCCAGTTCGACAGCGCCAGCCCGACGCCGCCGCCCTGGGAAAAGCCCGCCATCACCGCGCAGGCGGTCCAGTAATTGGTCAGCCCCGGCACGGGGCCGACCAGCGGGTTGCCGTCGGGGGCGAAGGTGAAGGGGCCGTTGATCACCTGCTTGATGCCGGCGTTTTCGAGCGCCGGGAAATGCCGGAAACCCACTTCCAGCGACGGCGCGATGCGGTCGAGATCGGGCGCCAGCAGTTCATGGCCGAAATCCCACGGCGTGTTGACCGGCGACCAGGGCTTGCAGGCCTTCTCGTAAGTGCCGAGCAGAATGCCGGAGCGCTCCTGTCTTGTGTAGATCTCGCCCTTGAAATCGATGACGCCGACGAGTTCGCGGCCGGTCCTGGCGTTAAATTCCAGAACCTCGGGCATTTCCTCGGTCAGCAGATACATGTGCTCCATGGCCAGCAGCGGCAGTTCGAGGCCGACCATGCGGCCGACTTCGCGGGCCCACAACCCGCCGGCGTTGACCACATGGTCGGCCTTGACCGTGCCCTGTTCGGTGATGACGTTCCAGGTGCCGTCGACTTCCTGGGTCAGCTCGACGACGCGGTTCCTCAGAACGATCTCGGCGCCGAGTTTTCGCGCGGCCTTGGCGTAGGCGTGGGTGGTGCCGGACGGGTCGAGATGGCCCTCGACCGGGTCCCACAGCGCGCCGACGAAATTGCTCTCGTCCATCAGCGGAAACATCGCCTTGGCCTCAGACGGCGTGATCAGCTCGGTCTCCATGCCGAGATAGCGGCCCTTGGCATGGACCAGGCGCAGGAAATCCATCCGCTCGGGGCTGTCGGCCATCATCACGCCGCCGGTCAGGTGCAGGCCGCAGGACTGGCCTGACAGTTCCTCGAGTTCCTGATAGAGGCCCACCGTATAGGCTTGCAGTTTTGCGACGTTGGGATCGCCATTGAGCGTGTGAAAGCCGCCGGCGGCGTGCCAGGACGAGCCCGAGGTCAGTTCCGAGCGCTCGATCAGCATCACGTCGGTCCACCCGGCCTTGGCCAGATGATACAGGACCGAACATCCGACAACGCCGCCACCGATCACCACGGCTCTCACATGCGATTTCATGGTCACTCCCCAGACGCAAATTTTGCGGCAGAGTGCGAAATCGAAACCGGGCGCACAAGAGGTAAATGCGACATCGCCAGACAAAGAAGTTGCCCGCCTGGATCCGGATGTCCTTGCCGCCGCAGCATGGCTGTTCCACATCCCGCGCAACAGGAACCGGGTCCCGCCAACTCAACCGTGGCTGATGCTGACCATTTCCCCATGCTTTGAGGCCGCGGATGGTCTCTGCGGGTCGGAAAACCACCATTTTGTCTTATGTTTCATCGCAAAGGACTATAGTGAGGACATGATTGTACGTTAACAATGTTCAGCAAGCGTTCACCATGGCGTGCTAGATTGATGATGATGACAAACGTGCGGGACATCAGCTCCGGAGCGCGCGGTCCTTTGTGGCCGCGCAGCCTTGCGGCTGTCCTGTGCTTGGGATTTGCCATCACATGGTCGTCCGGGACGGCCGGCGCCATCGAGATATTCGGCCTCAAGCTGTTCGAGGGCGATGAGACCGAGATAGTCGATGTGGTCGACCCGCTTTTCTATACGGTGTCCATCGAAGTTGAGGGCGCCGATCCGAATGGGACATTGCGCGCCGAGCTGGAAGCCGCATCCCAGTTGGTGCGGGACAATGACCGCCCCGTATCGGGCTCCATCGGCCTGTTGCAGCGCGCCAATGGCGATTTCGAACAATTGATTGCCGTCCTTTATGAAAACGCCCGCTACGCCGGCGAGGTGCGCATTCTGCTTGACGGCAGGCCTTTGGCCGATCTGCCTCCGGACGCGGATCTGAACCGTTCGGGTCCGGTTCCGGTGCGCATCCTGGTCGATCCGGGCCGCGAATTCCGCTTCGGCGACATTGCCATTCGCGACGCCGACGGCAATGCCTATGTGGCGGGTCAACAGGGACTGACGACAGGTCAACCGGCGCGGTCGACGGTGATTCTCGACGCCGAGAAAGCCCTGATCCGGGAACTCGAGCAAAACGGTCACCCGTTCGCCGAAGTTTCGGCGCGCGATGTGGTCGCCGACCATGACAGTGGCGTGCTCGATGTCTCCTTGCTGCTTGATGCGGGGCCAATCGCCCCCTTTGGGGACACGGCGGTGGAGGGCGCCGAAAGCGTGAATTCCGAATTCATCGCCCGGATGGCCGGCGTTCGGCAGGGCGAGCAATACAATCCCAAGGCGCTTGCCGCGGCGGAAAAGCGGTTGCGGGCGCTTGAAGTGTTTTCAAGCGTGACCGTGCGCGGCGCCGATCGCCTGTCGACCGAGGGTACGGTGCCGGTCCAGGTCACCGTGGCCGAGCGCAAGCACCGGTTCCTCGGCGCCGGCGCCACCTATTCCTCGACCGATGGCGGCGGGCTGGAGGCCTATTGGGGCCACCGCAACCTTTTCGGCCGCGCCGAGAAGCTCCGCATCGAAGGATCGGTCAGCAGCCTGGGCGCGACCTCCGAAGCCGAGGACATGACCTGGCGCGGCGCGGTTCTGTTTGAAAAGCCGGGCGTTCTCGGACCGGCTTCGAAATTCACCTCGAAATTCGAAGTCGAACAGGAAAATCCCGACGCTTACCGGCGCTTTTCCATCGAAGGCGCGGTCGGCATCACCTATGAACTTACCGACACGCAGACGGTTTCGGCCGGTATTGACGTGGAATATGCCCGACTGACCGACAGTTTCAATGTCGATCTCGAGACCATAACGGTGGCGCTGCCGCTCGAATATGTTCGCGACACCCGCGACAACAAGCTCAACCCGACCACCGGCACCCGTTTGGCGCTGTTGGTCGAGCCGGCCCATGAAATCAATGCCGGGGCGACATTCATCAAGTTGCGAGCCGAGGCTTCGGCCTACCGGGCGCTCGATGCGCAAAAACGTTTCGTGGTTGCTGGCCGCGTCGCCGCCGGCTCGATCTATGGCGCCGACCTTGCCTCAATTCCGGCAAACCGCCGGTTTTATGCCGGCGGCGGCGGCTCGGTGCGTGGGTATGGCTATCAGGATATCGGGCCTGTCGATGCAACCGGAACACCGACTGGCGGGCGTTCGGTGATTGAGACTTCGGTGGAACTGCGTATCGGCATCACCGAGACGATCGGCATAGTGCCATTCATCGATGCTGGCCTGGTCAGCGCCAATGAGGATTTCTCGGACACTGTATTCGAGGCCGGAGCGGGCGTTGGCCTGCGCTACAGGACCCCGTTCGGGCCGCTGCGCCTGGATCTCGCCGTGCCGTTGAACAAGGGGCCCCGCGACCCCGATTACGGAATCTATGCCGGTATCGGGCAGGCATTCTGACATGGCCACCGACAGAGCCCCCAAAACCCGTCCGGGCCTGATCCGGCGCGTGGCGCGATGGTTCGCCATCACCGTTCTTGTGCTGCTTTCCGTTGTCTTGCTGGTGTTTATGACCACGCCGGGTGGCCGGTTGATCGCGCTGACGCTGAACAGGCTCGGTTCGACCGCGGCCCAGAGCGTCGAGATCGACCGGATCGATGGCTTGCTGTCGGGGCGAACGCGGATCGGTCATGTGCTCTTGCGGGACACCGAGGGTGAGCCCTGGCTTCTCTTGAAGGGAATACAGATCGAGTGGTCGCCGCTGGCGCTGTTGAGCGCAGGGCTGGATATCAATGACGTATACATAGATTCTGTGGAGCTGGCGCGGCTTCCACAAGGGTCCGAGGATGAAACGGAAGCTGGCCCGCTGGTGCTGCCGCTGGCGTTTGACATCAAGCGGTTCTCTGCGCCCGATATTCTGGTGGGTGAGCCGGTGGCGGGCCGGGTTGCCCGTTTTGAAGCCAGCGGCAGCGCCAAGGTCGACGCCTCCTTGTCGACGGTGCTGGCCGATCTCGTGGTCAAGCGCACGGACGGCGTCGGCGGAGAGTTCTCGCTTGATGCCGATTATCTTGAGGAAGAGGACCGGTTCAACATTTCGGCCAAGCTCTCGGAACCCGCCGGCGGAGTGATGGCGCATCTGCTGAGCCTTGCGCCTGAGGATGCGATCAGCCTAACCGCAACTTCGCAAGGTTCGCTTGCTGACTGGCGGCTGAACGCCGCCGGCACGATCAATGACGAGATTGTTGCGGAAGCCAATCTGACGATGGTGGCCGGTGAGGCGGGTGACGCCGTCTCGCTGCAAGCCAATGGCGCGTTTGAGAGGTTTCTGCCGCCGTCCCTCAGTCAGTTTGTTTCGGGACGCAGCGACGTTGTTCTGGAAGGGCTGATCGAGCCGGAGCGCGTCGGCGCGGTGATCGATGTTTTCACCTTTTCGTCGGATAGCCTCACCGCCGAAGGCCATGGCCGGGTGGCGCGGGAAGGCCAGGTTGATCTTACCGCTTCGGTGTCGCCGCGGCCGGGCGCGGGCGTTCTGCAGTTCGGCGAGGATGCGTCGCGCATCAGCCTGGCCGTTCCCGGCGCCAAAATCCGGGTGAACGGAAACGCCGAAGCGGCGGCAGTGCGCCTTGAGATCTCCACCGGAAAGGTGACGGGACAGGAATTCTCCGCCGACGGGATCACCGCCATCGCGGATTTCGATCAATTCTCGCTTGCCACGCGCAGCGGCGCCGGATCGGTCGACGTGAAGATCGACGCAATCGGCTCCAGCAGCGACATCCTCGCCCGCACGGTCGCCGGCGGTGTTTCGGCTTCGGGAAACATCGCGGTTGCCGAGGATGGATCGGTGTCCAGCGACAAGCTGCTGATTGAGAGCGGCGTGGCATCCGTGGCGATTGAAGATGTGGTCTTCAATCAAACCGACGGGCTCGCGGCGCGGCTCTCGGGAACGCTGCGCACGGCGATCCTGTCCGCTGAGGCGCCCAAGATGCTGGGCGACGACATGGAATTTGCGGGCGTTGTGGCGCGGGACAAGGCTGGCGCAGTGACCGTGCAGGATTTTCAGCTTTCGTCCGAATTCGCCAAGGCGTCGGGCGGTGTGGCGCTTGGCAGCGATGGCGAGATCGCCGGCGACATTGCGGCCAGTCTTTCAAACCCCGCTGGCCTCAATGAAGCTGTGTCGGGCGGCTTGAACCTGACCGCCACTTTGTCCGGCCAAGCCTCCGCCCCGGCATTTGATGCGAAGCTGAGCGGCGACGGGCTGACGGTGCAGGGTCGCGATCTGTCCGACCTGGTGCTTGCCGCCAAGGGCGTGGCCGATCCGGTCTCTCCGCAGGCCAATGTCGAAGTCTCGGGCACGCTTGAAGGAAAGCCGATCAACGGCACAGTCGTCGTCGCCCGATCGGAGGGGGCGGTGCGCATTGATCCATTGCGGCTGCAGGTGGCCGACAATCTGATTTCGGGCACGCTGGTGCTCGACGAAGCCTTTCGCCCCAAGGGCAGGGTCGAGCTTGATCTCAAGGATATCGGTTCGCTTTCGGCGTTGGCCCTGCAGGCCGTCACCGGCCGTGGTGGCGGCACGATCGATTTTGACGTGCCCGACAGCATCTCGATCGCCGACATCTCACTGGCGTTTCCGGAACTGGCGGGCGAGGGGTTTTCGGTGCGTGACGCAAGGATGAACGCCAGCATTGCCGATCTGATGGGAACGCCGAAACCCACCGGAACCCTGGAGGTTGTGGCACTCAGTGCAAGCGGAACCGATGTTTCGAACCTCACGGCATCGTTCTCGCAAGCGGACGGCTGGACCGTCGTTGACGGCAAGGCCGAGGCCGCCGGGTTGCCGGTTGCGCTGAATGCGCGAGTGCGGCAAGGCGATGACGGGACAGAACTGGAACTGGAGACCGGACGGACGGTCTGGAAAGGTCTTGCCGTCACTTTAAGCGAGCCGGCCCGAATGGTGGTGCGTGATGGCGTCGCCAACATCGGGAAGCTGGTGATCTCGCCGGGCGGCGGACGCGTTTCTGTCACCGGCACGGCCGGGGAAACGCTCGACATCGACATCGCCATTTCCGGTCTGCCGCTCAATTCGGTCAATGCGGTGGCGCCGGGCGCCGGGCTGTCCGGCACGCTGTCGGGGCAGGTCAAGGTGGGCGGCACGGTGTCCGCGCCGGTCGTGTCCTATGAACTCAATGGAAGCGGGGTTCGCGCGGCGGCGGCGTCGGCGGTCGCCGACCTGCCGATGTCGGTCAGCGCCTCCGGCGGATTGAACGCGGGACGGCTGAGTTTTGAGGCGCGCGCCAATGGCGGCGGACTGGCGTTCACCGCGTCCGGCGGGCTCGACACCGGCGGCGCGCAGGCGCTGTCGGCAAGGATCAACGGCAATGTGCCGTTTTCGCTGCTCTCCGCGCCGCTTGCCAGACAGGGCATTGCGCTGACCGGCACGGCCGAGGCCAACATGACACTGGAGGGCCCTGTCAGCGCGCCGCGGATTGCCGGAACGATCACAACCTCCGGCGCGCGGCTGGTTGACGCCCGCTCCGGCATCGCCATCACCGATCTGGCGGCGGATATCGGATTGTCGCCTGGCCAGGCATCGATCCGGTCGCTTTCCGGCGACTTGTCGTCAGGCGGGCGGATCACCGGCTCCGGCATCGTCGGGCTTGAGCCGGCGCAAAACTTCCCCGCCGACCTGAAGCTGAAAGTGGAGCGCGGGCGCTATGCCGACGGTCGGATGGTGGCGACGCATTTCGACGCGGATCTGACGTTGACCGGTCCGCTGACGGCGCTGCCGCAATTAGGCGGCACGGTGAAGCTGGATGAGACGACGCTCACCATTCCCGACACGCTGCCCAGTTCGATTGCCGGGCTTGATGTTACCCACAAGAACGCCACGGCGCAGGTTCAGTCCCAGGCCGTGCGTCTGTCCGAGACCGGCGGCGGTGGATCATCGGGCGGTCTGGGGCTTGATGTGCAGGTTCAGGCCAGCCGGCTGTTCGTCCGCGGCAGGGGCATGGATGTCGAACTTGGCGGGTCGCTGCGGCTGACCGGAACCACCGGCGCGCCGCTGGCCGCGGGCGGCTTCGATCTGGTCCGCGGCAGGCTGAGCATTCTGGGCAGGCGGCTGAGCTTCACCCGCGGCAGCCTCGGCTTCGCAGGCTCCGTGGTGCCGATTCTCGATCTGGCCGCGACAAGCCAGTCGGGCTCCACCACGGTGACCGTGCTGGTGACCGGACCGGCCGACGAGCCGAAGTTCAGCTTCAGCTCCAGTCCCGAGCTGCCCGAGGACGAGGTTTTGGCGCAGCTCGTCTTCGGCCGCTCGATCGACAACCTTTCACCGCTGCAGATTGCCCAGCTTGCCGAGGCCGCCGGTCAATTGACCGGCGCGGTTTCGGGCGACGGGCTGGTCGAGCGATTGCGCCGGGCCACCGGAGTGGACGACATTGACGTGCGCACCGACGAGGAAACCGGCGATACGACGCTTGGCGTCGGCAAATATCTCAACGACCGCACCTATCTCGGCATTGAAAGCGGCGGGTCGGCGGGTTCCGGCAAGGCGCGGATCGATCTCGACATCGGCAAGGGCATCAAATTGCGCGGCGAGGCCGGTTCCGACGGGGAAACCAAGGGCGGTATCTTTTATGAGCGCGAATATTGACCGCGTCCGCCCAATCTCCTTGGGAAGTCCGAACCTCACTGGAAATTGACCGCATGTGAGCTCAAAACCTGGTCTGGCCCGGCCAGGATGATTGAAAATCCGACCGATGAGGCCCATGTCCCTTTCATATATGATGTCCTCAGCAGGGAGCCCGCGCATGACCAAGACATTTGCCAGGACCGACGACGCCATTGCCAAGCTGACTCCCGAACAGTTCCGGGTGACCCAGCGGAATGGAACCGAGCGGCCTTTCACCGGCGAGTACAATGACAACAAGGCGGCCGGCATCTATGTCGACATCGTTTCGGGCGAACCGCTGTTTGCTTCGTCGGACAAATTCGACAGCGGTTGCGGCTGGCCCAGTTTCACCAAGCCGATCGAGCCCGCCAATGTGGCGGAGCTTCGTGACGGCTCGCTGGGGATGATCCGCACCGAGGTGCGCTCGGCCCATGGCGACAGCCATCTAGGCCATGTTTTTCCGGACGGTCCGCGGGACCGCGGCGGTCTTCGTTATTGCATCAATTCCGCCTCGTTGCGGTTTGTGCCCAAAGCCGACATGGTGGCTGAAGGCTATGGCGATTATCTTGATCAGGTGGAGGATATCTAGATGAGCGAACGCGCAGTTCTGGCCGGCGGATGTTTCTGGGGCATGCAGGATCTGATCCGCAGGATGCCGGGCGTCGAGGACACCCGTGTCGGCTATTCAGGCGGCGACGTGAAAAACGCCACCTACCGTGACCACGGCACCCATGCCGAAGCCATCGAGATCATCTTCGATCCGAACCGGATCAGCTACCGGCAGTTGCTCGAATTCTTCTTCCAGATCCACGATCCGTCGACGCTCAACCGGCAGGGCAATGACCGCGGCACCGCCTACCGCTCGGCGATCTATTATACCAATGATGCGCAGCGGCAGACCGCGCTCGACACCATCGCCGATGTCGACGCTTCGGGCCTGTGGCCCGGCAAGGTGGTGACCGAGGTCGAGCCGGTCGGCGATTTCTGGGAGGCCGAGCCCGAGCATCAGGATTATCTCGAGCGGATTCCCAACGGCTATACCTGCCATTTCGCCCGGCCCGGCTGGGTGCTGCCCAAGCGCGCCGCCGCCGAATAGCAGGCTTCGCCTGTCCCGCAGATGACGAGCGACCGGCCGGATCATTGGTTCGGGCCGGGCGTTCGCTGTTCCGGCTGATCCGGAGACCAAGCTACAGGAGTTCACCCATGAGCATCGCGCGTTTTGAGTTCGACAACACCTATGCCCGCGAGCTTGAGGGATTTTATGTGCCGTGGAAGGGCGCCGAGGTGCCCGAACCACGGATGATCCGCTTCAACCGGCTTCTCGCCACCGAACTCGGGCTCGACGCCGCGGCGCTCGACAGCGAGGCGGGAGCGGCGATCTTCGCCGGCCACACGGCGCCGGAAGGATCAACGCCGCTGGCGATGGCCTATGCCGGGCACCAGTTCGGCGGGTTTTCGCCGCAGCTCGGCGACGGCCGGGCGCTGCTGTTGGGCGAGGTGATCGACACCCATGGAGAGCGCCGCGACATCCACCTCAAGGGCTCCGGACGGACGCCGTTTTCGCGCGGCGGCGACGGCAAGGCGGTGCTCGGCCCGGTCTTGCGCGAATACATCATCGGCGAGGCGATGCATGCGCTCGGCGTGCCGACGACACGGGCGCTGGCGGCGGTGGCGACCGGCGAGAGCATCATGCGGCAGGACGGGCGTGAGCCCGGAGCGGTGCTGGCGCGGGTGGCGGCGAGCCATCTGCGCGTCGGCACCTTCCAGTATTTTGCCGCGCGCGGCGAGACCGAAAAATTGCGGCAATTGGCGGACTACGCCATCGCCCGGCATTACCCGGAGCTTCAAGGCCGGCCCGACCGCTATCTCGGCCTGCTCAGCGCCGTGCGTGACCGGCAGGCGGCGCTGATTGCGCAATGGATGCATGTCGGCTTCGTGCACGGGGTGATGAACACCGACAATATGACGATTTCCGGCGAAACCATCGATTACGGCCCGTGCGCCTTCATCGACGGCTACGATCCGGCCGCCGTGTTCAGCTCGATCGACAGCCATGGCCGCTATGCCTATGGCAACCAGCCGAAGATCGCCCAGTGGAACCTGGCGCGGCTGGCCGAAACCCTGCTCGACCTGATCAACCCGGATGACAGCGACGACGCCGTGCGGCAGGCGAGCGCGGTGATCACCGGCTTTCCGCTTGCCTACGAACGCGCCTGGCTTGCGGGCATGCGGGCCAAGCTGGGGCTTGCGCGGGCGGAGCCTGAGGACATGGAGCTTGCCACCGGGCTGCTTTCGGTGTTGGAAACCCAGTCGGCCGATTTCACCCGCGTCTTCCGCAGCCTCTCGGCGGCGGTGGCGGGTGACGTGGCCGCTTCGCGGGTGCTCTTCAGCAATCCCGCCGGGTTCGATCTCTGGCTGACGCTGTGGCAGGCGCGGCTGACGCGCGAGGATGGCGCGACGGAAGACCGGGTAGCTGCGATGAACCGGGTCAATCCGGTCTATATTCCGCGCAACCACATGGTCGAGGCGGCGCTGCAGTCGGCGACCAAGGGCGATCTCGCGCCATTTGAGCGGCTGATCGATGTGCTTGATGATCCGTTCACCGAGCGGCCGGGGCTTGAAGTGTTCGCGCTCGGCGCGCCGTCGGATTTCGGACCGTACACAACCTTTTGCGGCACCTGACAGCGGGGCTGCTGCGCCGACTGCTCTCGGGCTCAGGCCTTTTTCAGAAACTCGGTCCTGAGCACCAGGCCCTTGATCTTCTCGACCCGGCATTCGACTTCCTCGGGATTGCCGGTGAGCCTGATGCCCTTGACCATGGTGCCGCGCTTGATGGTGGAGGATGTGCCCTTGACCTTCAGATCCTTGATCACGGTGACATTGTCGCCATCCGCCAGAACCGCGCCATTGGAATCCCGGGTTTCGTCGCTCATGTGATGTGCCTTTCAGATTGATCTCAGCGCGGTTTAGCGCGTCAAATCGATTTGGGGAAGGGGATGCCAGCCGGTCCGGCGGGCCGGACAGCGGGCAAAATGCAAAATAGTCTTCGTCAAAAGCGCCCGATGGGGTTGTCAAACGCCATTGAAACAGCAAATACCATGCGGACCGCCGCATTTGGCGGCTTGCCGCACCGGCATCAATCCCAACAAGGACGAATTTCGTTTGAAAAAGCAAGTACGCACCACCTTCACCGACCGCCGTCAGGATGCCATGGAAGCCAAGCAGAAGCTTCTGGACAAGCTCAAGGCGGCGCCGAAGGCGGATGATCCCGAAGTCGTCGCCAAACGCGCCGAGCGCGAGGCGACCGCGAAAGCGCGCGAAGAGCGCCGCGCCGAACGCGAGCGGCTGAAGCTCGAAGAGCAGGAACGCCAGGCGGTGCAGGCCGCCGCCGACGCCGAAGCCGCCTATGCCGCCGAGCATGCCGAGCGGCTCGCCCGCGAAGCCGACGACAAGGCCCGCGCCGAGCGCGCCGTCGCCGACATGGCGGCGATGAAGGAAAAGCGCGACAAGCGCTATGCGGCGCGCAAGGCGCGGTAAATTTGGTTGTTGCGGGGGGCGGTCCGGGCTTCCTGCACCATTCCCAATTTCCGTCATGCCGGACTTGATCCGGCATCCAGCGGCGAGCGTCCGCGAGCCGGGGGACTCCATTCCTTCTTGATCCTCTCCTGCTGTCAACAGGGTCTCTCACCGCGCCGACGCGCGGTGGCTGGCAACTGTATTGCGGATTCTTTTTACACTGCCTGGAATGTCGTCTTGTCCCGGATCATGGCGTTGGCCGTAATGAGGATCTTTCGGGCAATGGCGATGATCATGACCTTGAAGGGCTTGCCTT
>Ga0209643_1002260_pt1 | contig 13101 bp, 7 predicted proteins | sample AutmiccBRH37_all_FD_187383 | JGI IMG/M metagenome (GOLD analysis project Ga0209643, IMG submission 187383) | Deep subsurface microbial communities from Mt. Terri, Switzerland - Autotrophic microbial communities BRH/37_all (SPAdes) (version 2) | ecosystem: Environmental > Aquatic > Deep subsurface... | reverse complement strand
GTTTAACTGCTATTAGCTTACCGCAAGGAGTATCTAGTATTAGCACCGATGTTTTTAACTCTTGTACGAGCTTAACTACTATCACAGTAGCTGTTGATAATTTATACTACACAAGTATAGGCGGCGTGCTTTATAACAAGGCAGGGACTATTTTAATAGCGTGTCCTGGAAGCTTAACAACCGTTAGCATTCCGGAAGGAGTAACAAGTATTGAGTGGGGGGCTTTTTCCGATTGCATAGGTTTAACTGCTATTAGTATTCCGGCAAGTGTAACAAGTATCGGCGCCCATGCTTTTTCCAATTGCAGAGGATTACCAACTATAAGCATACCGCAAGGAGTAACAAGTATCGGTGACATGGCTTTTCAATACTGCACAGGCTTACCAACTATAAGCATTCCGGAAAGTGTTACAAGTATCGGCAGCGGGGCTTTTTCCGATTGCAGTGGCTTAACAACTATAAGCATTCCAGATAGTGTAACAAATATTAGCGACTTGACTTTTTCCTATTGTACAGGCTTAACAAATATTAGTCTTCCAGAAAGCGTTACAAGTATCGGGGCTGGTGCTTTTTGCGGCTGCACAGGCCTAACTACTATTAGATTTAACTCGGCAACAACGACAATTGATGATGATTACAATACAATTCCAGCCACAACAAAGATTATCGGATATGACCCTTCAACCGCAAAAGATTATGCTACAAATTATAACAGACAGTTCATAGTTGGTGCTCAAATATCAACAGTACCGACAATAGCAAATGGGACAGTGAATCCGAGCGTTGAAATAACACTAGCGAACGATACTTTCACTACTGAATTCTCAATACTTATAAATAATTGGACTATAGATACAGGAACAACTAGCCTAACAGTAGGTGCAATCTCAAGAACTGACTCCACCCATGTAGAGATTCATTTTATTGGAACTGCTACAGCAGGGAATATATCTATACTGGCGAAGCTAGAAGCGCTTACAAGTTTAGTCGCAAGTAACTCAATAAATATTGTGACAGATACGGTAGCTATGACTATGCGCCTTAGTTTAAATGAACTTATAAATGTAGATAGCAATGAAAACCAGACGATTAATAATGGCCATAGCAAGGAGTCGTCAATCAGCGCAGATGGGCGTTATGTCGCTTTTACCTCATCTGCTTCCAATTTAGTATCCTCGGATACCAACAATATGGAAGATGTATTTGTCCGAGACCGGCAGTTAGGGACAACGGTCCGGATAAGCGTGGCCAGTGACGGGATGCAGGGTAATTTAGGCAGTAGCAAGCCCAGCATCAGCTCAGACGGTCGTTTCATTGTATTTGAATCAGGGGCAAATAGCCTGGTTTCTGGGGATACAAACGCTGTCTCTGATATTTTTGTTCGCGATCGTGATGCTGATCAGGATGGAATTTTTGATGAACAAGGGGACCCGGTTGCTGTTAGCACAATTCGAGTGAGTGTCGCTAGTGATGGTACCCAGGCTAGTGGTGGCAGTTTTTGGGGAGCGGGAAGCACCCGCCCGGTGATAAGCGCGGACGGGCGCTACGTAAAATTTGAGTCGTGCGCCGCCACTCTCGTAGCTGGGGATACTAATAATAAGTATGATGTGTTTGTGCGTGACTTACAGAATAATACCACTGAACGGGTCAGTATCTCCAGTGCTGGTATCCAGTCTGATGATGAATCTTGGTATGCTTCCATGAGTGGGGACGGCCGATATGTAGCTTTTAGTTCGGGATCGGATCTACTGGTTCCTGGGGTAACTGATTACGGCATCTTCCTCCGCGACCGACTGACTAATACCACGACCTGGCTGACATCTGGAGGCGACCCTTACCTGAGCGGAAACGGGCGTTTTGTTGCCTTTGATGCGGACGATTCTGCTGCCTTGGTTGCTGGGGACAATAATGTTTGTTATGACATCTTTCTCATGGATCGCGACACTGATGAAGACGAAGCCTTTGACGAACTAGGTTCTGTCTCAACAACTAGGATTAGCTTGAGTGCTGCAGGTGTTCAACCAAACGATTCCAGTTTTGGGCCGACGATCAGCCAGGATGGGCGATTTGTTAGCTACTATAGCAATGCTAGTAACCTAGTACCTAATGATACCAATGATTCCAATGATGTTTTCATCTATGATCGCCAGACAGGTATAACTAAATGCGCCAGTATTACGATAACCGGCGTACAGGGAAATGAAGCTAGCTTTGAGCAATCTGTGCCGGTGAGCCTCGTGGATAACAAAAAGGTATATGTGGCTTTTCCATCCGATGCTGATAATTTAGTAGTAGTCGACCTCAATAACGAAACAGATATTTTTATGACAGGTTTTGACTTCGATGCTCTTCCTGATACGGAACCACCGGTAGTTCCAGACGATCTAAGTATGGAGGAATTGGGTCCTAGTTGGGTAAAACTAGCTTGGAGCCCGGCCACGGACAATTATTATATAGGAGGCTATGATGTATACCGAGGAACATCCGCCTCAGGTCCATTCAGCAAGCTGGCAACAGTTGACAGTAACACAACCAGCTATTGGAATACAACTTTGACCCCGAATATGGATTACTTCTATTACATCTTGGCTGAGGATTTAGAAGGGAACCGGTCAACCCCACTGCCTACTTTTCTAATTCATACACTTGTTGAATCGGCGGCTGCCCCTGTAGCTGTTACATTGGCGGCCGGGGATTATCATTCTGTTGCGATCCGAGCTGGAGGAACGATTTGGTCTTGGGGAGAAAACAGGTACGGCGAATTGGGTAATGGCTCAGATACAGAAAGTCTCTATCAGGTTCCGGTTCTTGGACAATACGGTATCGGTGTATTGGACAATGTGGCTGCAATCAGTGCCGGGGAGTATTATACTGTAGCTCTTAAGACAGATGGAACCGTCTGGGCTTGGGGGAAAAATAACCGTGGTCAGCTTGGAGACGGGACAACTGATGAGCGCTACACGCCTGTACCGGTCTTAGGACTGGGAGGGGTCGGGTTTCTGACAGGTGTGAAAGCGGTGGCTGCATCAAACGGCGATGGACATACGCTGGCACTGCGCAGTGACGGCACTGTATGGGCTTGGGGTGTTAACTACTATGGAGAGTTGGGAGACGGTACGAGTAATCTCAGTAGTACCCCTGTAGCAGTCAAAGGGGCGGATGGCCAGGGCTATCTTACGGATGTGATTGCGATTGCAGCAGGAGAGGAATTTTCCCTGGCTCTAAGAAGCGATGGAACTGTTTATGCCTGGGGCAAAAATGTTTCGGGTCAGTTGGGAAATGGTACTTCAGATTGGGATGATCATACCTTACCGATTCAGGTGAAAAATTATGCGGGCACCGACTTCCTCACCGGGATCACAGCAATTGACGCTGGAGAAGGTTTTTGTCTAGCTTTAGACAGCAGTGAACATGCTTGGAGCTGGGGGGACAATTATTACGGCCAATTGGGAGATGGCACCACCACAACCAGATATCTTCCGGTTCAAGTTAAGGATGGGAGCGAATACTTAACCGGGGTTTCAGGTGTAGCTGCTGGAAGTAATCATAGTATAGCTATAGTTGATAACGGAACCGCTACTTCTACTTGGGCATGGGGTTATAATTATTATGGTCAATTAGGTAATTCCAGCACTTCTACTTCATCTACACCAGTTCAGATCATTGGAATCGGGCCAGTCTTTCTGCTTGCCGGAGGCTATGATCATTCTCTGGCCTTAAAAGATGATAATTCTATTTGGGCCTGGGGAGCCAATTATTATAGCCAATTAGGGTATGATGCAGGATTAGACGAAAAAAGCGAGCTACCAATGGTTGTGGGTGAGTCGAACTGGGCCCCGGTGGTATGGAACGTAAACATCCTTGGCAAAGCCGTACCAAATCAGTCGATAACAGGTTCATATACCTATCTGGATGCGGAAGGGAATTCCGATTCTTCGACATTCCAGTGGTACTTATCCGAGACGCGGGATGGAACCTATCAACCAGTAGCGGATGCGGTTGATCAATCCTTTGCTGTGCCTGACAGCTATATAGGGAAGTACCTTAAGTTTGAGGTGACTCCTGTTGACTCCTCAGAAGTACTGGGCCGGGCCGTTACCAGCAAGTTCCTGTTGGTATCGAACGATGATGTCGGGCCAACGCTCCAAACCCCGGTCGTCTCTCCTTGGAGTTATTCGGCTGGCATAAGTGTTAATTCCAATGAAGTGGGTACGGTTTATTGGTCTGTGCTTCTGTCTTCAGCACAAGTGCCCGATACAGCTACTGTTTTGAGTGGTAGCGGTGCGCTTAGCTACGGAAGCAAGGATTATCCCACGGCAAACCAGGATCTCACATTTAGTGCAGATAATCTAAGCAGCGGCGAGTCATATAAGCTGTATGTCATAGCTGTGGATGATGCGGGCAACGTCTCTGTTCCAAGTTGTGAAACTTTTACAACTTCGAGTGGTGGCGCTTAGGTGTTATAGAGGAGGGGCTGACTCGTGATAAGCCTAGAAGAAACCTAAATTTACTGACTGGCGTGCCGACATAAAGGCGGCGTAAACTTGGGCATAGGTTCCGATTCGGAACTAATGAGGGATTAAGACAAGCAAGGAATAACTTGAATTGGGGGAACAGAAATTGTTTGAAGATGCCTTTTACATCCGCCGGATGTGGAGTTTTTCTCGGGCACTTGATCTCGGTTTAGTAGATGATGAAATCGAAAAAGGTTTAAAGATCTCCCTGGGGAAACGGCACGGAGAACGTGTCGCTTATATTGCCATGCGTTTGGGGCGGCACCTAGGACTCAGTAAGAAAGATTTAGTTCATCTTACAGTTGCCGGGCTGTTGCATGACATAGGGGCGCTGGGCTGCTTTCGAGAGTATCATGGGGACCGGCGGATCATGGAAAAACATTGCCTAGAGGGAGCATTAGCGGTTGAGCGTTTCCCGGCTGGATCAATTATTGCCCTCGCGATCAAATATCACCATGAAACTCCCGATCCAGAGCATAGTGCTTTACGTGCGCTTCCTGAAGAAGTACCTTTGATGGCACGCATTTTGTCCTTAGCCGATAAGATTGATCTTCGTCTGAAGCGGAGACTATCAAACCAACGGGAGCGAGATGAGATCACAAAATGGGTCACGATGGAAACTGGGACAGTTTTTTATCCCGAAGTTGCCGCTGCGTTTAAGCGGGTAGCACAAAAAGAGGCATTTTGGTTAGATATCGAGCAATCCGATCTACTCCAGATTGCTTTGGGGCTCTTGTGCGGAAAGTGGCAACTTCCGGCGACGAATGAATTAGTAATTGGGGTTACAGACGATTTTGCGGTGACCTTTGCTGATCTGATTGACCAGAAAAGCCAGTTTACGGCTCGCCACTCACGATCGGTGGCCGAGACAGTGGAACGTTTGGCTAAGGGGCTGGGCTGGAAACAGGATCGGCTACATGAAATTTATATAGCGGGCTTACTTCATGACTTGGGTAAGCTTTCTATACCCAATAAGATCCTGGATAAACCGGGCCCACTTGACCCAGATGAAATTGAGATTATTCGCACGCATACCTACTATACACATCGCTTATTGACGGAGGCCGGTTTTCCAACACGGATGGCCGAATGGGCTGCCCATCATCATGAACGTCTCGATGGTAAAGGGTATCCCTTTGCTTTGGTGGGGAAAGAAATCGATGAAGGGTCCCGTTTGATGACGATTGCAGATATCTTTACAGCTCTAACGGAAGATCGACCTTATCGTCCGGCGATGACTCCGAGCGAAGCAATAGCGTTAATTCAGCGTGGAGCGGGTACGATGGTAGACTCAGACTTGGTGGACTTGGCGAAACGGGTCTTGGTAAGCGATTTGTGAGATACAGCGCTCGGTACTTACGACGCGGAGCATTCCATTATATATAATCAAAAATTGATTTTAATATTTGCAGAGTGTTCTTTCCTGCAAAAGTCCCGGCTAATTCCGTATCAAAGCCAGATATGGAATCAGTCGGGACTTTTGCTTAGCCGACAGCAAGTGGTAAAGAGTGTATTCCCGTTGATTTAAGGTTCCGTCGGATTTATCGTTACAGAGTGACAGGCTTTAGAAATATTTGCTTCTTTTAGAAAATCTCAAGGTGAATACCCCCATAAAAAACAGTTAGCTCACGAATATATAACCGATGAACCATTTCGGTTTTAAAAAGGAGAAGGAGGAAAAATTAGTGAAACGCAAAACCAAAGTTCTAATGTCACTTGTTTGTATGGTTAGTCTTATCTTTTCATTTTCATTGGTAGCTGTAGCCTCACCGGGTAAATGGAAATCGGCTTCACATCGTTTCTTCGGACATGATCGATTTCAGACTTCCACTTCAATAGCGAGTGAGCTTGATGATGGTCAACAGGTACAAAATATTGTTCTGGCCTCTGCTTATAACTTTCCGGATGCTTTGTCAGCTAGTACTTTAGCGTATCAACTTAAAGCGCCAATTATCCTAGTCAGCCCAGGATATAAAGACTCGATGATCAGTTATAATTTTGTGAAGGATCATTTGGTCGCAGGGGGTACGGTTACGATTGTCGGCGGAACCGGGATTATTTCCAAGAAATCTGAGCAATGGTTGCTTGACAATGGTTTCTGTGTTAATCGTTTAGGAGGAAAGGATCGTTTTGACACCAATGCTTTGATAGTTAATCAACTGAATGTTCCTCAGGGAACTCCGGTTATTATTGCCAGCGGGACAGATTTTCCGGATGCTTTAGGAATCTCTTCGTTGGCTGCAAGCAAAGGTTGGCCTATCTTACTGAGCAATCCCTCTTATCTTACTCAATCTGTTCAGAACTTTTTGGTCAGTGACCAACCGACCGATGTTTATGTCGTGGGCGGAGAAGGGATTATCCATAATGGCGTGTACAACCAAATCGCAACCCTTTCGCCCAATTCAAAAATCCAACGGTTAGGTGGTTATGACCGTTTTGAAACCTTATCTTTGATTCTAAACAAGTTCTATCCAAGTCCTACCCAAATTTATGTTGCTAATGGTTTTGATTTTGCCGATGCACTCTCCGGCAGTACGCTTGCTGCCACTAATAATGCTCCCATTCTTTTAGTGGATCCCAAGAGCAACAATTTGCCGAGGAGTATATACGACTACTTAATTACGCTGAGAAATAATAACGTGCATCCGCAAGTTAATGTCTTAGGAGGAGAAGCTGCGGTGCCGCAACGTCTGTTAGATCAAATTAATGATATCTTACAAAACGGTGGAGAAACGACAACACCCTCGGAAACGTTGACGGTGAGCAATCCATCGACCGCGGGATTTACGGTAGGAGTGAGTCCTGCCATCAATAATATGACGGTCAATGACTTCACGCTTCTTGACAGTTGGGGAAATCCGGTAACCATTACCAGCGCAACCGCTTTAAATGGCGGAGCAGCGTATGCCCTTAATGCATCGTTAAACGCAGGTCAAACCTACATTTTAAGGGCAGCCAAGACAGGTTATACCTTCGCAACTGCACAGTACGTGGTCGTACCCTCGACAACACCTTCGGAAACGTTGACGGTGAGAGAACCGTCGACTACAGGTTTCACAGTAGAGATGAATCCGGCACTGAATGGTTTGAATGTAAGTGATTTCATACTTCTGGACGATAGCACACATGTGACAATTAGCTCGGTTTCGACAACCAACGGTGGCATGACCTATCAGATTGCCGCGACGTTGTCAGCGGGTCATACCTATACGGTCACAGCGACGAAAAGCGGCTATTACTTTGGGACATTTAAAAACGTAGTCGTGCCTTCGGCGGCTACCGTTTCTAGTGCAGTGATTTCGGACAGCAGACACATCGCCTTAACGATGAGCAATGTTTTGACTGGCTCCATAGGCGATCCTACAGCTTTTACGGTAGCGGGGGTAGCCTCGGTACCATCAGTTACCAATGTTGCAGTATCGGGGACAACGGTTACCTTAACTCTGAGCTCGGCGATTGTGAGTACAGATGCCTTTGTCACTGTTAGCTATGCCAAGACAGGGATCTACGATCTTACGAACGGCGCTCCAGTAGCAAACTTCAGTATTTTGGTCGGTAATGAATAATGTGATTCGACGCTCGTAATCGAGGTTAAAGGTCAGGAACTGGATTTAGATACAACTATATGTATTCAGACAAACAGCAGCAGAGTCTTTCGCTTTCAATGCGAAGGACTCTGTTGCTGTTTTCGTTGAAACGCACCAAATCTAGTATAGTTATTTTTAACCTAGGGTTACGGTATATCCATTAAAGCTACAGGGACTAGGGATCAAGGGCATTTTCATGGTATGATAATGTATATGCTTTGCAAAATTATATGTGGTAAAGTTGTATTGGAGAAAACTGTTTACTTTTGGAATTGGATCTGAGAAGAAGGGAAGTTTGGCCTTGTTTTATCCTTTTGAAATGGAACGCTATCTTGAAACATTGCTGGGTGAACGGGACCCACTGCTTCGAGAAATGGAAGAGCAAGCTTTGCAGGAAACGATTCCGGTCGTGACGCCGACAGTCGGGAATTTCCTCAATTTACTTGTGTCAATGTGCAAGGCGCAGGAGATTTTAGAAATCGGCACGGCGATCGGATATTCTACGATCTGGTTAGCGCGTGCAGCGGAAAGAACCGGCGGGCATGTCACAACGATTGATATGAACAAAGCCAGACGCGCTCGGGCACTTGTATACTTTGCACGTGCGGGTATTCAAAACCTTATTACTGCTTTAGAGGGGGATGCTCGTAAGATTCTTCCGAAGTTGGATTCTACGTTCGACTTTGTTTTTATTGATGCGGCTAAAGGGGAATATTTAGAATACTTAAGTCTTATTTACCCATTAATTGCACCAGGGGGGTTACTGGTGGTGGACAATGTGCTTTTTCGCGGTTGGGTGGTTCCGGGCAGTACTTTTACCCCAAAATATGACCGAATGGTGAATGGATTGCGCCAATTTTTAGATGACCTTTGCCAGAATCCGGACTTTACCACCACTGTTTTACCGTTCGGAGATGGGGTATCGGTTAGCCGACGGCAAAACGCGAAGTGCGATAATCGGTATTCGACACAGGAACCACGGTAGAGAGGGCGGGAGTGCTAGGGGAGGTAAAGAGAGAATTGAAAAACGTCAGTTATTCGCTAATTGGAGGGATTTCGGAGCAGCGTCATGGGGAGATAGATGTTCTAAGGGCAGTTGCGATTGTGTTAATGGTCCTCTTTCATCTTGTTTATGACTTGAAGACGTTTGCTGGAGTTAGTATTGACTATCAATCCCCGCTCTGGTTTTGTATCGGAAAAGTCTCCGCACTGCTTTTCATCTTTATCTCCGGTCTTTCAAGTGGATTTAGTAGATCCCCTTTTAGGAGAGGTCTAAAGGTGCTGTTCTGTGGCATGGGCATCACGGTGGTGACCTATCTGTTCATGAAAGATGAGTATGTACGCTTTGGGATCCTACATTTTTTAGGAGTAACAATGATCTTGTCTCCTCTCCTAATTAGATTGCCTTCATGGACTCTTTGGGGCCTTGCTGGTTCTTCCGTTGCGCTTGGATTTTGGTTCAGTGAGCAAGTATTAAAAACGAGTCTTTTGCTTCCCTTTGGCCTAATGTATGATGGGTTTGGTTCCATGGATTATTATCCTCTTTTCCCGTATTTAGCAATGACCATCTTAGGTATTCTTGTTTATCACTATTTATACGCCCAGCGGACAGGCCCCCGATTTACATTACGGAAAAATACCGAGCTAATTCGATGGTTGAGCAGGAATTCGTTAGGGATCTATTTATTTCATCAACCCCTACTTCTGCTCATGATATTTATTATTTATCGCCTTTAAGGCATTCAAAAGAGTTTAACTGGACTTTTCTGGGAAGTGTTAAATACATAGGCAAGATTAATATACAAAGAGCTAGGGGAGGGTATAGGCTTGGCCATGTTTGTGCATGAGCATTTAATGCAGGCGGTATATTTTGCACCTCGTGGAAAGAAACGGCTTCTTGTGTTGGGAACAAATATTCAACAACGGTATTTAAGCCCTGAGGATAAGCTGATTGGGTTCGTGGGAGATGCTGGGGCTGGGAAATCGTTGCTCATTAGAGGCATGTTTCCGGGGCTGGAATTAACCAATGATGACGATGGAATTAATATTCGGCCCTTGCCTTTAATGGAGGATGCTGAGCGTGGACATTTCCGCTATCATACCTATCATTTGGATGTTCGTTTTGAGTCGGCGTTTACGCAACCTTGGAAAATTGCCGAAGCTATTCAGAAAGCAATATCGACTGGACACCGCGTGGTCGTCGAGCATTTTGACCTTGTCTATGCTCAATTGGAAGTTAATGCTGAAGTATTGATAGGCGTAGGGGAGGAAGTGATTGTAACCCGTCCGACGGTGTTCGGTCCAGAACCACATAGCATTGCTAATATTGTCTTTGAGTCGATTAAGTATAGACGAATGGCTCATAGTGCCGAGGATATTACGTCGATGATCCTAGAGGAAATGGGTTTATCAAAGCCCGACGTGCATAGTGACATTAAACACGGTTTTGTCTTAGAACTACCGGAAATACCAAACATAGATTTAGACTTAGTGGAACAACGAGTTTTGGATTTAATAAAGGCAGATTTGCCGATATGTTTTGCGGATGACGGACACATTCGGGTCGGAGAAATGCTGTATACTTGTACAGGTCCGCGTATTCATATTAGGCGTACCAGCGAAATTAAAGGTTTCCACTTACTTAAGGAATTCCGGTTCGATTCTATTGCGAAACTCTATACGATAGCGGGTATTGTGGGAGAAGAAACAACGCCTACTCGTTCCATTGATTTGCTCGGAGGGCGTAGTCCACATATTTAGCGTCACATGAGCGGTCCCTTCTCGCCGTCCTGCAATAAGGTTAATACGTGCGAAGACAGTGTCTTCGGGCTACAGGGACACTAGACCTAATCCACACTGCAGGAGTATGCTTAATGAGTTGCAGTGTGGCGATAAGCTCGTCCGCTTATCGTCATGGACAGCAGATTGGCGTTTCTCGTTCTACTCTGGTAAACTAAAGTGAACCCTATATGAAGTTATGAAGAACCCCTATTTATAGTAATGGGGGTCTTGAAAATCGGATAAGATATAAAAAGACTTAGGTGAAAGAAAGGTTAGGTTATCAATATGCAACGTACTCAAGGTCGAGCTTATGATGAATTACGGACTGTTAAAATTTCTCGGCAGTTTACAAATATTCCAGAGGGTTCGGTTCTCATCGAAATCGGAGAAACTCGGGTCTTATGTACCGCCAGCGTAGAGGAAAAAGTTCCTCATTTTCAGAAAGGCTCAGGTAAGGGGTGGGTTACTGCAGAGTACGCGATGATTCCGCGAGCGACACAGGCTCGGACTCAACGTGAGGCGAGTAAAGGAAAACTTACCGGCCGTACGATGGAAATTCAACGTTTAATCGGGCGGGCACTTCGATCCGTGGTTGATTTGAAAAAGCTTGGCGAAAGAACAATCTGGCTGGATTGCGATGTTCTACAGGCGGATGGTGGAACTCGAACAGCTGCCATTACTGGAGCATACGTTGCCCTAGTTGACGCGGTTCAATTTTTGTTGGAAAAGAAACTTATTCGAACAAACCCAATACAGGATACTCTTGCTGCCATCTCCGTGGGGAAGGTCCAGGGACACGCGATTCTGGATTTAGCATATGAAGAGGATTCTCAGGCAGACGTAGATATGAATGTGGTCATGACTGGTGCCGGAAAGTTTGTGGAAATCCAGGGAACCGCGGAAGAGACCCCCTTTGACCGTGCAGATTTGGATACCTTTTTGCAACTTGCCGAGAAAGGCATCCGCGCCTTAATGGAGGTTCAAAAGTCGGCAGTGGAAACTACGGCATGAAGATACTACTTGCGACTCAAAATCAGGGAAAGGTCCGAGAACTTCAAGAGTTGCTCGTGGATGAGGGGATTGAAGTGCTTTCTTTGCTTGATATTCCAGACTGGGAAGATGTGGAGGAAAATGGGGTAACCTTCGCAGACAATGCCTCACTTAAAGCTAGAGAAGCGGTCCGGAGAACAGGGCTGATTGCCCTTGCCGATGATTCCGGTTTAGAAGTCGATGCCCTGAACGGTGCGCCGGGAGTATATTCTGCGCGTTATGCCGGGGAGCCTAAAGATGATGAACGCAACAACGACAAACTACTTCATCTCTTAGAAACGATCCCAGAGGAGAAAAGGACGGCGCGTTTTCGTTGTGCGTTGGTAATGGTAACACCATTCGGGGAAGAATATTTGACAGAGGGCGCTGTCGAAGGGCGAATTTTGACCGGGTGCCGCGGAGCGGATGGATTTGGCTATGACCCTGTGTTTTATCTGCCGGAATTTGCTCGAACAATGGCCGAGTTGACTCTGACTGAGAAAAATACGTTAAGCCATAGAGCTCAGGCGTTTCGTAAAGTAATTCCGATGTTAAGAAACCTAAAAACATAAAACCTAAAAATATTTTCTTTGCTTCTTCTTGACGAATAGACAGAGATGAGCTATACTAATCAAGTCACCAATCGGGGCATAGCGCAGCTTGGCTAGCGCGCCTGCCTTGGGAGCAGGAGGCCGGGGGTTCAAATCCCTCTGCCCCGACCATGAACTTCCCAATTTTCTCGATCGAAATGGTTACTTGGGTTGACAATCGTAATCCTTGAACTGCGCCTGTAGCTCAGTTGGATAGAGCATCTGCCTTCTAAGCAGGTTGTCGGGGGTTCGAATCTCTCCAGGCGCACCAAATTACTAACTCTATGGTGGGTGTGGCGAAGTGGTTAACGCACCGGGTTGTGGTTCCGGCATTCGTGGGTTCAAGACCCATCACCCACCCCATAACGAAAAAGTTGCATCAGACTCTATGTCTGGTGTTTTTATTTTTACTAGTATGAAGGTATAAGTGCAATTAAGCCTACCGCTGGCACCTGATGGGTCCTTTCTTGCCATCCTTGACGGTACTACCTAAATCCCGCGAAGAATTAACATATACCAGTATTTTAGCCATGAAAATGGCGAAAATACTGGTATATGTTCGTAATATAGCTTGAAATCATAGCCTTGTATATGTTAATA
>Ga0209643_1002259_pt1 | contig 13101 bp, 12 predicted proteins | sample AutmiccBRH37_all_FD_187383 | JGI IMG/M metagenome (GOLD analysis project Ga0209643, IMG submission 187383) | Deep subsurface microbial communities from Mt. Terri, Switzerland - Autotrophic microbial communities BRH/37_all (SPAdes) (version 2) | ecosystem: Environmental > Aquatic > Deep... | reverse complement strand
GCAATCGCCAAATCGTTCCGCCCGCGGATCGCTGGCGAAAAACCGCCGGGGAGCACAGGTCGGCGTGAATTTTCGGCGACACGGCTTTCGGGGCACTGGCGACGACTGTCCGCCTCCCCATCTCCTTGAGCGAGGGGGAGGACGCCACGAGCCGGAGGCACGACATGACGCCCTATGATCTGACCCTGGACGAGATGCTGGCCGATCCCATGGTCCGCCAGCTGATGGATCGCGACGGCGTGATGGAAGATCAGATCCGTCGCCTGTCCGACCATGTGCGGCGACGGCCTGGACCGGCGGCCGGCCCTCGCGGGTCCGACCTCATGGCCGCTCGCGAACCGCGATCCTTCGCGCCCTGAGGCTTCCGGCAGCCTGACCTGCCGACCGCACGGTTCATGCGCCATGAGCGGCGGCGGCGGCGGTCGCCCACATGTTTTTGGCGTGAGAAAGCCGGAAAGATACGATCTTTCTGTATCGCGGCGCTTCTATCGGTGGCATCGCTGGCGGCCCCTGTCAGCCTCACTGCCCCGCGAAGTTCGAGATGTCCGAAGAATTCTACCGCATGAAACGCCTGCCTCCGTATGTGATCGCGGAGACCAACGCCATGCGCGCCACCGCCCGCGCCGCCGGCGAGGACGTCATCGACCTGGGCATGGGCAATCCCGACCTTCCGCCGCCGCCGCACGTCATCGACAAGCTGTGCGAAGTGGCGCGCAAGCCCGACGCCCACGGCTATTCGGCGTCCAAGGGCATTCCCGGCCTGCGCCGCGCCCAGGCCAATTATTACGCTCGTCGTTTCGGCGTCGATCTGGACCCCGAGACCGAGGTGATCGTCACCATGGGCTCCAAGGAAGGCCTGGCCAGCCTGGCGACCGCCATCACCGAACCCGGCGACGTGGTCCTGGCGCCCAATCCCTCCTATCCGATCCATACCTTCGGCTTCATCATCGCCGGGGCCGCGATTCGCAGCGTGCCGACGACGCCGGACGAGCGCTATTTCGAGAGCCTCGACCGGGCCATGGCCTATACGGTGCCGCGCCCCAAGGTGCTGGTGATGAACTATCCGTCCAACCCGACGGCGGAAACGGTGGACCTGGCCTTCTATGAACGGGTCGTCGCCTTCGCCAAGGCCAACGACCTGTGGATCATCAGCGACCTCGCCTATTCGGAACTCTATTACGACGGTAAGCCGACGGTCTCGATCCTGCAGGTGCCGGGCGCCAAGGACGTGGCGGTCGAGTTCACCTCGCTGAGCAAGACCTACAGCATGGCCGGCTGGCGGATCGGCTTCGCCGTCGGCAATCCCAAGCTGATCGCGGCCATGGCGCGGGTGAAATCCTACCTCGACTACGGCGCCTATACGCCGATCCAGGCGGCGGCCGTCGCCGCCCTGAACGGACCGCAGGACATCGTCGACCAGAACCGGGCTCTGTATCACCGTCGGCGCGACGTCCTGGTCGACAGTTTCGGCCGCGCCGGCTGGGACATCCCCAAGCCCGCCGCCTCGATGTTCGCCTGGGCGCCCCTGCCCCCGGCCCTGGCCCATCTCGGCAGTCTGGAGTTCTCCAAGCAACTGTTGACCCATGCCAAGGTCGCTGTCGCGGCGGGCGTCGGCTACGGCGAGAACGGCGAAGGCTTCGTCCGCATCGCCCTGGTCGAGAACGAGCAGCGGATCCGTCAGGCGGCCCGCAACATCAAGACCTATCTGAAGTCCATGGGCGTCAATGTACCGCCCGGTCGCGACGTGCCCGACGTCTAAGGCTGCAGCTCAGGGCCGGCCTCGGACTTCCCAATCCAGGGTCCAGCGGTTCGGCCCGGCGCGCTTCAGCTCCGTCACCGAGGCCGGAACCTGGCGATCCAGCCCGTCCAGCAGGGCCACACCCTGGCTGACCGAGGCCACGGTGGCGTTGGTCTGCCAGAAGGGTCCGCCCAGACCTCTCAGCGAGAAGCGGATATGGACCGTGTCATTGACCTGGGGCATCGGCGTTTCCATCGGCGGCTGCGAGCGGCGACGCGGTCCCATGGGGACAGGAAGATGGTGGATGCGACAGGGATTGAACCTGTGACCCCCTCGGTGTGAACGAGGTGCTCTCCCGCTGAGCTACGCATCCTTGCCTTGCGGAGGCGGCGACATAGCCCGCCCGTCCGCGACGCGCAAGCGTCCGTTTCAGATTCCGGCGGCCTGCACGGCGTCCGGCGTCTCCGCCTCCGGATCGCCGGGCAGCCAGGCGACGTGGCCGTCGTAGATGCCCTGGTCGAGGATCCCCTCCTCCCTGGCCACCAGCACCGGGACCAGCATCTGGCCGGTCACGTTTGTCGCGGTCCGCATCATGTCTATGACCCGGTCGATGGCGACGATATAGCCGATGCCTTCCAGCGGCAGACCCGCGGTGGACAGGGTCAGGGTCAACATGACGATCGACGTGCCGGGCACGCCTGCCGTCCCCAGCGAGCCCAGCACCGCCGTCAGGCCGATCAGGATGTACTGGGTCAGGGTCAGGTCGATCTGGAAATACTGGGCGATGAAGATCGAGGCGATGGCCGGATAGATGGCGCCGCACCCGTCCATCTTCACATTGGCGCCCAGGGGCACGGCGAAGGCGGCGTAGGCCTGCGGCACGCCCAGCCGTTCAACCGTCTGGCGCAGGGTGATCGGCAGGGTGCCCAGCGAGGACGAGGTGGCGAAGGCCGTCTGCTGGGCCGCGAAGGCGCCGCGGAAGAAGCTGGTCACCTTGAGGCCGTGCACCTTCAGCAGGCCTGAATAGACGATCAGAATGTGGAACAGGCAGGCGGCGTAGATAGCGCCGATGAATTTCAGCAACGGCAACAGGGCTTCCCAGCCATAGCCGCCGACGACCGAGCCGATCAGGCCGAACACGCCGAACGGCGTCAGCTGGATCACCCAGCGGGTGATGCGGAAGATGACCGAGGCCCCTTCGTCCACCAGTCGCCGCACCCCTTGCGCCCGGTCGCCCAGCGCCACCAGAGCCATGCCGATCAGGGCCGAAAAGAAGATGATCTGCAGCACCTTGCCCTCGGCGAGCGCGGCGAACGGATTGGTCGGGACGACGCCGATCAGCACCTCCAGCGGGGTCGGAATGACCCGTTCCTTGACCTCGCCCAGCGGCAGGTTGGCCAGACCGACGCCCGGGTTGACGATGTGTCCGAAGGCGAAACCGACCAGCACGGCCAGCAGCGACGTGATCGCGAACCAGACGATGGTCCGCACGCCCAGCCGCACGGCCCCTGCCCCCTCGCCCAGCTTGGCGATGGAGCTGGCGATGGTGAACAGCACCAGGGGCGCCACCACCATGCGGATCAGGTTCAGATAGACGTCGCCGATCGGCTGCAGCCAGACCTCGGCCCGCTCGCGCAGGATCAGCCCCGCGATGACCCCCAGCGCCAGACCGGCGAAGGTGCGTTTCCACAGGGGAATCTTGAAAAATCGCGCGACCATTGAGGGACTTTCGACAGGGTGCGCCAATCTGTCCATCGCCGGCGCGATCCGCAACCGCGTCGGCGTTCGATCGCCGTCAGATCTCCTGTCAGCCGCTGTAAGCGCGACTGTTCAGACCTTCAGCGCCTTCATGACGTAGAAGTCGGACAGGATGCCGTCGATGGCTTCCTCGACGTCCTCGAAGGCGTCGATCAGCACGTCTCCACCCAGATCCTCGACCGGCACGGGCGTGTAGCCGAAGGTGGCCAGTATGCAGGGCATGCCCGCATCCCTCGCCGCCCCCGCGTCCGGCGCCGCGTCTCCGACCATGATGGCGCGTCCGGGATCGCCGCCGCCCTTGATCACCGCCTCCGTCAGGTGCGCGCCCGAGGGCTTGCGCGCGCTGACCCGATCCGGCCCGACGATGGCGGCGAAATGACGGGTCAGGTCCAGTTTTTCCAGCAGCAGTTCCGACAGGTCGGACCGCTTGTTGGTCGCCACCACCAGGATGGCCCCCCGCGCCGCCAGACGCTCCAGCGTCTCGACCACCCCGTCGAACGGCCGCGATCCGTCCGCGATATGGGCGGTGTAGTCCACGAGGAACCGCTCGAACAATTCCTCTGACTCGGCCCGTTCGACCGATGCCCCCGCCGCCTCGAACCCGTGCACCAGCAGGGCGCGCGCGCCCGACCCGATCAGGGTCTGGGCCGAACTCATCGGCACGGGCGGCAGACCTTCCTCGACCAGCAGCCGGTTCAGCGTCCCCACCAGATCCGGTGCGGAATCGACCAGGGTGCCGTCCAGGTCGAAGGCGATGGTCCAGCCTTCCAGGTCGCGATCGGTCATCCATGTCTCCCGCTGGCCCGCATGATGGGCTAGATCGCAGGACGACTAGACCGCGAGACGATTCATGACCAGCCAGACGCGCGCCCGCGCCGCCATCATTCTCGCCGCCGGCCAGGGCACGCGGATGAAATCGCCCCTGCCCAAGGTGCTGCATCCGGTCGGCGGCCGCGCCATGCTGGATCACGCCATCGACGCCGCCGAGGCCCTGGGCTGCCAGCGGATCGTCGTCGTGGTCGGAACCCATTCGCCCGAGGTCCGCGCCCATGTGGTCAGACGCCTGGGCGAAGACGCCGTCGCCATCCAGGACCCGCCGCTGGGCACCGGCCACGCCGTCCGCGCCGCGGAACAGGTCCTGGCCGGCTTCGACGGCGAAGTGATCGTCACCTATGGCGACGTGCCGCTGCTGAAGGCCGCCGATATCGAGCCCGTCTTCAACACTGACGGCGTCACCGTCATCGGTTTCGAGGCCCGCGATCCCGGCGCCTATGGCCGGTTGATCCTCGAGGGCGAGACCCTGGTCGCCATAACCGAGGCCAAGGAGGCCTCTCCCGAGGTCCTGGCCGTCACGGCCTGCAACTCCGGCGTCATGGCCGCCCCGGCCGCCCTGCTCTTCTCCCTGCTGGCGGACGTGACGAACGACAACGCCAAGGGCGAATATTATCTGACCGACGTCGTCGAACTGGCGCGCAAGGCCGGCCATTCGACACGCGCCGTCTTCGCGGCCGAGGACTCGGTCATGGGCGTCAACGCCCAGGCCGAACTGGCCCAGGCCGAGGCCCTGTTCCAGAAGGTCCAGCGCGAGACCTTCATGGCCGCCGGCGTCACCATGGCCGCGCCCGACACCGTCCATTTCGCCTGGGACACCCAGGTCGGCGGCGGAACCGTCATCGAACCCTACGTCGTCTTCGGTCCCGGCGCGGTGATCGAGGGCGGCGCCCGGATCCGCAGTTTCAGCCATGTGGAGGGCGCCCATGTCGCCGGCGGCGCCGAGGTCGGTCCCTACGCCCGGCTTCGCCCCGGCGCGGACCTGGCCAAGGGGGTCAAGATCGGCAATTTCGTCGAGGTCAAGAATGTGAAGATGGCCGAGGGCGCCAAGGCCAATCACCTGGCCTATCTGGGCGACGGCTCGGTGGGCGCGGGCGCCAATCTCGGCGCCGGGACCATCTTCTGCAACTACGACGGCTTCAACAAGGCCCGGACCGAGGTTGGGGCCGGCGCCTTCGTCGGTTCGAACAGCAGTCTGGTGGCGCCGGTCATGATCGGCGAAGGCGCCATCGTCGCCTCGGGCTCGGTGATCACCGAAGACGTGCCGGCCGACGCCCTGGCCTTCGGCCGCGCCCGCCAGACCACCAAGCCGAACGCCGGCGCCGCCTTCCGCGAGAAGGCCAAAACCCAGAAGGAAGCGGCCAAGGCCGCCAAGCTGAAATGAGCGATCTGCAGAAAAAGAACGCCGGCGAAGCCGCCGCCGCCTATGTCGAAGCCGGCATGGTCGTAGGCCTGGGCACTGGTTCGACCGCCGCCTGGTTCGTCAAGGCGCTGGCGGCGCGCGACCTGGCCGGCCTGCGCTGCGTCCCGACCTCGGAAAAGACCGCCGACCTGGCGCGCGAACTGGGCCTGACCCTGTCGACGCTTGAGGATACGCCCCGCATCGACCTGACGGTCGACGGCGCCGACGAGATCGGTCCCGGCCTGGCCCTGATCAAGGGCGGCGGCGCGGCTCTGTTGCGCGAGAAACTGGTGTGGGAGGCGTCCAGCCGCTGCATCGTCATCGCCGACGCGGCCAAGGTGGTGCCTGTCCTAGGGACCTTCCCCCTGCCGATCGAGGTGGTCGCCTTCGGTCACAAGACCACGGCCAACCGCGTCGCCGACGTCTTGATCGACCACGACATCAACCAGCCGGCGCGCGTGCGCCAGGCGGATCGTGGCCTGGTCCGCACCGACGGCGGCAACCTGATCTACGACGCCGCCTGCAAGGCCATTCACGACCCCGTCCGGCTGGCCGACGATCTGAAACTGATCACCGGCGTGGTCGAACACGGCCTGTTCCTGGATCTGGCCGATCTGGCCATCATCGGTCAGGATTCCGGCGTTGAGACCCTGACGCCCTGATCGATCGCAGCGGCCCGCGTGGCCCAAGCGTGGCGGTCTCGCCTTGTACCGGTTGGACCCGGCGCCTAAGTCCCGGCCACGCCTCGGCCTGCCCGGGACGTATTCAGACGATTCAGACTATTCAGACCCTGTTTTTTTAGGTCTGACCGGAGCACCAGATGGCCGACTACGACTACGACCTCTTCGTCATCGGCGCCGGTTCCGGCGGGGTCCGCGCCGCCCGCCTGACGGCCCTGGGCGGCAAGAAGGTCGCTGTGGCCGAGGAATATCGCGTCGGCGGCACCTGCGTCATCCGGGGCTGCGTGCCCAAGAAGTTCATGGTCATGGCCTCCGAGGTCAGCCACGCTCTGGAGATCGCAGAGGGCTATGGCTGGTCCTTCGACAACGCCCGGTTTGACTGGCCGACATTCCTGGAAGCCAAGGACGTCGAGATCGCGCGCCTGTCCGGCATCTACGCCGCCAACCTGGGCAAGGCCGGGGTCGAACTGGTCCACGGTCGCGCCGTGCTGAAGGACGCCCATACGGTCGAGATCGTCGGCAAGAACCAGACCTTCACCGCCGAGAAGATACTGATCGCCACCGGCGGACGCCCGTGGAAGCCGGAAAGCCTGCCGGGCATCGAACACGCCATCACTTCGGAAGAAGCCTTCCACCTGCCCGAATTGCCCAAGCGTATCCTGATCGCGGGCGGCGGCTATATCGCGGTCGAGTTCGCCGGCATCTTCGCGGGGCTGGGCGTCGAGACCACCCTGATCTATCGCGGCCCCAACATCCTGCGCGGCTTCGACGACGACGTGCGCGCCCATTTGGCCGGCGAGATCGAAAAGCGGGGAATCAAGGTCGTTCTGGGCTGCCAGCACGAGAAGATCGAGAAGACCGCCAGCGGCCTGATCAACCACCTCGAGAACGGCATGAAGCTGGAGACCGACGTGGTGATGTTCGCGACCGGCCGCATCCCGCACGTCAAGGGGCTGGGGCTGGAGGCCGCCGGCGTCGAGCTGAACGACGAGGGCGCCATCAAGGTCGACCCGTATTCGAAGACCACGGCCGACAATATCTGGGCCATCGGCGATGTCACTGACCGGATGAATCTCACCCCGGTCGCCATCCGCGAGGCGGTCGCCTTCCACCAGACCGTCTATCGCGACAACCCCCAGCATTTCGACTACGAGGCCGTCGCCACCGCCGTCTTCAGCCAGCCGCCCGTCGGCGTGGTCGGTCTCACGGAATCCGAAGCGCGCCGCTCATGCTCGGCTGGAGTCGATGTCTATCTGACCCGTTTCCGGCCGATGAAATACGCCTTCACCGGGTCCGAGGAACGCGTCCTGATGAAACTGGTCGTCGACGCCGACAGCCAGCGCGTCGTCGGGGTTCACATCGTCGGCCCTGACAGTCCCGAGATGATCCAGCTCGCCGCCATCGCCGTGAAGGCCGGTCTGACCAAGGCCCAGTGGGACGCCACCTGCGCCGTTCACCCGACCATGGCCGAGGAACTGGTCACGCTGAAAGAGAAACAGTCGAGCGCCACCTTGGCCGGCTAGACCTGCGCTCAGTTCGACGTCCGAACGGCCTTGCTGACGATGTGAGGCCGCCCCCGGAACAGTTCGAGCAGGTCCAGCCGGGCCGACTCAGGCACGGGCGCGGCCTCCGGACCGTCGTTTCTGAACCACATCAGGCGCGTGTCCTCCCCCGAAATCCTGGGCCAGGCGGGCCGGCCCACGCCGTTCGGATCTCCCGACCGGGCGAAAGTGGTCCAGTAGCCCATCATCGCCGCCGAAGCCTCCCGGTCCGCGTCTCGCACCGGATAGGGCAGCAGCGGCAGGGTCCCGAACACATACGGACGCTCGATGGCATGGGTCGCTCCGCCGTGCGGCTCGGGATTGTCGGGCGAGGAAATGTCGAACCGGTAGAGATAGGCGTCATGCCCCGCAGCGGCATGGAGCCGCGCCAGCCGCCGCGCCGGTTCCGAGAAGACCGCATCGGTCATGAAGGCCCGATCAAAGTTCGCTTCCCCGCCATAGGCCGCCGTGATCATGGCCCGTTCCAGCCAGGTCATGTCGTCGTCGATCATGCCATAGCCGTTGCGGTCCGTCGGCTTCATCCACCAGAACTCGGCGCTGTTGGTGCCGATGATCAGCGGCGCGGGCGACTGTCGACCGGCGCGGAAGGCGGCTTCGATCGTGGTCGGCACGATCCGGCCGTCGATCAGGGTCAGGTCGCCGTTGGCGAAGACAGGCGCGGGGGTCAGCAACTGTTCGACAGGCGCGGCGCGCAGGTCCGCCGCCGTAACCAGATTATGGCCATGGGCCCAGACCTCGCCCCTCTCGCGCGCCGATGGCAGGTCATAGGCGCCGCGACGGTCCAGCGGGGTCTGAAGCTCCCGCCCCAGCCCCGACTGAACGATCGCCCGTTCGAACAGGCCGCGCGCTGGCGGCGAGATCATCAGCCGGGTCACGATGGCCCCGCCCGCCGATTCGCCGAAGACGGTGACATTGGTCGGGTCGCCGCCGAAGGCCGATATGTTCGTCTTGACCCAGTTCAGCGCGGCGATGACGTCCATCAGCCCATAGTTGCCTGCCGGCTCATCCGCGGGTCGCTCGGCCGCCAGGGCCGGGTGGTCGAAGAAGCCGAGCCGCCCCAGTCGATAGTTCAGCGTCACCACCACCATGCCCTGACGGGCCAGAGGCGCGCCGTCATAGAGGGCGGCCGTACCCGATCCGTTGACCAGTCCGCCGCCGTGGATCCAGACCATGACCGGGGCGGGCGCGCTGACGTCGGTCGGCCGCCAGACATTGAGGTTCAGGCAGTCCTCGCTCATCGGCAGGGGGCCGACGCCGGGATCCCCCTGCGGCGTCGCCTGGATACACAGCGGCCCATAGGTGGAGGCGTCCCTCTGTCCTTCCCAATGCGGGGCCGCGCCCGGCGGCCGCCAGCGCCGTTCCGCCACCGGGGGCGCCGCATAGGGGATGTTCTTGAACGAGGCCACGGCCTCGTCGGCCTGCCCCGCCAGGACGCCCTGTTCGATCTGAAGAACGGGCTGTTCAGCCGGCGGCTGATCTGTCGGTTGAGCCATCATGAGCGAGAGGGTGGCCAAGGCGCCGGCAAAAGTCATGCGCCGTGCTTAGCAAATTCTTCCGACACGCCAATGACGATGCTTTGAACATCGAATTTTGTGTACGGCGCCGAACCCTTTGGCCCGTGCTGCGTTTGGAACCGGGCGGGCTGGGGCGTAGATTGACTGTACTGACTAAAATGGGCGTTTCGGCCGCCGACCTGGCGATCGCTTTCGAGGCTTCGCCGAACCCCTATTTGCTGCTGACCCCCGACCTGCGTATCGCTGACGTGAACCAGGCCTATGTCGATGCGCTCGGCGCACGACGGGCAGACATCCTTGGTCAGCCGCTGTTCACGACCTTTGATTCCGGGCCCGGCGAGAATGCGCCCGAAAATGTACGTCAGGTCCGGGCTTCTCTTGAAAAGGCGCGTGATACGCGCCAGCGCGATCACTTGGCCGTCGTTCGATATGCGGTCCCCCGCCCGCGCGCCGACGGCGGCGAGGAGTTCGAAGAACGGATCTGGAGCGCCACCCATACGCCGCTGCTGAACGCCGAGGGCGAAGTGGTGCTGCTGCTTCAGCACACGACCGACATCACCGACCTGTCACCCGCCGTCCGCGCCGACGAACCTATTTCGGCGTTGGACGCCATCATAGGTGGTTCCGTTCTGCGGCGCGCGCAGTCGGTTCAGGAAGACAATCGGCGTCTCGAAACCGAACGCAATCGCCTGGTCGAGATGTTCATGCAGGCGCCCGGCTTCGTGGCCATATTGACCGGGCGCGACCACTGCTTCCAGATGCACAACCACGCCTATGCCCAGTTGATCGGCCATCGCGACATCGCCGGCAAACCTCTGCGAGAAGCCCTGCCGGAACTCGCGGGCCAAGGTTTTCACGAGTTCCTCGATACGGTCTTCGAGACGGGCGAACCTTATGAGGGGCGAGAGAGCCGGGCGCTGCTCCAGCGCACCCAGGGCGGGCCGTTGGAGACACTCTACCTCAATTTCATCTACCAGCCGATCCGCGACGGAGACGGGACTGTCGTCGGCATCTTCGTCCAGGGCCACGACGTGACCGAGAACGTCCGGGCCACGCAGCGCCAGAAGCTGATGATCGACGAGTTGAACCATCGGGTGAAGAACACCCTGGCCACGGTCCAATCGATCGCCATCCAGACCGCGCGGTCCCACCGCGACCCCGCCACCTTCGCCGAGACCTTTCAGTCTCGGATCCTCGCCCTGTCCCATACTCACGATCTGCTGACGCGAACCCACTGGGAAGGCGCCGACCTCAGGGCCATGCTGGAACACGAGACGGAGGCTTTTGGGCCGTCCCGCATCAGCCTGAACGGACCGGCTATTCCCCTGTCGCCGGCTACGGCCCTCTCGCTGGGCATGATCATCCATGAGTTCGCCACCAACGCCGCCAAGTTCGGCGCCCTGTCGATCCCGGACGGTCGTGTATTGGTAGACTGGGGCCTGGCGGATCAGCGCGATCGCAAGCTCAAGCTGAGCTGGCGTGAAATGGACGGGCCAGAAGTTACGCTACCGGACAGAAGAGGCTTCGGTAGCCGATTGATTGAACGAAACATTCGCCATGATCTGGCGGGAGAGATCGATCTAGTCTACGCCAACGATGGATTGATTGCGGAACTGACGGTTCCACTCGACAGGACACCCGCCCAATGACCCAGCCTCTGAACGGCCGCCGTGTGCTTGTTGTGGAAGACGAGTCGCTCGTCGCCATGCTGCTCGAGACCATCCTCGAGGACATGGAGTGTATTCCCGTCGGTCCCGTCTCCAATATCGACGACGGCGAGGCGATGGCCCGCGACACGGTGGATCTGGACGCCGCCCTGCTGGACGTGAACGTCGCCGGCAGGCAGGTTTTCCCGGTCGCCGAGGCGCTGAGGGCGCGGGGCGTGCCTTTCGTCTTCTCGACCGGCTATGGCGAAGGCGGCCTGCCGGAAGAATGGCGCGGCGCGGCGACCATCCAGAAACCCTTCACCGAGGCCGCTGTCCGCGACGCCCTGATGAAGGCCATGGGCGTCGCCCAGGTCTAGGATTTCAGGTCCCGCAGGACCGTTCTCGCCGCATTGTGACCCGGCGCCCCCGTGACCCCTCCGCCGGGGTGGGCGCCGGACCCGCAGAGGTACAGACCTGATACGGGCATCCGGTAGTCCGCATGGCCCAACACCGGCCGGGCGCTGAACAACTGGTCGAGGCTGAGCCGGCCGTGGAAGATGTCGCCTCCCACCAGGCCGAAACGCCGCTCCAGATCGCGCGGACCCAGCGCCAGCCGCCCCAGTACCGAAGCCTTGAAGCCCGGCGCATGGGCGTCGATCGTCTCGATCATCAGGTCGGCGACCGTGTCGCGATGCTCGTCCGCGAGATCGGGCGATACATGCTGGCAGAACAGGCTGGCGACATGGGCGCCGTCGGGCGCGAGACTATCGTCCAGGGTCGAGGGGATAAGCATCTCGACAATCGGCTTCGACGACCAGCCGCTCAGGCGCGCCTCTGCATGGGCTCGATCCATGTAGGCCAGACTGGGCGCGATGATGATGCCCGCCGTCAGATGATCCCCGGCTTCGGGCAGGGCGGTAAAGCGCGGCAGTTCCGACAGGGCGACATTCATTCGGAATGTGCCCGAACCGGACGCGTATCGTCCCATCCGCTCGGCGAAGTCCGGGGGCACGACAGCCGGATCGACGAGGGTCTCGAACAGTAACCGGGGATGCAGGTTGGACACCACGGCCCGAGCCCGCACGACCTCGCCCGATGCGGTCACGGCCCCGACCGCCCGTCCCTTCTCGGTCAGGATTTCGGCGACCGGCGAATCCAGCCGCATATCGACCTGGTGTTCCGCGCACGCCTTGGCCATGGCCTGGGTGATCGCGCCCATCCCGCCCAGGGCGTGCCCCCAGGCTCCCTTCTTGCCGTTCACTTCGCCGAAGACGTGGTGGAGCAGCACATAGGCCGATCCGGGCGTATAGGGGCTGGCGTAGTTGCCGACGATGCTGTCGAACCCGAACAGGGCCTTGATCGGATCGCTCTCGAACCAGCCGTCCAGCCAGTCGCCCGCCGACTTGGCGAACAGGTCCAGCAGGTCGCGCCGCCCGGTCTGATCCAGCCCCGCCAGACGCCGTCCGACCATGCCGGCTTTCCACATCTGGGGCAGGGCTGTCGCCCAGCCGCCTTCAACCATGTTCGGCGGCGACTGCAGGGTCAGGTCCCGCAACATGGCCGCCACGGTTTCCAGTCGGGCCTCATAGGCGTCCAGCCTGTCGGCGTCGCGTTGCGAGAACTTCGCCACCTCGGCGCGGGTTCGCCCCTCCCCCGCCGCCAGGTATCGGCCGTCTTCGAGCGGCAGGAAGTTCGACATTCTCCGCTCGACCAGCCGCAGGCCGTGCCGAGCCAGATCCATCTCGGCGATGATCCGGGGATTGAGCAGACTGACGGTGTAGCTGGCGGTCGAGTTTCGGAAGCCCGGGTGGAATTCCTCGGTCACGGCCGCCCCGCCGATCACTGAACGCCGCTCCAGCAGCGTCACCTTCAGCCCGGCCCGCGCCAGATAGAAGGCGCACACCAGCCCGTTGTGGCCGCCGCCCACGATGACGACATCAGTCTCGGTTTTCGCCATAGAGCCCTCCAGC
>Ga0209643_1002257_pt1 | contig 13112 bp, 17 predicted proteins | sample AutmiccBRH37_all_FD_187383 | JGI IMG/M metagenome (GOLD analysis project Ga0209643, IMG submission 187383) | Deep subsurface microbial communities from Mt. Terri, Switzerland - Autotrophic microbial communities BRH/37_all (SPAdes) (version 2) | ecosystem: Environmental > Aquatic > Deep... | reverse complement strand
GTAAATCGAAAAGTGATGGGAAAAAATGGTGCAATAAGTCTCGAAGACACACTTCTTACGAAGGACTCAAAAATCTTAATAACCGCCGAAGGTGAAGTAAAAGTAGGGGATAAGATAATTGATTCTCTTTCGATTTCAAATGTAGATTCACCGGAAGAATTAATAAGAACTAGCGGATCGAATTTTATTGCACCAGATGGTATGATAACCCCATCATCAGAAAATGATTTTAAGATTGTTCAAGGATATATAGAAGAATCAAACACAAATCCATTAATAGAAATGGAACAGATGATTTCAGTAAATAAAAGTTTTGAATCTGCACAGAAAATAATTAGCGCATTGGATAAATCTTTAGATGATGCAAACCAAATTGGAAAAGTTTAATAAGGGAGATAAATAAATGCCAACAAGAGCATTAAGAACAGCGGCTTCCGGAATGTATGCACAGCAAATAAATGTGGAAGTAATCTCAAATAATATTGCGAATATTAATACGACCGGATTCAAAAAGAATAAGGCTGATTTCCAGGATTTAATGTATCAGGAAGTGAATATAAATGCATTATCATCCACCACTCCCGGAGTTAATGAAAATAGTGCGAATAAAATTCAAGTGGGTAATGGAGTAAAGCCGGCGGCTACTCAAAAAATATTTAAGCAAGGAGACGTTACCCTCACTCAGAATCAATTCGATCTCGCAATCCAAGGAGAAGGATTTTTTCAGGTAAGAAAAGGTGATGGAACCTATGCTTATACAAGAGACGGTTCTTTTAAAACCAATTCGGACGGTAAATTAATTACGGCAAGCGGTTATCTATTAGACCCGGAAATTTCAGTTAATAGCGATGTCTTATCGGTGTCAATTAGTAAAGAAGGTGATGTGGAAGCAGTACAGACCGATGGTTCAACTATTTCATTGGGTCAGCTTGAGTTAGTTCGTTTCATGAATAATGGCGGATTAATTGCATTAGGCGATAATCTTTATGGAGAAAGCGGTGCATCAGGACAACCAATTTTAGGTAACCCTAGCGCAAACGGTTTTGGAGCAATTCAACAAGGTTATCTTGAAGCTTCTAATGTGGATATCGTAGAAGAGATGATTGCAATGATTGCTGCTCAAAGAGCTTATGAAATGAATTCAAAAACAGTTAAAACCGTAGAAGAGATGATGACTATGGCCAATAATTTAAAAAGAGGTTAATTGAAGTGAAATCAATTCTTTTAATATTATTCTCTTTCTTATTCGTTTCTCAAAATACAATTGAAAACGAATTGAGAGATTATCTATTGAAACGATTTAACGATTGTGAAAAATTAGAATATGAAATTGCTTCTAATATGAAATTATCATCGATCGAAGGAATTGATTATAGCAGAGAATATTCTGTGAATAAAAATATTGTTACGATTCCGGTTTTATTAAAAAAAAATCAATCAACTACTAGTTCATATTTATCGATAAAAATAAAATTATACAAAACAGTTTTAGTGGCTGCCGAAAATATTGATAGGAATGAGATTTTATTTAGTAACAATTTCAGAAAAGAAGTAAAAGATGTATCGATATTAAATGGAACTCCGGTTACAGAATTAGATAATAATTCTGGTTTAGTATCAAAGTTATATATCAGACAAGGTTCTGTACTGCTTAGGGAAATGACAGAAGGTGTCCCGGATATTGAGAATAATCAGCGCGTAACATTACATGCAGGAAAAAATGGTGTGGATATTTCTTTGGAAGTTACATCAAGAGAAAAAGGTTCTATAGGTGATATAATAAGAGTGGTAACACCTGAGAATAAAATACTAAGAGCAAAAATAATTGATAAATATAACGTAGTAATAGAAGAGTAAAAACAATGAAGAAAATAATTTATATAATGATTCTAATGAGTGTTTACTTGAACGCACAAGATATGCGTAACAGCTCATTCTATTCTCTATTTTCTGATAATAAAGCATCGAGAACAGGGGATGCAGTAACGATAATTGTAATGGAATCTTCGCAGGCGTCAAATAATGCAGAAACAAATTCGAGCAGAGGCAGCGACCTCGGTTTGAACTTTTCCGGTTCATTAGATAAGACTGCATTACCGACTGCGAAGATGGATATGGGAACTAATAATGCTTTCTCCGGTTCAGGCTCTACAAAAACAACCGGTTTAGTAAGAACAAAAATTAGTGCTACTATCGATTCAGTTCTTGCCAATGGTAATATGGTAATTAAAGGAAGCAGAAAAATTGTAATTAATGGCGAAGAACAACTAGTCTCAATTAGAGGAGTTGTTCGTTACTCTGATATAAGCTCAGATAATTCTGTGCTATCTTATAATATATCAGATGCGGAGATAAGTTTTGAAGGAAGCGGAATAATAGATGATTCGCAGAAGCCAGGTTGGCTAACTAAATTTTTCCATTGGATATTCTAAAGAAAATATTATGAAAAATAGATCAAAATATAGTCTCGTGATTCTTTTATTAATAAACTCACTTATCTTCGGACAGAGGATAAAAGATGTGGCTTATTTAAATGGATCTTCAAGTGAGCAGATTATTGGCTATGGTTTGGTAGTAGGATTAGCCGGAACGGGAGATAGTTATCGTTCTTCATTCACAATTCAATCTGTTTCGAGTATGTTAAAACGATTTGGAATTACAGTTCCACAGACTGATTTGAAGACAAAGAATGTTGCAGCTGTAATGGTTACGGCATCTTTAAATTCACAATTAAAAGCGGGAGCGGTTTTTGATGTAGTGGTTTCTTCGATGGGAGATGCTACAAGTCTTCAAGGTGGAACATTGCTGATGACACCGATTTCAGGAGGAAGTGGAAAAGTTTATGGGTTTGCGCAAGGCCCAATTTCGGTCGGCGGATATGACATCAACACGCCATCGGGAAGCAGATTAGCAAAAAATCATTCACTTGCCGGGAGAGTGCCTAGAGGCGGAAGTTTGAAAGAAGATGTTAATTCAGAACAGGTTTCTAATCAGGAAGTAACAGTTTTCTTAAGAAATCCTGATCTTACAACTTCGAGTAATGTCTCAACTGCAATTAATACAAAGTTTGGCGGTGAGATAGCAAAATCGGTTGATGCAGCATCAATATTAATTGTTGTACCTGCCGATAAACAAAATAATTTTGTGGCATTTTTGGCTGAATTAGAGAATCTAAATATTGATATAGATAACGTTGCGAAGGTAGTGCTAAATGAAAGGACAGGAACAGTAGTAGCAGGGAGTAATGTAAGGATACAGCCTGTCAGCATAACTCACGGTAGCCTCAATATACAGATTCGATCAAATCCAATAATCTCTCAACCGAATGCATTCTCTCAAGGTCGAACAGAATTATTTAATAATTTAATCCCATCGGTATCTCAGGATTCAACAAGCACGATAGCAATTCAAGGAGCAACAAACGTTCAGGAAATTGCTGCAGCTCTTAATTCTCTTAAAGCAACTCCACGAGATATAATAGCAATATTCCAAGCACTTAAAGAAGCAGGTGCATTAGTAGCAGAATTAGTGATAATGTAATTATGAATGAAATAGAACTTAAAATATCGAATAGCCAAAAGCACTTATCAAAAATTGAAAATACAAATTCAAGATTTGGTAAAGAAGAAAAAGTAAAACTTGCAAAAGCGGCTAAAGAGTTTGAGAGTATGCTTACACAAATGATGCTAAACTCGATGAGTAAAACAACGGGCGGACTCCTCGGAGAAGAAGGCTACGGTAATGATATGTTTGATACTGTTTTTGAACAGCATATAGCTGGTCAGATTTCTAATAGCAAAAATCTTGGATTAGCTGAATCAATTTATAAAAAAGTTACCGGAGAAGATTTCGATCCTGAATTACTTTCTAAAGCCTTCAGAAGAGAAAATAATATTAATAGAGAAGATATTAAGATAAAAGGGATGGAAAAAATACACGGAATCAAACCAAGTAACGGATCATTGAATAGAATAGAAAAATTTGATCCAATAATTGAAGAAGCTTCAAAAGAATATGGAGTTAGTAAGAATATAATAAAATCAGTAATAATGACAGAATCAGCCGGTAATCATAAAGCAGTATCTTCGGCAAAAGCTAAAGGTTTAATGCAATTAATGGATTCGACAGCTGCAGACTTGGGTGTTAGAAATTCTTTCGATCCGAGTGAAAATATTAATGGAGGGACTAAATATTTGGCTCAAATGCTTCGACAATATGGTGGAGACTTGAAGCTTGCTCTTGCCGCATATAATGCAGGTCCCGGAAATGTTGATAAATTTAATGGAGTTCCTCCTTTTGAGGAAACACAATCTTACATAACTAAAGTTATGGGATATATAAACCATTTTAATAAGAGTGAATCATGAACTTAAAAGAACTTAAGACTTTACTAGAAAATCAAAATAGCACTATGAATATTTTCCATTCTGTTTTGCAAAAAAAGAAAAATGCTATTATCGATAACGACTATAATGCAATGGAATCAGTATTGAAAGATGAACAGACAATTTTGCAAAGAATAGATTTTGAAGATAAAAAGTTGAAATCATTCCTTAATTCATATGATATACAAAATAAATTGACCATTGAAAAAATGTTAGATGATCTTAAATTAAATAATAAAATTGCAATCGGGGATTATAAAATTTTAATGACTCTACGAAACGAATTGAAGGCGACAGCTTCAAAGGTAGTATTGTTAAATGGATTAATCTCGCAATTAGTGGATGTATCTCGTTCGATAATAAAAGAAACTCTGATAGCAATAGTGGGGAATAAGAGAAAAACATTGGTAAATAAGAGAGTATAAAATGGGCATCGGAAGATTACTAGACATATCCGTAAGAACGATGGCAACATACCAGAATGCATTGGATGTTACTTCAAATAACATTTCAAATGCAGGAAATGCTGAATACACTCGTCAAAAAGTGCTTCTTTCGACTGAGATCACTCAAGGCGGTATCGGTATGGGTGTTAAGTTGCAAGATGTTCAGAGGATAAAAAATAATCTTGTGGATTCTCAGATACGCAAATATCAAAGTTCATTATCTGATTCAAATATGAGAAGCGAAATACTTCAACAAATAGAATCTGTTATTGCAGAACCCTCCGATACCGGTATATCATTCTATATTAACGACTTTTTTAATTCATGGTCAGAGCTCTCGACAAATCCTAATTCTCCGCAACTTCGTTCGCAGATTGTCCAAAAAGGGCAAAGAATGAGTGAAAGGTTTTCAGAAGTTTTTGAAGGATTTGATAGCGTTCAAACTTTATTGCAGAAGCAAGCAACAACCACAGCCGGAGAAATTAATAAATCTCTAAAATTAATAAATGAATTAAATCAAAAAATTTATGAGTCTGAATCTCGTGGAATGAATGCAAGTGATTTAAAAGATAAGCGCGATTCTCAAATTGATAGCTTAAGTGCTTTAGTAAATATTAATGTAAGCGAAAATAAACAAGGAGCTGTTGTTGTTTCGGTTGGAGGAGTTCATGGCGCTGATTTAAATGTCGCTAATTCATTTGAAGTAAAATTTATTAATGGGCAGATGAAGTTAGTTTCAAAGACAGATTCCACTGCCACCGTTCAATTAAGCGGTGGAGATATGTATGCAATTGCAGATCTTTATTCAAATAAACTTCCTTCATATAAAAATCAATTAGAAGAACTTGCTCAAGTAATAGTAAATAAGGTGAACGATACACATACGACAGGATTTACACTTGCCCAAAACGGAGTTTCAAAGACTAACATACCATTTTTTGGTGAAATGACTCCTGATGGCACAATAGTTAATTCTTTTGTTTCAGGGAAGATGAGAATTAATACGAGCATAGTAAATGATCCAAGGAATATTGCCGTTTCTTCATCAGGGGCTAATGATGGTAATGGTAATATGGCAATTCAGATAGCAAACTTAAATGATACTACAATTGGTGAATTGAGCGGACGCTCAATCTTGGATGCCTATTCGGGAATATTAAGCGATTTCGGAATGGAGAAATCGAAAAGTGACAGTACGATAGAATCAAACGAATTGATTATACATCAATTATCAACACAGAAAGCCGCTTATTCAGGTGTTTCGCTCGATGAAGAGATGGCTAATGTGATTAAATTTCAAAGATCTTACGAAGCATCTGCAAAATTGGTAAGAGTTGCCGATGAGATGATGCAAGTAGTTCTAAATATGGTATGAGAATATGAGAGTTACTGAAGGATTAATATCCGAAAAATATCTTTTTAATCAGAATCGAATAAGTCAAAGAAAACTTGAACTTCAGAGCCAATTAACAAGTAATAAAAAAATTGAGAATCTAAGTGATAATGTTGGCGATGCTTTAGATATAGTAGCGTTGGATTCAAAGCTAAATAAATTTGATTCTTACAAAAAGAATATCGGTAATGCTAAGAATTTTATAAATAGCTCTATAAATGCTTTTGATAATGCAATTTCTAATATGGAACAAATAATTCAGAAAGTTGAAACAATGGATGATGCTATTAATAAAGAGAATTATCCTACGATAATAAAATCATTAAAAGACTCCGTAGAATCGATTGTTAGAAGTCTAAATGAGAAACATAATGGGATGTATCTTTTTGGCGGAACGAATTTCAATCAAGAACCTTTTGCTTTAGATGCAGATGGAAAAATAGTTCTAAATTCAGCGGATCTTGGTGGTGAGATGAAAGTGAAAGTAGGTGCAAATTTTACTGAAACAATGAATATGTCCGGAGATAAAATCAGTAATTCCGGATTTATCAATTCATTAAATGCAGTGATAGATAAATTAAACACCGGCGAAGCCCCAACAAAAGAACTTAAGGATGATTTTATTCAGGGATACAACGGATTCTTAGCACTTCAATCGCAGAATGGTGAAAAGATTAATAGATTAGATGATATAGCATTGCTATTAGAAAACAATACAACTAATACACAAACATTGTTGGTAGATAAGCAGGCAATTGATCCTGCAAAATTGATAGTAGATTTGCAGTATCAGGATTATCTGCTTCAGATGTCAAATAAATTATCGGCATCAATATTGCCTAAATCTCTTTTAGATTATATATAATGAAAAAATCAGGCGCCATATTTGGATTAATTTTAGGAATAGCATCGATATTTGGTGCATTCTTCTTAGAAGGCGGATCGGTAAAAGCCCTCTTTATCGGATCCGCCTTAATTATTGTTTTCGGCGGCACTTTTGCCGCTATTATTATAGGGTACGGGTTAGACAAGTTCTTTAAAATTTTTGAATTAATGAAGATTGCCTATTTCCCGAAGGAATATGATATAAGTAAAATGATTGATGTATTCATGGAGCTTTCCGTTAAGGCAAGAAGAGAGGGGTTATTGTCTTTAGAAAAAGATATTCAAAGATTTGATGATCTATTCCCTCGTAAGCTTGCAAAATATGCAATTGACGGAACAGATTCAGATATGCTTTACAACCTGGCACATTTAGAGATAAAAGCGATGCAAGACAGGCATAACGCTAATATCTTTATTTTTACTAAGCTCGGTGGTTATGCACCTACAATGGGTATAATTGGAACAGTAATGGGTTTGATAATGACATTAGCGAATGCAGGGTCAGACCCAAATTCATTAATAAAAAATATAGCAACCGCATTTATAGCCACTCTTTGGGGTGTCTTTAGTGCAAACATAATTTGGTTACCGATAGGAGATCGACTAAAGAAATGTCATTTAGAGGAAAAGAATATGATGGAGGTTTCTTTGGAAGCAATACTGACTCTTCAGAGCGGCGAAATTCCTTCAATAATGAAGTCCCGTTTGGTGGGGATGCTCCCCCAAAAAGAACAGTTAAGGAAACTAAGCGCTTAAAGTTTGATGAGCCGGAGCCTTCAGAAGAAAACGATAGAGACCGTTACCTAATTACGTATGCGGACTTGATCACTCTATTGCTTGGTTTATTTATTATTCTTTATGCGATGTCGAATATCGATGCAAATAAGTATAAAGGTGTTGTGGCTGCAATGGGTAATGTTTTTGGAAATGAGACTGATTATTCCTTGATGAATAAGACAAATATTATCCCAAAGCCAAGCGATAATTTAACTTCGGAATTAGATAAGATAATTTCAAATTATAGTTACGAAAATTCGATTCGTTTGGAAGAAAGCGAAAGAGGAATTACAGTTCATATTCTTGATGATGTATTATTTCCTCCTGCCGGAGCTATTCTAAGTGAGAAATCGAAAGAAGTCTTATCAAATCTTGCAAGAGTATTAAAAGAATTGCCTAATGATATCAGAGTAGAAGGACATACGGACAATTTGCCAATAAGTAATTCCGTTTATCCGTCAAATTGGCATCTCTCTGTGGATAGAGCATTAAGTACCGCATATTATTTGATTCAAACCGAAGGACTTTCACCTGATAAAGTTTCGGTTGTAGGATATGCAGAATATAGACCAATAGCACCCAATGATTCGAAGGAATCAAGGGCATTAAATAGACGAGTTGATTTAGTAATATTAAAGTGAGCGAAATGAAAATAATAACAACACAATTTGGAGAAATTGAAGTCTCCGAAGATCGAATCCTAACTTTTAGCGAAGGTTTTTATGCCTTTGAAGAGTTAAAAAAATACGTTCTCATTCAGCCGGATAACAGTTATTTTAAGTGGCTTAACTCGGTTGATAGACCGGAAATAGCATTTCCGCTTTTTGCTGCACGATTGCTTGATGAAAATTATCCGCAAATTAATAATCATGAAGCATTTGGAATTGTAACATTGAATAAGGACCCGCTTAAAATAACTGTAAATTTAAGAGCACCGGTTTACATAAACCAATATGATAAGTCAGGTTATCATACTATCTTAGAGAGTGAAAATTATTCTTTTTATTACAATTTGTTTGTAGAGTAAAAAAATGTTAATACTATCAAGAAAAATCGACGAAGAAATTAAAATCGGGACTGATATTACGATCAAAGTCTTATCCGTATCCGATGGACAGGTAAAAATAGGCATTTCGGCGCCAAATTCTATTCAAATACATCGCGGTGAAGTATATGAAAAAGTAATTCAGAATACTATTGAAGCAACTAAAGCCGGTGCCGAAGTAACTCCTGATATTTCTAAGTTTAAGATTAATAAGGCATCCAAAAATGGATAGCAATTTTAATGAAACCACAATCTTAGTTATTGACGATTCGGATTTCATTAGAAACTCATTAAAGAATTTTCTTTCAGACTATGAGCTGGATGTTATTACATGCAGTGATGGATTGGAAGGAATTCAAAAAGCAATAGAACATAAGCCGAAGCTTATTTTCCTCGATCTTATGATGCCTAATTTAGATGGAATTAGGATGCTTAGAGTCATTAAGATTTTAGATGATTTAAAAGATCTTCCTGTAATTGTTATCAGCGGACATACAGATAAAAATAATGTTATTTCGGCTCTTCAAGCAGGTGCTATTAAAGTAATTTCAAAACCTCTAAATAAAGAAATTCTTATCAAATCAATCAATGAAATATTTGGTAAAGATTTCTTAAAAGAGATAAAAAAATTAAAAAGACTTTCTTCGTCAGAGAAAGAAGAAGTAAACGGCCAATTAAGAAAATATTTTCTATCTAATTTATCCACTCGCCAAGATACAATTGTAAATTCAATAAAAACGAAAAATGCAGAGTTACTAAAGACAGTTGTCCACGAATTGAAAGGCACTGGAGCTATGGTGGGATATAATGGAATATCAGTTTACTGCCGGGAAATAGAGATGATGTTTGATACACCAAAACCGGATTGGGAAGTAATTGGTAAAAGATGTTTTATGTTAATCAACGAATTTCATACCATTAATCAACAAGCAAATTCAGGAAAATAAATGTTTGTAATTATCGGAATTATTGTAGTTGTAGTATCGGTTATCTTGGGATTTTTAATCGCCGGAGGAAATCTGATTCTATTAATTCAGGTTTCTGAATTTATTACTATCGGCGGTGCTGCAATAGGAAGTTTACTCATTTCTGCACCTCCTTCATTGATCAAAAAAATTATGGGACAATTGCCGCAATTATTCAAATCCCATAAAACAACCAAAGAAGATTATATGGAAATGTTAAAAGTATTTACTACTTTATTTCTTACCGCTCAGAGAGAAGGTTTATTAGCTGTAGAGAAGCATATAGAAAATCCGGAGAAAAGTGAAATTCTTTCTAAAAGTAAAAGTTTTATAGAAGACCCAAATAAAAGAAATTTTTTCTGTGATACAATGAAAGTGATGTTGGCCGGTTCAGTACCTCCGCATGAATTAGAAAATATGATGGATGCAGAGATAGAGACATTCGAATCGGAAAACAGGCCTGTAACCGAGACTATCGGTAGAGTGGGAGATGCACTTCCGGGGCTTGGAATAGTTGCTGCTGTACTAGGTATTATTGTTACAATGGCATCTATTAATCAAGGTGCAGAAGTTGTGGGACATCACGTGGCAGCAGCACTTGTAGGTACTTTCCTCGGTGTATTATTGAGTTATGGATTCGTAAATCCGATGTCTGCAAATCTTGGTTTATTGATTCATGAAAAGGCACAGGATTTACAAATAATAAAAACAATAATATTAGCTTATGCAAAAGGTAACCCTCCATTAGTGGCAGCAGAAATGGCACGAAGAGTAATTTTTTCTGATGAAAGACCGACATTCTCCGAATTGGAAAATACACTAAGAGGTAAGAAGTAATGGACCCGAATGTATCTGATGAAAATCAGCTTCCGAATTTAGGCGGAGACGATAATGAATCGCAACCCCCGATAATAAAGAAGATTAAAAAAGGGCACGGAGGACATCATGGTGGAGCTTGGAAGGTAGCTTATGCTGATTTCGTTACTGCAATGATGGCATTATTTATTGTCCTTTGGGTTATGGGTCAAAGTGAAGAAGTAAAAGAAGCTGTAGCAGGATATTTTAAAGATCCCGTTGGGTTTTCTACTAAAAGCGGTTCCATGCTTGATGGTGCAGGAGCATCTCCACTTGATTTAAATATACAGCAGGAGATGGAGAAAATGAAGCAGGAAAAAGAAGACATGCAAAAAATGGGCGATAAGCTTATAGATGAATTAAAAGATGATACGGGTTTAATGAATCTTGCCGATCAAGTTAATATCGAAGTTGCAAATGACGGACTCAAGATTGAACTGATCGATTCAGAAAATGATCTCTTTTTTGAGGTTGGAACTTCGGAACTTAAATCAGAAGCAAAAACATTGCTTTCTAAAGTCGGCACCGAGATATCTAAGATGCCTAATAAAATAAGGGTTGAAGGACATACTGATTCAAGGCAATATCAAAACGATGGAAGTGGTTATTCAAATTTTGAGCTAAGCACTGATAGGGCAAATTCGGCAAAAAGAGCTTTAGTCAGAGGCGGAGTTTCAGAAAGACAAATTGATGAAATAACCGGTTATGCCGATACTCGACTTAGGAATCTTCAAGATCCTTTTAGTTCGGTAAATAGAAGAATTTCTATAACCGTGAAATTTAATTCTAATGTCAGATAAAAAAAGAATATTGATTATAGAGGACGATAGTCTTCTTCAGGAGTTTTATAAAGTTCTTTTTAGAAAACTTGGGAGAGAAATAATTATATTAGAAGATGCAAATATGATTATTTCCGAAATAATAAACGGTGATGTTTGCTTAATTATAATGGACATTAATCTAAAAAATACTTATTTAAGAGAAAAGAGAACTGACGGTATAAAGCTTTCTCATTATATAAAAGTGAAATATAGTAATTTAAAGATACCTATTTTATTAATTACAGCTTATTCCTCGAATTATATTTCGAATAATATTCTGAATGAAAGCCTTGCAGATGATATTCTCCTTAAACCAATTGTAGATTTTGATTTACTTATTGATAAAATAAATAAACTATTAGAGAAGAGATGAAAGATAAAATATTAATAGTCGAAGACGAGAAAGATACTCGTTTTATATTGGATAAGCTACTTACACGAAACAACTATGAAGTTGCTTCAGCAATTAATGGTGAAGAAGCTTTAGAAGTTTTGAAAACATTCACTCCAAAAGTAATTTTGGCAGATTGGACTATGCCGGTATTAGATGGTATTGCTCTTTGTAATATCCTTAAAGGAGACGAAAAATATAAAGCAATATATTTTATTATCCTTACTGCTAGATCTTCGTTGAAGGATAGAATTATGGGGCTTGATATTGGTGCTGATGATTTTTTGGTTAAACCGATTGAAAATCAAGAACTTCTTGCAAGAATTCGTTCGGGTGTAAGAATTTTTAATCTGCAAAGCGAACTAAGGAATATTGAGCATAGTAAGGCTGTTATCGAGATGGCATGTACTATTGGACATAAAATTAATAATCCTCTAAGCAGCTTAGTTCTTTCTCTAAAATCAATTGAAAATGAATTGAATGATTCCGAAAGAGCAAAAGTTTCTGATGATCTAAAGACAATCAGTGATTCAGCCGAAAGAATATCAAAATTTGTTCAAGAACTTATTCATCTTCAGAATCCAAAAGTTGTAGATTATACTGATGAAAATCGTATGATAAAGACAGATTAAGGGTAAAGAAATTACCTTTTCTTTCGATAATACCGTATAGGAGAAGGTATGTTAGAAAAGGTAGTAAATATTGCTCCCGGATCTGATTATAGAAGATCAGCCGGGAATCCGAAACAATTCAAAAGGATGATGACATTTTCTTTTGAACACACTTCAGGAAATGATTCTATCAGTATTTCCCCTGCTACATCTCTCCTTTCCGTATTCGGTTGGAAAGTAAAAAAACTTAAAAAAAATAGTGATAAAATAGAATTAGATTTTGAATTAGAAGATTTTTTATTTGAGGTTATTCTCAGTGCTTTTCAGATTAATCAGATTCCGGTGATAGATTATAAGATTACAAAACAATTAAGCGGATTTACGACAGAACTGATTGTTACTTTATTTCTTGAAGCCCCTGTTAATGCAATAGAGAATAATACACCGGTGAAACTTGATGGATTAAACCGCTTTATCGAGCAATTTAATTCTGTAAGTATTAAGAAACCAAATATTATTACGGATGGCTACGTTATAG
>Ga0209643_1002252_pt1 | contig 13150 bp, 13 predicted proteins | sample AutmiccBRH37_all_FD_187383 | JGI IMG/M metagenome (GOLD analysis project Ga0209643, IMG submission 187383) | Deep subsurface microbial communities from Mt. Terri, Switzerland - Autotrophic microbial communities BRH/37_all (SPAdes) (version 2) | ecosystem: Environmental > Aquatic > Deep... | reverse complement strand
TGCGATGCGGGCCTCGTATTCGGTGATGACGCTGGCTTCGGCCTCCTCGTCCGTCAGCTCGCCACGGTCGAACTGCGTCAGCCACAGCTGGATGAGGTTCGCGGAGATGTCATGGCAGAGCTGCAGCTTGAACGGTGTCGAATGCCGACGGTATGGACCTCGTGACGTCATGGGCCTTCTCCTGGCAAGGCCCGTCCAGCGTATCAGATCTTCGGCCCCCCCGTGGTCCAGCCCGCGGGGTTCACTCCATATTCGGCGTGCAATTTTGGCTCTGACTCACTTTTGATGGCATCGGCGGCGCTCCTCTATGCTGGCGCCATGATGCGGGCCTTCAGGAGCGCGATGCCGGCGCGGCCATACATCTGGCGTTTGAGGAGTTTCAGGCGGTTGATCTGGCCCTCGGTCTGGCCATTCGACCACGGCTGGCTCAGGGCTGCAGAAACGGCAGCTTGATCCTTTTGCAGGCCACGGGCGAAGGAAGATAGCAGGCTGTCCTCCGCCCTGGCGAGCCAAGAGCCGAGCAGGCCGGTGCTCCGGTTGCGCACCATGCCGGTGAACTGGTCTGCAAGCACTCTGGCTTGCGCCAAGGCTGGCAGTGCTGCTTCGATTTGCGCCACCAGCACGGCATCCGCCTTGCTCAGGTGGTCGCGGCCGGTGGTCAGAAGGCGCGCGATCCGCCGAGCGGGCGGCGATTTTCCGGCGCCGATCTGCAAAGCCCTTTCAGCGCGGCGCTGTCGGGTGGCCCACTCGCCGACGACCCTGAGACTGCCGCGGAAACCGTCACCCTTCAGCCGCCGCCACAACTCGGCGCCGTTGCGGCACCCGCCCGACCATTCCATTTCCAGCCGCACAAGCCAGGGTGTCAGACTGCTTTCCCGAATGCGGAACACGTCCTCGCGCTCGCCGCGCAGGATCTGGCGGACGAGCCTGCGGCTCAGCCCGGTTTGGCGGACGATCTGCTTGATCGAGGCGCCGTCCCGGGCCATGTGCCGAACCATCTCGTTGGTCTGCTGTCTTCGCCGGAACCCCTCGTATTGCAACCTCTCCGCCGCCGTCAGCAGCGTCGGATCCAGCCTGGTGCTGCCGATCGCCTTTCGGATCGCGGGCATGCTGCTCTGGACCGCCGACAGGAAGGCCGCGCCGACATTCTCCAGCAGATGCCAGCGATCGGCGACCTGGACCGCCTCCGGCAAGGCATTCGCGATGGCGCTGCCATAGCCGCCGTTGCGGTCGCGGGCGACCACCTCGACCTGCGGATGGGCACGCAGCCAGGCTTCGACCGTGGCAGGCTCGCGATCCGGCAACAGATCGATCACGCGGCGCCGCTCCAGATCGCAGATCAGCGTGCCGTAGCGCTGGCCCTTGCGCCAGGCCCAGTCGTCGATGCCGATGATCCGCGCCTCAGCCATGTCGCGGCCGTCGCCATGACCAAGGCTTCGCAGGAACGTATCCTTGCTCACGGACAGCAAGAGCCGCCGCCCGAGTGCCTGCGCTGCACGACCGCCCAGTGCCAGCGCAAGGTGGCGGATCAATCCCTGCATGCGCGCCGTTCGCCGCCAATGGGGGCGGGTCAGACCCGGATCGAGCCGCTCGGCAAAGATCGCGCGACAGCAATTGACCGTGCAGCAACGAAATCGCCTGACCTGAACCACCAGGCGCACGTCAAAGCCATGCGCCGGCAGTTCGGCGAGGCGACGGCGATAACGGCTGTGAACCCGGCCGGATCGTGACCCACACTCGGGGCACGCCGCCCAACCTCTTGCGGTTCTCGCAGAAATCTCGATCTGCACACGGTCAACACCCAAATGATCGACGACCAGTCCGGCGGGCAGAAGCTTCTTCATGTTCAGGCGCGGCATCGGCGAGCGCCCAGAGATATCCGGTCTTGGTCGTCCCGCGCCCCGGGTCCAGCACCGGGGCGGTGGTTTCATCCATGAACAGCTTGCCCGACCGTTTCAGGCGGTCGGCCAGCCGGTCGACCACTGGCTTCAGATGGAACGCAGCCTTGCCCACCCAGTCGGCCAGCACAGCGCGGTGCAGATCAAGGCCCGCCCGCGCCAGGATCTGGCTTTGGCGATATAATGGCAGGTGATCGGCATACTTGCTGACCAGCACGTGCGCGAGCGTCGCCTCGGTCGGCAGGCCGCCCATGATCAGGTGGCTGGGCGCCGGTGCCTGTGTCACCCCGTCGGTGCAGGTGCGGCAGGCATATTTCGGGCGCACGGTGACGATGACGCGCAGCTGTGCCGGCACGATGTCCAGCCGTTCGCTGCGGTCTTCGCCGATCTTGTGCATGACGCCGCAGCCGCAGGGACAGATCAGGCTGGCGGGCTCAACGACTTCCTCGATGCGGGGCAGCGCGGCGGGAAGGTTGCCGATGGAGCGCCTGGGGGCGGGCCTTGTTGCTCCGTCACCCGCCTTGGCGGCCCGCTTTTCCTTTTCCGCCTCGACCTCGGCCAGGGCGATCGACAGATCCTCGAATGCCAGCTGCCGCTCATCCTCGGACAGCTTTTCCGACCGCTTGCCATGCAGCGCATGGTTCAGCTCGGCGATCAGATGCTCCTGGCGTTTGGTGATCTCCTTGAGGGCAGCCACCTCTTCCAGCAACGCCTGAACCGCCGCGCGCTGCGCGCCCGGAATGGCGGAAAGATCAAGGACGGAGGCTGCGGACATGCCCTGATTTTATCAAGGACCTCCAGCAAAACCATGCAAAATCAGGCAGCTGATTCACTCTGCCGCAGCTGGCGGGCGCGCCTCCAGCGCCTTCACGCGGCGCCAGTCCAGCCCGGCAAACAGCGCCTCGAACTGGGCATGGTTCAGCGCCATGATCCCGTCCTTGATGGCGGGCAAGGTGAAGCGCGCATCCTCCAGCCGCTTGTAGGCCATCACCAAACCCGTGCCGTCCCAATAAAGCAGTTTCAACCTGTCAGCCCGGCGCGAGCGGAACACAAAGACAGTGCCGGTGAACGGATCCTTGCGCAGCACAGACGCTACCAGCGCCGCCAGGCCGTCATGACCCTTGCGGAAGTCGACGGGTTTCGTCGCCACCATGATCCGCACCCGGTTCGACGGGAAGATCACTGGCTTGCCGCCAAGGCCCGCACGACCGACGCGATCCGCTCCGCCGAGGCCCCGGCTTCCAGACGGATCACCACCGCGCCTGCGACGATCTCGGGCCGGTCCGCGGCGCCCACGGCACAACGCGGTCCATCACCAACCGGGCCAATCATCAACGATGCAAATTCCACCGGATCCTCCGGCGCTGGCAGCACCAGCCGCCCTTCGCGCGCCAGAGTTCGCCAGGCCGAAACATGGTTCGCCGGATCACCATGACGCCGCGCGACAGCATTCACCGTGATACCCGGCGTCAGCGTCTCCGCCACGATCCGGGCCTTCACCTCATCAGGCCACTTCCGGTTCCGACGGCCGCGACCGCCAACCGGGAGAACCTCCAATGTAGTCTCCATGGAGAAACTCCATCCCAACAATCACCAAGGTCCAAAGAACCGATCAGGATGAGAGCCGGAAGGTGGTGGGCAGGAAACGCTTACCGCTGTGACAGCCTGCGCCTTGAACTCATCCGACCAACGGCGCCGCTCGCCGACCGGCGCACCGTCCAGTCGCTCAACGAACGCCTCGACCAACTGCAAGCTACCAGTCGCAGGCATAGGCGTAGAACTGGTCGTAGACATGGAACCTCGGCGATCAGGGCAGCGCCGGAAGCCTACCCCAGACCGGACATGCCATTAACCCACGGGGGTCTCTTCCCGCTTACCCTCGCTGGTCGCCACCTGCAAGATGTCCGACGTGAGCCCGGTCGACTACATCGCCGCCACGCTGCGTGCCATCCTCGACGGTCACCCGCAAAGCCGCATCGAAGACCTGATGCCCTGGCGCTTCAACCAGCCGTCAAGCCTCGCCGCATAGGGTGATGCCGTCGCGCCTACGATGTGCATACAAAAAAAGCCCGCCGGATGACGGGCTTTCTCGCATTCGATGTGCCGCGATTTACAGAGCGTCAATCAGGGCCGGGACGGCCACGAACAGGTCGGCGACCAGGCCGAAGTCAGCAACTTGGAAGATCGGTGCTTCCTCGTCCTTGTTGATCGCGACGATGATCTTGCTGTCCTTCATGCCAGCTAGGTGTTGGATGGCGCCCGAGATGCCAATGGCGATGTACAGATCTGGGGCGACGACTTTACCAGTCTGACCCACCTGCCAATCGTTCGGCGCAAAGCCCGAGTCCACAGCCGCGCGGGATGCGCCGACGGCGGCGCCCAGCTTGTCGGCCAGTTTCTCGATCAGGGCGAAGTCGGCTTCCGAACCAACGCCGCGCCCGCCCGACACGACCACGCCTGCGCTGGTCAGTTCGGGGCGGTCAGAGGCGGCCACCTTATCTTCGACCCATTCGGACAGGCCGGGGTTGTCGCGAGTGGCGATAGCTTCGACCGGGGCCGAACCATCCATGGACGCTAGGTCAAAGGTCGAGGTCCGGATGGTCATGACCTTGACGCTGTCGATGGACTTCACCGTCTGGATAGCGTTGCCCGCATAGATCGGACGTTCGAACGTATCGACATCGACCACGCCAATCACGTCGGATAGGATCATCACATCTAGCAAGGCCGCTACGCGCGGCATGATGTTTTTCGCATCGGTCGTGGACGGTGCCACTATATGCGAATAGCCCGGGGCGAGGTTGACGATCAGGGCGGCAACGGGTTCGGCAAGGCGGTGGCCGTAAAGCGCGTCCTCCGCAACCAGCACCTTCGACACGCCCCCGATCTTGGCGGCCTCATCCGCCGCCGCTTTGGCCGAAGCGCCGGTGCAGAGCACGATCACATCGCCCAGTTGCTTGGCCGCGGTCACTGCCTTGGCGGTGGCGTCCAGCGCCAGCGCGCCATCGGTCACTTCAGCAATCAGAAGAACAGCCATTACACAGCCCCCGCTTCTTTGAGTTTTGCTACAAGCTCGTCCACCGAGGCCACCTTGATGCCTGTCGCGCGCGCTGCGGGTTCAGTGGTCTTGACCACAGTCAGACGCGGGGTGACATCGACGCCGTAATCGGCGGCAGTCTTTTCCTCGAGTGGCTTTTTCTTTGCCTTCATGATGTTGGGCAAGGACGCATAGCGCGGCTCGTTCAGGCGCAGGTCGGCGGTGACGATGGTGGGAAGTTTCACCTTGATCGTCTGCAGACCGCCGTCCACCTCGCGGGTGACGAGCGCATGATCGCCTTCGATCTCCAGCTTGGAGGCAAAAGCCGCCTGAGACCAACCCAGCAGCGCGGAAAGCATCTGGCCGGTGGCGTTCATGTCGTTGTCGATGGCCTGTTTGCCCGCGATCACCAGACCGGGGTTCTCCTCGGCGATGACGGCCTTGAGGATCTTGGCGACGGCCAGCGGTTCGATGTCGGTGTGGACGTCATCAGCGGCGTTAACCAGAATGGCACGGTCGGCGCCCATGGCCAAGGCGGTGCGCAGGGTTTCCTGCGCCTGCTTGACGCCGATCGACACGACGACGACTTCTTCGACCTTGCCGGCCTCTCTGAGGCGGATCGCCTCTTCGACCGCGATTTCGTCGAACGGGTTCATCGACATTTTGACATTGGCGAGATCGACACCGCTTCCGTCCGCCTTGACCCGGACCTTCACGTTGTAGTCGATCACGCGTTTGACAGGCACAAGTACCTTCATCTACGGTCTCCTTGGCTTCTTCGATATGATTTCGACCGGCTTATCGGTCCGTGAATTGAGGTTTGCGTTTCTCTGAGAACGCTTTCATGGCCTCGGGAAAATCATGCGCGCGCAGCAGAACGCTTTGGGAATCGCGCTCGATGTCCAGAGCCTCGAGATAGCTGCACTCCGCCGTGGCGCGCATCACGCGCTTGGTTGTCTGGACACCGAACATCGGGTGTGGGGCGATCTCGCGGGCAATTTCCAGAGCGCGTTGCTCGACCTGGTCGGCGGGTACGCATTCTTCCACGACGCGCAGTTCCTTGGCGGTGCGTCCGTCTATTTCACGACCTGTGAGAACAAGGATCCGCGCCACGCCCGCGCCGGCACGTTGTTGAAGAAGCCAGCTCGACCCAGTGTCGGGGCAGCCGCCGACACGGGCAAAAACCTCGCACAGCCGGGCATCTTCGGCCGCTACGACGATATCCGCCGACAAGGCCAGGCTGAGGCCGGCACCGAAGGCTACTCCGCATACAGCAGAAATCAGAGGCTTGCGAAAAAGATAGGCCGCGCGCCCGCCATCATGAACGCGGTCGATCATTTCGGATGTCGCCCTGGCTCCTTTGGCGATCTCAGCCTGAAACCCGACGAGATCGCCGCCGCTGCTGAAATGATCGCCGCCGGTCATGACGACGACGCGGATTGCATCATCCCGGTCGGCCTCGCGCAAGAGCGTCACCAGTTGCTCGACGAATGCCAAGCTATAGGGGTTGCGCTTTGTTGGCTGGAGAAAACGCAGGATGCCGACAGGCCCTTCCCGGTCAAGATGAATAAGGTCAGTCATTCCAATCTCCATCATGTACCCGTCCAGACCGGCGCGCGTTTTTCGGCGAATGCCCTGGGGCCCTCAATCGCGTCGTTGCTGGCGTATACAACCTGGTGCAGGCGCTTACCCTCTTCGAGGCCACCCGCACAGCCCAGGTCCATGGTCGCGCGAACGCCGCCCTTGGCAGCGATCACTGAAAGCGGGGCCCCGCTGGCTATGCGTTTGGCAAGGTCGAATGCCCGTGCGCGAACGGCACCGGGGGTGTCCTCGATATAGTTGGTGAACCCGTATTCGTGTAGCCGCTCGATCGGCATCAGGTCTCCGGTCAGCAGGATTTCCATAAGGATGGGCTGCGGTAGCATGGTCAGTGCCGGCGAAGCCCAAGGCGATCCGCGACCGATCTTCACCTCGGTAATGCCAACCTTGGTTCCCTTGAGTCCGACCCGCAAATCGCAATTCAGCGTCAGCATCATGCCGCCCGCCATCAGCGACCCCGTCATCGCCGCGATGATCGGCTTCTTGCAGGCGCGCATGGTTTCGTGAAACGGATCGCGCATCTTGGTCAGGATATCGACCCCTTCATCGCGCGCAATCTGCGTGGCTTCCTTCAAATCCAGCCCGGCACAGAAGACACCGCAATCGGCCGAAGTCAGAATTGTCACACGAACGCTTTCATCCGCGTCGATCTGTTCCCAGGCATCGGTCAGCCCGTTTGTCGCGGCCACGGAAAGCGCATTCTTTCGCTCGGGCCGGTTGATTGAGACGGTCGCGATGCCGTCTTCGATTTTCACATCAATGGGGCTCATGATACCTGCTTCGTTCTCACTGGATAATCCTGGGGCGAAGCTTCCCCACGACAGGTTTGCCGCGGGGAAGTTCATGCTTGTTCGACCGACTTATTCGGCGGTGAACGTCGCGGAGCTGTGCTTGATGACCTCCCAGACAACGTCAAGATAGTCGGCGCTCCAGTCGGTCATCGGAACCCAGGTTTCGCCGTTCCACTGTTCAACCCGCGTCTTGCCGCCGCCACCGTGATCCTGGGGCGTTACGGTCACTGGGGCCATCAAGCCGTTGGCGTCGAAGTCTTTTATCGACTCGTAGCCCGATTTCATGCTCTCGGGCGTCAGTGGCCAGCCTTTCTGCTTGATCGAAAGCCGAGCAGCTTCGAAAGCGGTCGAATAGACCGCAAGGCCGAGATTGTAATACACGTCACGAACCAGGCTGTCCGGCCCGCTGCCCTTTCCGTTTGCATAGTAGGTTTCCAGCATCGTCTTGACGATGGGCACTTCCTGGCCGCCGGCGACGTTTGTCCCGCGAAGGATGCCCTTCGCCTCTTCCGCGCCGATGTTCTTGATATCGACCTCGTTCATCCAGTTCACCGACAGGTAACGGTCAATCGGGAACCCGTTGCGGCGCATTTCCTTGGCCGCGACAACATGTCCACCGGCCAGCAGCCAGCTGATCACATAGTCCGGCTTGTCGCGGCGAACCTTACTCCACACACTGGCCTGATCGCTGCCCGGCAGCGGCACAGGGTAGAGTTGGAGCTCGAAACCTTCCTTCTCGGCCAAGGTTTTCAGAATTTCGATCGGTTCCTGGCCGAACGGATAATCAAGATAGGCAAAGCCGATCTTTGCCTTGGACAGATCGCCACCCATCTGGCCTTTGATGAAGGCGACATCGTTGGCGGCCTGCTGCCAATAAGTCGGACCCAGCGGGAACACCCAGTCGAACACTTCACCGTCAACCGCGTCGCCGCGGCCAACGAAGGACTGCATCAGAACGTTTCCGTCCTTCATGGCCCGCGGCAGGACCGCGTTCGTGACGGGCGTGGACAGGAAGTAGAAAATGGAAACACCTTCGCGCTTAAGTTGCTCATAGCATTCCACGCCGCGCTGCGGTTCGTTGCCATGGTCACGAACGATGATCTCGATCGGATGCCCCTCGATGCCACCGTTGTCGTTGGTATACATCGCAAGGTCCTGCGCGGCCTGGGCCACTTGCGGAGAGACGAAAGTGTAAGATTTACTGAGGTCGAAACAGAGTCCGAACCGGATCGGTTCTTTTTCTTGCGCGGACGCGACTGTCCCGCCTGCCGCCAACGCTGCGGCGAGCGCCACAGCCTTGAGTTGTTTCGTAAGGGTCACGGTTTATTCCTCCCATGGATGATAGTCGAACGGCTTGATCAGTCTTCGGGGCGAGCCGCAGCCGTAAGCGGCCTTTTTTCCCCAACTCTTGGTCGTTTCTTACTGTTGGTATTTCGAAGAGCTCTCCTTCACCACTTCCCATACGACATCAGTATATTCAGAGATCCAGTCGGTTTGCGGCACCCAGGCCTTACCGTCCCACATCTCGATGCGTGTCTTGCCACCGCCGCCATGATCTTTGGCAGTCACGGTAATAGGTGCCATCAATCCGTTCGCGTCGTAGCCTTCAAGCGACTCCAGTCCCGCCTTGTAGGACTTTGCGGTGATCGGAAGACCTTCGTTTTCGACCGCTTTGCGCGCGGCCTCAAACACGATGGAGTACATGGCCAGTCCGGTGTTATAGAAAACGTCCTGAGTCGTCTCTAGCGGGCCGGAACCTTGCCCCTTGTCGTAGAGCTCGGTCATGATTTCTTGGCGCAAGGCAACATCATGTCCACCCACGACATTGGTGCCGCGCTTGATACCGATAGCTGCATCTTTGCCGATATTGGCAATATCCACTCCGTTCAGCCAGTTGACCGAAATGTACTTCTCCATCGGGATGCCATTTCTCTTCATCTCTTTCGAGGCGACGACATGCGCGCCTCCGAGCATCCAGACGATCACATGGAAGGGATTTTCACGGCGTACCTTGGACCACACACTGGCCTGATCGCTGCCCGGCAGCGGCACAGGGTAGAGTTGGAGCTCGAAACCCTCTTTCCCGGACAAGGTTTTCAGAATCTCGATCGGCTCTTGCCCGAACGGGTAATCGAAATAGACAAAGCCCACCTTCACATCCGACATGTCGCCGTCATGCAATTGCTTGATATAGGCGACGTCGTTGGCTGCCTGTCCCCAATAAGTCGGCCCGATCGGATAGACCCAGTCAAAGACCGTGCCGTCTACGGCATCGCCGCGACCGACAAGTGACTGCATCAGAATGTTCTCATCTTCCATGGCCCGCGGCAGGATCGCCAGAGACACAGGCGTGGAAAGCGTGTCGAAGACGAAGACGCCTTCCCGGCTCAGCTTTGAATAACACTCAATGCCGCGCTGCGGCTCGTTTCCGTGGTCGCTAACGATAACCTCGACCGGCTCGCCACCGATCCCGCCCTGCATGTTGATCAGCTTAGCCAGATCCATCGCCGCCTGCGACACCTGCGGCGTGGCGAAGGTATAGGCCTTGCTGAGATCATAGCAAACGCCGACCTTGAATGGCTCCGCCAGAGCCTGGGTTCCGGCCATCCAACTCCCCATCATGGAAAATACAGCCAGTGCCTTGGCAAGTTTCTTCATCTCGTCCTCCCTGAGCAATCAGTGTCTAGAGACTTAACTCAGCCAGCGCTTGCGGCGGCTGTAATGCTTGACTTTGTGAAAGTTGGTACCTTCACCGCGCCCCAGATAGAATTCCTGAATGTCGGAGTTGGATCTGAGCGCCTCGGCCGTGCCGTGCATGACAACGCGGCCGTTCTCGATCAGGTACCCTTGCGAAACAATCTCCAGAGCGGCCAGTGCGTTCTGCTCCACCAGCAGGACCGACATGCCCGCCTCCTGATTGATCTTTTGCAGGATGCCAAAAATTTCGGCCACGAGGAATGGCGCAAGTCCAAGACTCGGCTCGTCGAGCATCAGCAGACTCGGCTGGGTCACAAGAGCTCGGCCAATGGCAAGCATTTGCTGTTCGCCGCCCGACAGATACCCCGCCTGCGAATTACGGCGTTCTGCAAGCCGCGGAAAATAGTCGTAGATCTTTTGTTTTTCTGCATTCAGCACCGATCGGGACATTCCGCTCGGCGCAGCGGCGGTCAGGTTTTCGTCGGGGCTCAAGTGTTCGAAGACCCGTCGCCCTTCGATGACGTGACAGATGCCCATCCCGACGCGGTTTTGCGCGAGCACTTCGGTTATGTCTGCTCCCTGGAACGTTATTTCACCTCGGCTGATGCGTCCGCGCTCTGCCTTCAAAAGACCGCTGATCGCTTTTAGCGTTGTGCTTTTTCCCGCTCCGTTCGAGCCCAAGAGCGCGATCATCTCGCCCGTCGGCACCTGGATCGAAACGCCTTTGATCGCCAGCATTACATTGTCGTACAGTACCTCGACACTGTTCATTGACAGAATGGGCGCGGCTTCAACTTTTTCTTGCATCGGCATTTCCCTTATTTCTTAAACTGATCGAAGGGCCAGACCATCAGGTAGTCTCTGATGTTGCCGTAGAGTTTTCCCAAACCAAGCGGTTCGATCAGAAGGATGATGACGATCAGCGCGCCATAGACCGCATTTGGAATGTGAGCGAGAGTTTCCACGTTGACCTGCGTGCCAAGCCCGTTGCTCATCGCGACGACGAGACCGTTCACCAGACCGGGAACAAGAAGGATCATGGCAACACCGAAATAGGATCCGATAATACTGCCAAGACCGCCAACGATCACCATAGCAAGAACCTGGATTGAAACGGAGACTGAGAACTGCTCTGGCGCTGCAAGAAAGTAGAAGGTGGCGACAAGCAAGGCACCACTGACACCCGCAATGAAAGACGAGGTCGCGAAGGCCAGGATCTTGTAATAGAAACTGTTCACACCCAAGATCGCTGCGGCAAAGTCTTTTTCCCGCACGGCGACCAAGGCACGGCCAAGCGCGGTGCGTTTGAGGTTGAGCATGAAGATCGTCACCAGCACACACCATCCGAAGACGACATAGTAATACCCGGTGTCAGAAGTAATCTCCTGCCCGAGCAGCGCCAGCGCAGGCGCTTGAAGCGACGCGTGCGAGCCACCTGAAATCATCGGCGAGTGGGTCAGAACCCAGTCCATCACGAATTGCATCGCAAGAGTCGTGAGTGCGAGATAGAGACCCTTGACCCGCAATGCGGCAAAGGCGAACAGGCTGCCGATCACAGATGACGTCAACCCGCCGATTATCAGGGCGAGTTCCCATGGCACCCCGAAGCGCGCGGCGTGAATCGCCGAATACGCTCCGACCGCCATTACGGCAGCATAGCCCAGGTGAAGCTGGCCAGCCCAACCTGTCACCAGGTTCAGCCCAAGCGCGGCGGCCGTCCAGATCAGCCAAGGCAACATGTAACTGTTCAGGTAGAGCGACGGTATGATGAACGGTGCAGCAAGACCCAACAGAAAAATAAATGCGGTCAGGTTACGGTCAGCAGGTACCTTGAAGATACGGCTATCCGAAACATAGTTCGCATGGTGGACTCCGGAAAGTCTATAAAGCATCTCTTACACCCTTTCGATGTCGTGACGGCCAAACAGTCCATGCGGACGGATCATGACCGTCAGAATGAGGACGGCGGCGACGATGAGTTCGCGGCTGCCGCCTCCGACAAGCGGATCAAGAAATTCCGCGCCGACATTTTCGATCACGCCCAGAATGATGCCAGCAACGATCGCGCCCAGAATGCTGTCGAGACCGCCCAAAACTGCGACAGTCAGACCTTTGAGAAGCAGAAGCGACAGTGCCTGATCGACACCCTGAATCTCGCCCCAGATGACACCTGTCGCCACGGCCACCACAGACGCAAGGGCCCAGGACAGCCCGACACCGTGTTCGACCGAGATTCCGACCGACCATGATGCCATGTAATCATCCGCGATCGCCCGCAATTTGGTCCCGGTCCGGGTTCGAAAGAACAACATGAAAGCGACAAAGAGGGCAAGCGCAACGCCGGCTCCGACCAGATGGATGCGGCTGATGAAGAGGTCACCCAGGAACAAAGGTTCATAGCTGACACCCAATTCCATCGAACGCGATGTCCCACCCCAGATCGCAAGCGTTGTGCCCCGCAGAAAGATGTCGAGGCCGAGTGTCAACATCAGGATCATGATGACCGGTCGACCGGCGAGACGCCGAAGCGCCACCCGCTCGATGCCAAATCCCAAGCCGAACATGATAACTGCGGCAAGCGGAATGGCCAGCCACAATGGCAAACCCGCATCGTGCGACAAGGCAAGAACCACATAGGCTCCCACCATCGTCAGCCCGCCCTGCGCCAGATTGGGCACAGAGGACGCCTTGTAGATCAGCACGAGGCCGATGGCGAACAGCGAATACAACAGACCCGTCAGGGCTCCGTTGATCGCAAGCTCGGATAGAAAGGCCCAATCCATTTATACCTCCCTGACGGGAAGGCTTCTTTCGACCTTCCCTACTTCCCCGGTCTCGTAAGTCACCTGCGCGCTTACATGGACCTCTTTTGTACCGTCGTAGAGCGCCGCGATTACGTCGGCATAGCGCTCCTGCACGACCTTGCGTCGCAGTTTTCGGGTCCGCGTTATCTCACCATCGTCCGGGTCGAATTCCTTTGGAAGGCAGACAAAGCGCTTCAGGCGAAGCGGCTCGGTGACGGCCTTGTTCACCCTTTCGAAAGCAGGGCGCAGCAGCGCAGCGACCTCGTCGCGTTGAGACAGATCGGAATAGGACACATAAGGAACTCCGTTCACTTCGGCCCAATG
>Ga0209643_1002250_pt1 | contig 13156 bp, 14 predicted proteins | sample AutmiccBRH37_all_FD_187383 | JGI IMG/M metagenome (GOLD analysis project Ga0209643, IMG submission 187383) | Deep subsurface microbial communities from Mt. Terri, Switzerland - Autotrophic microbial communities BRH/37_all (SPAdes) (version 2) | ecosystem: Environmental > Aquatic > Deep... | reverse complement strand
CCTGGGGCGTCTCGGCCAGGCCTTCCGACAGATAGTCGGCCAGCACCATGTCGGGCCAGCCCTTGAAGGCGCCCCGCCCGCGATAGGCGGCCATGGCCTGTTCGCGGCTGTCGAACAGACTGCGGCGGCGCAGGGTGGATTTGGCGAGCGGGATGGCCGCCATCAGCCGGTGGGCGAAGGGCAGGTTGAAGGCCAGCACTGCGGACCGTTTCCAGATCACCGGATCGAACAGGACCAGGCGCGAGACGCGGTCCGGCCGTTCGGCGGCGGCCAACAGCGAGGCGGTGCCCCCCATCGAATGGCCGGCCAGAACCACCGGCGGGCCGTCGATGGACTGGATCAGGCTCAGCAGATCGTCCCTATGGTCCAGCCAACTGGTCTTGGGACGGGCGAACACCGGCAGGTCCGATCCGCCGTGGCCGCGAAGATCCGGCGCCCAGATCCGCAGCGACGCCGACAGGGGCGAGAGCAGGCTTCGATAGGTCGCGGCGTTGAAGCCGTTGGCGTGGGAGAAGATCAGATCGACGGGCCGGTTCGGGTCCCCGTAATCCATCACGGACATCCGGCCCGCGCCCCAGCGGTTGTCGATCGGCACGCTGAGACGGCGGGGCGGGGACATCAGCGCGGCGTCCATGATCATGCAGCCTCTCGGCAGGCGGCGCACAGACCGTGCGCCTCTATGGTCGTGCGGGCGATCGCATAGCCCACGGCGGCCGCGGCGGCGTCTATGACGCCCTGGTCCGGTCCGCTGATCTCACGCGTCGAGCCGCAGCAGTCGCAGATCAGGAAGGCCGCCGCATGGGTCGTCTCCCCTTCGTGACCGGCGCAGGCGACATAGGCGCTGATGGAGGCGATCCGGTGCGCCATGCCCTGGCGTTCCAGGAACTCGAGGGCGCGATATACGGTCGGCGGCTTGGCGGCCTGACCGTCCTCGCCGAACCGGGCGATCAGATCATAGGCCTTCACCGGTTCGCCGGTCTGAAGCAGCAGAGACAGGACCCGCCGGCGCGGCGGCGTCATCCTTTCGCCCGCTGCCGCCATGCGCGCTTCCGCCCCCTCCAGCGCGCGGGTCAGAGCCGCGCCGTTCAGGCCCGAAGGATCGTGGTCATGGTCGCAGGTGGAACTCATGCGCCACAGCTAGTCGCTGACCGCCTCCGCCGCAACAGAACACGGCTTGACGTTTCGTGATGTTATCTCATAACACATTCAGCCCTCCTACCGAAAGAAGTCGTGTCCATGCGTCATTTCGCCCCTCGCTCCCTTCTGTTGTCCGCCGCAACCGGCGCCTTGGCATGGAGCGCCCTGGGCGGCGCCGCTCTGGCCCAGACAGCCCCGGGTCCGACCGCTCAGGTGGACGACATCATCGTCACGGCGACTCCGTTCGGCGTCACCCAGCGCGCGACCACCATCGCCACCGACGTGCTGGACGAGCAGAAGCTGGCCATCGCCCCGGCGACCTCGCTGGGCGATCTGGTCAACGGCATGCCGGGCATCCGTTCGACCGACTTCGCGCCGGGCGCCAGCCGACCGGTGATCCGCGGCCTGTCCGGCCCGCGCGTCCAGGTGCTGACCAACGGCCTGGGCCAGATCGACGCCAGCTCGGTCTCGCCCGACCACGCCGTCGCCACCGATCCCGGCGAGGCTCACCGTATCGAGATCGTGCGCGGCCCGGCGACCCTGATCTATGGCGGCTCGGCCATCGGCGGGGTGGTCAACATCATCGACGACCGCATCCCCGAGACTCTGCCCGAGGGCGGTATCGAGGGCCGGGTCTCGACCCAGTATTCCAGCGTCGACGACGGACGCGGCGCCTCGGGCCATGTCACGGTCGGGGCCGGCCATTTCGCCCTGAACGTCAGCGGCGTGACGCGCAAGACCGACGACTACGACATCCCCTCCCCCGCCCGCTCGCAGGTTCTGGCCGACAGCGACGGCGAGCCGCGCGGCGAGGGCGACAAGCAGCCTAACAGCTGGTCTGAACTGAACGCCTGGGGCGTCGGCGGCTCCTATATCGCCGACAAGGGCTTCGTCGGCCTGTCCTACAAGTCGACCGAGAGCGAATACGGCACGGTGGCCGAGCCGGAGGTCTTCATCAACCTGGAGCAGGAACGCTGGGACGGGCGCGGCGAATACCGCTTCGACAGCGGTCCCTTCGCCAAGGTGCGCGCCTCCTACGGCCATGCCGACTACACCCACACCGAGTTCGAAGGCCCGGGCGAGCCGGGCACCGTCTTCAACTCCGACGGCTGGGAAACGCGCGGCGAACTGATCCAGCGTGAGCAGAACGGCTGGAACGGCGCCGTCGGCGTCCAGGCCCTGGAGCGCAATTTCGAGGCCATCGGCGAAGAGGCCTTCGTCCCGACCGTCAAGATCGAGGAACAGGGCGTCTACACCGTCCAGCGCTACGACCTGGGCCGTTACGGCTTCGAGGGCGGCCTGCGCTACGACCGCCGCACCCTGACCGCCACCCCGATCGGCGAAACGGCCGAGGTCGAGCGCGAGTTCGACAATTGGTCGGCCAGCGCCGCCGCCTTCGTGCGTCCCCAGGCCGGTCTGTTCCTGGGCCTGAGCCTGTCGCGCACCGAAAGGGCGCCCAGCGAGGTCGAGCTGTTCGCCGACGGCGTCCATATCGCCACCGCCGTCTACGAGACCGGCGACGTGAACCTGGACACCGAAAAGGTCACGACCCTGGAAGGCACGGTCCACTATGACCGCGGTGCCTTCACCGGCGACCTGCATGTCTACAAGTCCTGGTACGACGGCTTCATCGACGAGCGGGCGACCGGCGAAGACTTCTACTTCGAGGAAGAGGACGAGCTGTTCCCGATCTATCAGTTCGTCCAGACCGACGCCGACTTCCAGGGCTTCGAGGCCGAGGCCGCCTACGCCCTGTGGCAGAGCGGCGACCGCAAGCTGTCGCTGGAAGGCGCGGCGGACTACGTCAAGGCGGACACCGACCTGGGTCCCGCCGCACGTATCCCGCCGTGGTCCGCGACCGCCCGCCTGGCCTGGACATCGAGGACCTGGGATCTGGCGGGCGAAGTGCGTCACGTCGGCGAGCAGGATCGCCTGTCCGACAACGAACTCCCGACCGACGCCTACACCATGGTCAATCTGCGCGGCGCGGTCCGCCCGTTCGGCGATCGCAACGTCACCGTCTTCGCCGAGGCGCACAATCTGACGGACGAGGAGGCGCGCGAGCATACCTCCTTCCTGAAGGACATCGCGCCCCTGCCCGGACGGAACCTTCGCGTCGGCGTCACCTACGCCTTCTGATCGACGAGCGCGGCCTGGCGGTCCCCCGACCGTCAGGCCGTTTGCCGCTGAGGCGGGCTTGGGCTAGAAGGCCCGCCTCATTCCATTCCAGAGTGCCTGGCTTCTCATGACCGACACGACCAATTCGCCGCTCGAAGGCAATGTCCTCTTCTACACCAACCCCGAGCCGTTGGACCCGACCCTGCACGCAACGCTGGGCGTCAATCCGGCTGAGAAGCCCTATGCCTTCGTGGGCCAGACCAATGTCGTGCCGCTGACGGTGACCGAGTTCGCCGCCGCCGCCCTGTCCTATCCGGTGATCTTCACCGGCGACAACCGGCAGCCGGTCGTGGTCATGGGCCTGCGCCAAGGCGAGAACCTGTTCGTCGCGGCTGACGGCGAGTTCCGTCCCGACGCCTATATCCCGGCCTATGTTCGCCGCTATCCGTTCGTCTTCGCCGACGACAAGCAGAACCAGCGCCTGATCCTGTGCATCGACCGCGGCGCCTCGATCGTGACCGAAGGCGGCCAGAACCCGCTGTTCGTCAACGGCCAGGCCAGCGACTACACCACCATGGCGATGGAGTTCTGCAACAACTTCGAGCAGGAGCGCCAGCGCACCGAAGCCTTCGTCAAACTGATCCAGGACCTGGACCTGTTGGACGTCCGCGAAGCCGTCTTCACGCCGCGCAACCCGGACGGCTCGCCCGGCGCGCCGCAGAAGCTGGCCGAATATTACGCCGTGTCGGAAGACAAGCTGAAGGCTCTGCCGGTCGAGAAGCTGGCCGAGCTGCGCGACAACGGCGCCCTGGGCCAGATCTACGCCCACCTGGTGTCGCTGCTGGGCTGGGATCGTCTGATCGCCCTGGCCTTCCTCCGTCAGGCGCCCGGCACGGTCAACTAAGACCCGCAACCGAGTATCGAGACAACGCCCCGCCGGTCAGCCGGCGGGGCGTTTTTCGTTTCAGCGTCGTGCGAACAACGCCCGCGTCAGGCAGGAAAAGACCAGGCGCCCTGCCTCGTCCAGCAGATCGTGCGAGGCGATGACGATGCCTTTTTCGTCACCGACCGGATCCTTGCCCATCACCGTCATGCGGCCGCGCAACAGTTCGCCCGGCGGCGGATTGCGCATATAGCGCAGTCCGTCCACCGCCAGCACCTTGCTCTGGGCCCAACCGCCGGACTTTTCGGCCGCCATCCGGCTCCACAGGGCGTAGACCATGGCGTCCGGCGCCCCATAGGCGGCGTCCCAACCCGGCGAAAACCGCTCGACGAAGACGTCCAGCGCCGCCGCATCGACTGCGCAGGCGCCCAGGGGCACGACCTGCCCTGTCTCCAGATCCTCGAAATGGACGAGCAGGGGATCGCTCATGGACTTCCTTCAGGCCGGTTCTTCGGAAACGCGAACCAGCAGCTTGCCGTCGTGATCGCCGGTGAACAAGCGGTTCAATGAGTCCACCGCGCCTTCCAGTCCGTCATCGACATGGACCTTCCACTTGACCTTGCCTTCGGCGAGCCACGGGCCCATCTCGGCGACCATTTCGCGGGCGCGGTGGGCGTAGTCCAGCACCAGGAAGCCCTGAACGTTAAGGCGATGGGTGATGAGGCGGGCGAAGTTCGGCGACGGCGGCGCCTTGGTCGCATTATAGGACGACACCAGCCCGCATACGGCCATGCGGCCATGCACCTTCAGACGATTGAACACGGCGATCATGATGTCGCCGCCGACGTTTTCGAAATTCAGTTCGATCCCGTCCGGCGCCAGTCGATCCAGCGCCGTGCCTACATCCTCGTTCTTGTAGTCGACAGCCGCGTCGAAGCCGAGTTCATCCGTCAGCCAGGCGCATTTCTCCGGCCCGCCGGCGATGCCGATGACCCGGCAACCGCGCTGTTTGGCGATCTGCCCGGCGATGGATCCCACCGCTCCGGCCGCCGCCGAGATCACGAGGGTTTCGCCGGCCTTGGCCTTCAAGACATCGGTTACGCCGAAATAGGCGGTCAGGCCGGTCATGCCGAGGACCGACATGTTCGCCGTCAGCGGCATTCCCGGCGCGCGGTGCACCGGTCGCAGGCCGGTGTCCGGCACGACCGCATAATCCGCCCAGCCGCCCGAGGCCGGCATCACCACATCCCCGACCTTGAACCGGTCCGAACGGCTGTGCTCGACGACGCCCAAGGTCAGGCCGCGCATGACCTCGCCCAGGGCTACGGGCGGCAGATAGCCTTCGGAATCGTTCATCCACGTGCGATTGGTCGGATCCAGCGACAGATAGACGGTGCGGACCAGAACCTCTGAATCGTTCAGCGCGGGGATCGGGCTCTCCACCAACTCCAAGTCGCCGGGCTGGATCAGCCCCCGTGGTCGTTGGCGCAGCACCCATTGGCGATTGATCTTGCCGTTCGAAGCCATGCGTCTCTCTCCGTGCGTTTTCTTTATAGACCATCCTGACCCGAGCGAACGCGACGGTCGAGGCCTATTCGGAAAGAAAAAGGGCGACCCATGGCGGGCCGCCCTGAAAGTGGCATCATCGAGAATGAGGCGCGGAGGCGACAGATTGGCTGTCGCCAATCTCAAGTCGGGGGGCGTCGCCGCCTCCGCAGGCCGATAACGGCACGTGTGAACAGTGGTTCCCGACGTCGTCGGATTTATTTCACACGCCACATAACCGGGACAGCCATAGGGCCCGCAGGCGGAACGTCGCCTCTCACCCCGCGTTGAGCGGCGGCCAGAAAAATAACAGCGGGAGCCCCGGACATGACCCAGCAAGATCCCCACGCCAATACAACGAAGGTCCACACGCTTCGCCCGGTGGACGCCAAGTCGGCCCGTCAGGGTCGCTCAGGCACGCGAATTCTGTGGGTTCTGATCCTTTCGGCCGGCGCGGCGGCCTTTTTGATGATCGGGATCTGGTTCTTCAGCCAGTGGGGGCTGTCGGCGACCAACGCCAATGACGGCGATCAGCCGGTGGACGTGCAGGCTTTCCAGGACGACGCCGCCACTCCGCCCGCCGCAGACGCCCCGACGGGACCCAACGGAGAAGCCCGGCCGCAGCCCACCGGCGAAACGCCCAACGTCAACGCCCCGACCGAGCCGTCCAACTGACACGCGGCAGAACCCTCGCGACGCCGTCCCGAGGGTTCTGCCATAGGCCGTCAGGATCTTTTAGGCGGCTTCCTTGTGACGCGAAGGGTGGAAGAACAGCGCCTGACTGATCGCCGCCTTCACCGTCTCCGGCTGGAAGGGTTTGGTGATCAGGAAGGTCGGTTCGGGACGTTCGCCGGTCAGCAACCGTTCGGGGAAGGCGGTGATGAAGATCACCGGCACGTCGATATTCTTCAGGATTTCCTTGACGGCGTCGATCCCCGAAGAGCCGTCGGCCAGCTGGATGTCGGCGAGAACAAGGCCCGGCTTGTGACGGGCGACGGCGTCGATGGCCTCCTCGTGCGTGGTGGCGGCGCCGGTCACGCGGTGACCCAGTTCCTTCACCAGGCTCTGGATGTCGGCGGAGATGATGGCCTCGTCCTCGATCACCAGGACGTCGGTCGCCAGTTCGGCGTCGATGTCGGACTGGGCGTCCGCGATCAGGCGTTCGACGTCGCGCGCGTCAGCCGACAGGATCTGGGCCGCTTCCGACGGCGTGAAGCCCTCGAGCGCGGTCAGCAAAAACGCCTGACGGGACCGCGGCGCGATGCGGAGCAGCCGGCTCGAGGCGTCGCTGCCGCCTTCGGCCTCGCCGCCGTCCTCCAACTGCGCTCCGGTCGAGGACCAGATGGCGTGAAAGACGTGATACAGGGCGACGCGAGGCGTCATTTCCGGCGAAAGCTGTTGCTCGCCTGCAGCCAGCGCTTCCAGCGCGACGCGGACATAGTTGTCGCCGGTGGCCTGATCGCCCGTCAGCGCCCGCGCATAGCGACGGACATAGGGCAGGTGCGGCGCAAGTCTGGCCAATAGGCTCATATAGGTAGTCCCCGACAAAGTTTGCTGAACCGTCCCTTCGGACGCAGCGCTACAGCGGATCGAAACGTATGAAATGGATCACGGTTCCGCACGGCCTCGCAAGCTTGAGTATTTAATCTCGAAGGGGAGGAACCCAGCGACGAGGGCGACGTTATCTACGCTGCATTTCTGCACTGCAGTTGGGTGGGCGGTGTTCTGTCTATGATTGATTCTTCCGATTCCTCGCGGCGCAAGGGCGCCGACAAAGCGGGGGAGGCGGGGCTCGAGGAAGCTCGGCTTCGCCAACAGGCTATCGGCGTCAAATTGCGCCATATGTTCGACGAGGTCGTCAACGAACCCGTGCCAGATGAATTCCTGGACATTCTGAAGCGCGCCGACGCCAAGTCATCGGGTGGTGGCGCATGAGTTCCCCTCGCCTGGGCGCCGCGCCTAAACCCGCGTCCGCAGATGACGAGGGCTTCAAGCGCGAACTGGTCCAGCTGATTCCTCATCTGCGCGCCTTCGCGCGAACCTTGACCGGCGATCCGACCGCAGCAGACGACCTGGCCCAGGACGCCATGATGAAGGCGTGGGACGCCCGCGCCAGCTATCAGATGGGCACCAACATGAAGGCCTGGACCTTCATGATCCTGCGCAACCAGTTCTATTCCGAAAAACGCCGGTCCTGGCGCCAGTCGCAACTGGATCAGGAAGCGGCCGAGCGGACCCTGGTGGCGGTCGATGATCCCGAGGCGCCGGTCGCCCTGGACGAACTGCGTCAAGCGCTGAAGACCCTGCCTGAAGAACAGCGCGAGGCCCTTATCCTCGTCGGCGCGGGCGGTTTCGCCTATGAAGAGGCGGCCGAAATCTGCGGCTGCGCCGTGGGGACCGTGAAAAGCCGGGTCAGCCGCGCGCGCCGGGCGCTTCAGGCCACGCTCGAAAAGGGCGGTTACGGGCGCGACGGCAAGGCCGCCGGCGACGCCATGCGCACCATCCTGGGCGAGGCCGACAGACTGGCCGGCGCCAGGTCCTGAGCCTCGGTGACGCAGGGGTCCAGATCAGGCGACGCCGAGACCCGGCCTCGTCTCGGCCGGAAATGGAGCACGGCCCGGTTTCAGGGCATCCGCTTTCGGCTCGGCACGGCCATGGCCCTGGCCCTGCTGCCCTTCTTCATCCTGATCCTGATCCAGACCCAGGCTGACTTCAGCCGACAGGCGGAGGATCGCAAGATCGATCTGCAACTGGCCGCGGAACGCAGCGCCGGCGACGCCAAGGCGCGGCTGGACAGCGCCCAGGTGCTGTTGCGGGCCCTCAGTCCAGATGCGCTCGGCCCCTATTGCGCCCCGCGTCTTACGGCCCTGGTCGATCGGCTGGAGGGCTACGAAGGCCTGTACCGCCTCAGCCCCACCGGCGATGCGGTCTGCTCGTCCGGGCGGCTGGACGGCCTTCGTTCCGGCGTGGCCCCGGCAGCGCAGGCGGACTGGTTCCAGCGCCTGCGACAAGGCGAGGAAATGGTCGTGGTCCGGGCGCCGGCCGACGCAGGCTATCCGGCGGCCCTGATCATCGCCATCCGCGCGGAGCGGCCGATGGGACGGTTCGACGGCGCCATGGCCGCCGTCATTCCCCTGTCCGTCCTTCAGCCCGACATCCGCGATCCCGCCCTGCCCGCCGCATCCGAGGCCGCCCTGACCGACGGCGCGGGCCGCATACTGATCGCCAGCGATCCCGCAGCCTTCCACCTGTCCGACGGCGGCGACGTGTCGGGCTGGGTCGCCCGAGCACGTGACAGGGGTTCGGCCGTCTTCGCAGCGACCGACAGTCGTAATCAGCGCCGCGACTACGCCGGCGCCGTGCTCGCGGGCGGCGATCTCTATGCCCTGTTGTCGGCGCCGGCGCCGGGACTGCTATCGTGGGCGCGGCTGAATCCGATCGGCACCCTGCTGCTGCCGCTGGGCGCCTGGCTGGCCGCCTTCGCGGCGGTCATGCTGCTGTCGGAACGCATCTTCATCCGCTGGCTCGACTATCTGGAGCGGATCGCGGCCCTCTACGCCAGGGGACGGTTCTCGGTGCGGCCGTTGCAGGCGATGAACGCTCCGTCCGAGATTCGCACCATGGCCCGGACCCTGGACGAGATGGCCGAGGCCATCACCGTCCGCGACCGCGAGCTGATGAACTCCATCGCCGAGAAGGACGCGCTGATGCGCGAGATCCATCACCGGGTGAAGAACAATCTGCAGATCATCTCCTCCCTGCTGTCCATGCAGCAACGGGCCCTGACCGACGCCCCGGCCAAGGCGGCCCTGGGCGACACGCGCCAGAGGATTTCGGCCCTCGCCCTTATCTATCGCACCCTCTACCAGAGCGAGGATATCCGTCACGCCGACGCACGCGACTTCCTCACCGAACTGGTCGGGCAGCTGATCGCCAGCGAAGCCGGCAGAGGACCGGTCGTGATCAGTTCAGTGGATGCGGATTCCCTGCTGGTCGATCCCGACAAGCTGGCGCCGCTCGCCCTCTGGCTGGTCGAGGCGGTGACGAACGCTCAGAAGCACGCCTTCGCGGGGCGGGGCGGGTCGCTGAAGGTCCGCTTCCGGGTTCACGGCGACACTTCGGTGTTGGAGGTCGAAGACGACGGTCCCGGCCTCGCGTCCGGTGCGGAGGCGGGTGTCGGACGAACCCTGATGGGGGCCTTCGCCAAACAGTTGCGGGGCGAAGCGGAATTCTTCGAGGCGCCGGAAGGCGGAGCTATCGCCCGCATGACCTTCGCAACGCCTGAAGCGCTTTCGCCCGTGGATCCCGCCGACAAGACGAGCGCGGCCGACGGAACCGGCGCCGTGCGGTCGCGTTGAGAAGGCCAAGACCGACAGACTCCCGTGTCGGCTCAACCGGAGCTTTCTCATGCGCAAGATTTTCGTACTGTTCGCCGCCGCCGCCGCCCTGACCACCGCCGCCTGCAACACCGTCGAAGGCGTGGGCCGCGACACCCAGGCCGCCGGTCAGGCCGTCACGGGCGCCGCCCAGGACGCCCAGAACTGATCGTCCGCGGCCTCGGCCGCATAGACGACGCTTGCAAGGCCCCGCTTCGTCGGGGCCTTGTTCGTTTCAGGACCGCCTCAGGAGACTTGTCGTGAACCAGACCGCCCGCAACGCCGGCCTCGCCCTTCTTCGCCAGCACGCGCTGATCGCCGGAGAGCCGATACCCGCGAACGGCGGCGGCATCGCGGTGGATGACCCGGCGACCGGTGAGATCATCGGCCATATCCCTGATCTTGGCGTGGCCGAGACCGAGCGCGCCGTCCAGGCCGCCGCCGAGGCCTTCCCGGACTGGTCGCGGTCCGATCCACACAGGCGGGCCCTGTTCCTGCGCAAATGGGCCCTGCTCATCGACGAAAATATCGAGGGGTTGGGCGCCCTGATGTCCCTGGAGAACGGCAAGCCGTTCGCCGAGGCCAAGGGCGAGGTCGCCTATGCCAACGGCTTCCTGAAATGGTTCGCCGGCGAGGCCGAACGGCTGATCGGCGAGACCCAGGACAGCCCTCTGGGCCATCTGCTGCTGACCTATCGCGAGGCAGTGGGGCCGTGCGCCCTGATCACCCCGTGGAACTTCCCGGCCGCCATGTTGACCCGCAAGCTGGGGCCGGCCTTCGCCGCCGGCTGCACCGCCGTGGTCAAGCCGGCCAGCCAGACCCCCTTCACCGCCATCGCCCTGGCCGAACTGGCCTATCAGGCCGGCTTGCCAATCGGCGCCCTGTCCATCGTCACGGGCGAGGCCTCGGTGATCGGTCAGGTGATGACCGACAGCCCGCTGATCCGCAAACTGTCCTTCACCGGATCGACCGGAGTGGGCCGCAAACTGGCCGCGCAGTGCGCGCCGACCCTGAAACGGGTTTCGATGGAGCTGGGCGGGGCGGCGCCCCTGATCGTCTTCGCCGACGCCGACCTGGATCTGGCGGTGGCGGAGACCATCAAGGGCAAGTTCCGCAACGCAGGCCAGACCTGCATCTGCCCCAACCGAGTCTATGTCGAACGGTCGGTCGCCGAGGCCTATGCCGAGAAGCTGGCTGCCGAGGTGGCGAAGATCAAGGTCGGCGCCGCCTTCGAAGACGGGGTCACGGTCGGGCCGCTGATCGAAGACAAGGCCATCGAAAAGGTGGAACGCCATGTGGCGGCGGTCGTCGCCGACGGCGGGCGCGTCCTGACCGGCGGCGCGCGCCATGACCTGGGCGGCCGCTTCTTCCAGCCCACCGTGACCCTGGGCGGAAACGACGAACTGTTCCGCGAAGAAGAGACCTTCGGCCCGATGATCCCCGTCTTCCCGTTCAACACCGAGGAAGAAGCGCTGGAAAAGGCCAACGCCAGCGAGTTCGGCCTGGCCTCCTATCTGTTCACCCGCGACCTGGACCGCGCCATGCGGTTCAGTCGTAGGATCGAGGCGGGCATGTGCGGGGTCAACACCGGCCTGATCTCCACCGCCGTCGCCCCGTTCGGCGGGGTCAAACAGTCCGGCTACGGCCGCGAGGGCTCGATCCACGGCATCGACGAATATGTTGACGTGAAGACGGTGACCCTGGCGCTGAGGTAGGGTCAGACCCTTTTCAGGGACCGGCCGAAATCAGCCACATCCTGGATCATCAAGTCCTGACCTTCGAACCAGAAGCTTGTGAGGGCCTCATGGTTCAAAGCGACCCACTCCAGAGCCTTGGGCGCGATCCGCTTAAGATCGCGCTCCTCCAGACTGCTCGCCAGGACACGGGGGTTTGGATCTATCGAAATCGATGCGCTGGGCTGGCCCCTGCCCGTCTTGAGATAGAGTTTGATCTTCGGACCATGGCCGCCCAATGCGGTTGAAATGAAGACGGTCGCCAGCACCCCGGTCCAGTCGGGCGGCAGATTAGCCATCTCGAAGACGTCCTCCTCGCCCAGCGCGCGCAGTTCTTCATCGAGCGTGGGCTCGCGATCAGTCCAGACAGCGATGCTTTCTTCTACACCCATGCCCCCCTGATCTTCCTGCGTCCCAAGGGCGTCAAGGCCACACAATCTAAACGGGCAGCGCCCCGCGCTTGACGACCGACCGCATGGCCACGCTGGACGAGACCCGATGCACCCCCGGCAGGCGGGTCAGGGTCTTGGCGTGGACCCGCTCCAGATCGTCGACGTCGCGCACCACCAGCCGCAGCAGATAGTCGGCGCCCCCGGTCATCAGATAACATTCCATCACCTCGGGCGCGGCGGCGACGGCTTGTTCGAAGGCGGTCAGCACCGCCTCGGACTGGGACGACAGAGTGACGGTGACGAAGACGCTGATCGGCAGGCCCACGGCCCGTTCGCTGATCACGGCGGCGTAGTGGTCGATCACCCCGACCGCCTCCAGCGCCCGCAGCCGACGCAGACAGGCGCTTTCCGACAGCGCAACCTGCCGCGCCAGGTCGGCGTTGGTCACGCGGCCGTCCTGCTGCAAAAGGCGGAGCATTTTTCTGTCGGTTCCGTCCAGTTCGACGGCGGAAACAGTCTTCATAGTCGCAATTCCTCGCAGATGCTGCGCATGTACGGCGATCAGATCGCGAAATGAACAGGATTCTGCGCCCCGCTCGGCGCTATATCTTCGGCAAAGGCGATCCGCTCACACAACGGACGCCGCCAATATCCAAGGAGAGGCTCCCATGCGCGTCGGCGTTCCCAGCGAGATCAAGAAGAACGAACACCGGGTCGGCCTGACGCCGACGGCGGTGCGCGAATATGTGGCCCACGGCCATAGCGTCTCTGTGCAGACCGGCGCCGGTCTGGGCGCCGGTTTCACCGACGCTGATTACGAAAAGGCGGGCGCGACTCTGGTCGCCGACGCCGCGACCGTCTTCGCGAACAACGACATGATCGTGAAGGTCAAGGAGCCCCAGAAGGTCGAGTGGGAGATGCTGCGCGAGGACCAGATCCTCTACACCTATCTGCACCTCGCCCCTGACCCGG
>Ga0209643_1002249_pt1 | contig 13160 bp, 16 predicted proteins | sample AutmiccBRH37_all_FD_187383 | JGI IMG/M metagenome (GOLD analysis project Ga0209643, IMG submission 187383) | Deep subsurface microbial communities from Mt. Terri, Switzerland - Autotrophic microbial communities BRH/37_all (SPAdes) (version 2) | ecosystem: Environmental > Aquatic > Deep... | reverse complement strand
AACATAATCCGGATTAATCGCCAAACTATCAAAAGCCCTTTTCATAGCTAATTTATTAGCTTGAAGAATATTTAGCACGTCTATCTCTTCAGAAGTGGCACTACCTATAGAAAAAGCTAGTGCTTGTTCCTTTATCTTAGCTGCCAGAAATATTCTCTTCTTTTCAGACATTTTTTTAGAGTCATCTAATCCTGGTAAATCAAATTCCCTTGGGAGTATACACGCGGCCGCCATCACTGGCCCTGCTAATGGGCCTCGACCAGCTTCATCTATACCGGCAATCAAAAGGTATCCTTCATCATATAACGCTCTCTCTATATGCAAAAGCTCATTTATTCTCTGGACTTCATCCATAGAACAGGCCTCCTGATAGACAGATTCTTAGTCCATGGTCACTTTAGCTATCTTTCCTGTGCGAAATTCTTTGAGGACTATTTGAGCTGCTTTAAAAGTATCGATTCTGCCGCCGCTAACCAGACAGCCTCTTTTACGGCCAATACCTTCTAAATCAATCTCCTCCTCGGGGAGCTGATAATACTTAGCCACTTCCTGACTATAATTCTGTTTCAGCCAGTCGAGAAGCCAGATTGCTAATTCCTGCTGGTCGAACACTTCATCTTTGATCGCACCGGTAACAGCAAGTTTCCTACCAACTATTGGATCGTCAAATTTATGCCAAAGCATTCCCGGGGTATCCAGAAGTTCTACTTTATTATGAATACGTATCCATTGATTACCACGGGTCACGCCTGGCTTATTACCAGTTTTGGCCTGAGCACCGCCGGTTAACTGATTAATGAGAGAAGACTTACCGATATTCGGTATACCAACAACCATTGCTCTTGTAGGTCGGTTGCGAACTCCTTTGGCGGCGAGACGTTCCATCTTTTCTGCAATTATCTCTTCCAATAAGGGAACAATTTTTTTAATCCCTGCACTAGTCATCGCACTAATAGCTAAGACAGGACTCTCTTTAGATAATTTAGTTAACCACTTCTCTGTGCGAATCTGATCAGCGAGATCTACCTTGTTAAGCAAGAGAACCCGTGGCTTATTTCCAAGTAGATTCTTTAGAAGAGGATTACGACTACTTAAAGGCAGCCGTGCATCTCCTAACTCAATTACAACGTCTACCCACTCAATTTGTTCTATAAGTTTTCTTTTGGCTTTCGCCATATGTCCAGGATACCATTGAATACTCATATTTCAACTCCAAGGATAAGAGTCTTTTATATGTATAAGAGAAAAAGAACTGAATTCCTCCAGCTCTTCTCTTATCTCATTATCTTTTATATCACTAGCGGCGCTCACGAATACGAGCAGCCTTCCCATAACGATCACGCAGATAATAAAGCTTTGCTCTGCGAACAATCCCTCTGCGAGCTACCTCAATCTTATCAACCCTAGGGGAATGCAGCGGGAAAGTTCTCTCTACACCTACACCATTGGAGACACGGCGTACAGTGAAAGTCTCTCTTAAACCGTCACCTTTTCTCTTGATGACAACTCCTTCGAAAACCTGAATACGCTCTCGAGAACCCTCGACAATCCGCACATGTACTTTCACGGTATCTCCAGGACGGAATGAAGGAATATCTTTTCTTAATTGTCCCTCTTCTACAAAACGTATATAATCCATTACCTATTCCCCCCTTCCTTGCCTAGATGTTCTTAACTTCTATCATTAAGCTAGAGGACCATCCGTTTTCACACTGTACTATATTATCATAGACAGTAGAAATACGCAATAAATACATAATATTCAACAGTAATTTGTTCTAAGTACCTCTAAGGCGATCTAAAATTATTGCTGCTGCCGAACGTACGGAGAGATGGTTATACTCTCCAAACCCATAAATAGGTTTTAAAATATAGTCGGCCTTTTCCATATCTTCTTTTAAAAGGCCCCAGCCTGTTCCAAAAAGAAGCAAAAATACATCTTCAGTCTCCTCTAATCTCCGACGCAACTCTCCGTATTCTATGGTATTCGGATAAAGTCGGGCATCTGTAGCCACTGTATAAATTGTTTTACCCTTTTGCTGTGTCTGGATATCTTCTATCACTTCTTCTAACTGCGAAACAAGACTGACTCTGGCAAAGGCTTCAAATCTATCCGGATTATATTCAGCTCCATACCCTTCCCGCCAAAAACCCATAATCCTCCGCGCCAAGTCTTGCTGAGCCTGCGCTGGATGGACAATATAATACTTATTGACTCCAAAAGTACTGGAACTTCGAGCAATATCATGAAGATCCAGATTGGTTATCGATGTAGCGACCTGTTCCATATTTTTATTATATACCGGTGCATGGATTAACGCTAAGTAGAGTTCCCCCATATACTTCCCCCTATGTAAAAAACGTATCAGAAATTATTCAAGTGTGTTATCTGTAGAAATGTTTCTTTTTTTTGATCGACGCTTTATCAAAGGTTTTAGGTGTTCCCACCTCTCCCTATGCTCTGCAATTTCCGGATGTTCTAAAGCTATTTCCTCTAACAAAGGATAATCTTCTTTCTCGAACTCAATACTCTGGAATAAATCCGGCCTGCGCAGAAATGTTCTGCGTAGAGATTCTTTCCTCCGCCACGCCATTATACGTGCATGATGTCCAGAAAGCAGAATTTCTGGAACTTCAAGTCCTTCGTATTCGGGTGGACGAGTGTATTGTGGATATTCAAGCAGTCCTTGCCTATGAGAGTCCTGCTCTGCTGAACTTTCTTTTCCAAGTACTCCAGGAACAAGACGGGCTACGGCATCTATGATTACCATAGAGGCCAGTTCACCACCTGTAAGAACATAATCTCCTACAGATATCTCCTCATCTGCCAAGACCCTTATCCTCTCATCAAATCCCTCATAATGACCACACAGGAAGACAAGCTCATCATAATTTGCAAATTCAATAGCTTTTTTTTGGTTGAACACTTCTCCCTGCGGAGTAAGTAAGACAATTTTTCGTTTACCGTTACTTATTCCTAAGTCTTTAACAGCTCGATAGATAGGCTCAGGCTTTAATACCATGCCCGCACCTCCACCATATGGAACATCATCTACATTTTTGTGTTTACTTAGGGCGTAGTCACGAAAATCAACCAGTTTAATTTGTATTAATTCTGCTTCTTGAGCTCTCTTGATAATACTTTCCTGGAGCGGAGTAAACATTTCCGGAAAGATGGTAAGCACGGTAAACCTCATCCTGAACTCGGCCTCATTTCCTACTAATCGGATTTAAGATAGTATTTTACTGGATTCTATCTAATCTAGTAACCCCGGAGGAAGAACAACATCCATCCTTTTCTTAGGCACATCGACGTTCTTGACAACAGTTTTTAAGGCGGGGACTAGTATCTCCCTATCATTATCTTTCACGATATATACGTCATTCGCACCTGTAGCCAGAACTTTTGTTAGAGTTCCTAAAAGCACATCATTTTCATAGACCTTCATACCTTCGAGCTCAAAATAGTACCACCTATCCTTAAGGGGAGGGACATCCGCAAGTTTAACTCTGATTGTAAAACCTCTGTATTTTTCAGCCTCTTCTCGCGTGTTTATCCCTTCAACAGTTAGAAAAACTAATCCTTTAGGATCGACCCTTACTGCTTTAATAGAGAGACTTTCTGTGGTCTTGCCGTCGGATATTAGTACTTTCTTCAGTTGCTTAAACCTTGTAGGATCATCAGTAATTGGATAGACCTTAAGTTCACCTTGGATACCCTGAGGTTTTAATACTTCGCCGATAATAATACTATCCACAAATCTACACCCTCTTAATTATACTTCCTTCTTATTCTTTCCCATAATAATCTATTAAAGTCAAAAAGGGCCTACGCCCTTTTTAACTTACTGGTCAATATCAACAATAACCCTACGTCCGTCTTTGACAGCAGCAGCTTTTACTATTGTACGCATAGCATTAGCAATTTTTCCATGTTTACCGATAACCTTGCCCATATCTCCAGGAGCAACCGTCAACTGAAGATGCACTGTTCTCTCGGTAGAACTTTGGGCAACTAATACCTCATCAGGCTGGTCAACCAATGCTTTGGCAATGACCTTGATAACTTCCTTCATAGGAGTCACCCCCCAAGCTTTCTAATTCTTGGATTGATGGAATTTTTCCATAATCCCGGCCTGACTGAACAGAGACTTAACTGTGTCAGAAGGCTGTGCACCTTTACTGAGCCAGTCTAATGCTTTGATCTCGTTAACCTTAATATCATGGGGTTTCTTAGTAGGATCGTAGTAACCAATCTCTTCTATGGGCTTACCATCACGACGGGTAGCTGAATCAACTACTACCAAACGATAGAAAGGATTCTTCTTAGCTCCCATACGATGTAAACGAATTGATGTTGCCATGATTTTTCACCTCCTTGTAATAGTCAGAAATTTATATCAGTTATCGGATAATTAATCCATTCACTGGCTGTTTTGATGCGATGAGACGCGTACTTATTAAGCTTAGAAAGGGAAAGGTAACTTGAAAGGAGATTTTTTGCCTTGTCCGCCTTTTTTGCCCTTCTTGCCTTTCTTTGATCCCTTGGGAGCTGATGATGCTCCACCGCCACCCATTCCAGGCATACCTGAGAGCTGTTTCATCATTTTTTTGGTCTGTTCATACTGTTTCAGAAGTTTACCTACATCTTGAATCGTCGTGCCACTTCCACGAGCAATACGTTTTTTGCGAGAATCTTTGATTACCAATGGCTTCTTGCGCTCTTCGGGGGTCATGGATTGGATAATAGCCTCAGCCTTGTTAAACTCATTCTCATCTATTTGAACATCTTTCAGTTGTTTCCCCATCCCGGGGATCATTTCTAAAACTGAAGAAAGGGGTCCCATATTTCTTAACTGTTTTATTTGATCCAAGAAATCTTCTAGACTGATTTCCTGCTTGCGAATCTTTTCTTCCATCTCTTTGGCTTTTTTCTCATCAAAGTTCTGCTGGGCTTTCTCAATGAGGGTAAGAACATCACCCATACCAAGAATTCTGGAGGCCATCCGGTCAGGATGGAATACTTCTAAAGCATCTATCTTCTCACCGACGCCTGCAAACTTTATCGGGCAACCGGTAACAGCTTTGACCGAAAGGGCAGCTCCGCCCCGTGTGTCTCCATCTAGTTTAGATAGAATCACTCCATTAAGTCCCAGCTGTTGATTAAAAGCTTCCGCCACATTGACAGCATCTTGACCTGTCATGGCGTCCACTACCAACAAAATTTCATGTGGTTCTACTTTTTCCTTAATGTTGGTTAGTTCATCCATCAGTTCTTCGTTAATATGCAAACGTCCAGCTGTGTCGATGATTAGCGTATCATTACCATTTTTCCTGGCAAATTCAATACTTTCTTGCGCGATTTTAACGGGAGAGTCTTGTCCCAGTGAAAAAACCGGCACCTTAATCTGTTCACCTAATACTTGCAATTGTTTAATCGCGGCCGGTCTATAGATATCACAAGCTGCCAGCACAGGCTGTTTTCCCTGCTTCTTAAGCATATGAGCAAGTTTAGCTCCATGAGTAGTCTTCCCTGCTCCTTGTAAACCAACAAGCATGATTACTGTTGGAGGTTTGGGAGATATCTCAAGCTTGCTTTCATTTGCCCCCATGAGATTGATTATCTCTTCGTGGACTATTTTAATAACTTGTTGGCCTGGGGTAAGTGATTCCATTACTTCATGACCAACAGCTCTTTCTTTTATCTTGGCTACAAGGTCTTTAACAACTTTAAAGTTAACATCAGCTTCAAGAAGAGCAACCCTGACCTCACGCATAGCTTCAGTAACATCAGCTTCAGTCAGTTTTCCTTTTCCCCTCAAGCGTTTGAAAGTAGCCTGTAGTTTTTCACTTAAGCCTTCAAACATTGCCATCCTGGCGTCCCTCTTTCTACCTCGGTTTAAAAGGTTTCTAAGATTTATTTAAGGACAGAAGAATCATCCTCTTGTCCCAAGGTATCTGTGATAATTTCCCTAATACTTGAATTGATATTCTGTTGACGTTCCCAGGCTGAATCCCTAACAAAGTCTTCTTTGGTAACTCCATCAAGCAGGGACTGAATCAGCAACAGTTTTTCTCTTTCATGAAGAAAACGGTCAATCAATCCCAATTTTTGTTCATACTCTTCCAGAATCTTTTCCGTCCGTTTAATCAGATCGTGAACAGCCTGTCTACTAATACCCTCTTGCTCAGCTATCTCAGCAAGAGAATAGTCTCGTTGATAATAAAGATCCCATATCTTCCCCTGCTTATCTGTAAGCAAGGGACCATAAAAATCAAATAACAAAGCTTTTTCAGCAATTTCTTTCATCTATATCTCACGGTCCCACTGTAAAGTATTTTTGCTTTACACTTAAGTATTTTATCCTTACCTCTTAACTTTGTCAAGGAAGGCTGTAAGATCTTTAGTGACCATTCTATTTTAATCACTATACTTCCCCAGCGATTCTCTTGGCTCTCATTTCCACTTCAGCACAAATTCTTTGTTCATCGAGCGTCAAAAGCTTGCCATCTTGCATAAGGATTCGTCCATCTACCATCACCATGCTGACATCCCCACCACGAGCACAATACACCAGGTGGGAAGGTATAGAGAACCTAGGATAGAAATGAGGCTGATCGAAATCCACCGAGATTAAATCAGCTTTGTATCCTGGAGCAAGTTTGCCCACATCATCAAGTCCCAATACCTTGGCACCACCAGTGGTGGCCATTTCTAAAACATCGTAGGCTTTTAAGCTTTCTGGTGAGACGATGAGTTTCTGCAAGAAGGAAGCAGACCGCATTTCCCCGAACATATCCAAATCATTGTTACTTGATGTCCCATCCGTGCCGATACTTACGTTTAAACCCTTAGCTAACATCTGAGGAATAGGTGCCGTCCCGCTATTTAATTTCATATTGCTTTCAGCATTATGAGCTATTCCTACATTGTACTTTTTCAGAATATCCATATCCTCATCATCAACATAGACACAATGAGCGGCAACTACCTGGCCACCGAATAGTCCAAGGCTTTCAAGCCATTTCACTGGAGTAGTACCGTATCTCTCTTTGATAGTTGCTATCTCCGCTTGAGTCTCAGCTATATGAATGTTAATGCCTGAACCAAGCTTCTCCGCTTCCTGCTTAATTTTCTGGAGGAATTCACCGGTACAGGTATAAGGTGCATGGGGACCAAGTAATACTTTTAATCTACCTTCACCAGCGTTATGAAACTTTTGAAATAGCTCAATCCCTTCTTGAAGAGACTTCTCACCAGCCTCCATATCCAGTCCTACCATCCCCCGAGATAACGAAGCCCGAGTCCCTGCCTCTAAGACTGCTTTAGCTGTCTCTTCCTGCATGATATACATATCTAACATGGTCGTAGTCCCAGAACGGATCATCTCGCAAAGGGCAAGGGCACTTCCCCAATAAATATCTTCAGCAGTCATTTTAGCTTCGAAAGGCCAGACTTTTTGCTCCAACCAAGGCATAAGAGGCATATCATCTGCATAACCACGAAGCATGGTCATAGCTGCGTGGGTATGGGTATTAACCAGACCAGGCATAACGACATGATTGCTCAGATCAATAACTCTCTCCGGAACGAAATCAGAAGGGGTAGACCCTCTTTCTCCAACCGCCACAATCCGGTCACCATCGATAGCAATCTCCCCCTGAGGATAGAAATCATCCGGACCTGTAATTGGCAGAATCATAGCTTTGATAAGATATTTAGGCATCTGGCTTCCCTACCTTCATAATCAAATTTAGTTATCTGTAAAACATAAAACAATATACTATTATAAGTCATCACAGTCCCATAAATTAAAAATTCCCTTAGCATTGCCAAAAGAACACATAATATATATTTTAAATTCAAACAAATTTTTATATAACTATCTTCTTTAGTTTTAGAAAAAAATACTCCTCTAATTTAATTATACCACAAGCTTTTTCTAAATAATATTCTTATAATTATCGTTATTTATGTGTAACATAGGATTGGAAATCATTAGCGCAACCCGCTAAAACCATGGGTCATAAAGGTAATTGAACCAGTGGTCAAAGATTTACTTCAAATAGGGGGATGTATATTGGAGCAGAGTCAGTTGGAACAAGATTTTGAAAACAAGCGTTTGGAGCAAACAATAGTAATCGCCAAGGAACAATTGTCTTTGGCCAGACTAAGGTGCGCGGATAATAAAGCCGCCATTATTTCTGCTAAGAAAGATATGTGGGAAGATAGTTCTCATTCCATAGGAAACCTTTGGTCACTGGAAAACTTATACGAGCTTGCAGAGTTAAGCCAATACGCCAATCAAGTGTCGGAAAAGCTCTCGGAATATGACCGGGATGCCGATAGGATACTGGTTCTAGAGAGATTGATTAATTCACCCTACTTTGCGCGGATCGATTTTAATTTCGATGGCGAGGATACCTTCGAGAATATCTATATCGGAAGGTCTTCTCTCAAGGATGACAAAACCCATGAAATTTATGTATATGATTGGAGATCTCCCATATCAAGTGTCTTTTACCGTTTTGGCACAGGGAAAGTGTTCTATGAGTCCCCCAGCGGAAAAATAACAGGAGAGGTTAATTTAAAACGTCAATATGAGATCAGAAAGGGAAAATTAAAATATTTTTTTGACGCAGAGATACAAATCATAGATGAATTTTTGCGAAAAATGCTTTCTCAAAATGCTTCCTCTAAAATGAAAACCATAGTAGAGACCATACAGAAAGACCAGGATATGATAATACGCGATATGGAAATGGATCTGCTAATGGTCCAAGGAGCTGCGGGAAGCGGCAAAACCTCAGTTGCGCTCCATCGCGTAGCCTATCTGATGTATCAGGGGCTGTCGGCTAAGTTATCTTGTAACGATATCGTCATTATCTCCCCCAATACGCTATTTGAACGCTACATTTCTAATGTCTTGCCTGAACTGGGAGAAAAGAATGTCAATTCTTTCGTATTTGAAGAAATACTTAGTAAAGTTTTGCAGAGTGAAACTATACAAACCAGGAATCATTTTTTAGAATGTCTACTCTCTTCTGACAATCAATCCGACAGAGCTATCTTAAAAAGCAGCATGGCGTTTAAGAGTTCCAGCCAATTTGCAGAAATATTAAAACGGTTTATTAACGACCTTCCACATCATTGGATCCCTTTTGATGATATCTTTTATGATGAAAACTGTGTTGCAACCCGGCAATTATTAAAAGATAAAATACTAAAGGGAAATAAAGAATCTCTCTTGGGCTTTCGTTTGAAGCAATTGGAAAATTCTATTTTGAAATTAGTCCACAAACAGAAAAAAAATCGTTTAGAAAAGTTAAGAATACTCATAAGGGAACAGTCAGCGTATGACTCTGAAGTGGAAGCAGCAGCTCGTCTGTTATCCATTCACGAAAGCTCAGCTTTGATTAAGAAAATACGACATTTTACAGAACTTGACTGTATTGATCTTTATCGAAAGTTATTTAGTGATAAAAACTGCTTTTATCGTTTAGCTAAAGGTCTTCAGTTACCAGATAATATTGAGGAGATTATTGACTTTACCTGTGGAAATCTGGAAAAGGATTATTTGAGATATGACGATGCCCTTGCACTTGTTTTTCTCCATTTAAATACGAAAGGCTTTACGGACTATCAAAATATTAAGCAGGTCGTCATAGACGAAGCTCAGGATTATTATCCCCTTCATTTCGAAATACTTAATTCTCTGTTTCCCAAATCCCGCTATACAATTTTAGGAGATATCCATCAAACTATAGGAAAACAGGAAGATTTATCACTCTATGACCAAGTAAGCAAAATATTAAATAAAACAAAATCCACACTCGTGACTTTAGATAAAAGCTTTCGTTCAACCAATGAAATATTGATGTTTAGCACTAAATTCCTTAACCCAGGATTTAACCTCAATAGTTTCAGCAGGAAAGGAGATGTGCCGGCAGTCTTAACAGCCCAAAGCAGATCCGCTCTCGATAATCTAATAATCACTGAAGTTGAAACTTGCAAGGAAAAGGATTATCAATCCATAGGGTTAATCTGTAAAACTGAACGAGACGCTATTTACCTATATGAGCGGTTAAAGGACCGAATCGATATTCAGCTGATAAAAAGCAACATTGAAATTGACTTGAAAGGAGTATTCATCATACCCGTGTATATGTCGAAAGGGCTAGAGTTTGATGCTGTATTGATCTGTGATGTGGACAAAGATCATTTTAACAGCGAAGATGACAAAAACCTCTTATATATTGCCTGTACAAGGGCTCTTCATAGAGTCAACCTTTTTTACATCGGAGACATCAGCCCTTTGTTGCAGTCCAAGTAAATTCCAGCTATAACGAAGTTAACTTGTCGACCGTCCCCACGTGCGTTTTATCGGTAAGTATCCGTACCACTCTCACCTATTAGTAAGATGCATGAAGATGATGAGGCTATAAAAATAGCACCTGCTCTAATCAGCAGATGCTTCCTGTTTCTTCAACATCATTTCTTGCAATTAATATGTTTTTTTAGGCTTTTTCACTCGAGCTGTTGAAGTAGATGTTGGGTCAATAGTACTTGTTTCGGCCTTCTTCTTTTCTTCCTTTTTCTTAGGACTTTTATCTCCCATGTAAACTACCCCCTATCACTCATTAGCTTAAGTATACTCTATTACAGATATTACTGCCAGCAGCCGAACAGCTAAAAATTATCTGGATCACTCAATAAACACTCGTAGGATCCCTTTACACAACCCTACCTCGTTATTGTTACCTATATAAACGGATTCCAACTATCTTAAACTAGCACTTCAACTGGTAAAATAAATTACTTTAAAAGGAACCTTTTACCTATTGTGAGAGATTCCTAAAGCTGATATCACGCCGCATTCTTTCAGTTCCCTTATCGAGCGCAAGATGATGTAGGTAAAGAAAAGCACTGAGTATAATGCGGCTGTGAGGTTTATTGATGACCTGCTGCCGTAAAGGACCGCTGGCATGAGGTATAAAAGAGCGTGTATAAAGATGAGAAGAAAGAAGGGATAGGCAAGACGCTGCACATGTTTCCAGCTTCTTGCCGTCATTTTCTTCCTGACAAAAGTAAAAGAGGTTATGGTTAGCACAGCAAGCATTACCACCACAACGAATGACAGGAGGATCATAGCAACCATTTTGGGTGATGCTTCTACAAATCCACTCCTAATGTGTTGGATAAAGGGGGAGACATAACCAATGACATGACCGCAAGCAAGTATGCTTCCAATAATAGAAAGCTCGCTTCTGATTGGATTAAGGTACAATCTGATTTTGGAACTAGGTGATAATACACCTATAAACATGACGATTGTAAAAAAGCTCGTGGCTAAGTGGCATTTTTTAATAAACGTAAGCAGGTATTTCCACACCAAAACGGGTGCTCCATAGGCACAGGCATACAGATACCAGCCTACCAATGCAGCCCCGAGCAGATAGAATACAAGCGGGTGGCGCTTTATTGCCTCTTTAAAAATTACTGTAAACACAGATGTATAAAATAGCGCAATCAAGAAATCCATTTCATTACTCCTCTCTAGAAACACAACTTCCCCCTCAATTGGGAACTTCTTCTTGATGTATAATGCACTATGTTAAAATTTATATTATATTTTCTTTCTATTAATATATTTAATTATTTTTCCACTAGTATTGCTCCGAAGGGTATCAAAGATAGATATGCAATTCAAATATATTAATACCTCTATGAAATGGTATTTTAAACATGTAAAAGATATACCCTTCCATTATATGTTAATTAGCTTCTAATAACAAAGAAATTAGCTTTTTAGCTATTACATGAATCAAAATAGGAATAATATCAAATTTCAACCAATCCAGCAACCGCATACATTGAAACTTTACTGGTTTCCGAATTAAATGCTAAACTACAAAGTGAATTTAGACCCTTAGCGAGCCACGGAAACCCCTGGCTGCATAGTAGGATTCTGCGCCATTGTGGTACATAAAGACAGTGTCGTAGCGACGATCACAAAAGACGGCTCCTCCAAGTTTTCTAATATTAGCAGGTGTTTTCACCCAACTCGATGTTTTCGTATCAAAATTTCCAAGTTTCTGCAGATCCCGGTATTGTTCTTCCGTTAAAAGCTCAATGCCCATGGCAGCAGCCATATCAATAGCGTTATTCTCTGGCTTATGTTCTTTCCTCGACTCCAGCGCTTCACGGTCGTAACAAACACTTCTGCGGCCTTTAGGACTTTCTGCCGAACAATCATAAAAAGTGTATTCGTCCGATGTTTCATCATAGCCAACAACATCCGGTTCACCGCCGGTTCTTTCCATTTCATTGAGTGACCACAGTTTTTCAGTATTAGCTTCCAGCTTTGTTTGTAATTTAGTCCATTCAAGCCCTTTATGGCGGTTAATGTTTTTCTCAAAACGGGCTTGCAACTCTCCAAGTAGTTCTACGTTTGACATAGGTAGTTTCCCCCTTTATGTTCTCTTTGACTAAACCACTTATGTTCTAAGTCCATTTTCATTTTTCTTCGTAACTGTGGCATACCTACCATCATTTACACTTTTTTTAGTTATTGTTCCTGTAAAGAAGATAAGTATTCTTTTCATTAAACTTTTCCTATTGCTTTATTTCAATTGTTATTTCAAATGTTTTTCTTCCTAAATTGTCAGCCCCCTGATATATGCCTATATTGCTATTGGTTCTTTTACCTCTGGACATGTATTGTAAAGTTCTTCGGGATCTAAGTTCAGACAGTCATAAGGATCAAAATTTCCTGATAAATCCCACGCCAAAGTATCGTTTAATACAGTACAAGAATTCTTGAATAAATCTAGATTTTGGAGTTGCACGAAAACTTCCTTTTTTATTAGCTCTGAAGCATCAAACAATTTGATCTTCCCGTCCGCAAAGTAAATATACACTTTGTAGTCATTAGTTGGTACTACTTGTAAGACCTTATGAAACATAGCACCTCCTTAAATCAATGGACTAATCTTAATAAACTGATTATTGCCACGTCCATTTTCCCAATTAGTCATCAACTCATCTTTATGAATTTGGCACCAAGCAAGTACAAGTTTGAGCTGCTTCGATGGAAAAATCCCTTTCAAAACTGTTGTATTCTGAACGAAAATAATCCTTACTCCTTGATAACTGTTAG